>TARA_R110002110_G_scaffold333755_3_pt1 | contig 39329 bp, 32 predicted proteins | sample TARA_R110002110 | Tara Oceans TARA_R110002110 (sample SAMEA4397330) | marine metagenome | biome: Polar Biome; feature: [SRF] surface water layer (ENVO:00010504); material: water (ENVO:00002006), including particulate matter (ENVO:01000060) such as... | depth 5 m | reverse complement strand
GTCACTGACCTGGGTGGAAGGGGGCGGATGCAGGGGCGCTTACGGTCGTCGAGTTCGGCATTCAGCGCCGCCTCGACGGTGATCTTAGTCAGCATCTGGCTGAACTCGTTGAGATCCTTCTCGGTCTTGAGGGTTTTGGCAGCCTCCCGTGCGAAGGCTTCCAGTTCTTTCCTGTTCATGTGGCCTATCCTTACCCTGTCAGGGTGCAATGATAGGCGGTTTACACAGTTTTATTTACAGGCTCACAATTTCATCAGATCGTCTTGCTGAGTTGATTCAAAATACAGTCTATGAGACTCAGCGCGGATACATCTTCTTGAAAATATTTCTGACAAATTCATGAATTTTGTCAGACTGGTAGACTCTGTCCCACATCAGGCAGTAGGTAAACCCCACGGCCGGATTCATTGAACCAATAATTTTGCAGGAAAACTTGTCGGCAAGTTTCTCCGCAAGCCCTCTTGGCATGAGAACAACCGAATTCGTCTCCTCGGCTAGCATTGGCAATAGAGACCACTGCTGTATTCTCAAGTCAATTTTCCGACCCTGCTCAAACTCTGCAATCACCTGCCTGGTGATACTTGAGTAACGTTCATAACCCACGTGAAAGGTGGCAAAAGATACTTCCGGCCGCGTCTCAATTTCATCTGCGCTGAGTTCGGCCAGGGGATTGGATTCATGAACGAGGTAAACCATTTCTTCTTCAAACAGGGGAATGTACTTGAAATCCTGAAATACCGGTGAGTGGCATATTGAATCGGGCACAAGATAGAAATCCAGCTCGTTTTCCCGGTTTATCAATTCCTTTGTTTCGACCACATCCACATACTGTACACTGATTCCTGGCGCACTCTTCTGGAGCTCATTCCGTAATCTGGAAGCGGTAAGGGCCGTGCCGTAATCGGTAGTACCAATAACAATGTCCCGATTTGCACTTTCCGGTGAGGAAGACTCCAGCAGCCACAGGCGATCAACAGCGTCGAATATATCGTTCAAGGGCTCACGCAGACTTTTCGCCTTGGTAGTAAGCTCCATTCGATTCCCCACACGCACCAAAAGTGTGTCGTCGAATTCCTCTCTGAGCTGCTTGAGAGCCGAACTGAGCGTTGGCTGGGAGACTCCAAGCAAATCTGAAGCACGGGAAAGATTTGGCTCTTTAAGCAGTACGGCCAGGATGCGAAGTTGGTTAAGATTGGTCTTACGGCCCGCCATAGATTTTCCTGATCCCGACCCTATCAGACTGCCTGCGGCACTTCCAAATTAATCACAGGGACTTGGCACTGATCTTACATTATCATATACAAAGCGTGAAGCGCTCCCCTATCCATAACCATAGACAGGTCAACGCGGGCCAACCAATCATGGATTCGGTTATTGCGCTATGGTTTCAGTAAACCAGAAGTCATTGAACAGTAATGGAGTTTACTGATGATGTGCAGGGATGTCGAAATGCTCCATTGACAGCGACGGTGGGTACGATACCGAAAGAGAGAGACGGCCTAGAACGTGGCAGCCATGAGATTACCGAAAAGTCCAGTCTCCATGGGAACGGATCTCCCCGAGGCCCTTGCGCACGCGGGGCGCCGCTTCCTGCTCCAGCATTTCCTTCGGTATATCCTGTATGGGCAGTTGATAACCGATTGCGATTACAGAGACAGGCCTATACAGCTCGGGAATGTTGAAGGCTACACTGAGAGCTGATGACTCAAAACCTGCCATCTGGCGAGCCATCAGACCCATTTCCGTCGCCTGAAGACAAATACTCAGGGCGGCGCTCCCCGCATCATAGGTCGCCCACGGGTTCTCTCGATCAGATTCGATAAATCTGGTACGGGTGACTACCACAACAAAAGTCGGGACGTGTACACACCACTTCTGATTCAATTCCCACAGCGAATCGAATACCGCCAGCCTGGCATCGGGTGAGTCCTCTCGAGAACAAATGAGGAACCGCCAGGGCTGCTCATTGTTACAGGAGGGTGCCCACCGGGCTGCCTCCATCAGCGACTCCAGCTGTCCGAGTGTAGGTGCGCGCTCCTGGTCGAATGCTCTGCCGCTCCATCGCCGTGTCAGTAGTCCGGCGACTTCTGCTGACGTTTCAATAGTCTTCGCAAACATCGTATCTTCTGTCATCAAAGGACTTTTTCACAGATCTCCAAAAACTGGATATCAGACAGCAGCTTGCGCTGTATGCGACCCTCGAATTTTACTCTTTCCGTGATTTCCGTGACTTGGTCCTTGCTGGCTTGCAGATCAAATTTCTCTAGAAAATATGCAATCGTCGAACGGCCACTATTCTTTCCCAGGACAGGTTGCCCGTCAGGCTGTCCGACCAAAGAGGACGCGAAGGCACCAGTTACTTCCGGTACTTCAAAGCCGATGGCGTTCAGTTTGCGCATGATGTCGACACCAATACCAGACTCGGAATCAAACAATCCTCTTCCTACCACGGGCTTGTTGCGCGGTATAGTTTGATTGGTGATGTTTTCAACCAGGATTGAAGTGGCCATCAGTTTGTTCAAGCGCACACCGGTATCGACTCCAGCCAACACCTCCAAAAGAACAACAATCTCTTCCGTAGAAGCGTTCCCCGTCCGTTCTCCAAGGCCGTTAATTGATGTATGAACCACTTCTGCGCCCGCAGCCACCGCCTCCAGGACACCTGCGTTCGCAATACCGAACTCATTGTGATTGTGGTATTCCAGAGTGGTGTTTGGCAGCCATTCCTTGAATTGCCTCACCAGATATCCCGCTGAACGAGGCAACGCGCAACCCAGGGTATCGACAAGCACGACTGATTCCAGCGAGCATGCATTGGAGATCTGGGTATAGACATCTTCCAGATATTCGAAATCGTCTGCACGGGTTAGATCCCAGCCCATGAAAGTCGTCTTAAGCCCTTTTTCCCGAGCATAGCTGATAACATCGATACAATTATCAATAACCTGTTGCTTGTCTATACCATAAGCCTGCTGGATCAGGTACGGGTTCATGATGTGTTCTACTATCACTGACTTCACGCCGCACTGTTCTGCCAGGTCGACGTCGAGGCGGTCCGTACGACAGAATCCCACCAGTTCGGATTGCAGGTTCATGTCCACCATTCTGCGAATACCCTGGCGAACCTCTTCCGAGATTATCGGCATACCCGCCTCGATTCGGCCCACACCCAATTCGTTCAGTGCCTCCGCAATACGGATTCTGTCCGACACGCTAAACGCCAAGTTTGAGGTCTGTTCACCATCGCGCAACGTAACATCGTGGATCCGGATGCTACGACCATCCAGGCCCATGTTGTTGTCACCCATGAAGTTCAATGGAGAAGCCCAATACTCCCCTTCCTTGAATGATCTTTGTTGCTTTAGTCGTTCAATATCGTACATAACCACTTTCCTCCAATACAACGTCTAGACGACGGGAAGAGCCGTTGGGTCCGCTGCCGCTTCCGCGGCCTCCAAACAGTCGGCGTACGGCTTGCCAGAACGAAATTCCCTCAGCAAAGTATCAGGGTCAAATGCATTACCGATAGGGTTAGCAAGATATTCCCGGGATGAGAATACCGCTTTCGATTTTTCGGGAGTTGGATGATTATCCAACTGCAGCTCAACCTCGGTTCCATCTGGATCCGAGTAGTAAAGTGAGGTGGTGACCCAGTGATTGATCGCCCAGCGTGGCTTGATACTCCGTTGTTTTAACCGTTCGTAGGTAGAGAGCAGATCATCCGCTGATGCATAGCTGAATGCATAGTGCGCGACCGCCGGGCTCAGCGGGTTCTTGTCAGGGCAGTTTGAAGGCAAGTTCAGAAACGCAAAGCGGTGATGCTCATCGTCAAAAGTCATGAAAGTCAACTTTTCACTGGTGTACATGACCTCTGCATGAAATACGATCTTGTACCACTCTATCATCTCTTCATAACGCTTGGTTTGAAATACGATATGGGCCATGTAGGCAGGAACAATTTTTCGCTCTTTCTCATTCACGATAGGTCCTCACTAAACTCTTAGGGTGATTCAATAATTACCGGGATGACGGTGCGCTTGAGGAATTTCCATCCGCCTTCTGTATTGACGAAATCATCCTGAAACTCCGCAACACCTAGAGGTCCAGACACTTTGGCAGGTGATTTTCCATCACTCTCTGCCTGATAAATTGTGCACTGAGTTACCGAACTGGCCTTGTTGTGATCTATGCTCAGGAAAAAGGGTACCCCAGGCAAATGCCTGGTAACGACGGTGACTGGCCTGCCTTCCCAAATCGCGGAAATTTCTGCATGCCCAGTCCTGACGCCGTCCGGTCGGACAAACCTTCCTTCCTCGGCAAAAAGGGCTACTGCGTCTGCAAATTGGCGATGATCTACAAAGTAAGCAAAAGCATTGACCAGTTCAGTGCAATGTTGGACTGCTTGCTGTATTTGATTATTCACTTTGTTCACTTTGGGCCAAACCTATACGCTGCCAAGAGCCTTGAAATCGCATGAGGCGATAGGTCCCGTACAGCCGTTATTGATCCTGAACATGCACGCAACACAAATCCTGATGAGGAATACGCGCACTTTTATTGATACACAATATCTTGGGCGAATCGTTCAGTAGCACGCAACCCAGATATTCCAATAACAGCTATAAGCGGACTTGGTCGTAAGCGTCAAGTTGCGCTGCGTACAATATGACCGCTCATTTTCCCGTATTAACGAGTACTGTGATGACACTGGCGTGGAACCTCAATGAAGCATTGAGCGATGATAAAAAAGAGTGGATTGAGTCGGTTGACTATATCCTTGACGCATTCGGGGAGGACGGTGTTCGGGAAATCCTGCGCGGCTTGCAGGACCACGTACTTTCCCAGGGCGTAAAACTCAACGAAGCTACGCTCAATACGCCTTACATCAACACAATATCGGTGTCCCAGCAGTCCAAATATCCTGGCGACATCGCGCTGGAAAAGAAAATCGAAAACATCATCCGCTGGAATGCCATGGCGATGGTATTGCAGGGCCGTGATCAAGATACCGGAGTCGGCGGACATATCGCTACCTATGCGTCAGCTGCCACTATGCTTGAGGTTGGTTTCAATCACTTCTTCCGTGCTCGCTCAGAAAGCTATGGTGGAGATATTGTGCTTGTACAACCCCACGCAGCTCCCGGGGTCTATGCAAGAGCGTTTCTGGAAGGCCGATTATCAAATGCGCAGCTGAGTAATTTCCGTCGGGAGCTGCAGCCGGGCGGTGGGCTTTGCTCATACCCACATCCTCGGTCGATGCCGGATTTTTGGCAGATGCCGAACGCCTCAATGGGGCTTTCTACACCTGGTGCGATATACCAGGCGCGGTTCGCGAAATACCTTGAACGCCGCGGTCTTAAACCAGACAACGGGGGGAAGATCTGGTGTTTCATCGGCGATGGTGAATCCGATGAACCCGAGGTACTGGGAACCATAAATATCGCGGCCAGAGAGGGCTTAGACAACCTGGTACTGGTGGTCAACTGCAATCTACAGCGTCTCGATGGACCGGTTCGGGGTAACGGAAAGATCATCCAGGAGCTGGAGCGCACATTCCGCGGCGCCGATTGGAATGTTATCAAGGTTATCTGGGGTAGCGGCTGGGACAGTCTGCTGGCTCGCGATTCCCAGGGCGTATTGCGTAGACGCATGGAGGAATGCGTCGACGGAGACTACCAGTACCTCTCGATCCTCCCGGGCAATATACAGCGGGAACATTGGGTGGAAAACAATCCGCAGCTCTCTGCGATGATGGACTCCCTCACCGACGCTGAAATCAAGGCGATCAAGAGAGGCGGCCAGGACCCGAAGAAGGTTTTCGCGGCCTTCGACCGAGCTGCAGAATCTAGTGGAAAACCTACAGTCATCCTGGTAAAAACCGTAAAGGGAGACGGCATGGGCGCCACATCCCAGGGGCGTAACACCGCACATCAGAAGAAGGACCTGACCCCCGAGGAACGCCTGGCTATTGCGAGGAACTATGGCATTCCCCTTAGTGATGATGAAGCAAAAAGCGCAACATTCTATCGCCCAGCGGAAGACAGCCCCGAGATCAATTATCTACAGCGTCACAGACAATCTCTCGGTGGTTACTTGCCATCACGTTCCGTCGAATGTCCGACACTGGCGGGCCCGTCGCTGGAAGAGCTAAAGAGTTTTCTTGCAGGTTCTGGTGAGCGGAACGTTTCTACGACAATGATCGTCGTGCGCATCCTCTCTAAATTGCTGAAAAGCAAGACTCTTGGGAAGTATATAGTGCCTATCGTTCCCGATGAGGCGAGGACATTCGGGATGGATGGGTTATTCAGCCAGGCTGGAATCTACTCTCCGCACGGACAAAACTACACTCCGGTAGATCACGAGAGCCTGACTTACTATCGTGAAGCTGAAGACGGACAGATTATGCAGGAGGGAATCTGTGAGACTGGTGCAATCGCTTCGTTCATGGCGGCGGGTACCGCTTATGCGATGCACGGTATACCAACGATTCCATTTTATATCTTCTACTCCATGTTTGGATTCCAGCGTGTGGGAGATATGATTTGGGCCTGCGGCGACATGATGTGCCGCGGCTTCCTGTTGGGTGGAACGGCTGGTCGAACAACTTTGAATGGTGAAGGTCTACAGCATCAAGACGGCCACTCCCACATAATGGCGGCGACCATTCCCAACCTGAAATCCTACGATCCTGCCTTTGGCTATGAACTTGCGCTAATCATCAAGGATGGTATCCGGCGCATGTATGCGGAAGGGGAAAATATCTTCTATTACCTTACAGTGTACAACGAGAACTATGCCATGCCGGCGATGCCGGAGTTAGAAGACATAGAGGAATCCATACTCAAGGGCGGATACTGCTATCGCAGGTTGCGCGGCGAAGGTGCCACGATCAATTTACTCAGCAGCGGATCGATTATCCAGCAGGCTATCCTCGCTGCGGATCGACTCCATTCCTCGGGCTTCTCCGTAAACATATGGAGCATTACCAGCTTTATTGAACTGGCCCGCGAGGCAGAAGAATGTGAACGCCTGAATCGTCTTTCGGCCCCCGATGGATCACACAAGCCGTTTGTAGAGGAGCTCTTCAATAACGAAGAGGGCATTTTTGTCGCGGTCACGGACTATATGAAAGCCCTGCCTTACATGATTGCCAAATGGGTTCCGGGACGCTATCTGGCCCTTGGTACAGACGGCTATGGCGTAAGTGAGTCACGCCCCTGTCTCCGCGATTATTTCGAAATAAGCAGCGAATATATCGTCCACGCGTGTCTAACCGAGCTGTACGCTCAAGGCACCATAGACCGTGAGCAGTTGGCCAAACTGGCTTCAGGTTTGAGCATTGATCCGTCCAAGCTCAACCCTACTGACAAGTAATCGGGAAATCACAGCAAGCCATGACCTCCATACCCCTTATTCTTCCACCACTGGGCGATGATGCATCAACGTCTGGAGAAATTATCAGCATTTCCGACCTTGGTGCCACCATACAGGTCGGCGAAATTTACATGGAAGTCGAGACAGACAAGGTAGTTGTCGAAGTACCGGCGGAGATAGCCGGCGTGATTACCCATCTGTCGGTCGCGATCGGCGATACCGTCACAGGTGGTGAAAAGATCGGCGAAATAGTCCCCGACTCTGATGCTGCCGTAGCCGAAGTTGAGTCGACTGCGGTCTTCTCCGGCGAAGCCGAAATTCAGGAAACAAACCGGACGGAGAACATATCGTCGTATAACGATCGCTCGTCCGACGATCAGCCCTCGGCAACTACTCATCAAACGGCGTCACCACTTTCGAGAACTCCAGCCGGACCTACTGCGCGCAGGCTTGCCCGCGAACTCGACGTCAAGATCGAAGAGATAGCAGGGACCGGTGCGCGAAGCAGAGTCACCAAGCAGGACGTCATTCAACATGCCAGAGCAAAGATCATGGCAACTGGCGAAGCTTCCAACGCACATCGAGCGCTTTCCAGGCAGCTACCGGATATATCGCAGTTCGGCAAAGTATCCACACGGAAATTAAGTGGTATCGGGAAGGCTACGGCACGGAATATGCAGTTCGCGTGGAGCGAGATTCCTCATGCGTGGGTTCAGAGTGAAATCGATATCACTGAACTTGAAATTTTGCGCAAACAGATCAAGGCACAGTCCAGCGCACCGATGCCCCTCACTATCACCGCCATAGTGTGTAAAGTGGTCGCCACTGCACTGCACAGATTCCCAAACTTCAACGCCGTTTTCGATCAAGGAAAGGAGGAGCTGATTCTTCGCGACTACATCAACCTCGGGGTCGCAGTGGATACACCAAGGGGATTAATGGTTCCGGGCATAAGGAACGTCAACGATATGAGCGCTATCCAGATTGCTTACGAACTCAAGGATATTAGTGATAGAGCGATCGCCTCGAAACTCTCCGAAAAAGATCTCCAAGGTAACGGTTTTACGATATCCAATCTTGGCGGTCTTGGAGTAAGCGGCATGTTCCCTGTAGTGAACTGGCCAGAAGTCGCGATACTCGGCGTTTCTTCGGGCCGCGAACTCTGCGCCCTCAGGGAGGGGCAAGTGACGACTCGCCTGGTGATGCCGGTGACCCTGGGCTTCGACCATCGTGTGATCAACGGCGCTGACGCCGCACGGTTCCTCGGATTCATAAAACGCACTATCGAGCAGCCGATGACACTACTGATCGAAACCTAGAATTTTAAAAATTAGACATTGGAATTGTTTTTTTGTGGTCTGTTCCACCCGGAATTTCAGAACATTGAGGTCGTGGTCAGCAGGCAAACCAATAACCGAGGAGATGGCATCATGAGAGATTCGAGCTTCGATACACAAGTACTCATTGCCGGGGGCGGGCCTGTAGGCATGGTACTTGCGCTCGAACTGGCCAGATACGCAATACGCTCCATCGTGGTTGAACAGAATAAAACAACCACCCGACACCCGAAGATGGACCTGACCAACGGACGCAGCATGGAGCTCTTCCGCCGCCTGGGCATTATCGATGAATTTCGCGCAGTCGGTGTGCCGGAAGACCAGACAATGGACATTACCTACGCGACCAGCGCGACTGGTCACCTTCTGCACACTTTCGATTACGGCACACCGAAGGAACACCGCGCACTCTCCCGCGCCACCAACGACGGTACTATGACATTGGAACCCTACATGCGAGTTTCGCAGGTAGTACTGGAGCCCGTACTCAAAAAGGCAATCGACGAAAGCCCTTACGTGGACGTTCGGTTTGGCCATAAGTTCGAAGACTTCACGCAGGACGCAAATGGGGTCACAAGCACCATTAGTCACAACGATGGCCATTACACTTTGCGCAGCCAATACCTTGCGGGTTGTGACGGGGGTAGCAGCAGGGTCCGGCACAAGGCCGAAATCGACCTTGAGGGCGACTTCGGTATCGTCCCCATCTACATGATCCACTTCCGGTCGACAGACCTGGAAGTGTTGGGGAAATTCGGTGCTGCCTATCATCTGCAAACAGGGTTCGGAACCTTGATCGCCCAGAACGGCAAGGATACCTGGACGCTGCATGTTGTGCTCGATCCCGATACTGATCCCGCAAGCATCACGCCGTCAGAATTGCTGGAGCAATTCGCCGGTACAAAATTCGATTATGAAATTCTTGTCGCGAACCACTGGACGCCTCACCTTGTCGTGGCGGAAAGATATCGGAATGGTCGTGTCCTGCTCGCGGGTGATGCGGCTCACCAGTTTATCCCGACCGGGGGTTATGGCATGAATACCGGAGTATGGGACGCAGCAGACCTGGGCTGGAAACTGGCTGCTGTTATCGATGGCTGGGGCGGCGACGCACTTCTGGACAGTGTAGAAGAGCGTCGCAAGATTGCTCTACAGAACCGTGATGCGGCCGTCAGACATATGAATGATCGCTTCGCCATCGAGGGGTTCATTCGGAAGAAACGTTGTGAGGTTGATATTGAGGCAAAAGAGACCGAATCCGTCCGAAAAGAGATCGCGGATGAGATCAAGAGGGTCGGCAACGCGGAAAACGAGAGTTGGGGTATAGAACACGGCTATCGGTATATCGGGTCAAATGTGATTGTGTACCCCAAAGACCGCAGCGATGAACCCGAGTTCGACCCCCTGCACGCGCAGCCAAGTGTCTGGCCGGGGTCTCGTTTGCCCCACTACTACCTTTCTGATGGTCAGCCACTATACGACAAACTGGGCAAAGGCTTTACTGTTATCAGACTTGATGGTGCAGACGCCTCCGCGCTCAGCGATGCGGCTCTCGATCTTGGCATACCGTTTGATATCATTTCAGTTTCAAACGATGAGAATCTCTCTAAACTAAGAAAGACCTTTATCCTGGTTCGACCGGATCACCATATTGCGTGGAGTGGCGATGCACTGCCGGAGGACTGCGCTGAACTCTTGAAAACAGTGGTAGGTCGACAGGAAGGGCTATCGTGAATTCTAATATGCAGTGAGAGGCAATTGGGCAGCTGATCAGTTCCAGCAACGGTCGAAATTTCAACAAGTTACCAGTGTGACCCCCAACGGTAACGCCTACCGCCTTGCTGCTGACAGCGCCACGCTCGCGGTATTTCGCCTGGGTGGTATTCAGTCAGCCTTGTTCCGCCATTGCTCGCTTCCGATTATCCACAACCATAGGCTCCGCGCCTGCAAAGGCCTGGTCCGCTGCCAGCAACAGCCATCAGTCCAGCGCAAACGCTGAGTAGCGCCCGGTGACCCGCATCTCGCCCCCGGGGAACACCACGGTCTGCTGCCGCAGGCGCGGCTGACCTGACGTCTGATTGCGAAATATAATCCCGTCTAATTGCCTATTAGTAAAGCGTCCACTTTAGTCCTTTTATGCCGTCCATTTGCAAGGAACGCTTTCCTGGAATTCACACGATCACGGCAATATCCGCCAGATCGCCCTTGCTTTCCAGCCAGGCCTTGCGGTCGCCGGCGCGCTTCTTTGCCAGCAGCATGTCGAGCATGCTGTTGGTGCCGTCGTCCGCATCCAGCACCAGCCGCACCAGGCGCCGGGTATCCGGGTCCATGGTGGTCTCGCGTAGCTGCAACGGGTTCATTTCCCCCAGCCCCTTGAAGCGCTGGACGTTGACCTTGCCCTTCTTCTTTTCCGCCTCGATACGGTCCAGTACGCCCTGCTTTTCACTCTCATCAAGAGCGTAGTAGACCTCCTTGCCGACGTCGATGCGGTACAGCGGCGGCATCGCCACATAGACATGCCCCGCCGCTACCAGCGGCCGGAAGTGGCGCACGAACAGGGCGCAGATCAGGGTGGCGATGTGCAGGCCGTCGGAATCGGCATCCGCGAGGATGCAGATCTTGTGGTAGCGCAGGCCGGTGAGGTCGTCACTGGCCGGGTCCATGCCGATGGCGATCGAGATATTGTGCACCTCCTGGGAAGCGAGGATCTCCTGGGAGTCCACCTCCCAGGTATTCAGGATCTTGCCGCGCAGGGGCAGGATGGCCTGGAACTCGCGGTTGCGGGCCTGTTTGGCCGAGCCACCGGCGGAATCGCCCTCGACCAGGAACAGCTCGCCGCGGGTCGGGTCCTCGCCGGAGCAGTCCGCCAGCTTGCCCGGCAGGGCGGGGCCGGAGGTGACTTTCTTGCGGGTCACCTTGCGCGCGGTGCGCAGCCGGTTCTGGGCGCTGTTGATGCACAGCTCGGCAATGCGCTCGGCCTCCCCGGTGTGCTGGTTCAACCACAGGCTGAAGGCGTCCTTGGCGACACCGGAAACAAAGGCCGCGGCTTCGCGTGAGGACAGCCGCTCCTTGGTCTGGCCGGAGAACTGCGGGTCCTCCAGCTTCACCGAGAGGATATAGCAGCAGCGGTCCCAGATATCGTCCGGGGCCAGCCGCACACCCCGGGGCAGCAGATTGCGCAGCTCGCAGAATTCGCGCACCGCGTCCAGCAGTCCGGTGCGCAGGCCGTTGACATGGGTGCCCCCCTGGGCGGTGGGGATCAGGTTGACGTAGGATTCGGCGACCACCTCGCCGCCCTCCGGCAGCCACTGCACTGCCCAGTCCGCCGCCGCGCTGCTGCCGCTGAAGCTGCCGACAAAGGGCTGCTCCGGCACACAGGGATAGTCGATGGTGGCGTCGCAGAGGTAATCGGTGAGCCCGTCCTCGTAGTACCACTCCTCGGTCTCGCCTTTCTTCTCATCGAGGAAGGTCACCCGCAGGCCCGGGCACAGCACCGCCTTGGCCCGCAGCACATGCTGCAGCCTGGGCACCGAGAAGTTCACCGAATCGAAGTACTGCCCATCGGGGGTAAAGCGGATGGAGGTGCCGGTATTGCGCTTGCCACAGCTGTCGATAACCGCCAGGTCACTGGTTTTCTCGCCCCCGGCAAATTTCATCCGATAGACATTGCCGTCGCGGCGGATGGTGATTTCCAGCGCCTGGGACAGGGCATTGACCACGGACACGCCAACCCCGTGCAGGCCACCGGAGAACTGGTAGTTCTTGTTGGAAAACTTGCCGCCGGCGTGGAGGGTGCAGAGGATCACCTCGACCCCGGGCTTGCCCTGGCCGGGGTGGATATCCACCGGCATGCCGCGGCCGTCGTCGCTGACGCTGATGGCACCGTCGCGATGCAGGGTGACGTCGATCCGCGTGGCGTGCCCGGCCAGGGCCTCATCGACGCTGTTGTCGATGACCTCCTGGGCCAGGTGATTGGGACGGGTGGTGTCGGTATACATGCCGGGGCGCTTGCGCACCGGCTCCAGTCCGGTCAGGACTTCGATATCTTCCGCGGTGTAGTTGCTCATTCCTGCCTGGGGTTCCCTGAAGCTGCGTTAATCGGAGCGGGGCCATTGTAACCCAGTGCCGGGTGCTTGCAGACTCCTGTGCAGGGATGACTATAAATAGCCGTGGGAATCCAGGTCCACCTGGAAGGAGACGTCCTCGACACGCGATATGCCGGACTCGATCTCGCCATCCGCGCGCAGCTCAAGCCAGCGGTAGCCGGGCGCTGCCGCGTCGGCCTTGAACACATCGCTGCCGGGGGCAAACTGGACGCAGGTGGAAGGCGAGGCCATCAACTTGCGCCCCTGCCAGACGCGATCAACCTGCTGGTGGATGTGGCCCCAGAGGATGCCGCGCACACCGGGGTATTGCGCGAGCACCGCAAACAGCGCATCGGCATCCGCGACCATCTGCTCATCCAGCCAGCGGCAGCCGATGGCTACCGGCTGATGATGCAGGCAGACCAGGCTGAACAGCTGTTCGCGGGCAGCTTCATCCAGCGCCTCCCGCAACAGCTGCAGCTGGCCCTGGCCCAGCCGGCCACCGACCTGCCCGGGGACCTGGGAGTCCAGCATCACCAGCTGCCAGCGACCGAGGCGGATATCGTTGCTGAGCAGGGTGCCGTCGACATCGACCTGGTCCATTTTGCCGCGGTCGTCGTGGTTGCCCGGCAACCAGAACTGGTCCGGGCACAGCTCCGCAAAATAGGCGCGCAGGCGCTGGTAGGCCTCCAGGTAACCGTGGTTGGACATGTCGCCAGTGCCCAGCAGGACATCAATTTGCGGCTGTTCGCGGCGGGCCAGGCCTATTACTGCCTGCAGGGAATGGTCGGTATCCATCCCCAGCAGGCTGCCGCCGCGTTCGCGGCACAAATGGGTGTCGGTGAGCTGCAATACGCGCACCCTATCGCCACTGACAGCGACACGGTGACAGCGACGACGAGCGGCGGACGCGGTCATTTCTGAAGCCGTCAGGAACCGGCGCGCCGGTGTAGCACCGGATGTTGCGCACGGCCATTGGCGAGACAGTGCTCCAGCCAGTCGCCGAGAAACTGGTTTTGCTGCAGCTTCTCGTCCTGCTGGAACATGTGGGCATTGGGATAAACGTAGCGCGGCTGGATCCGGTGATGAGCCTGAAAAGACCCTACTTCCAGCATGCCGGCATCGTGATAGGCGCGAACATCAATGACAAGGCGCCTGAGCCAGCGCGCCTCGCCGTGACTCTGGTGCAGGCGGAAAAAAGTCGTGTAGCGGCTGCGCTCAAGAACCTCAAGGCGGATGCGGGCTTCTGCGACAGCAAACTCGCGGGCGTTGCCCTGCTCATAGTCGGGGAAAAGGCGCAACAGGCGCGCATAATTGGCCTCGCACAGAGAATGCAGGCGCGCCAGATCCATCTTGTAAGGCCGTTTTCTGGCCCTCTGTACGGTCATTTTCGTTCCCGTGTTGTGGGGAGGCAATACCGCTGCCGGACAAGTATCGACTACCGACCTGACCCACAACGAGAACCGAGTGTAGCATTTGTGATGGCAAAAACAGCGAGTATAGTACCCGTTTTGCGACGTGGTTAACGCATGCCAAGCCGGACGCGGGCTGCTACACTCGCATTCGAGATTTACCCCCGAATATTTGAGGATTCAGGATGAACAAGACAGGAGCCGCACTGCTGGTGCTGGCACTCTCCCTGGGTATTGCCCCGGCAGGGGCTGAATCCCTGCGTGACATCTACGAACTGGCGCTGGCCAATGACGCCCAGCTCAAGGCCGAGGAGGCACAATACCGGGCCAACCTTGAGACCGAGAAACTCGGTCTGGCCGGACTGCTACCGCAGGTAAGCGCCAACTACGACTATACCGATCGCGACCAGAGCAATATCGGGGAAAGTTTCTCGGTGGATGGCGGCCTCGACGGCGGGGTCACCGCGGTGCAGACCCAAACCGACATCGACACCAGCCGCGAAGGCTACCAGATCAGCCTGAACCAGCCCCTGTTCGACCTGCCCGCCTGGTTCACTTTCCAGTCCGGCAAGGAATTCAGCCGTCAGGCAGAGGCAACTTTTGCCGCCAACCAGCAGAACCTGATCGTACGGGTGGCGGAAGCGTACCTGCTGGTCTTGCGGGCACAGGACAACCTGGAGGCGTCCCGGGCACAGGAGCGCGCCTTCGACCGGCAGCTGGAGCAGACCCAGCAGCGTTTCGAGGTGGGCCTGATTGCCATCACCGACGTCTACGAGGCGCAGGCTGCCCGCGACCTGGCCCAGGTCAACCGTATCGTTGACGAGAACAACGTGGCGGTTGCGCTGGAACGGCTCTCGGTATTGACTGGCCGGGAGCACAGCAACCTGCATGTACTGGAAGAAGACTTTACCGCCACCCTGCCGGAACCCGCCGAGCGCACGGCCTGGGTAGATTTTGCCCTGGAAAACAATTTCAACCTGCAGGCTGCACACTACGCGGAAGAAGCTGCGCGGCAGCTGGCGAAGGCCAACCAGATGGAGCATGCGCCACGACTCAGCGGCAGTTACAGTTATTCCGACTACGATACCGATGGCACCCTGCGCCGGACTCCATCAACCGGCTTTGACACCTCACCCAACAGTGAGCTGGATGAAAATACCTGGCAGATCCGCCTGGATGTGCCGCTTTTCAGCGGCGGGGCAGTCAGTGCCAATCGCCGCAAGGCAGCACAGGAGTTCAACGTTGCCCGCGAAAACCGCATCAACCTCTCGCGCAACACGGTCACCAATGCGCGCTCGCTGCACATGACCGTGGTCAGCGATGTGTCGCGGGTGGCGGCCCGGGCGCAGGCGATTGTGTCCTCGCAGAGCGCGCTCGATGCCACCCAGGCCGGCTATGAAGTCGGCACCCGCAATGTCGTGGATGTGCTGAATGCCCAGAACACGCTGTTCGCGGCCCAGCGCGACTACGCCAACAGCCGCTATGACTACATTCTCAATACCATGCGCCTGAAAGAACAGGCCGGCCTGCTGAGTCCCGAGGATATCCAGGCACTGGACGCAGTACTGGTACCGCCGCCGGCGCCCACCGCAACCACCTCTCCCTGATCAGGCACAGGGCCGGGCCCGAGTCCGGCGCACAACAACCCATGATTGCAGATCTTCCCACCGACATTGACGCCATCAAGGGCTTTCTGCTGCCCGCGGAAGCCGACGCCCTCCATCGCTGGGCGCTGGCAGCGAGTAACAGGGGGCCGCTGCTGGAAATCGGCAGCTACTGCGGCAAGTCCACGATTTACCTGGGCCTGGCCGCGCGCCAGCACAACAGCACGGTCTTCGCCCTGGACCACCACCGCGGTTCAGAGGAGCATCAGCGCGGGGAGATGTTCCACGATCCGGACCTGTACGATGGGGAGCTGGCGATTGTCGATACCTTCCGCGAGTTTCGCCGCAATATCAGTCGCGCCGGTCTCGATGAAGTCGTGGTGCCCATTGTCGCCGGTTCCGCCGCTGCGGCCCGACACTGGCAGACGCCGCTGTCGATGCTGTTTATCGATGGTGGCCACAGCCTGGACGCCGCGCTGACCGATTACCGCTGCTGGGCCGGCCACCTGCAGCGGGACGGAATCCTCGCCATTCACGATGTCTATCTCGATGCGGCCACGGGCGGGCAGGCACCGCGGGCTATCCATCGCCTGGCATTGCAGTCCGGGTTATTCACCCATTGCGAACAGGTCGACAGCCTGGCCATCCTGCGCAGGCTCTGAAAGAGCGCTACTGATCCCGGCGCAGACGCTTTTCTGTCGCCCCCGAGGACGCCTGCAACAGCTCGACCCGGGTAAACAGGTTGGCGGCGCCGGTGAAGCCGGTGAGGGCATCGGCAGCCAGCAAAATGGCCGCGGCGGTCCAGGTCGGCTGCTCATCCGGCCACAACAGATCCTCCGCGAACTGATAGCCGGTCCAGTAGGCGCCGTCATCCGTGCGCCACTGGTGCAGCCAGCTGTACAGTTCCACCGCCCGCGCATGGTCGCCCGCGGCCAGCAGCGCCATGACCAGCTCGCAGGACTCCGCCACGGTAACCCAGGGTTCGTCCGCCACGCAGCGGCAACCGAGGCCGCTGTGCACGAATTCGTCCCAGCGCGCCGCCAGCCGGACCCTGGCCGGGGCACCCTGCAAGGCACCGCTGAGCACCGGGTAGAACCAGTCCATGGAGTAACGCGCCTTGCTCTCCCAGGTGCGGTCAAAGCGCTCTGGCCGCGAGCGCAGGGCCGCACCGAGGCTGCTGCGGGCCGGGTACCAGTGCGGGCGCTCCTCACCGAGGGTAACCGCGATATTGCAGGCACACTCGAGGCTCTTGTAGATCGAGCTGCAGCCCGTGACCAGCGCATCCGGCAGCGGCTTGCCCGCGGTATCCACCGCCCAGTCGATCTCGCCGTGCGCGCTCTGCAGGGCGAGCACAAACTCTATCGCGCCATCAACCACCGGCCACATTTCGCGCAGAAAGCCAGCGTCACCGGTTATCAGATAGTGATGCCAGACCCCGGTGGCAACATAGGCGACAAAGTTGGTTTCCCGGCGGTGGTCGTTGTCGACGATCGCGCCCCGGTAGGATGCCCACCAGCTGCCATCGGGCAACTGCATGCTTGCCAGCCACCGATAGGCACGCACCGCTGCCGCGTGCTCGCCGCCGATGGACAGGCCCATGGCCGCCTCGACATGGTCCCAGGGATCAGTGTAGCCGCCACTGAACCACGGGATCTCGCCGCTGGGTTTCTGGGTTGCCAGCAGGAAATCCACCGTGGGCCGCAGAAACTCCTGCGGGAACAGGCCACGGCTGAGATAGAGCCCACTCACAGGCTGGCCTGCTGGCGAAAATAGAATACGACACTCTTGCCCATGAACGGGTTCAGCAACTTTTCCAGGGTCCGGGTCAACCACGGCGCGCGCAGCAGGTCCCAGACCAGCAGCCGGTGATATTGCCGCACCAGCCACTGCTGCTCACCCTCGCGCCAGAACAGGCAGCGCAACCACCAGTAGGGGCCATGGAGGGCGTGGGCACCGTGGCGGTGGAAACCGACGAAGCCCAGCTGCTCGATCTCCGCCCACAGGCGCTCGGCGCGGAAGATCCGCAGGTGCCCGCCCCGAGTCTGGTGATAGCGCTTGCTGAGAGCCCAGCACAGGCGCTCTGGCCAGCGCCGCGGCACACTCACACAGAGCTGGCCGGCTGGCTTGAGCACCCGGCGGATTTCCCGGAGGGCGGCGCGATAGTCGGGAATGTGCTCCAGTACCTCGGAGCAGATTACCTTGTCGAAGCTGGCATCGGGAAAGGGCAGTGCCAGCGCCGATGCCACGGTGAGATCCAGTTGCTTGAGCCCATTGCCCGCCTCCTCGATCCCGGCGAACCGCGCCTGCGCTGTTGCCAGGTCCCCGGGTGACAGGTCCACCCCGACCGCATGCACCTCGCCCAGCACGTAGGCGGCGATTGCGTGTCGGCCCTCGCCGCAGCCCAGATCCAGGACACGCTCCCCCGAATGCAAAGGAAAGTACCTGAAATCAACGGTTTGCATAGGCGATAACCTTGCGATAGTAGTCGTCCATGGCCGCTGCACAGACCTGCCAGCTAAAGCGCTCCAGGATGCGCTGGCGCCCGGCGACTGCCAGCTGTTCACGGCGCTGCGGGTTCTGCAGCAGGGACTCGATCGCCTGCTCCAGGGCGCTGGCGTCACGGACCGGAACGATGATGCCCGCGTCGCCTACCACTTCCGGCAGCGCACCACCGTCGGTGGATATCACCGGCACCCCGCAGGCCATGGCCTCGCCCGCCGGCAGACCGAAGCCTTCATAGATGGAAGGAACCACGGCCATGCAGGCTTCGGCGTAGTAGCGGACCATTTCCGCAGTGGATATGCCACTGACAAAGCGAATATTGCCGGCGATCCCCAGGCGCTCGACCAGGCGCTCCGTGCGCCCGCCAGGCTCGGGCTTGCTGACCAGCAGCAGTTCCAGCCCGGGGTGGCGCGGCAACAGGCGGGCAAAAGCCTGCAGCAGGTAGCGCAGCCCCTTCAGCGGTGCATCGGCGGATGCCGTAGCCATGATCCGCAGGGGCTTGCGGGACACCTCGGGGAGGGGGCGGAACTCCTCCGTATCAATGCCGTTGTGCACCAGGGCGATGCCGGCCGGCTGCAGGCCAAAGTCCCGGGCGATATCCTGGCGCGAGTAATCCGAGACCGTTACCACATGGTGCAACTGCTTGATCACCTTCCTCTGCATCAGCAGGAATGAATGCCAGCGCCGGATCAGCAGGCGCTGGTACCAGCGCGGCGCAGCACTCAGGGCAATGCGCAGATCGCTGGTGATGGGGTGGTGTACCGTGGTCACCAGCGGCAATCCCATGGCCTGCAACTCCACCATGCCGTGGCTGAGGCTCTGGTTGTCGTGGATCAGGTCGTAATCCTCGCGGTGACGGCGCAGATAGCGTACCGCGCGACGCCCGAAGGTATAGGGCTCGGCGAAGCCCCCGGTCAGCTTGCTGGTCCATTCGATGATATTGCTGAGTGATCGCAGATGCCGTGGCCGCAAGGACCAGAGGCCGTTTTCATACAGGTCCAGGCTCGGCAGCTTGATCAGCCGCACCCGGGGATCGACCTCGGGGTAGGGTGGGCCGGAAATCACGTCCACGCTGTGCCCGGCATCCACCAGCGCCTTGCTCAGGTACTTGATGTACACGCCCTGGCCGCCGGCGTGCGGCTTGCTGCGATAGCCCAGCAGCGCAATGCGCAGCGGAGGGCGCTGCCGGGCCAGCGCCGCCGGGATGGGTGGAATGGCCTCCGCCACCGCGCTGGCAGCCGAATCACTCACTGCTGTGTCCAGATGCCTGATAGCGGCGTCCCTTTTTGTCAGACGGAGAGGGTGTGGGCGGGAAACCGCGCAAGGTAGACAAATGCGCAGCGCCCAAGACCGGAATTCTAGCAGCGAAATGCGCCGCAGCACCAGCCCCGCAACCGGTTACCAGAGCCCAATGGCTGCGGCTTATCGTAATTTGGCTGCCGTTTCCCGTATAATCGCCGCTTTTCCATCGACCGGGGTTGGTATGGAAACGACCAGGTACAAAGGCATTATCCTCGCGGGCGGGTCGGGCACCCGGCTGCATCCGCTGACCAGCACCGTCAGCAAGCAATTGATGCCGGTGTACGACAAGCCGATGATCTATTACCCGCTGGCGACCCTGATGCTGGCGGGGATCCGCGACGTCCTGATCATCACCACGCCGCGGGACCAGGCCGCCTTCGCCGATCTGCTGGGCGACGGCAGCCGCTGGGGCATCAACATCAGCTACACCGTGCAGCCCAGCCCCGACGGACTCGCCCAGGCATTCCTGCTGGGGGCGGACTTCATCGGCCACAATCCGGCCGCCCTGGTCCTGGGCGACAATATTTTCTACGGCGGCGGCTTCACCCAGAGCCTGCGCAGCGCCGCCAGCCGGGAACACGGCGCCTCGGTGTTCGCCTACTATGTGCAGGATCCGGAACGCTACGGTGTGGTCAGTTTCGATGCCGCGGGCGTAGCGGTCGATATCGAGGAAAAGCCGGCCCGACCCAAGTCCCACTATGCCGTGACCGGCCTGTATTTCTATGACAACGATGTCATCGACATCGCCCGCAGCATCCGACCCTCCGCCCGCGGCGAACTGGAAATCACCGACGTCAACAAGGCCTACCTGGCCCGCGGCGACCTGCGGGTGGAGGTGATGAGTCGCGGCACCGCCTGGCTGGACACGGGCACCCACAACTCCCTGCTGGATGCCGCCAACTTCATCCGCGTGGTCGAGGAGCGCCAGGGCCTCAAGATTGCCTGCCCGGAGGAAGTCGCATTCCGCATGGGCTACATTGACGCCGAGCAACTGCTGGCGCTGGCGGTACCGCTGGAAAAAAGCGGCTATGGCCTGTATCTGCGGCAGCTGCTGGAACAGGATGGAGTCTTGCGCAATGACCTTTGAGCCGACCCCCCTGGCGGGCCTGTACCTGCTGCAACCGAAAGTATTTGGTGACGAGCGCGGCTTTTTCCTGGAGAGCTGGAACGCGGAGACCTTCCGCCAGGCCGGTTTCGACCTGGACTTTGTGCAGGACAACCACAGCCGCTCTGCCCGGGGCATCCTGCGCGGCCTGCACTTCCAGACCGAGTACCCCCAGGGCAAGCTGGTGCGGGTGACCGCCGGCTCCGTATTCGATGTCGCGGTGGATCTGCGCCGCTCATCAGCCACTTTGGGCCAGTGGTACGGAGTGGAGCTGAGCGCGGCCAACCACCGGATGCTGTGGGTGCCCCCCGGGTTCGCCCACGGTTTCTATGTGCTGTCCGAGTACGCCGACTTTCAATACAAGTGCACGGACTACTATCACCCGGCCAGCGAAGTGACCCTGGCCTGGAACGACAGCGCGGTGGACATAGCCTGGCCCGTGCCCGCAGGGGAACAGCCGCGGCTGTCGGCCAAGGATTCAGCGGGACTGGCCTGGGCGGACCTGCCGCTGTTCGACTGACACCCCGGCAACGACTTGCCGTACCGAAACCGAAAAGGAGCCATCATGGTCAGGGATTATTTCCAGCTGCAGGGCAAGACCGCGCTGATTACCGGCGCCTCCAGTGGACTCGGCGTGCACTTTGCCAGGGTACTGGCCGAGGCGGGAGCAACTGTCATCCTGGCGGCGCGACGCGCGGACAAGCTGGCAACCGAAGTCGCTGCCATTCAGGCTACCGGCGCCCGGGCCAGCGCCGTGGCCATGGACGTCACCGATCCCGCCAGTGTCGACAGTGCGTTCGCCGAGATCACTGGCACTATCGGCAACATCGACATTCTGGTCAACAACGCCGGCGTCGCCGACGATCCGATCCGGTTCCTGGATACCGGCGAGGAGGAGTGGCAGCGGGTAATCGACACCAACCTCAACGGTGCCTGGCGCGTGGCGCGGGCCGGGGCCAGGCACATGGCCGCAACAGGCACCGCGGGCAGCATCGTCAATATCGGCTCGATCTACGGCCTGCGCACCGGAGCGATGAAGGTTGCCTACAACGTGTCCAAGGCCGGTGTCGTGCAGCTCACCAAAGCCATGGCCATAGAGCTGTGCCGGCAGCAGATCCGGGTCAATGCCCTGTGCCCGGGCTGGTTCCTGACCGACATCAACCGGGAATACTTTGAAAGTGAGCGCGGGGAGCGCTATATCAAGACCATCCCGGCGCGGCGGATGGGCGCGATGGAGGACCTGACCGCGCCATTGTTGCTGCTGGCGAGCAATGCGGCCGCTGGCTACATGACCGGCACCGTGCTGACGGTTGATGGCGGCATCGCCGAAGCGCCCATCTGAGCGACCTCGAACAACCATTCATTTCTCGCTTGTTGGCCGGTCTGCTTCTGCCCGCAATGACCAGCGCACGGCCACAGGCCCGAGCAACTCGAACACCACCGTGGATGCCAGCACGATGGTCAGCAACAGCTCGCCATGGTCGGGGAAGGCGTTGCTTGCGGTCAGGGCCATGGCCACGGCAACACCGGCTTGAGACAGCATGGCAATACCGGTTCTGGCGCCCTCCACAGGCGTGCGCCAGACTGCTCCGGTCAGGTAGCCAGCCGCAACCCGGCCGGCAATGCGCAGCAGGAAGTAAGCGAGCCCCACCAGCCCGCCCGCGAGCAGGGCGGACATTTCCAGGGACGCGCCCGCCAACAGGAAAAACAGCAGCAGAAAGGGCCACTTGATCCCCTCGATGGCGTGAAAGGGGCGTGTGTGGTGCTGCGCCAGATTGGTTACCGTCGCCCCCATCACCACCGATGCCAACAGGAAGGAGACCTCCAGCTTCATCGCCAGGCCCGAGCACAGGAACACCAGACCCAGTGCTTCGACCAGAATCGGCTCGCCGTCGCGGATGCGACCGGTTAGAAAAGCCATGGGGAGCCCGATTGCAACTCCCAGGGCCACAGCGCCACCGATTTCCCACAGCCCTGTCAGCAGGGAAATATCGGTGCTGCTGCTTTCGACGCCCGCGGCGATAACCATGCACAGACTGAAGATTATCAGCCCCCAGGCGTCGTCGACGGCAACGATACCCAGCAGCCGGCGCCCGAAGCGGGAATGCTCGCAGCCTTCCTCAAGCACAACATCAGTCGTTGCGGCAGGGTCTGTTGCCGTTGCCACCGCAGCGAGAAGGAGAGCCAGCAACAGACTCTCGCCCAGTGCCAGGATGCCGAACAAGACTACCGCAAAAGTGCCGGCGGCAATGCCGAGGGAAAGTACCAGAATTTGCTTGCCCTGCTCGCGAAAGAGCTGGGTTGTCATGGAGCCGCCGATAAGGAACCCGAGCATGGTTAGCGCAATGTCGGACACCATCGGAAACCAGTTCTCCCGCGCCTCGGCAAAAACATTGAGGACCGAAGGGCCCATCACAATCCCGGCCAGGATGAGAAGCGTCACGCGGGGCAGGGGTGTTTTCAGGCACAGCAGATGCACGCCCAATCCGACGAGGAAAAAGGTCGCAAGCGTCAGCAAGGTGTGAGCCACAACTCTCCAGTCCGTCTTTAACTAGCCATGCAACAGGGGCCGCCACCAGTCTTCGTTGGCCAGATACCAGTCGATGGTGCGGCGAATACCGGTCTCAAAGGTCTCAGCGGGGGCGTAGCCCAGTTCCCGGCTGATCTTGCCCGCGTCAATGGCATAGCGCCAGTCGTGGCCGGCCCGGTCCTCGACAAAACGGATCAGGTCCCGGGCGCTGCCACCGCTGGCAGCGGGCGACCGGGGATAGCGCTCGGCCAGCGCGCCTTCAGCACGGAAACGGCGGTCGAGCTCGTCGCACAGCAGCTCCACAATGGCCAGGTTGCGCCACTCGTTGTTGCCGCCAATATTGTAGGTTTCCCCGACGGTCCCCCGCTGCAACACCAGGTCGATGCCGCGACAGTGGTCCTCCACATAGAGCCAGTCGCGGATATTGCTGCCGTCGCCGTAGACCGGCAGCGGCAGGCCGCGCAGGATATTGGTCAGGCACAGGGGGATCAGCTTTTCCGGGAAGTGCCAGGGGCCGTAGTTGTTGGAGCAGTTGCTGGTGGTCACCTGCAGGCCGTAGGTGTGGTGACAGGCGCGCACCAGATGGTCGGACGCGGCCTTGCTGGCAGAGTAGGGCGAGTTGGGCTGATACTGCTGGGCCTCGTGGAAACCCGGGGCGTCCGCTGCCAGCGAGCCGTAGACTTCATCCGTGGACACATGGTGAAAACGGTGCGGCAGCGGCTGCGCGCCGCCCAGCCAGTATTCCCGTGCCGCCTGCAACAGGCTGTGGGTACCGACGATATTGGTTGCAATAAAGGCGTCGGGGCCGGTAATGGAGCGGTCGACATGGCTCTCCGCGGCGAAGTGCACCAGCGTGTCCACCCGGTGCTCCCGCAGGGTGGCAAGCACTTGCGGGTAATCACAGATATTGGCGTGCACAAAGTAAAAGTCCGGCGAGCCCTCCAGGCCGGCGAGGTTGGCGCGATTGCCGGCATAGGTCAGCGCATCCAGGGCGACGATGCGATCGCCGGGATAGCGCTGGCGCCAGTAGTGGACAAAATTGGCACCGATAAAGCCGGCGGCGCCGGTTACCAGCAGGGATCTAGCCATCGCCGTGTTCCTTGAGGTCCTGCAACATGGCGCGCAATTGTACCCGCCAGTGAATCGGCGCAATACCCAGTTCCTGCCAGCTCTGCTGCTTGTCCAGCACGCTGCAGGCGGGCCGCCGGGCCGGCGTCGGGTACTCGCTGCCAGGGATTGGCTGCACGGCAGGGCTGCGGGACAGCAGCCCCGCGGCCAGGCCCTCCTCCGCAATCGCGACCGCGAAGTCATACCAGCTGCAGACACCGGCGTCGCTCCAGTGGTAAACGCCCTGTAGCAGCGGCCTGTCCACGGCGGCCCAACAGGCCTGTGCCAGGCCCCGGGCCCAGGTCGGGGTGCCAATCTGGTCGCAGACCACGGCAAGACTTTCCCGCTCCGCCATCAGACGCAGCATGGTCTTGACGAAATTGCTGCCAAAACGCGAGTACACCCAACCGGTGCGCACGATCAGCGCCCGGGGATGCGCCGCCAGCACCGCGCGTTCCCCTTCCAGCTTGCTGCGCCCGTAGGCACCCAGGGGAGCTGGCGTCGCATCGGGCGCGTAGGGATGGCCGGACTCGCCATCAAAGACAAAATCGGTGGAGACATGCACCAGCCCGGTACCGGTGCCGGCACAGGCGGCGGCCAGGTGTCCCGCACCTTCGGCATTGACCTGCAACGCCAGTGCTTCCTCCCCCTCGGCCCTGTCCACTGCGGTGTAGGCTGCAGCATTGATGACCCAGTCCGGGCGCAATTCACCAAAGACACGGCGCACCTCTCCCGGTTGGCTGATGTCCAGCGCAGCACGGTCCAGGCAGATCAGCGTGACGCCCGCGGGAGCAGCAAGCTGCAGCTCGCGACCGAGCTGACCGCCGGCGCCGGTTATAAGGACAGTGGGGTTCACGCGAGCTCCTTGGTGGGCGCGACGCTGGCCGCGACGAAAAGCCCCCTATGGTAAAGGCTGACGCCAGGGATTCCCAGCTTCTGCTTCAGCGAGACCGCCAGCAATAGCGCCGGGTACCGCACAACCCCAGGGAGGCGTTGCTGTCTGCCTCGAATCTGCACGCAACAATTTGTGATTTCCCCGCTTTGTCGCTATTCTCATCGACGAAAAGTCAAAACTGGGGAAAGGCCATGCCAAATCTGATCTGCACTGCTTCCGGGCGCAGCGTGTACCGCTCACGGATCATTATTGGACTTGCCGCGCTGGCAGCGGGCAGTACCGCCTGGGCAGGCATACCCTCGGGCTCCATCACTCACGGCCCGCTGGCGGCGACCGCGGTACCGACAATGAGCGGCTTTGCGCTGATCCTGCTGGCGGCGCTGATGCTGCTAGTCGTGGTGCGGGTGATCAAGTCCAGGCAACTGAGCGGCGCCCAGTTCATGCTGGCAGCGCTGGTAACCGGCGCCATCGCCAGCGGTGCCAGCGGCATCAAGCTGGTGTCGGAAGCCTATGCCCTGCCGGCGTTCAATTCGGTCTCCCTCAGTGATCCTGCGGGCGGCACCCTGCCCCTTGATCCTGGTGAAAACTGCGTCAGCAACAACACCGGGATAGCCCAGCAGATTCTCGACATTCAGCTCAGTGGGCTGATTGCCAACAACGGCGGCCAGGCCAATGTCGGTGCGCCCAGTTTTGAATGCCCAGAAGCTGGCGTGGTCAACGCCGGCCTGGTGCCGGTGCCGGAGTGCTCCGACAGCCCCTCCACGGTACTGCAGCCCGCGGAAACCTGCGCCGTATACAATGGCGTCCCCCCAACCTGAGGATAGAGCGCTCCCGGCACAACCGGGAGCGCGATCACTGTCCCTGTGGCAAGCGGAACGTCATGTCATCGGTGGTGAACTGCCAGTAGTGAACCGTTTCTAAGCGCAGCTCATCAATCCCGCGATAGTCGGCCTGCAACCATACCGGACCCAGATGCGACAGGGTCAGCTCATCGCGATAGACCGGGTCACCATTGCGCCAGCCCTCCACCACCAGGGTCTCGCCCTCGGCCTGCTCCCAGGCGACGCCGAAATAGGCGCCGACAAAATCGAACAGCTCGCCCGGGCGCAGGCTGGTCACGGTGGCCGGATACCCGGAGCTGTTGTAACCGACCCCTTCGCCGCTGGCGAGCACATTCACATAGCCCGGGCCCCGATAGTACTGGTTATGGATGGCGAGCAGGTAGTCGAAAGCCAGGCCGCGATGGCCCACCGGCAGCTTTTCGATCACCGAGCGTTCCAGCCCGTCAAAATCCACCACCATTGGCGTCGGCAGCGGCGCGGCGGCGGCGCGGTGCCGATTGAGCGAGCCCAGGACCACGGGCGCGTCCCGCACCGCGAACCGGTGCAGGGTATCGCCGGCATGACCCGTTGCCGCTGCCAGCTGCCAGTCGCCGGTATAGGCCGGAAAGCTGAAACGACCCGCCGCATCCGCGGTTATCGCGCTGCGGTTGCCGTCTGGCGCCACAGCCACCAGTGCCCCGGCGTCCGCCGCCTGGCGGCCGCTTACCGCAAGCACCGGCGCCAGGCCGATGACCGGTGGCGGCGAGGCGGTGACCATCCCGGCGGGCGTGCCGGGGCGCTTCTCGAACCGTGCGCTGTGGAAGCCGCTGCCGCTGGAGACCTCCCAGCCCGGAGGCACCTGCACCTCAAAGCGGTAGTCGCGGCCGGGCTCGCCGATATCGGCGCTGGCATTGTTCAGGTGAACACCAAAGTTGGCGTAACCGTTGATGTTGGTGCGGGTCATGCGCAGGCTGCCATCGGGCCGTTCAAGCAGGATCGCGACGGCGGCCATCGGCACATCACCGGGGTCGAGTACACCGTCCCGGTTGCGGTCCCGGTAGGCAAAAACAGATATGTTCATGGTACCGGGGCTATCCTGCTCCCAGTCGCGGCGGGGGTACCAGTCGGTATCGCGACGTATATCGGCAACAGCAGCGGGAGCGGGCGGCGCGGTCACTGCCGGCGGCCGCTCGAGGAATACGTACCAGAGCAGGGCCGCCGAAGCGACGAAGATCAGGACAGCAATGATGGTTCGGGTCATGCCGGGCTCCAGGGCAGGGTTTGCATATGCGAATGGTAGCGTTCATTATCCTGCCCGAAAAAGCAGGGGACGGGTTATGGAAATAGCATCAATCAAGGACTTTTGGCAGCTGCTGGTAGAAGTCTGGCAGCAGGGTGTGTACGGCGTGGATTTCGTCCACATCATGGTAGCGATACTGATATTCCTGCTTGCTCTGGCGTTTCGCAACCTGTTCACGCGCCATGTACTGGGAGCCCTGCAGCGAGCGGCGGAGAGAAGCCATACCCAGTTCGACGACCTGCTGCTGGACGCCATTCGCAGGCCACTGCGCTTCGTGCCGGTTGTGCTGGGTGTATTCTTCGCCACCAGCGTACTCAAGGTGGATGAGACACTCGCCACCTTTTTCTACAACATCAACCGGTCCCTGGTTGTCTTTACCCTGTTCTGGACTTTTCATCAGCTGACTGGCCCGCTGGGCGAGGTATTGCACAGGGCCAATAGTTTCCTGACCCAGGCCATGATCGACTGGATCGTCAAGATATCCAGGGTATTGTTCATCATTGTCGGCGTAGCCACAATCCTTGAGCTCTGGGGCATTGCCGTCGGCCCCATCATCGCCGGCCTGGGGCTGTTCGGTGTCGCTGTCGCCCTGGGGGCACAGGATCTGTTCAAGAACCTGATCGCCGGCTTCTTCGTCATTGGCGAACGCCGCTTCCAGCCCGGAGACTGGATCAATGTCGAGGGGATTGTCGAGGGCACGGTGCTGCAGATCGGCTTTCGCACTACCACTGTACGCCGTTTCGACCGGGCGCCGGTCTATGTTCCCAACGCGAGACTGGCTGACAACGCCGTCACCAACTTTTCCCGCATGACCCACCGCCGTATTCGCTGGATGCTGGGGCTGGAATACAGGACCAGTCTCGAGCAGCTCAGGGAGATTCGCGATGCCATTGAGCACTACATTCTCAACAGCGAGGAGTTCGCCAGGCCCGAAGAAGTTGCCACTTTCGTGCGCATCGACTCCTTCAACGACAGCTCGATTGATATTCTCCTGTACTGTTTCACCCACACCACGGTCTGGGGGGATTGGCTGGAGATCAAGGAGCGCCTGGCCTGCAAGATCAAGGAGATTGTCGAGGGTGCCGGCGCCGGCTTTGCTTTCCCGAGCCGTTCCCTGTATCTGGAAAACCAGCCGGATGCGCCCGAGGTGTACCCGCTGTCACCGCCACCCGAGGCCGGGAAGTCAAAGTCCGGGAAGTAGCGATGGCGACCTGCCGCTGCGCTATTGCTCAGGCGGCAGGCGCTGCTGCAACCATTGGTCGAGATCTTCCAGCACCTGCAGACGTTCCGGCTCGTTGAAGATCTCGTGGTACAGGCCCGGATACAGGCGCAGGGTGACATCGGCGGAACCGACCCCCGCGCTGAAACCCTGTGAGCCGGCGGGCGCCGTCATCACATCCGCTTCGCCGTGCAGCAGCAGCAGCGGCAGGGTGATTGCCGCGCTGTGCACATTGACCTGCTCCATGGTGGCAAACAATTCCGCCACCAGCCGCGCGCTGACCTTGCCGTGGTGCACCAGCGGATCGGCCTCGTAGGCAGCGACCACCTCGGGATCCCGGCTGACCTGGCTGGCATCGAGCTTGAGCATGCCCAGTGTGGGCCAGAGACGGGCGAGCACGCGATTGAGCCACAGCAGCAGTGGCGATGGCGGCTCGGCTACCGCCAGGGCAGGTGCGGACAGGGCCGCGCCAGCGAACTGGTCCTGGGCATCCAGCAACAGGCGGGCGGCAATCAGGCCACCGAGACTGTGGCCCAGCAGAAAGCAGGGGGCCGAGGGATACCACTGGGCAATCAGCGCCCGCAGCTGCAACAGGGGCTGCAGAAACTCAGCAAAATTGCCGATATGGGCCCGGTGGCCCGGGGAGTGACCGTGGCCAAAATGGTCGGGGGCAACAACCGCAATGCCCCGGGGGCAGAAAAATTCTGCGAGCCCCTGGTAGCGCCCGCTGTGCTCGCCGAGGCCATGGGCCAGCAGGATAACGCCGCGAACACTGCCACTGGCGGGCCAGTGGCGATAAAACACACCATCGGCGAGCCTTGCTTGCTGATCATTCATGGGCAACCCTCGTCACTGCAGAGGAGACCACGCCGTCAGGCAACAGGCGTCAGCCACTCCGGGTGTTGCGGCCGGTTGCCGCGCACTGAATCAAAGTACATGGCCTGCAGCTTTTCGGTGAGCGGGCCGCGGGAACCGGTTCCGATCTGGCGGCCGTCGAGCTCCCGAATCGGCACCACCTCGGCAGCGGTGCCGGTGAAGAAGGCCTCGTCGGCGATATAGACCTCGTCACGGGTGATGCGCCGCTCACGGATCTCGTAACCGAGCTCCGCCGCCAGGGCGAAGATCGTGTTGCGGGTAATCCCGTCAAGGCAGGAAGTCAGGTCCGGCGTGAAAATATGGCCGTCGCGCACCACGAACACATTCTCGCCGCTGCCTTCGGCCACATAGCCCTCGTTGTCCAGCATCAGCGCTTCTTCCGCGCCGCTGTCCAGCGCCTCGCGCAGGGCCAGCATGGAGTTTATGTAGTTGCCGTTGGCCTTGGCCTTGCACATGGTGATATTGACATGATGGCGGGTATAGGACGACGTGCGCACCTTGATGCCGCGGTCGCGCGCTTCCGGATCCATATAGGAAGGCCATTCCCAGGCCGCCACCATGACATGCGTCTTGAGGCCGTCGGCCCGCAGGCCCATGCCCTCGGAGCCGAGAAAACACATCGGCCGCAGGTAGGCCTCGTTGAGACCGTTTTCCCGCACCACCGTGCGCTGGGCCTCGTTCAGGGTGTCCTTGTCCCAGGGCATGTCCATGCGCAGGATATGGGCCGAACGAAACAGCCGGTCGGTGTGCTCCTTGAGCCGGAATACGCAGGTACCGCGATCAGGGGTCTGGTAGGCACGCACACCCTCGAACACGCCCATGCTGTAATGCAGGGTGTGGGTCAGGACGTGGACCTTGGCTTCGCGCCACGGCACCAGCTCGCCGTCCAGCCAGATTACACCATCCCGATCCGCAAAATTCGGTGTTGCACTCATGTTCAGTCCCGCTGTCATGTTGGTTTGTACTGTGCCCCGAAGAGGCGCTGCCAGGCGGCTTCCACACTGGCTCTCTGCTCGCGGTACTCGTCCCCGGGCACCCTGCCCGGCAGTTGTTGCAGCGCCAGCTGGTGAGCGACGGACCGGAACGCCAGATAGGCCTCGATCAGGGCTCTGCTCTCGCCCTGCTCGAACAGGCCGGCCTCGGACAGGGTTTCCAGAATGCGGATGTTGTCCGACCAGCGCGCCAGCTCAGGCACGCGGTGGGACCACGCCAGAACCGCATATTGCACCATAAATTCAATATCAACGATACCACCTGTGCTCTGTTTGAGATCAAATTCCTGATCCACTGGCGGTTGCGACGGCAGCAGCTCCTTGCGCATGCGCTCGCGCATGGCGACCACCTCCGCCGCCAGCGCCGACTCGTCGCGGACCCGGCAGAGGATATCCCGGCGCACCGCATCCACCCCCGCGCCAACCGCCGGATCGCCGGCCACCAGCCGCGCCCGCACCAGCGCCTGGTGCTCCCAGGTCCAGGCGGTGTCCTCCTGGTAGCCGCGAAAACCCTTCAGGCTGCTGACCAGCAGGCCGGAGGCGCCGGAGGGCCGCAGTCGCATATCGACCTCGTACAGCTGCCCCATGGCCATGCGCGTCTCCAGTATATGGATCACGCGCTGACCCAGGCGGGTATAGAACTTGACGTTGTCGATGCTGCGCTCGCCGTCGGTGACGCCCTGCGCGTCCGCGTCATAAACGAACACCAGATCCAGGTCGGAGGCGTAGCTGAGCTCTATGCCGCCCAGCTTGCCGTAGCCAAAAATGGCAAAGCCATAGCCGTCCGAGTCGCGCCGGGGCTGGCCGAAACGGGCGCTGATGTCGGTCCAGGCCACGGCCAGTACCTGCTCCAGAATCACCTCGGCAATCCAGGTCAGCTTGTCGCTGACCTGCATCAGGGGCAGGCGCCCGACCAGCTCGCTGGCGGCCACCCGCAGCACATGGGAGGCCTTGAAGTAGCGCAGGGCATCCATCTGCTCCTCCAGATCGCCCGGCTGCAGGCGCGCCACCTGCTGGCGCAGCTCGGTCGCCAGCAGGGACTTGTCCGGCGCCGTGTAGAGACTGCCCCGGTCCAGCAGTTCATCCAGCAGCACCGGGTGCCGCTGCAACTGATCCGCAATCCAGGGGCTGGCATTGCACAGCAGGACCAGCTCCGCCAGCGCCGGTGGATTTTCCAGCAGCAGGGCCAGATAGGCGCTGCGCCGCAGCACGGCAGTGACAAAGGGCAGGGTACGCATCAGGGCGCGGTCGGGGTCATCCGCCTCGGCGCAGGCGAGCAGCAGCCGCGGCATGAATTGCTGCAGCCGCTCCTTGCCCTCCGCTTGCAGGGTCGCCACCCGGGTACTGTGCTGCAGGGTCCGCAGCCGCTCCAGGCTGGCGCTGGCCTCGCGGTAACCGAGGCCAGCGAGGGTTGCCTCGTCCAGGTCGTCACCCCAGGGCGGCAGCTCTTCAGCGGCCGTGTTCTGCTCGTCGTCAGGTACTGCGATCAGGTCGCGAAAGTGTGCCGCAACCCGCTCGCGGTGCTCGGCCAGCGCCTGCAGATAGCTGTCCCAATCCGCAAAGCCCATCACCGTCGCCAGCGCCAGCCGCTGCAGGGGGTCCGCGGGCAGCGCCTGGGTCTGCTGGTCCCGATAGCCCTGGATCGCGTGCTCGCTGTCGCGCAGGAACAGGTAGGCGGCGCGCAGCTCGGCAACTGCGGCAGCGGGCAGGCAACCGAGCTCGACACACTCCTCCAGCACCCGGAGCAGCTCGCGCTGCTGCAGGCCCAGGTCGCGGCCGCCGCGGATCAACTGGAAGCACTGGGCGATAAACTCCACCTCGCGAATGCCGCCGTGGCCCAGCTTGACGTCCTCCTGCAGGCCTCGCCGCCGCACTTCGCTGTTGATCATCTGCTTCATGCCGCGCAGGCTTTCGATGACCCCGAAGTCCACGTAGCGCCGAAACACGAATGGCCGCAACATCTGCATCATCTCGGCGCCGCGGGCGGGATCCCCGCTCACGGGCCTGGCCTTGATCAGCGCATAGCGCTCCCAGTCCCGGCCCTGATCCTGGTAGTACTCCTCCAGCGCGGCAAAATTGAGTGCCAGCGAACCACTCTCGCCATAGGGCCGCAGGCGCATGTCGACCCGGAACACAAAGCCGTCGGCGGTCACCTGGTCGAGGGCGGTAATCAGGCCCTGGCCCAGCTTGGTGAAAAACTCCGTATTGCTGATGCTGCGGCGCTCGCCATCGGTCTCGCCGGATTCGGGAAAGGCAAAAATCAGGTCGATATCCGAAGAGACGTTCAGCTCCCTGGCGCCCAGTTTGCCCATGGCGATGACGATCAACTGCTGGGCTTCCCCGCTGCGGTCGCCGCGGGGGATGCCGAAACGGGCCTCCAGCTGCTGCTGCAAATGCGCCTGGGCCAGGGTAATGCAGGCTTCCGCCAGCGCCGAAGTATCCGCCACGGTTTCCTGGGTGTCGGCGCTGCGGCAGAAGTCACGCCAGACAATGCGCAGCATATGCCGCGCGCGAAAACGCCGCAGCACCGGATGGAGCTCGGCTTGCGGTGGCGCCAGCCACTGCCGCAGCTCTGCCTGCAACTCGTCCGGTTGCAGGCTGCGCCGCAGCAGCCCCTCTTCGAGGAGCGCGGCCAGTAACCGCGGCTGCCGCCGCACCAGGCCGGCAACAAAGGGGCTGCAGGCCAGTACCCGGGCCAGCTCGACCCCGGCTTCGACATCTGCGGCGAGTGCCCTGGCCAGGTCGGAGAGTGCGGCGGCATCGTGGTGGTCTTGCACATGGCGCCAGGCAGTCGTGGCCGCGGCGGCCAGTTCGGGAGGCAAACTATCGGTAGCAATCATTGTCGCAGCAGGGTCCATGGCAGTTGTCAGGCGTCGAACATGGGCGCCACCCGCATGATCTCCTCGACGGTGGTCTGGCCGGAAGCAACCCGGGCGGCACCGGCCAGGCGCAGGGTGCGCATGCCCTCCGCCATGGCGACATTGCGCACCTCGCGCGCTTCCATCTGCGGCGTAATGCAGGCGGCCACGGCGGGGCTGTTGACCAGCAGTTCAAATATGCCCTGGCGACCCATGTAGCCGGTGTCGCGACAGGCCTTGCAGCCCACCGGGCGCGCGGTGCGTTCCGGCGCCGGCATTGTGAAGGGTTGCACCAGCTGCTCCCAGGCATCCAGATCCGTGGGGCCAAAAACCTTGCATGCGGTACACAGGATGCGCACCAGGCGCTGGGACATGATGCCGCGCAAGGTAGCCTTGATCAGGTAGGCGGGCATGCCCAGCTCCAGCAGGCGGGCCACCGAGCCGGGGGAGTCGTTGGTGTGCAGCGTCGACAGCACCAGGTGGCCGGTGAGGGCCGCCTGCACCGCCATGTGCGCGGTCTCCAGGTCGCGAATCTCACCGACCATGATGATGTCCGGGTCCTGCCGCATCAGCGCGCGCACGCCGGAGGAAAAATCCAGCTTGATACCGTGATTGACCTGCATCTGATTGAAACTGTCCTCTACCATCTCGATCGGGTCCTCGATGGTGCAGACGTTCACTTCCGGCGTCGCCAGCCGGCGCAGGGTGGAATAGAGCGTCGTGGTCTTGCCCGAGCCGGTGGGGCCGGTGACCAGCACGATGCCGTTGCCGGTGGCGGTCATCGCCTGCCAGCGGCGCAGGTCGTCGTCCTCCAGCCCGAGCTCGGCAAAGCTCTTCTGCAGCAGGTCCGGGTCAAAAATCCGCATCACCAGCTTCTCGCCGAATGCCGTCGGCAGGGTCGACAGGCGCAGCTCCACCTCGCCGCCACCGTGGGGCGAGCGGGTTTTCAGGCGCCCGTCCTGGGGCCGGCGCTTTTCCGCCACATCCATGCGCCCGAGGATCTTGATCCGGCTGGTGACCGCGGCACAGACCTGCTGCGGCAATTCGTAGACGCTGTGCAGGACACCGTCGATGCGGAACCGGACATGGCCCTGGTCACGCCGGGGTTCTATGTGGATATCCGAGGCGCGCTGCTCGAAAGCGTACTGCAGCAGCCAGTCGACGATATTGACGATGTGCTGGTCATTGGCATCGGGCTCCTGGGTCGAACCCAGTTCCAGCATCTGCTCCAGGTTGACGACGCCGGGCGCCGCGCCAGGCGCCACACCGCTAGTGCGGGCGCCGCGCACCGAGCGCGCCATGCTGTAGAACTCCGCCGTATGGCGAGTAATGTCGCGCGGATCGGCCAGTACGCGGCGGATACGCTTGCGCAGGACATGCTCCAGGTTGCGCTCCCAGCTGCGAATCCAGGGCTCGGCACTGGCCACCACCACCTCGTCCCCGGTGACCTCCACGGCCAGGATCCGGTGGCGCTGGGCGAAGGCCCTGGACATGACCTCGCTGATCGCGCCGACATTGATTTTCAGCGGGTCTATCTCGTGCACCGCCTGGCCGGTGCGCTCACCCAGCCAGTGCAGCAGGGCCTCCATGTCCAGGGTCTGGCCCGGGCGGGAGAGATCAGGAATCTTCTGTTCCGACAGAAAAACCAGCGGGTGCACACTGCCGATGCCGAGCCTGGCCAAACGCTCGCGATCCGCGTCCCCGAGACGTCCGGAGGTGTGCAGGTCCGTCACCAGGGAATACAGGTCAAGGGGTCGTTCGGCGTACTCCGGGCCGAATTTCGCGTTCATCAGTTGGGGCCTCGCGGGGTCCGTCTGCGACTGTTGGACCATGCTATCACAGCACGGCGGCCCGACGCGGGGCAGCTGCAGCCGGTGTGACAGACGCTCACCCCTCCCCTATACTTCGCGCCTGCATCCAGGGGAGTACCTCATGCCCAGTTCGAATCCGTTAAGCAGCCTGTTCGGCAGATCGCCGATCAGACCCATCCAGGAACACATGCAGGTTGCCAATGACGCCGCGCAACTGTTGCCGGCGTTTATCGAGGCCGCCCAGGGCGATGACTGGGATAGCGCCAGCGAGATCTTCAACCGCATCAGTGATGCCGAGGGGGAGGCGGACAAGCTCAAGCGCTCGGTGCGGCGTCATCTCCCGAACAGCCTGTTCCTGCCAGTCCCGCGCTCGGACCTGCTGGAGCTGGTCACGATCCAGGACCATGTCGCCAATACCGCCAAGGATGTGGCCGGCCTGATGCTGGGGCGACAGATGCAGTTCCCGGGAAAACTGGAAAAGCCGTTGCTGGAGTTCGTCAAGGCCTGCACCGCCACCTGCGAGCAGGCCCTGGTGGCGATTCGCGAGCTGGATGAACTGCTGGAGGTCGGTTTCAGCGGCCGCGAAGTGGTCCATGTCGAGGGCCTGATCAAGGAGCTGGACAAGCTGGAAGGCCGTACCGACAAGCAGTCACAGGCCCTGCGGGCGAGATTGTTCAAGCTGGAGAAGAAACTGTATCCGGTGGATGTGATGTTTTACTACAAGGTCATTGAACTGCTCGCCGGCCTCGCCGACTCCGCTGAGCGGGTGGGGCACCGCCTGCAGATCCTGATAGCAAAATAGGAACCAACGATGGAGATTATTGCGGAATACGGCACCATTCTGCTGGTCCTGGCCTGCCTGTTCGGGTTCTTCATGGCCTGGGGCGTCGGCGCCAACGATGTCGCCAATGCCATGGGCACCTCGGTTGGCTCCCGCGCGCTGACCCTCAAACAGGCCATCCTGGTGGCGATGATCTTCGAGTTCCTCGGCGCCTACCTGGCCGGCGGCGAGGTCACCTCCACCATTCGCCAGGGCATCATCGATGCCGAGTCCATGGAGGGCCGGCCAGAGCTCATGGTCTACGGGATGCTGTCGGCGCTGCTGGCGGCGGGCACCTGGCTGATGATCGCCAGCATCAAGGGCTGGCCAGTCTCCACCACCCACTCGATCATCGGTGCCATCGTCGGCTTCGCGGCGGTCGGGATCGGCGTCGAGGCGGTGCACTGGGCCAAGGTCGGAACGATTGCCGCCAGCTGGCTGGTCTCGCCCCTGCTGGCGGGCACGATCTCCTATGGCCTGTTCATGAGCGTGAAGATACTGATTCTGGATACCGAGGACCCCTTTCACCGCGCGAAAAAATTCATTCCCGTGTACATGTGGATGGTGGGCTTCATGATCTCCATGGTCACCCTGGTGAAAGGCTTGAAGCATGTTGGCCTGGACCTGGACCTTGGCCTGGGCAGCAACTTTGCCAACGCGCTGCCAGTCGCCGTGTTCACAGGCCTGTTGGTGGCCGGCATCGGCAGCCTGTTGCTGCGCAGGATCAAGGAACTGCCCAACCAGGAGCACCGCTATGCCAACGTGGAGCGGGTCTTCGGCATCCTGATGATCTTCACCGCCTGCGCCATGGCCTTTGCCCACGGCTCCAACGATGTCGCCAATGCCGTTGGTCCGCTGGCAGCGGTCGCCAACACCGTCCTGTCCGGCGGCATCATTTCTTCCCAGGCACCGCTGCCCTGGTGGATCCTGATGGTCGGCGCCCTGGGTATCGTGGTGGGCCTGGTGACCTATGGCTGGAAAGTGATCCTGACGGTGGGTCGCAAGATTACCGAACTGACCCCCAGCCGCGGCTTTGCCGCGGAACTGGGCGCGGCATCCACCGTGGTGCTGGCCTCGGGTACCGGCCTGCCGATTTCCACTACCCACACCCTGGTCGGAGCCGTGCTCGGCGTCGGTTTTGCCCGCGGCATCGCCGCCCTCAACCTGCGCACCATCGGCACCATATTCATGTCCTGGGTCATTACCTTGCCAGGGGGCGCGGGCCTGGCAATCCTGTTCTTCTTCATGTTCAAAGGCATGTTCGGCTAGACCCGGGAGCAGCGATGAGCCAGCACGAGCAACAGATCATCCGCCAGCTGCAGGCTCTGGTCGGCACCGCATCCGTGAGTTCCACCGACCCGTCCTGGGACCAGGGCAATCGCGCCGTAGTCGAGCTGCTGGCGGGCTGGCTGGGCGACCTGGGCTTTGCGACCGAAATCACCGACGTCTCCGAGGACGGCCGCAAGGCCAACCTGATCGCTACCCTGGGGGCCGGTCCCGGGGGCCTGGTGCTGGCCGGGCATACCGATACCGTGCCGTTTGACGAAGGCCGCTGGCGCTCTGACCCGTTGCAGCTCACCGAGCGCGACCACCGTCTCTACGGGCTCGGCAGCACCGACATGAAGGGCTTTTTCCCACTTGCCATCGCCGCCGCCAGGGCCTTTGTCGACGCGCCGCTCAAACAGCCGCTGATCATCCTCGCCACCGCCGACGAAGAGAGCTCCATGAACGGTGCCCGCGCACTCGCGGCAGCCGGGCAGCCGCGGGGGCGGGCGGCCATCATCGGCGAACCCACCTCGCTGGTGCCGGTGCGCCTGCACAAGGGCATCATGATGGAGTCCATCCAGATCACCGGCAGTGCCGGCCATTCATCCAATCCGGCGCTGGGGGTGAATGCGATCGATGTCATGCACGGCGTCCTGTCGGAACTGATGCTGTTCCGGCAGGAGCTGGCGCAGCGCTACAGCAACAGCGCCTTCGAGGTGGCCTTCCCCACCCTCAACCTCGGCTGTATCCACGGCGGTGACAGCCCCAACCGCATCTGTGGCGGCTGCGAACTGCACTTCGACCTGCGCCTGACCCCGGCAGCGGCGGCCGCTGGCGTACGCCAGGACCTGGAGCAGCGGCTGCAGCGCATCGCCGTCGAACGAGGCGCCGGCATCGCCCTGCGGCCGCTGGTGGAGCCGGTACCGCCCTTCGAGCAGGCCGCGGACAGCGAGCTGGTACGGCTGGCGGAAAAGCTTACCGGCCACAGCGCCAGGGCCGTCGGTTTCGCCACCGAAGCACCGTTCCTGCAGGCGCTGGGCATGGAGACGATCGTGATGGGGCCCGGTTCCATTGATCGCGCCCACCAGCCCGATGAGTATCTGGAGCTGGACCAGATCCAGCCCTGTATCGACCTGCTGCAGCAGTGCATCGCCCGCTACTGCCTGTGACTGGCCGCTGCGCGGATCATCGCCCGCGGAGCGGGCTCCCACATTGCTCCGGTAGGAGCGCGGTCCCCGCGCGATTAATCGCCCGCTGACAAGGTGAATGGCCGCGCAGCGGACAGAGAAGGTGGCCTGGGCCAGCGGGCTCCCACCGGCTGTGAAAATTGCATTAGTCGGACGGGGCCGCTTTCGGTACCCTTGACGACCATTGCCAGCAGAACCGGAAGCATCGACGTGACCACCCCCAGCCGCAATCATATTCGCTGGTTCAGGAATACGGCGCCTTACATCAATACCCACCGGTCGCGGACGTTTGTCCTGATGCTGGGGGGCGATGGCGCCCAGGATCCCAACTTTGCCACCATTCTCCACGACATGGCCCTGCTGCACAGCCTGGGGGTACGCCTGGTACTGGTTCACGGCAACCGGCCACAGATTGACGCCCGCCTGGAGCAGGCCGGCATTCCCAGTCGCTTCCACGACAACATGCGCATCACCGACAGCGCCAGCATGCACCACGTCACCGATGCCGCCGCCTCCCTGCGCGCGCAGATCGAGGCCCTGCTGTCCATGGGCCTGCCCAACTCCCCCATGCAGGGGGCGCGGATCCGGGTCTGCTCCGGCAACTTCGTTACCGCCAGGCCGCTGGGGATCGTGGACGGCGTCGATTACCAGCACACCGGCCGGGTGCGTCGCGTCGACCGCGAGGGTATCCAGCAGCAACTGGCGATGGGTTCCATTGTGCTGCTGTCGCCGCTGGGTTACTCGCCCACCGGGGAAATTTTCAACCTGATGCTGGAGGATATCGCAGTGCACTGTGCCGCCAGCATCGGCGCCGACAAGCTGCTCCTGTTCGGCGCGGCAGCCGGCATCAAGGGCGGCGACGGCAGGCTGCTGCGGCAGCTCACGGTGGCCGACCTGGCTGGCCTGGAAGTCCCGGACCCGGAACA
>TARA_R110002110_G_scaffold39599_3_pt1 | contig 39372 bp, 39 predicted proteins | sample TARA_R110002110 | Tara Oceans TARA_R110002110 (sample SAMEA4397330) | marine metagenome | biome: Polar Biome; feature: [SRF] surface water layer (ENVO:00010504); material: water (ENVO:00002006), including particulate matter (ENVO:01000060) such as... | depth 5 m | reverse complement strand
GTTTTCGAATGAAGTTTCGGCAGCTTCGTCTTCATACGCCTCAATATCGACAGATTGAAGATTGGTCAGCGGGGGGAGAGTGCTATTATTCTCCTCAATTGGCTTACCATCTTTAGTCCACCCCAGTTGAGTGTTGGTGGATAGGGCATCATCTAATTCTTCGTCTTCCACTTACGCCGATCTCCTCATATAGATTGAGAGTGCCCTATCGAGCGGCTGAGGCACTTCGATGGTGTCCCCGACAGTAATGTGGGATTCGGTGGGAGCTTGGTTGTACCAGGCTATGAGCCACCACAGGGTGGGATCTCCGTAGAATGTGTTAGCCAACTTATAAAGCCTATCTCCCACTTTCCAAACAACAGTAGTGCTCTCCAAGAAAGCTTGCTCTTCTTCTGTGGGGTAACTGATGCTAGGAGTTCCGAACTGTCTCATGGTTCTTACTCCTCTTTTCTCTCTCAACTTCTTATCTCTCTCGGAATTATTCCTGGAGATTTTCATATTATCATATCTGGATACCATTTGTCAACTCCGTTTTCTTTATTTAGCTATTGCCGCCAGTTCTATGTATTGTCCCGAATAGCTTGCCAAGCTTCCTAACGGGAGAGAGCATTTTTCTTTTCTGAACCTCATAGCGAGCTCTCATGAGATCCTTCTGTAGTTTGAGCTCGGTTGAGATACTAGTCTCTCTAATGAGCTGTTGGTTCATCGTCGGTGGTGTGCCCTCGGGGATGCCGGGCACGGCAGGAGCTCGGCCGCCGTATGGGTATCGTCCTGATTCCCGACGTGAGCCATCTGGTCCGTATCCTAAATCTTGTTCGTGGATAATGGAAAGTTCAAGATCTATCGTTATAGCCTGGGGATAAAGTATACCTGGCTTGGGATCAAAAAAGCCTTCATCTAAGCTCGGATTATATTTGAATCCGCCGATGGTACAAGTAAGTCCAGCATTCTCTGCCGGAGAGGTGCCTTCCGATTCTGGCAGCCCTGGCTTACAAATTAGGTTTCCTAGCTTAACTTTGAATAATGGTCCAGCTTTCAAATTCGAACTTGACTGTCCGTCTCCATCGTAAGCCGGGTACATCATAGATGCAAATCTGTTAGCCTTATCCATGTTTGCTCTAGCCTCTTGGAGGTTGGAGGCGACGACAGAAAAAGCCACATTGATTATCCTCTCTGTATTCTGGTATGTAATAACGGGGTCAGTCCTGCCAAAGACCTGTTCTTTGTTATGGCTAACGTTGAAGTTATCGCTGAAATCTGTTAGGAGCGCTTTGAAGAAGAGGGATGTCTTTGAAATAATGTGATATATTTCGATGTAGTGCCCTCTACTAACAGCGCCCTCTGTTGTCGGATCGCTGTAGAACTGTCTCCCTTGAGGATCTGGGACGGCATCTCCGTAACTTAGACTCTTCACGGGATCTCTCTCATTCTTGGAAGCGGGCGCGACAGCGTGTCCATCTCCGCCAGTGCCATGTCCGTCATCATTCACACTTGCCATAATGATTTTCTCCTCTATTATAAATAGGAAGGTGGAGCTTTTTTATCGCGATTTCTATCGGCGGCGATTGATCGTTCCGTTGACTGAATTCCAGATGTAATCGTTCAGTACCTTGCCACCTATTTCAAGCCTAATGATTGTTTCTCCACCAGGACCACCGGCTGGCTGGGCTGCTCCTGTGGCTTTTAAAATCTCAGCAAGAGCGTCAACATTGTCTTTGTTTTTTACCACTTCTTTTTGATACTCTTTTGCTTCCTCGATAACCTGGACTGCTCCCCGAGCGCTAGCTGGTGTTACTTGTGCTGTAGCTTCAAGCGTCCTCGTAAGGTTCCAGGAAAATGCTCCGAACTTATCGGCTGGGAATTTGGTTAGAGTATTTCCAAGCACTAATAGAGTTCCGTTTAGATCTCTAACCGCCATGGCTGCCGAGTTTCCATAATCCCTAATAGACCTCATGAGCTGACCCAGATAGTTAAACTTCTTCTCGTCGATATCATCTGCCGCGTCTGTTAAATCTTCAATGGCGGAAGCGATACCCGAGAGCCAGCCGAGAAATTTCAATGCATCGCCGCCACTTGATGCTCGGAACATTTGGAAAAGCTCCCCTATAACTTTGCCGACGGTAGCAATACCATCCCCCATCTTTGTAAAAATGTCTCCAAAAGACTCAAAGGCTGCAGCCGTCTGCTTAAGCACCTCTGAAAGAGATAAGAGGGAGATAGTGAGCAAGCCTAGGACGGCTAGCATCATCCATCCCGTGGTTTGGACGAAATACATGATGACAATGCTCAGGGCAGCGATAGCCAGGGCTCCTAAGCCAATCCAGATCCCCCAATCTTTGAACCATTTCACTACTGGTTCCATTACCTCTGCCACCATAACCCCAATCGCTCCGAAGAAGGTTTTACCTTTGTCGTACCAGTCATCCATCTTCTTTAGCCCTTCGGTCAGCGAGCCAAGGAATTTTACTATTCCATCAACAGCAGTCGTGGCAAAACTTTTGCCTGCCTCGCCAGCCTCTTTTGCTGGGTCGCTGAAAAGAGCGATAAACGCGTTGCCAACTTTCGTTAATGCTGGCGCGAGCTCTTTATCGAATCGACTAACCAGCTCTCCTACTACGTCTGTCACCCACTCTATCGCCGAAACCATCGGTCCAGCAATCATATCAGTGATCGACTTGGCTCCTTTCTGGGATTTCATTAATACTTTTATCAGATTACTTATCGCTTTCGCTACTCCACCCTTAACAAAGACAGATTGGAAAAAGTTTCTTATCTGCTCGCCTAGACTTAGTGTCGAGCGAAGCATCGACTGATATCTTTTTTGAGTATTAGCATCTCTTTTTGCTGCCTTGGCTGCAGCCTTTGCTTCATCTGATTCATACCCCATAAGTTTAGCAAATTTATCAGCAGACATCCCTAGAGTCTCGGCATATGACTTCCTTTCCATATAGTTCATATCTTCAAATGTTTTTCCAGCGGAAGAGAAGGCATCTTTGAGGGCTGCCGCTACAGCATCCGGTCCCTCTTCTGCCTGTAATCTCATCATCTCCATACTATCAACAAAAGGTCCACCCAACAAAGCGTTCAGGTTTCCTGCTTTAGCGGATGCAGCATCGAAAGAATCAAAAGACTCGCCAAGAGAGGCTAATTCCTGAATCTCTAGCCCCGATGCTTTTGCTGCAGCGGCTAGATCGTAAAACTCGTCTATCATCCGGCTACCATAAAGAGCCAAGCTTGATGAAACGGAGGCGAAATCAGAAGCTAGCTTGGCTGGGGTTGTGCCGAGGGACATTGCCGCTGACGCCATTCCCTTCATCGTGTCCTCTGCCTGCTTAGTAGACATTCCCATGCCTTTCGTCAGAAGGTTCACGCTAGCACCAGTTTCCTGGGCGCCGATGCCTAGCCTTTCGAGCTCAGCAGCAGTCCTTATCATAGACACTCTGGCTTCCCTAGAGGCGGAGGCAAATCCTTGCCAACTAGCAGCCAAGCCAGAAGCAGCCTGGGCTGCCTGCTCTATGTTGACTCCGGTCCCGAGGCTCATGGCTGCCCCGACGTCCCTAGCCATAGCTCCAGCGTCGCCGGCTGCAGCACTAAAGTTAGATATAGCTTCTGAACTTCTAAACAAGAACTCGATACTTGCTTTGAAGATTGCACTCATCGCTGACGAGATCATACTTACTGGGCTAAAAGCATCCCAAAGAGCCTTGCCCATACTCACAATGCTCTTGAGAGTTCCTTTGATGATGCCATCTTGTTTTACTGCCGATCTCCAAGAGCTAAACATATTCTTAGCCATGCCAGCAGATTCGCTTCTTGAGATACCAAGTTTAATTGCAATCGAGCCGAAAATGTCTGAACTGGACTGGTATACATTATTCTGTGCTTGGGCAGATCTAGTTTGCTTATCGACTTTCTTCTGGCGAGCATCTAGCTTTTCATTCTGATCTTTAAGATTTTTTGATTGTTTTTCTTGTTGGGAAGTTGACTTTCCCTGAGCTTTGTTATATTCTATCTGTGCCTGGATAGCCCTTTGTTTAGCCTCATTAGTCATCTTCTGAGCTTCGAATATATCTTCTTGAGTTTCTAGTTGCTCCGCGGCTAGAACATTGGCTTCGCTGAATGACCCAAGGAGCTTTTCGCCGAAGGAGAGCACAGAGTTTACCATAGACTTGGCAGATTTCTCAGTCTCCTTGAGATCCTCCGACATCTTATCGGCAATCTCGGAAAGTCCTTCTGCTTCTCTCTTTAAATCGTCTAATGTCTTTTCAGCCACTTACTTATTTTCCCATAGTCTATTACTTGAACGGCCACTTGAGCCCGGTCGCTCTCTCAAACTTATTTATCGCTGAATTAAGTTTGCTCTTATTCCTATACGTCGCAGGGCTGTTTAACCCTTGATCTTTCCAAGTTTGAAGGAACTTTTTTTCTTTAGACAGGACGTTGGCGAAATTGCTAACTTGGCTTTTGCTGCCTCTAATCTGGACAGGAAGGACGCTGCCGGAAAACAAAGATGGCATAATCCACCTGAGCGCTGCTCCGAAGGTGAGAACCCAGGATTCATTTATTTGTCCAGACGAATCTTTCATCTTCGAGAAATCAATAACACTCGGCACGATTTCGCCGCTTTCTTCCATCTTGCTATCTTTCATAGGGGAGCCTCCACAATAAGTAGTTTTTTAGCACGAAAAAAGGCACCCTAGGATGCCTTATTTCTTCTTGATGGAATCTGACTCTTCCTTTATTTGTTTCGCTAGTCTCTCGACAAACCAGTTTCTCAACTGTATCGGTAAGTTATAAGCCTCAATAAGACTCCATCCTCCGTGGTATTTTAGAACAAAAAACTGCTCATATACCATCTCCATGTAATCACTTGTCAGGCCAAAAAAACGTGGCGTTGATAGGAACCTCCAAGTCCTGCTCATGATAACACTCCTCGCAAATGAACTCTTGCGTCAAATCAATATTTGGAGTAACTTCTGTCATAACTTTTCTGACAAACCTAGAATCTCTAGCCGGCATAACGTTTATGAATTTTTCTATCTCTTGCCTGTCTTCGTTACCTGCCACAGAGACAATACAAGCCCTTAAATGTTCAGTGAGTATATTCTCTGAAAGCTTTTTCTTTTTTCTCATCTCAAGCGTAGCGGTGAGCTTTCTCTCATCAGAGCCCGTGATAAGCTTCAGTTCCACATCAAGGTTTGATTTGGGAAGCCTAGCTAAAAAAGTGCCGCTATCAGTCTGGGTAATGGGTGTACCCACGTTGTCCGAACTGGCTTCGAGGGAAGGTGGTCCCTTGACGGATGCATCTGTGAGGTCAAAAGATATGTCCTGCTGAACTCCACAAGAAGGGCAGTTCACAGATGTTTCATACATCTCGCCATAGCCACTTCGTCGGGCGGCAATCAAAAGAGCGTTCTTGTCTCCGATAAGAAGCTGGTGTGGTCCTATCATCGAGTTAACAATGAGGCTTTGTAAAAGCTTGTCGAAAACAACACCTTTTTGTATTAGAGACTTGGAAGTAAGAATGTCTTCTTCCTTGGCTGTCATCTCTCTAATCTCAATTGATTCCTGATTATGAAGGGGGTGACCTTCTGGATAGAACTTTCCCTGTGAAGGCAAGTCTACTAATTCAGTGGGCGACACAAAAGATAGTCCGCCGTTATCGGACACTGGTGGAGGAGGATCAGACGTAGATCCCTTCGCACCCGTGGAAGGTAATCCGAGTCTCTCCTCGTTATTTCGCTTTGTCATTTATACCTCGTATTGTTAAATGTGACATAGGGTAGAATTACTATATCACATCTAAGTAGCAAAGTTAAGTATTATTTTGTTTTTATCAGCCGAATGGACCGAAGGTTTGTAGGTTGAAGTAATCAAAGCGAAGTTCAAGTGAAAGCTCAACAAGCCCTTCGTTCTCGTAATTCAAATCTCCTCCGAAATCAACACTCTTAATCCAAGCGTTCTGTAGGGAAAGCTCTTCAATCATATTGCCGTCGCCGTCAAGCTGGCTTATAACACAGCTATTGATAGCCCCAACACCCTTTCTCTTGCTGATCGTGGACATATCTTTCTGGTTAGGACTTACTTGGGTAATGTCTCCTGGGAGAGTATAGCCAGATACCTGTAGAAGATCGTAAAGTGCCTGTGAGGAGTGAGGGTTTGCCGGATCAACCAGAGTGATGGTGATAGGGTCATAAGTAACTCCACCTGGATAGTAGAACGTATGGTTAATAAATTTATGCTCTGCTTCTCCCACTGTCACTTTCGGTTTTGCTACAGACTTACACACATATGTGATGAAACTGCTGAGCTCGGGTGCTCCGATGTTGATGAGCCAGCGGTGCTGTCTCTTAGGGTCTGCTATTGTTGCGTCACTCCAGAATGGCATAATTTATTTTCTCCTCGTCTTATAAAAATAAGTAGTTATTTCTTTGTTTTTTTTAGTCATCAAAAGAAGCACCGGATCTTGTTACAACAAAATCGAGAGCAATAAACTCAAGTGCCTTCGCTGGCTTCAACAATATCTTGGCATACATAATATTTCTGTCAACCAAGTCATCCGTGGTAGTTGAGCTGTCGAGAATCACTTTATAGTCTGTAAGACCTAAGCGAGTCTTGACGCTTCCTAGGAATGGATTCACTTCTCCCGTAAAGCGTGTCCATGTTGATTGAACATTTTGATCAAAAAGCAGCCTGGAAGCTATGAAAGAAATTTGTCGTTTAACATAAATCAGCATTCTTCGAACATTGATTCTGTCTAGGGCTGACGGCGTTACTTGAAGCGTCTTCTGTCCAAAAACCACAATTCCTTCTGCTGGGAACTGAGCAATCGGATTAATGTTTGCCGTATAAAGATCGTCACGGTTGTCCGAAGTCAATCGCTCTCTAACGTTCGTTACTGGAAGCCCAGCGCTGCCTTCTGTCAAGCCGCCGCGGGTAAACCCAGCAGGAGCAAACCAGAGCTCGCTAGAAGCCTGACTACTCGCTAGGGTACCAAGTACCGCCACGCTTGGAGGAACCCATAGAGAGCCTCCTGTGGTGACTGTATCGGTGATTTGAACCCAAGGATAGTAGGCACATCCGTAGCTATTATTGATGTTTCTGTTATTTAGGTTTGTGATCGTTTCAGATACAGAGCCTAGTCGAGCAGACAAGCTCGCTGCAGATTCTGTCTCTGGCTCATAGCCACCCTTCAAATCGACTATCGCCAAGGCATCACCTCGGGTTTCAGCGACATCAAGAAGCTTACCTGTGAGTGCCTCGTTGGTAACACCAGGCATAGATAGCATGTTACACTGAACCACATCAGGATCAGCTACTGTATTTATGGCTCGCTCAATAGAAGCATAGGCATAGTCGGTTGGTGATGTCATTCCTGTTAATAGTCGATTAGCGAAAGGTTCACGTTCGAGAATATCAATACCCTCGAAGCCACCTTGTAACATTGTTGTGAACTTGTTAAATCCAGCGCTGAGGACAGACTCGTAAGTATTTCCTGCTTGAGCTGTAATAGAGGTGCCGTCAATACGAGAGCCGGATTCCCAAGTGCCCAAGACGCCATCGGCATTGGAGCCGGAAACGTCATCGAGGGTGAACAGCCAGGAGTAGTTCAATGAGCCATCAACACCTAGATCATCAGCATTACCTGGTTTTCGACGAACATAGTCTACAATATCCCGCTGAAGGCGGCTACTATTGGCGACATTCGTTGTTGCTCCAAAGTATACATCTTTCTGATTTATAAGCGACGAGTCATCACTGTTTGTTCTCGTCGGGATTTCGGGGAAATCGAATGAAGCGGTAAGATCGAGCGTTCCCACATTCACCTTGTCTGAGCCCGCTGCTAGCGAGCGAGGGATGCTGCTGCCGCCGACAACATAGCTGTCGAACGAAGCTGTCGAGTTGCTTATTGCTTGGAAGGCTTGGTACCTAGTTGGTCCATATACTCCAAACGGCAGGAATTTTGGATCGGTTGTGCCAGCATCTACAGAGGGGTCCAGTACAACCCGGATGTATCTCGACTGATTTACATAATTTCCGTAAGTCTGATATCTCTTATCACCGTCATCCCATACTCGATAAGAATCGCCGATTCTACGAGCAATGAAATCTGGGGAGTTAGGGTTCAAGTTTACATCGCTATACGTCTCTACTGGAGAGACTCTTGCATCCGAATCGCTTGCTTTTCGAACCTGAACCGAGAAGGTACCATATGGTTGATCCTCGCTAGGGGAAGCTTTGATGCTAGTGATTGAAATCTTAAGGTTGCCTTGAGCCCACTCTCCGCCGGAAAGCGTCTCAAGCTTGAAAAGCTTTTGTTTTGTTAAGGCGTTGAACAGTGATTGATCTCCCAAATCCTGGGAAAAGAACCAGCCTGTGGACGCGTCGGATAGGACCATGCTCTGTTGGTTCTGTTGAATTGTTTCTGTGAACTCAGCAGTTTTAAGCCCCAAGATGACGCCAAAAGAGGGTGTGTCGTTAGCGAGCTTATCAGTAATATTTCTATCAAAGGTTTCTCCGAGGAAATATTTCTTCTCATTATCGCCAGCAAAGGTGTTGACCAATGTTGGGTTCGTATTGAAAACGTTTCGGATGTAAAGCTTGCTGTTCTCGTTGAAGTTGAAAACAACCTTGTCAGTTACACCTGAAGTATCTCGAACTTGTGCTGTGTATTGGTGAGGAGTGCCGTCGGACAAGAAAAGTCCAGCCGTGCCAGTGGCGGCAGTGACTCCATCAGCCAAAGTTCCCGTAAGCTCAACGACGCCCTCGGAGCAATAAAAGATTGCTGCCAACGAGCCAGTGCCAAGAGCTGTGAGACTTGAGCCGGATTCTACCAAGAAAAGACCGTAAGCGCCACCGTTGGCTGGGTCTGAATCCATTGGTTCTGAGTTGGTTACCCATCCGGCACCACCGTTTGCTGTCGGGTTAGCATCTTCGATGCCTGCCAGCTTCACAACCGTGATAGGGCTTTGATTTCTGAGGTATGCCTGTGCGGCATAGGAAGCGTAAGTCGGGGCAGTGGAGTTAGGTCCAGCTCGCCAAGCGTCAGGGACGCCGCCACCGAAGACGGGATTACCGAATGTCTCAACGAAGTCTGAAAACGAGTTAACTTGTACAGGAACCATTGCTGGTCCTCTCGCTGTCCTTCCTATGATTACTGGTCCTACGCCCTCTGGTGTTTCTGGCAACTGTGAGTTGTCAATTTCATCAACGAAAACTCCAGGTGATACAAACTTGAATTTCTTTGCCGACATATTCTACTCTCCTCTACAAATAACAATAGTAAAACATTCGTTATTTTTCTTTAAATGTGAATCTAGCCTGTTGTAAATAGTTTTAAAATACTCTAAATGCTATTTTTTATTCCCTATACTTTCCCCAGTTATCGGGGTGCTCTGGATCATCTTCCATCATCACTCTCTCTCTGGGTGTCTTTAGCTCCACTGCGTTTTCTCTCTCTACGATTTGAGGCTGTTCTTGATTATCTTTGGAGCCAATCAAATACCCTAATACCTTTACATCGAACGATGTCTGATACATCCGTTCTTCTTCGTCTAAATTTCCAGCATTATTGTCCTGCTCATAGGATGGTTGAAAAAATCCTTCATATCGATGACCTTCTTTCTTCATAATAAAGCTGCTAATATTTCCGGTAGAAACAATGAATGGCTCGTTCATCTCGTTAATCTGTTGTTGGTATTCCGCCCTTAAACTGATTCGATACATGACGCTAATATACGTCGGTATCGGAATCGACTTGTGGGTATAGACTATCTTATTGTCCTTCTTTTTTACTTTAAAATTTAGCTGCCCAGTCTCCCTCTTGGAGTCAGCATTCTGAAAATTCTGGGTCTTTGACTGATTTATGGTGTTTACCAATGGGATGGAACCGCCTCTGTAGTCGTTTATAGGAAATATATTAGCTTGTAGGGATCCCTTGAATGCCGGGTCTTTTTCCATGCTAATCCTCTCGACTGTAATGATGGGATATATAAGTGCTCCTTCCTTGTCTCGAAGTCCTTTGTCTCTCTTCGATTGATATGCTCTTTCCGCGGATACCCAAATCACTGGCACTTTTTTCCAGCCTCGATTGGTGGTGGCAAAAGCGCTGATCTGTTGGTCTACCCACCCATGCATGGCTCCATCAATGTTTTCTAAGTTTGACGGGCTCAATACCGTTATCTTTTCTTTCGTCATAAGTCTTTCCTATATCATAAACGGGCTTGGGTGCCAAACACAATTTTCGTTCCAATACCATTTGTTTGCCATGGCGAAGGAAGCTATGGGAGGTGATGGGACATCGGTGAGGTAAAAGTGATACCCGACATATTCACATGGATTAGCCTCGAAATCTTCCAAAATCTGGTAGTCTAAGGAGCCCGAGTCCGCCCCAGAGTAAATCGGAACGCCCGCCGAAGAAGAGACAAGACTGCTTACTGGAGCTGGTGAAGCGGAAGATGATAGATAAACATATGAAGTCTCTTTGGCAGTTGCCTTGTACTTCTCTATAGTAACTTCCGGCATATTGGATTCTTCGAACATACCATCCCTTGCCCGGATACACTTCGCTGAGATTTCCATTTTATGATCAACTTGACCAAAGAGCTCTCTGGGTTGTAGTAGAGAAACTATTTCATAAAATAAATTCCCGTAAAGGACAAAATCTCCCTCTTGAACTTGTAAATCCTGGTCTTCCGTTAGTCTTCTTTTGTGGAAATTAATTGTGATACTGGATCTTCTATCGATGCCGAAGCCAGTAGTGCTTGTTTGAGATCCTTCCCAGTTTATCAAAGCGTTTACCCTTACCGGCGTAAGAAAACTCTTGTTTATCGCTTCACCATATAGAGAGTGATAGTTAGTGTGTTTTAGGCTAACAGGATAATAAATAATACCCTGCCCTATAACTCGCTCAATTAACTCGTCGTTAACCTGCTTAACTAAATTTCTTTCTTTCTCCCCAAGAAACATAGGAGGAGGAGGATTAGCTGGTTGCTTCCAGGTGATGTTTTCCGCCACTGTCTACTCTCCTCTCACCCTGTGAAAATGTTCATTGGAATTTTTGCCTGTAAGTTTGCAGTCGCTTCCATTATATCAGCGTCCTGTTCCACGAGCTTGTTGTACGTCATCTCATCTAAGACACCCTTAAGCTCTTCTCTCAAAGTGCTTTGCTCTTCTTTCGCCTGAGACAGTAGAGAGTCTCCGTTTAAAGTTACGGACTCGCCTGGAATTGGTATTGTCGTGAACTTATTTCTTATAAGTCCGAGCATCTCTTTACATAGAGAGAGGGCGAACCTTCTTATCCACTGCTTACCAATCGAGTTTATATTGGTAAAAGGAATGTTTGCAAACGGAAGAGTGTTCATATTATTAACGCCCGTTCTGCCGGTATCGATGCCCGGTTCGTCAAATATTGTGTCTGTGTCTACTGTAAACTCAAACCAGATTTTCGTAACCCAAGACTTGTTTGGAATTGGATATAACCTTATTTTGTTATTTCTTATCTCGTAAGAATAATGTGAAGTTCGTGTCGAGAGCGAATCCTCGTATGCCATTGCTTGAGCCTTATTTTGCCATGTCGGCACCACTTCGAAAGTGCTGTCGTCCGAATACTGCCCATACGTACTAAGGTTGCCTATCGTGTTTAAGCCGCCATAGTATCCGTAAAATCGCCACATCGCTCTTGGAGACTTATAAAACACTTTCTGAATTCTTACCTTCCTTGATGTATCTATGTTAGAATAAGATACTCCGCCCGCTGCCGCACTGGAAGAAACTATAGACTGTAGATCGTAGTCTTGGACGCCGTTAGCTATATCAATAGAAGCAGAGTAAAAATTCAAGTTGCCGCCAACCTGAGCCCTTTCGGAGGCTGCCGCTGCCATTGTATTGGCGTATCCTAAATCAAATCTGGGATATCGGAGCTCAGCTCCGGTGCCGCTCAGTCTAGTCTTTAGTTCGCCGTCAGTGAGCTCGCCGTCACTGTCGAAAGTGCCGGTTACTTGTCCCATCAAGTTTGAAATAGTATTCTTACTTTGATGGATGTTTATGAGATATGAATATTCTAAGACTGCCTCTTCATATGCCGCGTAGACGTTTCGAGTAGTCAATTCTATATCAAGGACGTCGCCGCCAAGCTTCCTGTAGGTATAGGAAACTTGATCAATAGCGCCAGAAACAAATTGCTCTCCGGTATATACCCCAATGGGTAGCGAGGGCACTACGTCAGCTCTAGAGCCTGTTGCTGGGAGTGTTATGGCGCTAACCATTGAAGACGGTGTTAGGGTAGGTACTGCCACATTATTTTCCTCCGTTACTAGTTGCCTTTATAAGTAGTTTGGGCAAAAAAGAAAAGAGCCCCCGAAGAGGCTCTAATTCTTTTTAGGCTGTTAAAGCAGTTCTTATCCGAGAAGATCTGTTACAACAACTAGCCCGTACATGTCCGGTCGTACCATTTTCTTAGCATACCGAGTCATGACGCCCTTACGGGGCACAAAGTCTTCGGTACCAAAAATGGTAGGAGTGGTTTGGAGGGGCACATAAGGAGCGTACACATATCCACTTTCGAGGAATGAGTTTCCTTTACGTCCGACCAAAACGACATTACGTGGGAAGTATGGGTCAACATACACATCCCATTTCTTAGAGATGCTTCCAACGTTTTGGGCTCCAGCGTTACCACGATCATCATCGTGAGTTACAGTTGCCTTGAAGCCAGCGGTAAACTCAAGGATGTTAGCAACCTCTGGTCCACAAACCAAGAAGTTAGCTCCACCCCGTAATGTTTTACGATGGATTTGAGCAGAAACATCATTGATGGTTTCGAGAAGGGTTTCATACCATTCCGAAACAGTACCCGTGAAGTCAGCACCCAAAAGCTGCTCGTTAGCACTCGTGCTAATTGGAGCTCCAGTATCTCGGTTCAAGAACTTACCTGGTCGGCGTGACCAGAAAAGCTTGCCAGCCGTGGCACCTTTCATGAGATCTTCCAAGATTTCTTGGTCGATTTCGAGAGCGATTTGCTCTGAAAGGATACTCGTGAGCTCTACCTCGGCATCAAGATTATGATAAGCGTTCAAGTCTTGACCCAATTCAGGAGTCCACTTAGCTTTCAACTTCTTGGTTTGTGCCGTCACAGCAACGCTGTCAACCTTAATGTCGATCTCTGGAATGTGTGAACTTCCTTCCAAGCCCCAATCCGTCTGACCAACTACCGAGCCAACTGCTCCACCATTGGTGAAATCGTCAACTTGTGCCCAAGACATGGCTTGAGTCGCAGGTGGGTTAAGATCGTTTGTCGTTTCCGAGCCGGAAGCAGCAATAACGATAAGCAAATCAGTACCAGCGGTTCCGCTTAGCTGGGTTAGTCGTCGTGCTTGTCGCCCAGAGCCCGATAAAGTAACGGTAAGGGTGACGAGATCGTCCAGATTAAATTGGTCAAGATCGCTGATAGCGACCCTACCAACATATGCTGTCGTTCCAGAAGCAATGTCTGGGTCGAAGCGAAGGATTTTTTCCAAAGACGCATCAACAGCAGCAGGTCCGCCAACAGTACCAGACAAAACATCAGTGATGGTGACGCCGGCATTAGATCCAGTTGGGGATGCATAGCCGTTATTCAAATTGTAGAACGATTTCTCGGCGTTCGCGCCAGTCAGGGAAACTCCACCAGTGATTTGGTTAGCAACGGCTCCGCCGCCATATACCGAATCTCCTGCCGCGGCGCCTAGGCGGGCACGGTCCTTGGTGAAATCCAAGAAGAAGATAAGTCCGCTTGGTAAGCTCATAGGCTGAACAGATACCAAATCATTGGCAATCAGTCCGGCGAACACTCGGCGAACAATTGGAAATGCAACAGCGGCAAATCCTTCCACATCCCCCGCTTGCATCGAAGATGACTCACGGAGCAGTTCCTTGGCTTGGTTTTCCAACAGGCAAGCCATGTTGGTTCGTTTGGTATCGTTAGTAAGACCCTCTAAAAGACCGGTCTTTTCCCATTTGCTAACAATGGCGTGAGACTCCTTGCTGAGATCTCGGCTAACGATGCCTTCAGTTAGTTTTTCTAAAATAGACATTTGTTTTTTCCTCCTTAAATGATTAAATGCCAGCGAGCTTTTTCATACGTTCTGTATGAGGGTTAGAGCTCGCTTGTTTTTCTTTTCGCCTAAACATCGACACCCGGCTACTTGATACGACTTCGCTTAGTGATTTTGGCTCGCCCCTGGAGGATCCACCCACTGCGCTTTGAAGAGTTTCAAATACGGCTTTCGCTGTTTCGACAGAATCAGCATCGGTAATAGCCTCGACAATCTTATTTTTTTGTCGCTCATTCAAGGAGTTGCTACCTAGAATTTGATTCGTATAAATTAATTTTGCATTAGAAAGGTTTACGCTCTCTAATGTATTGGAAAGTTTTCCTATAAGTTTCTTTAGATCTTTATTCTCGTCAAGAATCTTTCCTTGCTTCTCTTTGAGAACTTTATTTTCTTTGATTACTTTTGAATTCGTCTGGGAGAGGCTTCCGTTTTCTTTCAACAGAGTGCTTGTCTTATCGTGAGAAAAGGCAACAGCTTCCTCTAGGGTTTCAATATTCTTCTTGTCCTCTTCTTTAACTTTGGAATCGTCGTTATCTGATTCCTCTTCCAGGGCAAGTTCAACGATTTCGTCTTCGTCTTCTTCAATGGCAATCTCAACGATTTCGTCTTCGTCTTCTTCGAGTGCCTTTGCTACAGTCTCGGAGAAGTCTTCGGTCTGCTCTGCTATTGGTGAAACCTCTAGCTCTTCCTCATCCTCATCAGGGAGAACTTCATCGGGAGTTGGTCCTGCCATCTTCGCCTCTTCTTCGTCCGAGTCTAATGCTTTCATAATATTCTGTAAATCATCGAAATCAAGCTCAATCGTTTCTTCTTCCTCTGGGCATGGACAGAGGTTCTCTCCGTCTGTTGCTGCCAAGGGCAGTTGATCATCAATTCCTGAAGCCTCTGGTGCTGGCTCTTCCATCGTATCGATGGTGAGCTCGTCTTCTTCGCCTTGTTCCAGCAAATTGTCTACTGCCTCTTTTATCTGCCGAGAATATTTCTCTACCACAGCAGCCTCAGCATTTTTTAAAGCAACTTCCTTTAAAGCTTCGGCATCTATAATCGCCTGTTTTAACATTTTATTAGACATATATTATCTCCCCGATAAAAAAGATCTTTTCACAAAATAAATAGTTGTAAGTTTTCTGAAAATCTCTGTTTATCGTCTTTTATCAGCAATATTGACTATATCATACCACATCGTTGCTAAATGTTTTATTTCTTTTTTGAGTTTGGGCGACAAAAGACTATAATACACAGAGGACGGGTTTCCGTCTTTCATCAACATAAACAAAAATTTATCTTATTATTCGGAAGAACCCGAGAGGGCTTTTAGAAGATTCTCGGGTATTTCAATCTTAACTGCCACGTCTTTTTTTTGTGGCTCTTTTTTTTGATTGTCGGAAGATCTGTTGCTTTCTTTTGCTTCTTTCGTGCTTTCAGGTGGCTTGTCCGAGGATGCTTGCTTCTTCTCATTCTGAGCTCTTTTCTTTGTGTTGGCTCGACGTCGCTTGCTGATAATCCTTACAGCAAGACCTTCCTCTACCAACAAATCGTTTATATTGTTTCCATCCAAATAAAGTATGCCGATAATCCTTCCGTACTTTCCAGTTCTATCTTTCATTGTCTGGAGTATTATTTCTTTATCTAGTACGAGCTCTCTAAGTCTATCTCGTGCTTTTATTTCAGGCTCTTTATCTTCGCTTCTTATTTCAGCAGTATCGATATTGGAAAGCCGGATTGTTTTGTTTTTCAGAATAATGCCAAAGCCGGCGTCTATGTCTACTCTACATGTATCGCCATCATAAACAGAAACAACTTTGGCTTTATAGAAGTAACTTGGACGCTTGCTCATAAACATAAATAGTCTGGCGATTACAGCAGAAGAGTAATTATTTTTCAATATCGAAATAAAAGAAGGGCAGCCAATGGCTGCCCTTCAGTATTTAATGCCTAGAACTTAGCTAAACATATGAATACCACTTCTATTATGAAGTAAATGGACTTGGATACCAAGTTCCATTTTCATAAAAATGAAGTTTGTCAGCGACAAATCCATCTTCCGTTGATCCAGCCCAGTACATTACTGAACCTTCGCTTGGAGATCCTGGAATATCGTTGGTGTCATCGTAGGATCCTACGCTAAACATAACATTGTCGTCCACTCCTAGAGTTCCCGAATTGTCATCGGCAACCATACCGGCAGTCCGGTCATAAAGAACCGAAGCAGAAGCCTCAAGGGCTGCGATATAAGCTGATTGTTCAACATAGTTGTCATCAACCTGATCCGAAATAATCTGATCAGATGCATCAGAGGCAGCCTCATTAGCGTCAACGTCAGCTTGGATGGCAGCTTCTGCAGCAGTAGCACGAGCTAGCTCAGTAGCATCGGCAGCATCAGCGTCAGTTTCATTCTGATCAACGTCAGCTTGGATGGCAGCTTCAGCAGCAGTAGCACGAGCTAGCTCAGTAGCATCGGCAGCATCAGCGTCAGTTTCATTCTGATCAACGTCAGCTTGAAGAGCAGCTTCAGCAGCTAAAGCACGAGCTAGTTCAGTAGCATCGGCAGCAGCAAACTCAGTTCGTACAGCAGCACGATCTGTGGTAGCAGCACCAAGAAGAGTTGTGATCGAATTGTGATAATCAGCGTCATCACCTAGGGCTGCAGCCAACTCATTAAGAGTGTCTAGCGTACCTGGGGCTCCGTCAATTAGTCCGTCCACAGCAGCAGTGATTGCAGCAGCTTCCGAAGCGTCACGAGCAGTCTCGTTAGCAGTCATTTCAGTTCTGATAAGAGCACGATCAGTGTCACCGTCAGATTCATTCTGATTAACATCAGCTTGAATGGCAGCTTCAGCAGCAGTAGCACGAGCTAGTTCAGTAGCATCGGCAGCGTCTGAGGCAACCTCATTGGCGTCAACGTCAGCTTGGATGGCAGCTTCAGCAGCATCAGAAGCAGCTTCATTAGCATCGACATCAGCTTGAAGAGCAGCGATGGCGGCATCAGCGTCAGTTTCATTCTGATCAACGTCAGCTTGAAGAGCGGCGATGGCGGCATCAGCGTCAGCTTCATTCTGATCAACGTCAGCTTGAAGAGCAGCTTCAGCAGCTTCTCGGGTAACGCTCTCAGCTTCCACTTCGGTACGAATTAACGCACGGTCAGTGGTAGCAGCAGCATCAGCAGCATCAGAGTCAGATTCATTCTGATCAATGTCAATTTGCATGAACATTCGATCATCAGCAGCGGAACTGCTGGCTTCGAATAACGAGGTGATTAGAGCATCGCTCGATGACATTCTACTTACAAGTGAAGTGCTTTCATCATCTTGCAGAAAAACCTCTGTATAAAATTGTGTGGAGCCACTTTGAAATTCCGAACCAATAGTTAAATTGGTTTCGGCTACAGCGGAACCAATAGTTACATCGGCCGCTCCTCCTTCGCTCCCGGATAGTCCTAATCGGACGCTCCCATCGCTTTCGAATTTGTGTATTTGATTGCCTTCGGCATCATATACGGCTATTCCTTTAGTCATAGTTGTATTTCCTCCGGCAGGTTCCCCTGCCTGTTGTTGAGAGCAAGAGCCCGAAAGCCCCCACTCATAATAATATCCTTTTCCTTTGCTTCCGTTGTTATAATCATCACCGGAAACAATGTGTAGAGAGTTGTCCTTTCTTTTGGCATCGATCTGTTGCCCAGCGTCATATCCCTCATCTATATAGTAAACGTTACTAGTAGAACTTCCTGTTTCATAAATCCAGATTCTTCCAGCCTGATTTCCGTCGCTGTTATCGTAATCATATATCTCAGTAGCTATAACATACAATGGTGTATTAGAGCTGCTTACAATTTTCATGTTTGCTCCGAAGAACGTTGTCTCGGAGATTCCAGAACCTGTAAAAGTAGATTTTTGAGTTACGCCTGAGCTATTACTAAAAAATAAGTATCCCTTGCTTCCAAGGTAAAACTCGCCGGGCGGCATTGTCATTTTAGACAAAGCAATATATAGCCCGTCGGAACCGCTTGTGATGTCTGGGCTGCATTTAGCAAAGTAATCACTATCCGAAATATCGTCCGGCTGGATGAAAGTTCTGGATAAAGAGTCAGTGCTCACCTTGTATGAATACAAGAGTGCCCTTCCTCGGTTCGATCCATATAATCCTTCATTAGCAGTAATAATATAAATGTTGTCGCCGTCAGCAGAGACATCCATCTCATGACTTATGCCGGCGTTCGGATCATCACCAGTTGGATCCGGGGCAAAACTAGCAATAAATTCTATCCCTCCAACACTGGAACTTTTGTTTACCTTGATCGAGTTGCTGTCGTTATCGTAATAAGAAATATAAATATTTCCACTACTATCATCAGCTAGAGATAGTCCATCAGTCGGTAGTGTTCTGCTGGCATCTTGAGTAGCACTGGCAGCACCAATATAAGAATTCGTGGCAGATCCGGTGAACTTGTGTACACCAGTCATACCAGAGCTGTTGCTTAGAAATAGGAACACGGCTCCAGCGTTAGAGTTGCCACCAACATCTAATCCTGGAGCAGATGCCAAGATGTAAGCACCTTGAGATGAACTAATCGCTGAAACGGATTTGCCAAAAGACGAACCGTCAGTCAGGGAAGAAGCCCCAAGTAGATCATTCACATCGTAATAGTTACTAGGCTGGGCTACTCCATCGGCGTTATCAGGCCACGTTGGACCTATTATAGTTTCAGAACTATCAGCGCTGTAGTTTATATATAGAGCACCCCAATCGCCTGTTCCGTTTGTTCCTCCAGCATCTGATGGAACGCCGGGCGCGCCATAGATGGAATATACGCCAGCGTCCATAGGGACGACAGCCGTTGATGCTCCATAGTAAGAATAGTTCCTACTAGCATAGAGTATCGAGCCAGCACCCGCCGGACCATAAATGTATGCCGGTGTAGTAGCATAATATTCATTTCTAGCAGTATATGAGCTGCTTAATTCACATGTCATATCATTTTTTCCTCCTTTTTGTGTTTTAAAGTCATTCTATTCTAAAAATTGATTATGCGTTTTTGTGGTGAAGACGTAGGTCTACACACTTCCAATTTGTTTTTGTTGGTGTTTAATCAAGCAAATCAAGCTTTTTACGAATAAAACTAGGAAGAAAATCTTCTGTTTTTTTTCAATAAAAGAGGCAAATATGTTTGTGTGAGGTGAAAATCAAAAAGAGATATATATAAAAGTCTATTTGATCTTGCTATCTAAATCCAGACACAACTCTGTGTCGTCATATGTAAATAGATATCAGAAAAATGAAAACCCACAGGAGCACAGTGGGTTTGCTATACAGAAGTTATAACGAAATAAATAAAATAACTTTTTTTTAGACCAGATCCGGATCTGCTTTTAAAGCTTCTCTCGGCAGCCCTATCGAACTCGCCAAAACTCCAAAGAAGCATTCCAACACTTGGCGCCGCCTGTAAGTGAATCGGGGGTTCTAAGCTGTAGCTCGATAGTGTGAGAGGCATCAGTTTCAAAATAAGAATAGGAGAATCCAGAATTATGGTTTGTCCTATCGACAGCTCCACCGTCTTCAGCGAATTTTTCAGAAAGCTGAGAAGCCTCTCCGTCCTGGACGACAACCGAATCTATCAATACCCTGAACTCTACTGAAGTCGAAGTACCATAGTCCCAGTTATATTGCCAACCGAGCCGATACTGCCCCGCTGGAATCTGATCGGAACTCATCGTCGCTTTTGTTACCCATTCCTGATCGGTGGTAGTAACAGATGGTAATGAAGTCTCATAGCAGAAGTGGGAGCCGTAAATGGTGGCACCGTCAAAAATATTGAGTGATTCAGTTGGCGAGAGATCCTTATATCCATCATTTATAGAAATCTTCCCTTCTTCCAGATACTGTAGCAGCTCCTCGTCTTCTCTGATCTCTTGATATGTATTAAACTCCGTCAAATCTATCGAAACACCTGATTCTATCTGAGTGTTCGGAACTGATAGTTGAGAGAAAAGCAGTGTCTGGGCAGTTATATTTGTCACTTCTATTATTGCCACTATGTCGTCCTCCACTTGAATCTTATTGTCCCGTTAACATGGTTCGTCTTATTGGCGGAGGCAGATGAATTTCGAACAGCCATGATCTGCCCCTGTGAAAAGTCTGTATCCAATGTCATATCCGAGCCCGACATTACAGATGAAGAAAGAGAGGCAATGGTTACACCACTAGCCACAGCCTCGAAGACGGCTGAATCAGTATCGTCCCTAGTGTAGGTTATCGAAATGACGGTACCATCAAACTCCATATTTCTGCCTCGGTCTGATGTATATGTTAGGGAGTCCAGACCTTTATAATATGCCCCTATTGCTGTCTGCCCATTCCTACCAAAGCCAAATTCGCCGACTTCGGTGGAGAGCCATTTAGATCTTGTTCCGTCATACCTCATTTCCATTTGAGTGGATGTATTATAATATATGTCTCCAGCGGAAGGAGCTGGCGAAGAAGGGTCAGTAGCAGAGCTCTCGTAGTGGAATACTCCGTTGTATGTGCCTGAGCTTGTAATGTTACCATCAACACCTAGAGTTCCCGTAACCGCCATAAGACTGCCGTCAAATGTTAGATTCGTAGATGAACTCAATAGGCTTCCAGAACTAATTTGTATCTCATTGTTGCTGCCGGTGGCTACCAGCAAATGAGTCAAGTCTGGGAGGAGACTGCCGCCAGCATTGAATAAGGATGACCACCTCGTGGATTGATCCACATATACGGTTGCTCCTGAGGAGGGAATGTATATTCCATAAAACCCACTGAATCTGCAATCTTGAGCCCTTGTAGTGGATGTAGAAGCAGCATGTAAGCCAATCAAAGCTGTATCCCCGAAGCAATCCCTGAAATTGACATCACCAGCAGACTGATTGAGAAACGCATTCGCGAAGCCGCTGCCTTTAACATCAACATGATCACATGTGATCCAATTTTGTGCTGGGGCTGGTGTTCCCCCTATAGAAATACCAGTCGAGGCACCCCCCGTGCTGGTAATTCGGGTGTGTCTAATGGCGGACGTCCCGCCAGTAGTGCCAGTGAATTCAAAGCCGTCCGACGCTTGAACATCTAGCGACATATGCTCAAAAGCGCAATTATCCGCCATAGTAACTGTAAAGCCGCCAGAATAATTTTTCAAGACACATCTGTCTCGACCCATCCCAGTAACAGAAACACCAGACACCATAGTTATAACTTCTTCATATATTCCTGGTCGGACTACAACGACATCCCCAGCAGATGCCGAGGATAGAGCACCTCCTATGGAAGCATACGGCTTGTCAAACCTCTCCCTTGTGCCAGTAGTATCGCTACCACTAATATCTACCCACAAGAGGTTACTGCCACTAACCTGGGCGTTAGTAATCCCAGAGCCGTCGCCATAAAGAAACGAAGCACTCACTTCAGAGCCAGTTATGCTTGTTGCCTCAAAGTTTCCAACCACAGAGCTGTCGCCGTTTGATGTAAAAGAGCCAACAGTAATACTGTTAGCCGTAGTGTTGCCTCGACTAGTTACGTCGTTGAGGGTATCTGTCCCCACCGAGCCAGAAGCGCCGGAAATGTTGGTGGTGCCGTCAAGGATTAGGCTTCCGCTTATTAGAACAGAGCCAGAAAAAATATGTTTATCTGTAGCAGAATCACCGTAGCTTGTGCTGCCATCATAGTTAGCTCTGCTTGGCTTATAAGTGCCCATTCGCTGTCCTCTTCTTAGTCAGTTAAGCCAGAACCTGTAAGAATATACATCTCTGAATTCTGGATTGTTGTAATCTCAGCGAACAATTGATAAGATCCGGTCGTCACGTCGTTATTAGAGATATAAATCTCCTTACATTTCACATTGAACGTTACTGAAGCTTGAGCCGTGTCGAGCGTTACAAAATGAAGACCACCAATAACATTGCCGTCTGCAGCAGGGTTGAAGTGAACATCGATGTCGGCGCCTGCCTTGCTAACAACCGTGATGGAGCGAGTAATCGCTGGAAATGGTATTTTATGTTCCGTGCCTGGCGATAAGGTCGTCGAGCCTGTAATGAATGGGATTGCAGCAACCTGGTATGCTGCCTGATTTCCAATTCCGTTTCTGTAGATCATTGTACTCATAGTATTAACTCCAAACTATTTTTAAATATTGCCTTGTTTTTTTTGATTTTTCAGGTAATCAGCTCTCAGCTTTTTCTTTGCCAATCTTTTCTTTGTTGATGGCTTGACAAAAAATCTTCTGTTTAGCACCTCGGTGATCACACCATACTTTTTGATCTTCTTCATAAATCGCTTGATCATTCTTTCGTCGCTATCATTATCTCTTCTTGCTACACATACCACAGTCATTCACCTTGTTTTTGCTATTGCAATTTTATCGTAATAATAAATAGTCGTTAGGAGCACAAAAACACATTTTATGCCCACAAAGCCATTTTTTTGGTGAGTCTCTTCGCCGGGAAGTAAAAACTACTTATAACCATGAACTACTCCAGAGGTAAAAAGAAAGAAAAGCTAAAAATAAAAAAGTTAAGAATGGAGCTCAGCTTCTCCAAGATATCAAATGAAGAAGCTCAATTTATCTTCGACGAGTGCCGAGAAGAATTTGGTGAGCTATTCACTACCAAGCAACAAAAAGAGTTTGATAAAAAGAATCCGGAAAGCAAAAAACCTAAAGATGATGACGAAAGGACCAATACTGACATATCCGCTAGAGCCGAAGAGCGACGAACTGATGAGAGCCGGGAGCGAGGTGAGGAGCTAGGAGGGATAGAGGATGTGTCCGATGTCGAAGAAGCTCTTAAAGATAAGGACATAAAAGATATTTTCAAGAAAATCGCATTAAAAACACATCCGGACAGGCTTGAGGGTGTAAGCGATGAAGAGAAGGAAGAGAAAACCGAATTGTATAAATTAGCAGCGGCGGCATCCAGAGACGGGGATGGGGGCGCCTTATTGGAGATTGCCTATGAACTTGGGCTAGATATCGAAATCAGCGCTTACAAGGAAGAAAAGTGGTTAAAGAGAAAAATAAAACAAATAAATAAAACGATGATGAATATCAAACAAGATGTCCGCTGGATATGGTTTCACACCAGAGAGGACGGACGTCCTAGGCTCGAAGAAGTAATAGAAAAGCAGACCATTTTTACAAAAAAATAATCACTAAATCAGCTTGCCCCAATTGGGATTAGTTAGTGTCGAGAGATCCACTCCGGCATCAGTAGGATCTCTGTCCTTTAACGCCCCAGAGGATGAGCCATTGTCTGGCTTCATTGGAGTGGTACCTTCGAATATGTTCACTCCGCCATAAGAATCTTTACCGATGGCGCTCATAAGCTTGGTCCTCGTCTCTTCTATTTTCTTTGAGATATCTGGATCTCTCACTACAGTCTGGGTCACTTTTTTCGATTCAGAGACAATTGGCTTCGATTCAGCATCAGCAGGAGATTTCTGTAAGCCGTGCACGACTTCCGATATAACAGAAGACAAAAGACCGCTCTCCAACAGTATCTGCTGGACGTTTTCCCTAATACACTCCTGGACTATCGGCTTGATTATTTCTTTGAGTTCACTTTTTTTCATATTTCCTACCTTTCTTCCATTTCTCTTTGCTTCTCTGCCATGGCAATCCACATATTCGTTAAAACTTCAAGTTGGTTGGGTCCGACGCCGGCAAACCTTCCTTGCTGGGCGCGCTCTAATAAATCACCACACTTCTCGATTAGGTCATTTTGTAAGCCGGTATAAGTATATGTCGCCAATCCCTTGGGGTGGACTTCTTCTGTGTTCCATTCTTCCACCACCAACTTTATGATTTCTTGGAGTTCGCTGTCTTTCATTTCTCATCTCCCGTAATGCTGTTGAGCATTCTGTTAATTCTGTCTGCTTTCGAAAGTGTACTTTCCTTGCCTTCCATCATTCTAGGTGTCATGTAAGCATTCGGGGTCGAGGGCTCAGAAACGAAATCGAAACATATTAACTGGAAGTCGTCTTCAACGATTGTTTCACCATTTGACTCTCTAACACTTCCTAGCCCACGAGAAGAGATGCCGAGCTTGACGCCGCCGTCCATTAGGGATTTTAGAATAGTTCCGCTAGGCGTATCAAGTATTCGAACTTTGCCCATCACGGTGTCTCCATCCCACCAAGTCTCCGTAACCAAGTGAGAGGCGTTCTTGAGGTTAATGACGCTATCTTCTGGATGATCCAACTCTCCCAGGGCGCGACTTTCTTTTATCAGCTTCTGATAGTTTTCCATTTCCCTACCGAGAATCTTGAGAGGATATACTCTACCATTTCCGTTCTTAGTATCCGCTTTCTGTAAAATGCCGGTCATTATAACGGCGCCATTAGCGACCTGTTTCTTTTCCTCTTCCGTCAGCAAATCCTGGCATATGCCGCCAGGGCACAATTCATAATACTCTCTCAATAAAACTTTAGACATCTTTATTTTCCCTCAAAATATAAATAGTGCCATGGCACCAATAAAGCAAAAGCGGGCACTACCCGCCCGAGTCACTTGCCCTTACAGCATCTTCTTACGCTAGGCAGAAACCATCTAACATTCACCAAAGACATATCATATCCTCCTCATTTACTAATTTGGATGCCGTCGTCCGACACAATCCTATCAAGAATGTAGGAAGTTCCAGAAGACAAAAATCCCATAATAAAGATTCCAAACTCGATGGACGACCACATTCTCAACCCGCCTGCCCAAAAAAGCAGAAACATTACCCAGCCGCTATGAAACCCCATACACATACTACACGAGAAAAGTTCACCAAGCTTTCCGTTGGTGGGTCTTATTCTATCAAATATTGTAGCATACATGAGAGTCAAGCTTAAGCCGTAAGAGGCTAAAATAAATAAGATTAGTTCCACGATGCTATACCCGTGATCCCAAATAGTTGTAGACTGGGGATCTTAGTACGCTTCCCTTGAATTCTTCCTGTGGTACCTCTCCAAGCCTAGTTGAATCTTCTTCGTCTGGCTCTGTGTACATATCGTCGATCTCGTCGTCGTATGCTTTCAAGAACATATATTCTGGCTTTTCTTTTTCTAAGAACTTTCCTATCGATAGCACTGTAACATCTACGGGTGGCACATCACTAGCTGATTTCTGTATGATTCCCTCCATCGAACCGTGCACGGCGCCTGACTGGATGCTCTCTCGGTCAACAATTCCAGCTTTCGTCAAATGATCGAATAATCTATTTTGAGCTGTATATACCTCGTCGGTGTAGGAGTTTTTCGGAAAAGCTGCAACTTTCATCGAATCAGGAATAACTGCTATATCTATAACATAATGATCTGATATCAGAATGCTTCCGTCGAGAGACTTTCTCGCTCTCAGATTCATCTTTAGCGAGGGGGTTTCCTCCTCTTCCCTGGGAGGTTCTTCGATATTAATTTTTATATCTTCTGCTGCTGCCGGAGTTGGCTCCTCTTCTTCTCTAACTTTAATTATTAATGGCATTACTATCTTTCTCCCACAATTCTTTAGCTAACTCTTGGATCTCAAGTACGCTTGAGATAGCATCCTGATCAATCACTTCCTTCTCTCGGAAAGACTCTAGGATAGAATATACCCCATCCATCTTCTCGTTCATCACAGGGTCTTCTTTTATGTATTCTATATCTTTTGCTTTGAGTATCAAGCCCTTAAGCCTAGACAACTCCTCGTTTAGGAACACTTTCAAGGAAAGTCCGTTGTCGCTAAACGACAGAGCATGTCTGGTAACCAGCTCTTTCTGCTCTTTCAGGAGAGTGCCGTATTTTTCATTAAAAGATTTCACGAATGTATTGTATACCAGACTATCAGTTGGCTTCATATCTTCGACTGCATCCTCTACCCTGTTCTTCACATACTTTCTTTCTAGAAGAACCCTCTCTTTCGCTGGTAGCTCTTGATTCAAGATCTGTGAGACTGTAGCTAAATCTTTATAGTTCTGGACGAATATCTGAAATGTGCCTGGGGATAAATCTTTGTTTACTCGACTTATCAGCTTTGTCTGTTCGTTGAAGACTTCTGCCTTGTCTAGCTTTTCATAGTCTTTTTTAGCCTCGCTAAGTATTCTATCGGCAACATCTTCAGATATGTCCGACAGTCCAAGTAGCGAATCGTAGATTCTTTTTTCTTCTGATAGGGGAGTTCCCTTCCGGAAAAACTCTCTACAAAGTTTTAGCGATGCTTTCTTTTTACCGGACTCTTCACTAACAATACTTCTCGTAATTTCCCGTACAAGAATCTCGTAAAGAAAAGCGGTATTTCTTTTCTTATTATGCTTTCTCTTCTTGTGTTTCATTTTTATTTTCTTCCTTCCTTGTCTCCAGTTGTTCTATCAGGAGTTTGATTTCTCGATGTTTCTCTTTCACTTCGAAAACTTTTTCTTCTTCACCACTATAAGTATTACCCGACTCACTCGTAATGCCCAATAAATCTTGTGCACCCTTCCATACGTTCCTCGTCGTGTTCTTTCCAGTCTCATTGCTCCAACTTCCCTTGGAGCTCCTCTTCTTTGCCCCTAGCGATCTTCGATCTCCGCCACGATGCTTTACTGGAGTGTAAGACCCTTTTTCATAATGATGCTTTTTATCAGAACGATGGGCTGGTGGCGAAGCAAGGAGATCTCCCTCTGCCTCGTCGCCGGTTTCAGCAGGAATATCTTCGATGGCTTCTTCATCGGCTCCGCCCATCTCTGCTTCCACGTCATCGATGTCTCCTTCGTCAGCAAATACTTCGCCCCCTGTCGAGACACCTTCAGCTTCTGGCATTTCACCAGCAGCATCGAGCATAAGTTGGACTTTCTGATCGTTGAATCTCTCCCTTTGGTTTCTCAGGAATTCTTCATCCGTTAATCCAAAGATATTTTCCGAAACCCACCGCTTGGAGAAGAAGCCCTCTGTCGCCGAGCTGGCTACATCAAACTTGGCGCGCCATTGTTCAAGTTCTTGAAGCTCAGCAAGCTTCGAAGGGTTGTTTAGCTTTAGAGAGTGGGAGATCAAATCATCTCCGCGGAAACCCATGATGTATAGGTGGATAATGCCGATCTTCTCTAGCTCCGAAACGACTGCTCTTTGTAGTCTTTGGATAGTTCTGGCGAAGCGGATATCTTTTTGAGCCAGCGTTGACTTGTCTTCATCAGCTCCCTCTCCCCTGGAGAGGTATGACTGTGGAATCTTTATAGCGGAAAACAGTTTATCCCTGAGATACTTTACATCATCGATATCGCCCGTATAGGTTCCTCCGGGCAAAGACTCAATCCTAGAATTGTTCGTGGATCCTCTGACAGGAAGGAAGTAATCTTCCTCAATGCTCATGGGATTATACCTCAAATCTACCCTTCCAGTGTCCTTATCTATAACCTGGTTTCTCTTCATTTGAGTTATGACTTTCTGCATATACTGTTCAACGTCTTCTGGAGCGATGGCTCCCACGTCGATATAAAAAACTCTTCGTTCTGGCGACCTGACGATCCTATAAGCCATCATCGCGTCCTCTAAGAGTATAAGCTGTCGCCAAATTCTCCTAGCCGGTTCGAGCGTTGAAGTTCCATACGGAGAGTATTTATCGTTACCAAGAATCCTAAAGTGAGCCATCTGCCAATTCTCGAATGTCATGCCTCCGCTGTTCCATTGAAACTGGACGTAGTTTGGGTTAGTTGGATCTTCTCCCTCCAGTCGCTCAACCTCGGCGGACGGAAGACCAACCACACTCTTCACACCGATGCCTTCATCAATATCTAGATAAAGAAAGAAATCGCCGTATTTACACATCGTTCGACACCAGCCAAACAAATTGAATTCCACGTTAAGGATCTTATTATAGAGAGCCTCAAGCACTCCCTTTATTTCCTCGTTTGGGCATTCGATTGTTAGCATGTGTTCGAAAGACGTATGGGTAGTCATCTCGTCGGCATATATATCAAGAGCGGACGCTAACTCCGGAGTGTATTCCATTTGATCAAAATCAGAGTATCTTTCTGCTCGACCCTGATTCTGCATGGTGTTTGATTGGATCGATTCGAAAGGATTGTAGGATGCTTTCTTGAAGCTCTGCCCGCTGGCAGATTGGAATTTGTACTTGTCAAGCTGCCTTCTCTTTTCGTTCCGATAAAACTGAGTACGTCTTTTGACAATCGGTCCTGAGAAGAGTTTTGTCAGCTTCCTGTATAAGCTAGAGTCGGGGTTTCTATTACTATTATCTTGATCCATTTTTTCCTATCCTTTGTAAAGCCAGCTAAATTCTTTTTGAATCTCTATCTGCTTGTTCATTCTATCATGAGATTCTTCTCTTTTGTAGCCCCTCATGCCTGGAATTGTTGTATTTATTTTCGTATTTGCTGCCACAAAGCTATTAAGCATGGCTTTTGCATACTTTTCATCTCTCTTTGATGTTTCTAGCACAGTGTCTCTGACCCAGCATCCAATTGCCAAGCTCATTATTAAGTCGTCGTTATACCCTCTCATAGCCTGGGCTCGTCCATTATTCCAAACAAAAGTCCTGAGCTCACTCAAGACTCGATTAGAATATAGTGTAATTATGTCGTTTCTTATAAATTCTTCTAATTTTGCAATTATGAGGGGGCGAGTCTTCGAAGAGGTGGTGAATCCTGGAACTGAACTGGGATTTGATTCTGCGACGTGTTGCTCAACGAACTCGTGTGTTGACTTGATAGAGTAATAAATATTTGGATATTCAAGTTCAGCTAGCTTCTCCAAGACGCTATATCCAATGTTATTATTTTCTACGACTGCCATACAGTTACCGTATTCTCTCCCTGAAGTATTAATCATGTTAGCGAATGCGTCAGTGTTCGGCTTCCCTTGATATTCGGCGATGACTTCCATCGTATCCACTTTTACTATGTGAAAAACCGAGTAATCTTTTCCGTCGCCTCGGGCAACGTCAGCAACGAGAAGGTATTGAGATCCCTGTTGATATTCTTCCCAGATGTGGTAGTTCCTATCAAATCCAGTTCTGTACTTTGGATCACAAACAACCGTCAGCATTCTCTCTATGTCATCCGGGTGAATAACTGTTTCACCAGACATATTAAAGCTACATTGAAGTTCTTGGGCGATATCTCGCCTGGACATGTTTTTTGTTTCTTTCTCAAACCATTCTTTATCCCTATCCGGGTGAACGTCCCAAGGAAGTTTCGTATGATGGAAGCTGTTCCTTCCCTCTTGGGCGTCCGTATATGTTTGATGAAACCAGTTGCCAACACCGTTGGGAGTTGATAGCGAGATACATCTGCCGCCAGTTGACAGTGTGGGGTATAAGCCCTTCCACAACTCTTCAAGTTCTGCAACGTGGGCTGCCTCGTCTATTACAAGAAGAGACAACGCTTCTGAACGTCCAGCGTCTGCCGAAGTTGTAGATGCTTTAATTTGAGAGCCATTAGACAGCTCAAAAGATGTTCTATTATCTACTGATATTTCGGATATCCTAACCCAATCCGGAAGGTTCTTTATCAATGCCTTCACCTTCTTAACGAGGTTGGCTGCTGTATTAAATTTAGTGGCTACCACGAGGATGTTCTTCTCTCTTCGGAACATCATGAGCCAAGCAACATAGCCGGCTGTAATCGTGGAAATACCTAGCTGACGAGCTTTCAATATTACATTGAAACGGTAATCATTAAAATCCTTGAGTAGCTCCGTCTGAAAATCATAAGTCTTAAACGGAACTAATCCTTTTTTCGGATGTGATATTTTAGCGTAGTTGTTTAGAAAGTGAATTGGATCTTTTCCACACTTCGTTATTTCTTTCTTTATTTGACTCTTGGAAACTTTGTAAGACATGGTACAACATAAAGCATGGTTTCACTTTACTAAGATCTAACCTTCTCGAATTTTTCATATTGGAGGATAGCACTCAACATCGCGTTGACTACAGCTATATCTTCCTGTACCCATTCTTCGATATCTGGATCATAGATTTCTTGCTCGTCCAATGCATTACTAATTTGGCTCGCTATTTGTGAAATGCTTTCAAGCTTCGCTCTTGTCCTATTGATCTCTTCTTCAGCTCTTCGGAACTTATCGTTTTCCTCTTTTATTATCTCTCTTATTCTTTGCTTTGAAATTTTCATTCTGACTTCTCCTCTTTTCGAGTCACGTTACTTGCCTCTTTGGCTCCAAAAGTTTTCTTTCCCATTCCTAGAAAATCTCGAATAGATTTATCTAGCAATTCGTCGCCAGTAGGAGTTCCGTCGCCATCGGCAATGCCGTCCATGTTCGTAATCTCATACTGCATCTGTGCTTCCACCCAGTTTCTTACTCGACTCGTTGACTGTACCGACATATTCATGTTTCCGTAAGGCTTACAACTTAAGCTACTTCCCGTCACTCTTTTATAATGCTCCTTGACGAACTTGAGAATATCTGCCAATGTTTGTTCAGTATCGGACTCGAATCCTTTATCTTTGAGCTCTTTCATCGTCACGTCGCCCTGATACTTAATAGAGAGGATGTTTCCTCTTAAACACATGCCGAAGCCGTCCATGACCCTTTTATCGGTAATGTCCGCTTCCATCTCTCGCTTAAGACCAATCTTGAACGGGTTGCCGTCTTCGTCCGTCGCTCCGTCGTAAGAGTCTGCCAATACTTGGGAGATTCCTCTCGCTATTTCTTCTACTGTTGCCATGTGCTTAATTCTCCTTATTTTCTTTTCTTCGGTTTCGTTCGTCCAAGACAGCCTGCCTGGCATCTTTTATTTCCTTAACAGCTTTCATTAAGTCTTTTCGGACTCGTACCCCAGCAGAAAAGTTTCCTCGATCAAACTTGTTAGCATCCCTCAAAATTGTCTCGATGTTATCCAACAAATCTTTTATCTTATTTTCTACCATTTTTATCTCCTGGTCGCCACCCTGCTTTCCACCGGGCTTCTCTTCCGTCTATCCAGGAAATATAACATTTGTAACAGCATTCCCACTTGCCCAAATATATATCATCCCGAGCTTCAAAAGAATAAACCTCACAAACCGGGCAAATTCTATTAGATTCTTTATTAAGTAGTTTTTTCTGGATAAAAAACCCATAATAGCATTCTTTGGAGTGCTCATTGCCTGAATCTCTTTCTTCGCTGGCTAACTCCTTAAGCTGCTCAAGATAATCTTTCTCCTTTTCGCTGGACCATTCATTGAGAGGACTCCTCACGGCTTCCTCTCCATATTTTGTTTTTATTGCCTTTTCCAATTTAGCAACTTGATTGAAATCTTTTGTCATAATTGTGTGATGTCTACGGTAACTGTCTGGACCGCTATAAAGAAAATTATCAAAGAAGCTGCAACTCCTATAGAGGCACCTCCAGCAAACCAAGCTGGTCCCCAGTCAGTAGTGGAGGACTCTTCCAGTTTTTTGCTAAGCCGGTCTATCTCCTGAGTCTTTATGAACAATATCTTTTCGCTTCTTTCCTTTTCCGCTGCCAGGTTAGCCTCGGCGATTCCCTTATCTAAATTACAGGCGTTTGTAGCCTTTCCTATTTCGTACTCAAGCCTAATAGTACATCTCTCATCGCTAAGCTCGCCAGAGGCAATAATATCTGCAGCCGTTTCCTTATTCATCAACACGCCGTCAAAAGGGGCGAGCTCGCCTTTCTCTATAGCAACAATGTTTTGGGCGAAGGCTGGGAAAGAGAATATGAACGTGGAGAATGCCAGCATACTGAAGTATCTGAATATTTCCATCAGTCGTTCCTTTCTTTGTGAAACTCTTTGAGGGCTTCGGCAATTTCGTGAATCTCTTTCTGCCTCAGCTCTTCTTTCCTCTGAACTTCTCTCCCCAAAGAAGCTTTAAGCCGGTTCGAGTTTTCCTGCTCGACCTTTTTCTCTGCCTCTTTAAAGGTATCTAAAGACTGCTGCCGATCCTCTATATGCTTCTCGTGAACCTTCTTCATCTCTTCAGCCTCTTTTTTATGAGAAACCCTTGCTTCTTTGAGATTATCTACCAGCATTACCGATTTCTGACGATAAAAGAACCAGGTCGTAACAGCAAATAACAGCCCGAAAGGAACATACCAATGATTCTTCACCCAGGTATAAACCCTTTTTAAATAATTTTTAGCTACAATTAGCTGAATCATCGTCCCGAATTCCTATAAGCCACAATCATGTCTACGGCTGCCTGAGAGCCTATATAAAGCAAGCAAACCTGTAGCCATTCCTGTGGTGGCACTATGTTCATAAACAGCGCTACGGTCGCTGTCGTCCACACAAGAAGCTTCCTGCTAGTAAGTTTGGATAGAGCCCGATCTATTGCTCCGGTACTCTTACTTACATCGCTTTCTAATACTATATTTTCTTCTGTCGTCATTAGATATCCTCCTAGATGTTTACGCTGGCGAAACCATTTTTCTTGTCTATAATAATCTCGTCATCAACACATTCTTTTAGAGTATCTAGATGTGAGATAAGTATAATGGTTTTGAATTGTGATTTTAACATCTCTAGTATCGACAAAAATCCTTCCATATTTTCCGAATCCAGATCTGTTGCTGGCTCATCTAATATAAATATATCGCTCTTTGGAAGAGTGCCCACTTTTGTAAGTGCTAGTCGAATTGCCATGGCAGCTAGCGTCTTTTCGGCTCCGCTTGCCATCTCTATCACTCGGGGCTCATACTTGGGATGCCTAATATAAATATCGAGCTTCCTCTCTTGAAGCTCAAAGAACACTTCAAATGGTACCACGGAAAGAAGAACCTTGTTGATCTCTTCGTTTATAACAGGAAGGTATTTTTTGGTGATATCAGAACTGATACCGTTTGGATCCATACAACTCTTCAGCAATTCATAAGCAACGTTTTGAGTCTTTAAATCTTCGTATTTCTTCTTTTGAGCCTTAAGAAGGGAGATCCTCTCTTCGTAACTGCTCTTGTTAGCAATAAGCCGAAAAGTGTTATTTTCGCACTCTTCCAGGCTATCCTGGATGGCTACTACTTGCTTCTCCTCTTCCTTCTTCTTTCTCAATAAGGAAGCGACGAGCTTACAATCTTTCTCATTTTCGAAATATTCTCTCTCTGCTTTTTCTAAGTCGTCAATATTCCGAGTGCACTCTTTTATATTAGAGGTTTTTCGTTCCACTTCCAGCAAAAGGGTGTTGTTCTCCTTCTCTATCTCTGATTGATTTTTCAATACTTTTTCATATTTTTCCATCTTAGAAAATACTTTATCTCTATCTAGAGACTTGGATTGCTCTCTCAAGCTTTCAGTCTTTTTAGTCAGAGAAATTAGCTCACTGTTAACATTGGATATTTCTCCCCGAGATTTTACTGCATCATGTAGAAATTTACATCCAGGAAATTTATCGCCACAAGGAACTTCTCGGAGGAGTGAAACCTTTTGGCTCAAATTATTCTTTTGCCCCTCTATCCGCTGATGCTCAACCAGTAACAGCGATAATTCCGTGTCGATAGAATGGATTGAATCTTTTTCTGCTCTCAAGTCTTCGTAAGAACAAGAAGAAACGAAGTCATCAATCTTGTCTAAATAAGACCTATTGGAGCTCACTAAGATTTCTTTTTCAGCTTTGCTGGCTTTGAGAGATTCATAGCGAGCAGACTCGATTTCCATATCTTTTCTGATCTTATCGATATTGATATCCAGCTTTGGGTAAGAAGCAATTTTTATTTCAATGTCGCTTACGTCGCTTAATGCTTTTCGTAGCTTTCCTTTCAGAGAGGTACATATCCTCTTTTGGGATGTTAGTTCCTTTGCTGAAACGGAAAGGCTCGCTTTCTCGTTAAATATATTCTCATCGTAGTCAATATTCTCATGTTGCTTCAGCGCCCCACTTGTGTCGGAAGACTCTTCCTTTATTATTTTGTATCTTCTCTCGAAGAGATCGAGTCCCAAGAACTTACTCAAGATCTTCTTCCTATCGACAGATCCTTGATTAATGAACTGGAGAGAATCCATCTGGGAGCTGAAGCTTGTCGTCATGAAATCATCTTTAGTTCCGAATATTTTTCGAATATTATTATCAGTGTCGCCCCTAGTCTCGCCATTGAGGTTCCGTTCTTCTCCGGTAACAAGATTTTCTGAAGAGAAATCTAGCGTCATCTTGGCTTCATCTGTCTCTTTGCCCTTGAGCTTCTTGGTGTACTTCTCCATCTTTCTCTCAATCAAGTATTTCACATTACCAATCGTAAGAGAAAGGCGTGAGCTTGCGCCCTTCTTATTTTGATTTATAATATCAACGTTCTTAACGCTGCTCTTAGATGTGCTGTTCTCTAACGTGAACAAAAGACTATCAATAACACTAGACTTTCCTGAATAGTTTTTTCCAAAGATTCCTATAATCCCGTTAAGGGCGGCAAAGTCAATCTTGTTGCCGCTTCCATAATTAAATAAATTATCCCAGCAGAGGGTATCCACACTCCAGTTAACATTTCGTAGAGTCGAATCTTCTGTATCTGAAATGGTATTCATCCTAGCGTTCAATTCGATAATCTGCCCCATGACAGCCGAGGAGGCATTATAGTCCTTCAGATATTCCCTGATAAGCTTCTCTTGGACGTCAAGAGATTTAAGATCCCCGATGTCCAATTCAGAAACTATTTCATCTCTAGCAGATTCGCCGACATTCTTATTTTTAAAAGTAACTCTCTGAGGAGAAAATCTTTTCCTAACAACATCGAGTATCTTCTTCTGTTGGGATGTTCCTATCGACTTCTCGGCAATAATTCTCGCTCTGGAGCCTACGGGGATGTCCACATCTTCCGGAAGGTCGCCAGAGGGAGTAAGTGTAATGTCCAAATGAGGGTTCGGATCTGGAAGGACAATATGTTCAACGCTAAACTCTTGCTTGTTCTTGATATCCCAGATCAAGTATCCTTTGTCTGGAGTTTCTCCGTGATCTTGCTGAATTGTGCTCCCCGCATAGCGAATCCTGCCCTCAGAGTCTAGCACTTGGTTGGACTTATGAATGTCGCCAAGCATCGCATAATCAAAAGGATTGAAAATACCCGTGTCATGATCGACTTTGATATCCCAGCCTATGTCTGTTTGGGATCCCCTGATGCCACCGTGATAGAGGGCTATGTTTATCTTACTATCATCCGACGGTGTTTTTACCCAGTTGTCTGTATCGAAGACAGAAAGAACGTTTAAAGTAAGCTCTTCGTTGACGGAGTATTCTCCTGAATTCTTAAGAAGAAATAAGTTCTCAAGGCTCAGGGCATCCACAATCGGGGTCAGCGCATCTTGCCTGTCCGAGTTTCTAAGATTGCCGTCGTGATTGCCTAGAATAAGATATGTGGGGGCGATGTCAGTGAGGTTCCTAAGAAAGCCTGAACATATCTCCACGAACTCAGGTGAGATGCTCGTCTTCATATGAGCGATATCTCCAGTGTGGATAATATATTCTATCTTATTTTCTCTCGCAGACTTATAAAGCGATTCAAATATCGTTTTATATTGTTCTTGTCTATCAAAGTTTCTGATATGTGTATCAGAAATGTGAGCTATTCTCATTCATACTCCAGCAATCGAACGGATCTTCCTATTTAGGAAATCCTCGCTAGTTATCATTTTAGCACTTTTAATTCTTTTGTCAAGTGTTTTTTTCGGCATCTCGGCGATATCTTCAAAGCCAGACGTATCTACCTTATAAGTCTCAATTCCGTGAGAAATTAAACTTTCTATTATCCTCATAGATTTCTTTTCGGCGTCCTCATCTAGAGCCATATACACAGCAGTATCGTTATTTATTATTTTCTTAAACAACTTAGAATCTTCGCTTATAGTAGATCCCAGGATAGGGATAGCATTTGTACCAAGGAAGATTGCATCAAATATTCCCTCGACCAAAAACACTCTCTCTTTCCAATCCACGAAAAGTTCGTTGAATATAATATTTCTGGTTGCTGGAGGGTTTCTATATTTTACCCAATCGTTGCCATAAGTTCTGGCGACAAAATAATTAACGTTGCCAGCCTTGTCGAAAGATGGGAAAACAATCCTTCCGGCGTATTCTCCTCTAGAGCAATAGCCGATCTTCCAGTTTATCATCTCCTTCTTCCCGATGCCTCTATTGACAAGATATTTCAATGCCGGCATAGCACTAGTGGGCTTTTTCTTATTCGACAATGGAATGAACTCTTCTGGTAAAGTTAGCTTTTCCTCTTGCTCCTCTTCCCTCTCTCCAAACAACGCTTCGAATATATTCGTCTCAGAATAATCGATCTCCTCGGAGAATGACCTCCATGTTCTCTTGTCTCTAAAATCTCCAAACTTTCTAACAATTCTCCATATGTCTTTTCCCCTCGTATCACAGACCCAGCATTTATAAACATTCTTGTCTATATTTACCGACAGCTTTGGATTGTGGTGATTACAGTATGGGCAGTAAAAGAGATGTTCATTTTTGATTCTGTGAGAGAAAGACAAGACGTTCTTGAGGGTGTCTAGCTTTTCTTCGTGTGACATGTAAAACCTGCTTTCGCTACTATGATAGCATCGGCAATATCAAAAAAATGTTGTTTGACGTTTCCGAACTTTGTATATTCTACCTCAAAACAGGGTTCGTTGTCAAGTAAAAAGTTCACTACAACATTTTTTGCTTTCTCTCCCTTCGGGACTTTTATCCCACAAGATTTTCTTGCTGTGGACGCTCCAACATAATTTGGCTCGATTCCTGATTCCCAAATTGTCCATGACAAGATGCCGTTGAACTTAGCCAGTGTGAGCAACGTTTTCGCTGAGCTCAAGCCGGGGCGGAATGCCTGGAGGGATTGTTCGATCCAAACTTCTTCTATGTTATGTTCTTTTATTGTGGTGCCGATGACAGTTTTAGCCTTCTTCACTTTTTCGAAAAAAGATTTCTCTTTTCTCATATCAATATAGCCAGAGTGAACAATAGCGCCGCTAGCATCCAGAACACATAATCCCGTGATGCTTGTTGAAATATCTAATCCTAATATCACTAAAAATCCATTTTCATTTTGAAAGTGAAGTTGTCATTTTCTCTTTTTCTTACTGGAGTTGCCAGTTTTGCAATTCCAATCAAGTTCCTGTCTTCGTCGTATATGCCGATTTTGGAAATATATGTTTCTTTTTTGAAAGATCCCGTGTCTTCATTATACGGGTATTTGGCAACATTTTTAATATCTAAATCCACACGCTCATAAAACCCAAGAGTTCCAGTTTCTCTGGTGTTAGCTTGCCCGTAGGTAATGACGGTAGGATTGTTCGAATGATTTAGATGAGCTTTCTTTGCGTGTGCTAGCATTGTAACCACTGGGACATAGTTCGTTCCGCTAAGATCAATCGAGTAAGTTGTTGATTCTGTCTCGGGGAATGGAGGGATGCCTGGGGAGGCAAAATATTTCCACTTTGGATAATCCAATCCGTCGTAAAAATCTTGTGACTCTTCTGTAATATTCCAACTGCCGGTGAGGAGGAGAAACCCCTCTCCGTAGTATGCTACGCCAGCCACGCTGCCAGAGCCCGTGCTTCCCGATGGACCTACTTGTATCAGTTCGCCATTTTTATATTCGTCTCTAAGCTGTCCAATGAGTGTCCCGGTGATATAAAATTTTAAATCAACGCTGCCTTTTTTAATAGAAGAGCCATAGAAAATAGACGGGATGCTAACCAGGGTTAGTGACTGAGTATCCTTATCTCCCAAAGAAGAACTAAAAGCATAATGATTGCTTAAATAAGTGTAGTTGTCCGAGTGGTTCCTCAGAGCCTCGATATGGAGGCGGCTATCTCCCTCTTCGTGGTATTCAATAGCGATGGAGGCTGTCTGGGGGAGCGACGAAGTAATCACGTCGCCAAAACTCAGTCCGTTAAAAGCCGTGGTGGATACAGTGTTAAAAGCTGTAAGTCCGCTATCCTTCGTAACGAAAGTATAATAATCTCCTCCAGATGCCTTCAGTGTGGCTAGTTCCTGGAGTGATACATTTCCGTTTGGGGTTCCAAACTTGTTGACATTCTCGTTATAATATAGCGAGCCCGTGTGAATATCAAAGTGGACCCTAGGATAAGTTCTTATCCTGTTGTAAAGAATATCGCTAGGATCGAATTTGTAAAACGACATAATTCATATTTCTAGTAATCTAGTCTTACCCGAAGAATCAGCTCATTCGTCGGATCCTTTTTGAGAGGCTCCGAAACCTTCGCAACTGCCAAAAGTTCATTATCGGCAGAATACAGTCCGACAGTGGTCGTATATGAAACAGGAGCATCCGTGGTTTGCTCTTTCACTACGATCTTACTGCTGCTCAGGTAGGTAGGATTAGCACTATAGTTAAACTCGTTGTGATTCACTCGGCAAAAATAAACTGATGAGTTTAGTTCTGTCGTATTATTATACGCCACATCTTGAACTCTAGCTCGAAGAGCGTCAGCATTTAGCTGAATGCTGGAGGCTGAAAGAGAGCCGGTATATGTCTCGGAGTTAGCCAGTAGGGCGCCGTCAAAAACCGATGCCGTAAGTACAGCAACTCCAGCTTGGTAATACAATAGCCCGACTCCAGAGTCTGAGTCTGGGGTTGCAGACGATGTATATAAGATGCCGTATTCTGCTGCCGGGGAGTTAACTCGATAATCATTCTGAGCTCCGTAGTCAGCCACTGTCAGCAGTTCTGAAAAATCAACTGGGTCGTTTACCGATCCTGTAGCAATCTTGAGAGAAAATGATCCTTTCTTTATCTCGTCTTTCGTTAAGAGGCGAGCAAAATTTAAGATATAAGATTCTTTCATTTTTGTGCCGCCACCGGAAATATCACCGTCCTGATCAAACTCTTGGATATTGCCGTTAATATCATGTCCTACCAGGACTTGTGCCATCTGGTTGTACATGTTGATCTTGTCTTTAATATCGCTAGCGGCAACTCCGTTTGCTACAGCGGAAGCAGATAGTGGAGAAGTGTTGGAATATCCACATGTGATGTCAAAGATGTGATTCGCTGACGAGCTAAGATATGGATAATCGTATACGGACTGGAATAGCCCATGGGAGTAATTCTTTATGTTAGTGTCGGCGTATGTGCCTGAGACGATAGTTCCCGTTACCGGCACGGATTCGTGTAGTAAAGTTCGTGTCGAAGCGACATCGTTATTGAGAAATGTTTTGTAAACTGTTGCCATTATTTAACCTCTATTGCTTTTTAATATATCTGATGGGCACATCAATCTTGTATCCCGTAGTTGCCCCGGTAACCTTCAATACAGTATCTATGGTGAGAAAAGTTTGATCTGAGCCACCAGTACCAGTTGGGAGAGTCATTGTCGAGCCGAGCTTGGTGAATAAAAATGTCGTGGAAGAA
>TARA_R110002110_G_scaffold318658_1_pt1 | contig 39391 bp, 34 predicted proteins | sample TARA_R110002110 | Tara Oceans TARA_R110002110 (sample SAMEA4397330) | marine metagenome | biome: Polar Biome; feature: [SRF] surface water layer (ENVO:00010504); material: water (ENVO:00002006), including particulate matter (ENVO:01000060) such as... | depth 5 m | reverse complement strand
CTAGCGCTGCTTGACGACATTGCCACCATCCTTGATGACGTGGCCGCGATGAGCAAGGTCGCCTTGCGCAAGACTGCCGGCGTGCTCGGCGATGATCTCGCAGTCAATGCTGATCAGGTGAGCGGTGTCCGTGCCGATCGGGAATTGGCAGTTGTGTGGGCGGTGGCCAAGGGGTCCTTTCGCAACAAGTTGATCCTGGTGCCCGCAGCGCTGCTGGTCTCCGTGGTCGCCCCGGTCCTGATCCCCCTGGTGCTCATGCTGGGGGGGCTGTACCTGTGTTACGAAGGTTTCGAAAAGGTCGCTCACAGCCTGTTCGATTCTGCCGAGGACAAGGCGGCGCACCGGCGTGAATTGCGAGCGAAGCTGGCGGACCCGGCGGTGGATCTGGTGAAGGTTGAGCAGCAGAAAATTCGTGGAGCGATCCGCACGGACTTTATCCTGTCGGCAGAAATCATTGTCATCACCCTGGGTACAGTGGCGGACGCTGCACTGGGCAGCAAGATTGCTGTCGTTGCGGGTATCGCATTGCTGATCACGGTGGGCGTTTACGGTCTGGTGGCGTTGATCGTCAAGCTGGACGACGCCGGCCTGCATCTGGCGGGACGCGAGGGTCGTGGCCTGGTGGCGGCGGCCGCCCGCGCTCTGGGTCGTGGCTTGCTGCTGTTTGCCCCGCGGCTGATGAAAACACTGGCAGTCGTCGGGACCATCGCCATGTTCATGGTGGGAGGGGGAATCCTGGTGCATGGGCTGGCGCCGGTCGACGCCGCAATTCAGGCTGTGACTGCCAGCCTGGCGACGCTGCCGCTGGCGGGCTCTGTGGCAGCGGCGCTCGCCCCGAGCCTGCTTGCGCTGTTGTTCGGTGTCCTCGCCGGGGGGCTGGTGTTGGGGCTGGTGCACGCCGTTGGCCTGCTGCGCCAGAGGGTTGCCAACTGACGCTGATTGTCATTGATCCGCTTAAGGTTTCACTAAGCTTGTACGCCTAGAGTGGTCACCATCAACAGCCGCATGAGGCACGATGGTGGAGTCCACGACAATAGAGATGCACAACGGCAACAGCGCCGCTCGACTGGCCCTCCCGGCCATGGCTGGCAGTGGGCTGCCGGTGGTCGAGGCCTGCCCCGAGACCCACCCGCGGCGCGAGCGCCTGGAGCAGTACATTTCCAGCGTGTTCCAGGCAGCCTGGGATGCGCGGGTGCTGGGGTTTCTGCCCCTACTCTGCAGTTTGCAGCAGCGGGGAGACTTCTCCGCTGCACTGGGCCTGCGCAGCGCCAACCACGGCCCCCTGTTCTGCGAGCAGTATCTGGCACGTCCCGCACTGGAGGAGGTCGACGCCCTGCACGGGGGGCGTTGCCTGCCCGGCAATCTCATGGAACTGGGCAATCTCGCCGCCTCTCATCCGGGCCAGGGGGCGCTGTTGTACCTGCTGGTCACCGCCGCCATCCACGATGCCGGCATCCGCTACCTGATCTTTGCCGCCAACCGTGCGGTGCGGCTCTCAATTCGTCGCAGTGGTTTCACGCCTCTGGCCATCGGTCCCGCCAGGCCGGAATGCCTCGGCGCAGCGGCCGCAAGCTGGGGGCGCTACTACGAGGGTGACCCCAGGGTCATGGTGGGCGATATGGCGCTGACCCGGCAGCAGGTGCTGGCACAGCCGGCGCTGGCGCAGACCCTGCGCGACTACCGGGCCTCGATTGCCGTGCTGGCCAGCGCAATTCGCGAGCACTGCGCATGAACCCCCTGCTGCTGGCGCTGCACGAGCGGGCGCGACAGAGCCCGCGCGACATCGTGCTCAGCGACGGTGTTGCCGACACGACCGCGGCGGAGCTGGTGGATGAGGTTGAGGCGCTTGCCCGGCAACTGGGTGCACTGGGTATCGAGCGCCTGGCTCTGCTCGCGGACAATTCCCCGGATTGGGTGCGACTCGATCTCGCGGCGCAGAGCTGCGGCATCTGCCTGGTACCCGTGCCGACCTTTTTCAGCCCCGCCCAGCGCGACCATGTGTTGCAGGCGGCGGGCGTGGATGCGATCGCCAGCGACAGTAGCCTGCGTCCGTCTCTGGAGCTGCCGTCCGCCAGCGGCGAGCCGCTGGTACTGCGCCAGGGACTGCTGCTGGATCGGCTGCCCGTCACCGGGCGCGGGCAAGTCCCCGCGGAGACCGCCAAGATCACCTTTACCTCCGGTTCCACCGGCACCCCCAAGGGCGTCTGCCTGTCCACCGGGCAATGTCTCAGGGTGGCGGCTTCACTGGTAACCGCGGTTGGCGTGAGGACACCGCGACATCTGTCCCTGCTGCCCCTGAGCACCCTGCTGGAAAATATTGCCGGCGTCTACATGCCCCTGCTGGCGAACGGCACGGTAGTGCTGCCGCCGCCTGCGGAGACGGGCCTGGCGGGCAGCTCCGGGGTGGATCCGCAGCAGTTGCTGCGGGCGCTGGGAAAGTGGCAGCCACAGACCCTGATCCTGACCCCCCAGTTCCTGGCGCTGTTCGATCAGGCCCAGCGGGCCGGTTGGCAGCCCCCGGCGAGTCTGCGTTTTGTCGCAGTGGGTGGAGCCCGGGTGGCGCCGGCCCTGTTGCAGCGGGTTCGCGCCGCGGGGTTGCCGGTCTTCGAGGGCTACGGCCTGTCCGAATGTGCGTCGGTAGTGAGCCTGAATACACCGGGGCAGGACCGACCCGGTAGCAGCGGCCAGGTCCTGCCTCATGTGCAGGTCACGGAACGGGATGGGGAACTGTGGGTCGAAGGAAATCGCTTCCTGGGATATCTCGATGAACCCGCCAGCTGGATGTCTGGACCGGTCGCCACTGGCGACCTGGGCAGCATCGACAGCGATGGCTATCTGAGTATTTCGGGTCGGCGCAAGCACCTGCTGATCAGCAGCTACGGCCGCAACATTGCCCCGGAATGGGTCGAGAGTGAGCTGCTGGCGGACGGCGTATTGCGCCAGGTCGTGGTGCTGGGAGACGACCGCCCCTGGTGCGTGGCCCTGGTGTACCCGACAGACAGCAGCTGCGGCGATAGCGCCATTGCCGCGAGCATTGTCGCTGCCAATGAGCGCCTGCCGGATTATGCCCGGGCCCGCGACTGGATTCGGCTGCAACAGCCGCTGTCTGCGGCCACTGACCTGTTGACCGCGAACGGGCGTCCCCGTCGCGAGCGGATAGCGGCGCACTTTGCCGCCGCCATCGAACACTGTTATTCACCCCTTGCGGAGTTGCGCGTACCATGACCACGAATATACCTTCCACCGGTTTTTTCCAGCAGTTGCAGGACAGTACCCGGGTTGAGCGTGAAGCACTGCTCAATACCAGTCTGGTGCAGGATGCCCTGGCCGGGCGGGTCGGTACCGAGCGCTATGTCGCGTTCCTGGTACAGGCCTACCACCATGTCCGACATACCGTGCCCCTGCTGATGGCCGCCGGCGCCCGCATGCCCGGTGACAAGGAGTGGCTGCGCACGGCACTGGCGGAATACATTGACGAAGAACTCGGGCATCAGGAGTGGATACTCAACGACATCGCTGCCTGTGGCTACGATGCGGACAAGGCGCGCCAGAGCACGCCCAACCGGGAAACCGAACTGATGGTGGCCTATGCCTACCACATCATTGATCGCGTCAATCCGGTCGGTTTTTTCGGCATGGTGCATGTGCTGGAAGGCACCTCCATCAAGGTGGCTGATCGTGCCGCCGAAGCCATTGCCGCCGCAACCGGCTTGCCGGGCAAGGCCTTCACCTACCTGCGTTCGCATGGTGCCCTGGATATCGAGCACGTACAGTTTTTCGAGAACCTGATGAACCGAATCGACTGCCCGCAGGATCAGCGGCAGATTGTGCACTGTGCGCGGCAGTTTTATCACCTCTATGCGGATGTATACCGCAGCGTCAGTGCCGAGCAGGCACTGCAGCTGGCGGCCTAGGAGTTGGGCATGCAATTGGCGGGCAAGCGTTTTATCCTGACCGGCGCCGCGGGCGGTATCGGCCAGGCTTTCGCCACCGCGCTGGCGGGCGCCGGCGCGCAGCTGCTGCTGGTATCGCGCAGTGAGGATGCCCTGGAGGCCCTGCGCGGTCGGCTGCCGGGCAGCGGGCACCAGGTGCTGGCAGCGGATCTGGCGACCGCCGGGGGGCGTGCGGGGCTGATGGCGGCGGCGGGTGAGTCCGTCGACGGCCTGATCAACAATGCCGGCGCCAATATCTTCGGGCTGTTCGAGGAGCGGAGTGAGGCCGAACTGCGCCAGACGCTGGAACTGAACCTGCTGCTGCCGATGCTGTTGGTCCGCGGTCTGCTGCCGGCACTGAGGGCCCGCAACGGGATCATTGTCAATGTCGGCTCCGCGTTTGGCAGTATCGGTTTTGCGGGTAACGTCGCCTACAGCAGCAGCAAGTTCGGCTTGCGTGGCTTCAGCGAGGCACTGCGGCGCGAACTGGCGGACAGTGGAGTCAAGGTCCAGTATCTGGCGCCGCGCGCCACCAATACCCCGATGAACAGCCCGGCCGTGCAGGCCATGAATGCCGAACTCGGGACCGCCATGGATTCGCCGGAGCGTGTAGCCGGTGAGTTGCTGGCCCTGCTGGGCGGAACCAGGGGCGTGCGTTTTGTCGGCTGGCCGGAGCGCTTCTTCATCAAGCTCAACAGCGTCTTTCCGGCCCTGGTGGACAGGGCGCTGCGGCGGCAGCTGCCGGTGGTGCGCCGCCATGCGCTGGCGGACGCCGGGGGGCGAGAGTAAACTCGGACGATGCGTATTCTCCTGGTTGAAGATGACAGTTCCCTCGCGGCGGGCCTGCAGGCGGCCCTCAGCCGTGAGGGGTTTGCGGTCAATCATGTGGGCTCGGGGAAGCTGGCGCTTGCGGCTGTGCGGGCCGAGGTGCCGGACATGGTGGTCCTTGATCTGGGGTTGCCGGATATTGACGGACTGCAGGTACTGGCGCAGCTGCGCGAGACCAACTGCGGTCTGCCGGTGTTGCTGCTGACCGCACGCGATGGTGCGGAGGACAAGGTCAAGGGCCTGGATCGCGGTGCCGACGATTACCTGGCCAAGCCCTTTGACATGAAGGAGCTGGCTGCCCGCCTGCGGGTGATAGAGCGGCGCCTGTCAGCCACCGCTGCAACCAGCCGTCTCAACGTCGGCAGCGTCGAGCTGGATACTGCTGCCCATGCTGTCACTGTCGCTGCACAGCCGCTGGAGCTGCCGCGGCGCGAATACATGTTGCTGAAAGCCTTGATGGAGAGCACCGGCAAGGTCCTCACCCGGGAGGCGCTGGAGGGCAGGCTCTATAGTTGGGGCGAGGAAGTGAGCAGCAACGCGCTGGAGGTGCATATCCATCACCTGCGGAAAAAGTTGCCGGAGGACTTCATCAAGACCGTGCGAGGTATCGGCTACACCGTGCCGCGACGATGAAGTCGATCCGCACCTCACTGGTCATCATGCTGGTTGCCGCATTCACGCTGGTATCGTTTGTCGCGGCCCTCAATGGCTACCGCGCCAGCATGGACAAGGCCGAGGTCCTGCTTGACGCGCAGTTGCGCTATGCCAGCGATATTCTCGTCAGTATCGAGCCGGGTAGCAGCGCCATGCCCGCCAGTGTCGACGGCGCCGAGGGTTTCGTGTTTCAGGTCTGGGATGGCGATACGCTGTTGTTGCGCTCCGCCAGCGCACCGATTGCTCCCCTGACACCGTTTGTCGGTGGCTATCGCTACGTCAATTTTGGTGGCTATCGCTGGCGCACCCTCACCGTAGCCAGCGCTGAACAGCGCTGGAGCATGGTGGCCGAACGTGCCGATGTGCGGCACCTGCTGGCGGAAAGCGTGGTGCTGGAATCGGTGACGCCGCTGTTGCTGTGGCTGCCGGTGGCCGCCTTGCTGATCTGGGTGCTGGTGGGCTGGGGGCTGGCGCCGCTGCGCGACCTCAGCCGGCAGATCAACCGCAAGGCCAGTGATGACCTCGCACCGCTGCAGTACCCGGAACCTCCTGCCGAGCTGCGCCAGGTAATCGAGTCCACCAATGGTCTCCTGCTGCGTCTGGCTGCCGCCCTGCAGCGGGAAAAGCACTTTGCCTCCCACGCTGCCCACGAACTGCGCACTCCCATCAGTGCGCTGAAAATTCATCTGCACAATCTGGAAGGGGAAATCGGTGCGGGCAGCAGCGCCCTGGAGCACGCCAACGCCGGCGTCGAGCGCATGCAGCACCTGGTGGAACAGTTGCTGGATCTTGCCCGCACTCAGCCCGAGCTGATCAAGGCCAATTTCCACAGCATGGATCTGCACGCGCTCGCACGGCGGGTAACGGCTGAGACCTGGCCGGAATTTGAAGCCCGCGGCCAGTCTTTGTCGCTGACAGGCAAAAAGGTGCTTATGCAGGGTGATGAAGTCATGCTGGAGATCCTGTTGCGCAACCTGCTGGACAACGCGGGCAAGTACACCCCCGCAGCCGGTGAAATCTCGGTCTTTGCCGGGCGGCGCGGGGGCAGGGTTGTGCTCGAGGTGGCGGACAGTGGTCCCGGCATCCCCAGTGCTGAGCGCGAACGGGTATTCGAGCGCTTCTATCGAGTCGGTGAACGGGCGCAGAGCGCGGTAGCCGGGGCCGGCCTCGGCCTGGCGATTGTCCAGCATATCGTGCAGCTGCATGGCGCTCGCATCCGGCTGACGGACAGCCCGCTTGGCAGTGGGCTGGCGGTCACCATCGAATTTGGCGACGAGACGCAGGCCGATGAGTAGCCTCGGTCGGCTCTGCCTGTTGCTGGCGCTGGTCCTCGCGGCCATGTCGGCAATGGCGAAAACACCGGAAGTCGTCCTCGAGATCCGTGATCACCTGTTCCATCCCGAAGAAGTCCGGATCCCCGCCAACACCAAGGTCAAGTTGGTGGTGTACAACCGGGACCCGACACCGGAGGAGTTTGAAAGCTACGAGTTGAACAGGGAAAAAGTGATTATGGGGGGCCGCAAGGCCAATATTTTCATTGGGCCCCTGGCTCCGGGAGTTTACCCGTTCTTTGGCGAATTCAACCCGCGGACCGCGCAGGGTCGGGTGGTGGTTGAATGAGGCGTCGACATGTTGCTTAACTCGGTCATCCTGGTGTTGCGCGAAGTGCTCGAAGCCGCGGTGCTGGTCAGTGTATTGCTCGCCCTGGCGCACAATGTGCGCCTGCGCAACCACTGGCTCTGGTACGCGCTGCCGCTGTCTGGCCTGTGCGTGCTTGCCTATTCGGGATCACTGGGCACCCTGACCGCGGCGCTGGACGGGGCTGGACAGGAAGTGACCAATGCCAGTCTGCAGGGTGCGGTGTTTCTGCTGATACTGCCGATCCTGTGCCTCTGTACCGCCTTTCCCCTGTCCGGCCAGCGGCGACCGCTGGGTGCCTTCATGACGCTCGCGGTGACTTTCGCCATAGTGCGCGAGTGCGCCGAGATCCAGATCTATGTGCAGGCATTTGCCACTGCGGGAGATCAGGCAACAGCGGTGTGGGCGGGCAGTGCGCTGGGCGCGGGTATTGGGCTCAGTGCCGGTGTCCTGGTTTACGCGGCGTTGCGGGCGCTGGCACCCGCGGCCTCGCGCCGTGCCTGTCTGGTGGCGCTGGGCCTGATCGGCGCCGGCATGGTCATGCAGGCCACGATGCTGCTGGAGCAGGTCGACTGGCTGCCCCACCAGGCGCCGCTGTGGGACAGCTCGGGTCTCATCAGTGAACGATCTTTTCTCGGTGAATTGTTGTACGCGGTACTTGGCTATGAGGCCACGCCGGGGGCACTGCAGGTGGCGCTGTATGGCGGTAGCCTGGCCCTCGCGGTGGCGGCGGTAGCGGTGGGCTGGAAATGGAGGGTGTCTGGTGAAACAACTGCCTAGAACGGCATGGGGCGCAGCGCTGTGCTGTCTGCTGCTCCTGCCTTTGCAGGGTCATGCCGATGGCAGCGTGATCGACAAGATCTATCACCCCTATGTGAATCAGCTCGAGTGGGAGCTGGAGTGGCGCGCGGTACAGCAGCGCGATGATCCGGCCAGCGGGGAGGCGCGCTACCAGACCCACAAGCTGGGACTCGGCAGAGCCGTTGGCGAATATGTGTTTGCGGAAATCTATTTGCTTGGCGAGGCCAGTACCGACCGCAGCCTGCACCTGCAGGCCTGGGAAGCGGAAGTACTGTGGCAGATGTCGGAGCAGGGGGAGTACCTGCTGGATTACGGCCTTCTGTTTGAACTGGAAAAGGCCCGCGACGATGATATCTGGGAATACGCGACCACGCTTCTGCTGGAGCGGGAGCTGGGCCGCTTCAGTGCCACGGCCAATCTGGGAATCATCTATGAATGGGGCGATGATATCGCCGATGAGCTGGAAACAACGGCCGCGCTGCAGGCCCGTTACCGGCATTCACCCCTGCTGGAGCCGGCCCTGGAGCTTTACCTTGGCGAGGATACCCGGGCCCTGGGCCCGGTGCTGCTGGGAATGACCCGGATCGGCGAGCGTCGGGCCCTGCGCTGGGAAGCCGGCGTGGTCTGGGGGCTGGACCACAGCACGTCCGACTACAGCTTTCGCGCCCTGCTGGAATATGAATTCTGACACCGGCTGCGGTCTACGGCAGCAAGCCATTGCTGCGCTCGATGCGAATGTCGTGCACGGTCTGGGTCACGGGGGCGCCGAACTGGTTGAAGATGGCGACGTCGGCAGCGTCGCGGCCATAGCCGACCACAATATAACCGCGCTCGCGCTTGGCCTGGGTTGCGTCGAAGGTGTACCAGCGCCCGCCGACATAGGCCTCGAACCAGGCGTGCATGTCCATGGGTTCCAGGTTGTACAGGTAACCCACCACCATGCGCGCGGGAATGCTGAGGCTGCGGCACAGGGCAATGCCCAGGTGTGACAGGTCGCGGCAGACGCCGGACTGACGCAGGTTGACCTCAACAGCGGACTCCGGGTATTCGCTGCTGCCGGGCAGATAACGGATGGTGCGGCGCAGCCAGTCTTCAATCGCCGCGACCTGATCGTAGCCCAGCAGTTGCCCAGCGGTGATTTCACTGGCCATGTTGTAGAAACGGTCGGACTCGCAATACCGGCTGGGCAGAATGAAGCTCAGCACCGAATCGGGAAGGTCCTGCACTGGAACGCAGGGTGCTCCGGGGGCGACATCGACCTGGTCCAGGGTCATCACTTCTGCGGCAGCGTGGATACTGAATGCGCCCGGCGGCGCAATCAGGCGCTGGCAGTAATTGCCGTAGCCATCGGTGAACTCCGACACCGGCACGCTGGGAGAGAGGCGGTATTCTTCCCGGGCGACCCACTGCTGCGGGCCGCGCCGGGGCCGCAGCATCAGCATGAAGGGGGTCGGTTCGATGATCTCGAAGGAGAGATCACAGCTGGTGTGAAACCACATGCAGGAGTCGCCGCGTCAGAGTTCAAAACTCACTGTAACAAACCGCGTCGGGATTTACGCCCTGTTTTCAACGCTGTGCCATCAGGGCGCGGCCACAACCGCATCCAGGTACTCACCGTAGCCTGCGGCTTCCATTGCCTCCAGCGGAATGAAGCGCATGGCCGCGGAGTTCATGCAGTAGCGCAGTCCGGTGGGCGCAGGGCCGTCGTCGAATACATGGCCCAGGTGGGAATCGGCGTGGCGACTGCGGACCTCGGTGCGGGTCATGAAAAACTTGCGGTCAGTCTTCTCCTTCACCATGGAGGCATCAATGGGCCGGGTAAAGCTGGGCCAGCCAGTGCCTGATTCAAACTTGTCCCGGGAGGAGAACAGGGGTTCCCCGGAGACGATATCGACGTAGATGCCGTCCCGCTTTTCGTCCCAGTAGGGATTGTTGAATGGGCGTTCGGTGCCGTCCCTGCGTGTCACCTCGAATTGCTCCTTGCTGAGCTGCCGTTGCAGGGTGGCGTCATCGGGGCGGCTGAACGTGGCGGGGTCAAAACCCGCGCCGGTGGCGGCCGGGGAGGTTTTGTCGATGCTGCTCATGGCGGCGTTCTCCGGGTTGAAACGCGTGAAATCAACAGTCTGGTCACTGCCCCAGACCTGGTCGATAAACTGGTAGCGTCCCGAGTTGAAGGTATAGAGCTTGTAGCGCAGCGGGTTCTTCTTGTAATAGTCCTGGTGGTATTCCTCCGCTTCGTGGAAGGTAGTGAGCGGGGTAATGTCGATAACAACCGGCTTGTCGTAGCGGCCGGAAGCATCGAGGGCGGCCCTGGAGGTCTCCGCGAGCTTCCGCTGCTGCTGATTGTGGTAGAAGATTTCCGGGCGATACTGGCGGCCGCGATCGACGAACTGGCCGTCGGCATCGGTGGGGTCCATAAAACGCCAGAAGCCCTCCAGTAGCCCCTCATAGGTGATGCGCTGCGGATCGTAGTAGACCTGCACGGCTTCGGTGTGGCCGGTGCGCCCTGCCGCGACCTCCTTGTAGGTCGGATTCTGCTCACGGCCGCCGCTGTAGCCGGAGACCGCTTCGATCACGCCGGGGATCTTCTCGAAGCCCTGCTCCACACACCAGAAACAGCCGCCGGCAAAGGTTGCCACGGCCAGTCCGGGCTGGTCCGGGGCGTAGCGGGAATCGGCGTGCGCGGGCCCCAGGGCCATGGCCAGCCAGGCTGCCGTTGCCAGGGCGGAAATCATGCGTGCTGTCGCCCGTTTTGCCATCATTTTTCTCCTGAACGTGTGTCTGTGTATACGCTGCAGCGGCATACCTGGATTGTCCGACAGTGGCGCGCCCCGGGAGTTCGGTCGTACCATGGGCACAGCTGCCGTTATTCGCGGTAGCGTCGGTCAGCCCTGGAGTGGGAAGGAGTGCGCCATGACGGTATCCCTGCCAACATTGCCTGCCAGCATGCGTGCGATGGTGCTGGAGCGTCCCGGTACAGCGCTGGTACTGCAGGAGCGCCCGCTGCCGGAGCTGCGGGATGACGGCCAGGTCCTGCTGCGGGTAAGGGCCTGCGGCGTTTGCCGCACCGACCTGCATCTGGTCGATGGCGAACTCCCCGACCCGCTGCTGCCGGTAATTCCCGGCCACCAGATCGTGGGGGAGGTGGTGGCGACAGGCGCCGGCGTAAACCGGTTTCAGCTGGGCGCCAGGGTTGGCGTGCCCTGGCTGGGCTCTACCGACGGCAGCTGTCGCTTTTGCCTGCGCGGCCAGGAAAACCTGTGCCCGGAGGCGCGCTTTACTGGCTACACCCTGGACGGAGGCTATGCCGAATATGCGGTCGCGGATGCCCGCTACTGCTTTCCCCTGCCGGCAGCGGCGGAGGATCTGGCCCTGGCGCCCCTGCTCTGCGCCGGACTGATCGGCTATCGCACCTGGCGTCTCGCGGGGGGGACCCGGCCGCAACGGCTGGGCATTTACGGCTTTGGCGCCGCTGCCCATATCATCACCCAGGTCGCGGTCCACCACGGCCAGCAGGTTTATGCGTTTACCCGCGAAGGGGACCGCGAGGCCCAGGACTTTGCCCGCAGGCTCGGTGCGGTGTGGGCGGGCAGTAGCACTACCGCGCCCCCTGAGGTGCTCGATGCGGCGATGGTGTTTGCGCCCGCGGGCGAACTCATGGTGACGGCCCTGGAGCATGTTGACCGCGGCGGCACCGTGGTCAGTGGCGGTATTCACATGAGTGACATCCCGTCCTTTCCCTATCACCTGTTGTGGCAGGAGCGAACCCTGACCTCCGTGGCCAATCTGACCCGGGAGGATGGGGAAGAGTTCCTGGCGCTGGCAGCCGCGATTCCGGTAAGCACCGAGGTGACCACCTACGCACTGGAGGACGCCAATCAGGCCCTGGCGGATTTGCGCCAGGGCAACTTTACTGGCGCTGCGGTGCTGCTGGTTTAAGCACTATTTCAACAGCGAGCCCAGCAGGCCGCGGAACAGTTTCCTGCCCAGGCTGCTGCCGGCGGCGGAGCCGAGGCTGCGCGCCATGCTTTTGATGAAGGCTTCGCCGGTACTCTGGCGGCTGCTGGCGCGCTTGGTGCCGGTCCCGGCGCGCTTTGCCAGGGCCTCCTCGTCCTTCGCTGCCTGGCGGGCGGCGGTGCGTTCCAGCAGGATTTCATGAGCTGATCTCGGGTCCACGGCGTCCCTGTACAGGCGCTGGTTGGGGTCGTGGGCGAGAATGGCGGCGCGTTCCCCTGCGCTGGCCGGCCCCATGCGGGAGCTGGGCGGTCGCACCAGTACCCGTTGCACTGGCGAGGGGATACCCTTTTCCTGCAGGGTGGACACCAGCGCTTCGCCCACGCCCATTTCGGTGATGGCGGTCACGGTGTCCAGCTCGGGATTTTCGCGGAAGGACTGGGCCGCAATCCGCACCGCCTTCTGTTCTTTCGGCGTATAGGCGCGCAGCGCGTGCTGAATGCGGTTGCCGAGCTGGGCCAGCACCGCGTCGGGGATGTCGCTGGGGCTCTGGCTGATGAAGTAGACGCCGACGCCCTTGGAGCGGATCAGACGCACCACCTGCTCGATTTTCTCCAGCAACGCCTTGGGTACGTCGCGAAACAGCAGGTGTGCCTCGTCGAAGAAAAACACCAGGACCGGTTGCTCCGGGTCACCGAGTTCCGGCAGTTCCTCGAACAGTTCCGACAGCAGCCAGAGCAGGAAGGTGGAATACACGCGGGGGTTCTGGATCAGGGTGTCCGCCGCCAGCAGGTTGATTACCCCGCGGCCGTCGCGGGTGGTCTGCATGAAGTCCTTGAGCTCCAGCGATGGCTCGCCGAAAAAAACCCGGCCGCCTTCGCGTTCCAGCATCAGCAGGCGCCGCAGGATGGCATTGACCGAGGCCCTGGCGACGCCAAAGCCCGGGCCCAGCTCGGCGCTGTGTTCACCCAGGTATTCGAGCGTGGTGCGCAGGTCTGCGAGGTCCACCAGCAGCAGACCTTCGCTGTCGGCGAATTCGAACACCACGGTCATGACACCCTCCTGGGTGTCGTTCAGGTCCAGCAGGCGCGACAGCAGTTGCGGCCCCATTTCGGTGACGGTGGTACGTATCGGCGTCCCCAGCTTGCCGAACAGGTCCCAGAAGGCCACCGGGAAACCGCGCTGCCGGTAGTCCTCCATGCCGATGAACTGCAGCCGCTCGTCCACCTTGGGGTGGGGCGTGCCGGCCTGGCTGATGCCGGAGATGTCGCCTTTGACGTCGGCCATGAATACCGGGACGCCGAGGTCGGAAAAACCTTCGGCCAGGCATTGCAGGGTGACGGTCTTGCCGGTTCCCGTCGCGCCGGCGATCAGGCCGTGGCGATTGGCGTAGCGCGGTAGCAGCGACACCTGGCCGGCGGCGTTGCCGCCGATGAGAATAGTGTCTGTCATCGCGGCAATGCTATCTCTTTCCGGGGCCGGCAGCGGCCAGCTTTGGTTTTACTGCGGCGGTGGTTTTCTTGCGTACCCCGGGGGCCTTGGTCCCGGCTTGAGCCGCGGCTTTGGTCTTGCCCCCTGCGGTGGTTTTGCGCGCGGTCGTTTCCGCCCTGGCGGCAGCAGGCGCCTTGCGCCGTCGAACCACTTTTTTGGCCGGACCCGCACGACGCAGCCCCGCGAGTTCCTCCAGTTCCTGCAGGGCGTCCTCCAGGTAATCGATGATGCGCTGCACCTGGGGTACGGAGCGGCGGCAGGCGACAATCCCGAAGTCCAGCTGCTTGCGGTAACTGACCAGGGTGATGTTCATGGCAAAGCCATCGAAGACAATGGAGGCCGGGTACATGCCCTCGAGGCTGGCGCCGTTCCAGTACAGCTGTTCCCGCGGCCCCGGGACATTGGAGATCACGGTGCTGAAGGCGGGGAAATGGCCCGCCAGCCCCAGTATCGAACTCAGCAGGGCCGGGACCTGGGTCACCTGCATGAACAGGCTGGCCTCGCGGGCGGTCATGGTCCTGAGCAGGTCCTTGCCCGCCGCCATGGAAGCCTGGATCTTGCGCAGGCGCTGTTCCGGGTCGAAGATGTCGGTTGCCAGGTCGGCGGTGATGAACCCCACCGCGTTGGACGAATCCAGGTCGGTTTCCTCGCGCAGGGAAACCGGCGCCATGGCCTTCAGGGAATGGGTTGGGCGCTCATTCTGGCTGGCGAGGTAGCGTCGCAGCGCGCCCGAGCACATGGCCAGGACAATATCGTTGACCGTGGCATCGGTTGCCTTGCACACGTCCCGCACCCGCCCGAAGTCGAAGGACTGGGCAACGAAGCGTCGTGCGCCGGTAACATTGGTGTTGATGGAGGTGTGCGGCACCTGGTGCCAGGGGACGGAGAGATTGCCGCTGCGGCCGAAAAATGCGCCCCCGAACTGGCGGAAGGCACTGACCAGATTGGCGGTGGTGTCGTATTGCTGGCGCAGCACTTCCATCACGTTCTTGAGTTCCTTGCCCCGGGGTTCCACCCGCGGCGCCTTTGCGCCCAGCTGCCGTTTTTTGTAGGCCTCGTAGGTGGCGAAAGACAGGGGCGAGTGTTTCGCCCTGGTGCGCGCACTCCGCGAATACATGGCGTTGACCATGTGCATGGCCGAGACGCCATCCACTGCCGCGTGATGCATCTTGCTGTACAGCGCGAACTGGTTGTTCTGCAGGCCCTCGATCAGGTGGATTTCCCACAGCGGCCGATTGCGGTCGAGCAGGGTGCTGTGCAGGCGTGACACCAGCATGAACAGCTCCCGGTAGCGGCCGGGCTGGGGCAGCGCGGAGTGGCGGACGTGATAGTCGATCTCCAGGTGGCTGTCCTGCTCCCAGTACAGCCGCAGCGGTCCCGCGCGCCCGGTGGTCACATACTCGCCAAAGGGTCGCCGGTACTCTTCCTGCACGCGCAGTGCCGCGAGTACCTCCTGCAGGAACTGGCGCTGGTCCACCCCCCTGGGGAAGTTGAACAGGTGTAATCCACCCACATGCATGGGGGTCTCGCGCTTTTCCATCATCAGGAAGCCGGCGTCGGCGAGGTTGACTGGACGCATTCTTGCCAAGTCCTGTTATTGTCAGTTCAGATCAACAATAGACTGTAAAACCCCGCGGGGGAAGCCCCTGGCCCCCCCATTCACAGCCAGCGGATTTTCCGGAACAGGGCCAGCATGCCGATTACCAGCGCGAGCATGAGCCCGAGCACCGCGAAGTAGCCATAGCGCCACTGCAGTTCGGGAATATGCTGGAAATTCATGCCATAGAGTCCCGCGATGAAAGTGATGGGGATGAAAACCGCGGTGATGATGGTCAGGACCTTGATGGTGTTGTTCAAATGGTGCGAGGTGATGGAAATGTGGCTTTCCACCAGGTCGCCACAGATTTCATAGTACATGTGGCACAGGGTATAGAGCCGTTCGCAGCGGTCGTAGAGGTCCCGGCGGACGTGGTGGGTATGGTCCTTGCCGGAACCCAGGTGCGCGGTGCCCCCATGCAGGATCTGCTCCGCCAGTGCCCGGTGGTAGCTGAAGACCCGGAGCAACTTGCGCAGGCGGGAGCGGTAGACCACCAGCTCCTTCATCACTGTATCGGTCTCGTCGGCGAGCAGTGCATCTTCCAGCCCCGCCAGGGTGTCCTCGAATTCCATCAGCTTTTCGAGATAGCGGCCGCCGACGTAGTGCAGGATACGCATGGCCAGGATGTTGGGAGTTTTCAGGAGCTTTTGCTCCTGCTCGCTGTCCCAGAAATGGCCTACGCTCACTGCATGCCCGGGATGCGCGGTGATCAGCAGTCGTTCACTGATCCACATGCCGACCGGCATGGGCTGCAGGTTCAGTTCCTCGTCCATGCCACTCATGCCGCGAAAGAGGATGAAAGTATCGTGATCAAATTCCTCGACCTTGGGCGGGTGACGCAGCCGCGAGCAATCCGCGATGGCCAGGCGGTCGCACTTCAGGGACACTAGCAGCTCCTGGATCTCCGCTGTGAGCTCCCCCTCAATGTCCAGCCATAGTATGCTGTCGCCTTGCTCTCGCCACTGGTCGATCAGGCCCGCATCACCGTGCCGGTACTGGCCCTGCGCCGAGAGCAATTTGGTCCTGATCATCTGCCGCACTCTCCCCGGGGAATTTTTACATGGAACAGCTTAACCGAATCCTGCAGACGCCTCTAATCGTTTTCGGTGACATCAGCATCAGTCTGGTACAGATCTTCACGGTGCTGGCTTTTCTCGTGATCGGGGTGATGCTGGTGCTGTGGTCAAGCAGTTTCTTGCGCCGTCGACTGGACAAGCGCGGCGTCGATGTCAATGTGGTGCAGCTGGTTTCGCGCGCCTGGCTGATCCTCGGCCTGGTGATTGTCGTCATCTCCACCCTGGATCTGCTGAGTGTGCCCCTGGCGGCCTTTGCCTTCGTTTCGGGTGCGGTCGCCATAGGTTTTGGTTTTGGCGCCCAGAACATTATCAACAACTTCATCAGCGGCTGGATCCTGATGTGGGAGCGGCCGATCAAGATTGGGGATTTTCTCGAGCTGGGGGAGGTGCGCGGCACCGTCGAGTCCATCGACACCCGCTCCACCCGCATCCGCCGCGTCGACGGCGTACACCTGCTGATTCCCAATAGCCAGCTGCTGGAGACCACGGTCACCAACTGGACCCTGGTGGATGATCTGGTGCGCACGGCTATCCGCGTCGGCGTGGCCTATGGCTCGGATGTGCGCCTGACCGAGTCACTGCTGTATCAGGCGGCGAAGGAGCACCCGGACGTTCTGGAGACCCCGCCGGTGCTGGTGATCTTCGACAACTTTGGCGACAGCTCACTGGAATTCGAGCTCAATGTCTGGCTGCACTCGACAGCCGAGCGCGGCCTGAGATTGATCCGCAGTGACCTGAGGTTCCGCATTGACGAGCTGTTCCGCGAGCACGGTATCGTGATTGCGTTCCCGCAGCGGGACGTGCATCTGGACGGACAGCTGCGTATCTTCCGGGAACCGGCGGTCAACGCAGGTCAGTCAGACTGATTGCGCCGCGTACCTCGCCGAGGCTGTATCCTGTGGCACTGTCTTCAGGGTAGTACTCGGCAAGAGCCTGCTGCACCGGTTCCGACAGGTCGGTGCCGTGGCACATCAGGCATACCGGCTCGACGCCCTGGGCCTGCATGTAGCGGTACCGGCCCTCGACCTTGCGCCCGTAATTGAGCGTCTGGGCCGGAGCCCCCGCCGCCTGTTGCGCACTGAAGCGCTCAAGCACTTCCCGCTCCCAGGCGTCGGGTATTGCCCGCTCCGTGTTGCGTGGTTGCAGGCTCACCCGGCGCACGCTCCAGCCGGAACTGGCGCTGAGCTCATCCATCAGGGCCGGGGCAATGTTGGCGCAGACGGCAGTGGCCTGACCGGGGCCGCCTTCGGCAATGGCCTGTTGCAGCTGTGGTTTGAGTTGCCCCACGAACTGCTGTACCAGTGCTTTTGCCTCGGCTTCCACGGCAGCGGCATCGCTTGCGGTATCCCGCGGCTCGGCACAGGCCAGGGTTGCCGTGGCCGTCAGGGCGACCGCCAGTATTCGGTACATGATGTCTTCCTTTCAGCCCCTTTGCGCCAGTATAGCCACTCGGCGGGTCCCGACCATGATCTGGCGCAAGTCTTTCTCCCGCAACTGTTGATCAAGTGCACTATACTGCGGCCATGGTTGGCGGAATGCACTGTGTAATGAACAAATTGTCCTGCGGCTGGTTGCTGTTGTTGCTGGCGTTGGCCTGGCCTGCGCGGGCAGAGGTGTGGACGGTTGCTATCGAGGGCGCAATAGGTCCCGCCAGCGCTGACCACATGCAGCGCTCGCTGGACAAGGCTGTTGCCGCGGGCGCCACTGCGGTGGTTCTGCGCATTGATACCCCGGGTGGCCTGGACACGGCAATGCGCGACATGATCAAGGTCATTCTGGCATCGCCGGTCCCGGTGATCGCGCATGTTGCCCCCAGCGGCGCTCGCGCCGCCAGCGCTGGAACCTATCTGCTCTACGCCAGTCACATTGCGGCCATGGCTCCCGGCACCAATCTCGGCGCTGCCACGCCGGTGCAGATTGGCGGCACGCCCACTCTCCCGGGTATGCCCGGTCCCGGGGAGGGGGCGGACGAATCGGCCGGCGACGGCCAGTCCGCGCCGGCAGCGGGCGGCGCCATGGAGCGCAAGATCGTCAACGATGCCGTGGCCTATATCCGCAGTCTTGCCCAGCTCCGCGGGCGCAACGGCGACTGGGCGGAACAGGCAGTGCGCGAGGGCGTCAGCCTTTCGGCCGATGATGCCCTGGAAGCGGGGGTGATCGATTTGGTGGCGGCTGGCACGACGGAGCTGCTGGCGCAGCTGGATGGGAGGCAGGTCACCGTTGGCGAGACCACGGTCACCCTGCGCACGGCGGGTGTTCCCGTGGTGCACCAGCCGCTGGACTGGCGCAGCGAGTTCCTCTCGGTGATCACCAACCCCAACATTGCCTATATCCTGCTGCTGGTCGGTATCTATGGCCTGGTGATCGAGTTCTACAATCCCGGGATCGGCCTGCCCGGCATTGTCGGCGCAATCAGCCTGCTGGTCGCCCTGTATGCCCTGCAGATGCTGCCCATCAGCTACGCTGGTATGGGCCTGATCCTGTTGGGTATCGCCCTGATGGCGGCGGAGGCCCTGGCCCCCAGTTTCGGCATCCTTGGGCTGGGCGGTGTGGCGGCTTTCGTCACCGGCTCGGTGATGCTCATGGATACCAACCTGCCGGCCTTCCAGTTGGCCATGCCGATGATTGTCGCGGTGACCGTCTTCAGTGCCGCTCTGCTGGTCTTTGCCCTGGGCATGATCCTGCGGGCGCGCAAGCGGGCGGTGGTGTCCGGTGTCGAGCATCTGGTGGGCGCCACGACCACAGTCAGTCGGGTGGAAGGCCGGGACGCCTGGGTCTGGCTGGACGGCGAGATCTGGCACGCGTGCAGCGACGAGCCGCTGGCGGCCAACGACCCGGTCACAGTAACCGCAATCGACGGTCTTACCGCCGTCGTGCGCAAACAGGCGGTCGCAACCGCCAGGGAGTAGATGAAAATGTTCGAGCTGCAAACGTTTGGCGGTGTCCTGCTGGTGCTGGTTATCGCCCTGTTGCTGTCCATGTTCCGGGTGCTGCGGGAGTATGAGCGCGGCGTGATTTTCATGCTCGGTCGTTTCTACCGGGTCAAGGGGCCGGGTCTGATCATCATCATCCCCGTGCTGCAGCAGATGGTGCGGGTGGACTTGCGTACCCTGGTGATGGATGTGCCGACCCAGGACGTTATCTCCCGGGACAATGTCTCGGTGCAGGTCAACGCCGTGATCTACTTCCGCGTGATTGATCCCGAGCGGGCGATTATCCAGGTCGAGAACTACCTGGAGGCCACCAGCCAGCTGTCCCAGACAACCCTGCGCTCGGTACTGGGCCAGCACGACCTCGATGACATGCTGGCCGAGCGCGATCGCCTCAACGACGATATCCAGGACATTCTCGACAAGCAGACCGAAGCTTGGGGTATCAAGGTCGCCAATGTGGAGATCAAGCATGTGGACCTGAACGAGTCCATGGTGCGTGCGATCGCCAAGCAGGCGGAGGCCGAGCGCGAGCGTCGCGCCAAGGTCATCCATGCCATGGGTGAATCCGAGGCGGCGGAAAAACTGGCGGAAGCGGCCAAGATGCTGGCTACCGAAGAGTCCGCGATCCAGCTGCGCTATTTGCAGACCCTGGTGGAAATTGCCGGCGACAAGAGTTCCACCATCGTCTTCCCGTTGCCGGTGGACATCATGAAAAAGTTCACCTGAGCGCGACGGGAGACTCTATGCAGTGTGTTGAAATCAGCCAGCCCGGAGGCCCCGAGGTGCTCGCCCTGGCGGAGCGCGAGGCGCCCGGGGCGGGCGCTGGAGAGCTCTTGATCGAAGTGGTTGCCGCCGGGGTCAACCGACCCGATGTCATGCAGCGCCGCGGCCTGTACCCGGCTCCTCCCGGCGCCTCGGATCTGCCGGGGCTGGAAGTTGCGGGTGTCGTGGCGGCGGTGGGCGCAGGCGTCTCCGGCTGGCAGGTCGGCGACCGGGTCTGCGCCCTGACCAACGGTGGGGGATACGCCGAGTACGTCGCCGCGCCCGCGGGGCAATGCCTGTCAGTACCGGATAATCTGGACCTGGTGGCGGCCGCGGGCCTGCCGGAAACCTGCTTTACGGTCTGGACCAATGTGTTTGATCGCGGTCGTCTGCAGCCAGGGGAGAGCCTGCTGGTGCACGGCGGTAGTTCGGGTATCGGCACCACGGCCATCCAGATCGCCTCTGCGCTGGGGGCCACGGTCTACGCCACCGCTGGCAGCGAGACGAAGTGCACGGCCTGCGTGGAGTTGGGCGCAGCCCGTGCAGTGAACTACAGGGAGGAGGATTTCCGCGAGGTGCTCGATGCGGTCACCGGGGGCGCCGGCGTGGACGTTATCCTGGACATGGTGGGCGGCGACTATATCAACCGCAATATCCAGCTCGCGGCCGTCGACGGCCGGATTGTCAACATCGCCTATCAGGGCGGGTTCGAGGCCACGGTCAACTTTGTGCCGGTGTTGCTGAAGCGCCTGACCCTGACGGCGTCAACCCTGCGGCCGCAGTCCGCGGATGCCAAGGCGGCGATTGCGGCCAGCCTGCGCGAGCGGGTCTGGCCACTGCTGCAACAGGGCAGCTTCAAACCCGTCATTGCCGCCACTTTTCCCCTGGCAGAGGCGAGTGCGGCCCATGAACTGATGGAGAGCAGCCGTCATATCGGCAAGATTATCCTCCAGGTTCAATAGCCGGCGGCAGCCCGCTTTCGGTGGCCTTGGCCCAGGCCTGGAACTCCGCGTATTCCGACGCCAGGGAATCGGGGATCCGCTCATAGGCGTCGGCGAAGCTGCGCAGATCCGGGTCGCAGATGAACGCCCTGGCTTCGGCGCTGGTTCCACCTTCAATACCGAAATCGGTATACAGCGCGTCGAGGTCCCGCAGGTTTTCGCAGGCCAGCATCATCTCGTAGCCCGTGATTCCCACCACCACGGCCCAGCCCAGGTAGGGCACTGCCCCGGCTGGCAGTGAGCCGACGTTGGCCGCAGCGCTCTGCATGGTGCGCTGGCGAATGGCCGTGCCGGCAGCCTCTATCCTGGCGCCAACCTCCGCGTTGCGAGCCTGCGCCAGTGCCAACTGTTGGGCCTGTTCCCGATGGCTCTCCAGCATCTGGCCATGGACCGTGCTGATGCCGCCTTGCTCCAGCCACCCGGACAGCGTGGCGTTGGTATTGCTCGAGATCAGCGTCAGGAGATTGCTGACCAGCAGCACCGGAATGACGATGACCCATGCAATGAGTGTAAGAAACCTGCCCATGACGCTTGCTCCCCTAGAGTTGTTGTTGTCGTTCAGCCAAATAGCCAGGGCACCAGTTCGGCGCGGTTTGCCACCACGATTTGCTGCGCCATGGGGTCATCCTGCGCCGCATCGGGGTCAATGTGCAATAACTTGAGTGCATAGGGCACAAGCTTGCCGCGTACCGTCAGTGTCAGTGCCCCATCCTGCATGCCGTAATCGGTTTCCACCACCTGGCGCTGGTCTTCGCGCAGGCGCGGATCGGGGGTGATGCAGATGGTCACCCGGGCATTCCACTCGCTGTCGCCCTCAATGCCGCGCCCGGAGTCGTCGAGAATCTCGGGTATGTCGCGAAAACGGCTCAAGACAAAATCACGGTACTCCTGGTTCTTTTCGCACCAGGCGCGGACATGCCAGCGCAGGCCGGTATAGACCAGGGTATGGGGGACGATGATGCGGCCCTCCCGGTCGGGGTGCTGGATGGACACATAATCCACCTCCAGCCGCTTTTGCTGCCTGGCGGCCTGCATGATCGGGCGCAGCACCTCCGGCTTCACATCCCGCAGTGGTACGGTCAGCACTTCCACGTTGGCCACGTTCAGGGCCAGTGACTCAAACACGTTGGACAGCTCGTTGTTGCGTGCCATCAGGTGCAGGTACTCGTCCGCCACGCCCTGGGTGACCTGCGGTGTAAAAGCAGCAGTCGGTGTATAGCCCTTGAGCGATGTGTCGTAGAGCAGATTGCCGGGACCAATTTGACGGATATAGCGGTTGATGTCCTTGCTGGCCTGCTGCCGGCCGATGCCGAAGGTTTCGCAGAGGTGGCGGGTGGTGAGGCGCCCCTCCCAGAGGACGATGGTCTCGATGAAGCGGTAGCGAACCAGCAGGTCCCAGCGGATGGGCCACTTGCCGTGGTTGGCGGTGATCACGCGGTTGCAGCTCCCCATGCCGACAGAATGCCTGTATCGTACACCGACATGTCGCCCGCGAATATAGAGCAAACCGCAATGACTCAGAGCAGGCCCAACCTGGGGGACCTGTACCGGTTGGCAGGACAGCTGGAACAGGATCGGGAACAGCCCGTGCCCGTACTGCGGGAGCGGGATCGGGCTGCGGCGGCCGGCCAGTCCGGGGCGGCGCCGCTGCCGCGCCTGCTGCACTGGCTGGATACCGTGTCTCCGGCGGTTGAGACCACGGTCATGCAGCCACTGTCCGAGGCGTCGGCGGCACTGCTGGCGCGCCTGTTGGCGCTACTGGCGGGCTTTGCCGCCATGGCGGGTTTCCTGCTGGGCAGTGAACGCGCCCTGGTGAACGTATTCCTGTTTCTCGCAGTATTTGTCCTGTTGCAGTTTTTGCTCAGTTTGCTCGCCGCGGTGATGATGTGGCGCACTGTGCGCGGCCATGTGCCCATGGCGCTGCCGCTGCATCCCGGGCGCTGGATCGTGCAACGCAGCCTGCCGGATCGGCGCACCCTGCGGGAAGCGCAGCCGGTGCTGCGGATGCTGTTCCTGCGCTATGGCCAGGAATTGGGCGCCCTGTTCACCGTGGGTGCGGCGCTGGCTTTTCTGCTGGTGCCCGCCCTGGGCGAATTCAGCTTTGTCTGGGGCTCCACTTTCAATCCGGGAGCCGGTCTGGTGCAGCGCCTGGCCGAGACCCTGGCGCTGCCCTGGTCGAGCTGGCTGCCGCTGGCTACCGTGCCGCCCGAGGTGGTGGCCAATAGCCGCTTTCACCCGGCAACGGTAGCCCTCGACCGCAGCGACATCGAGGGCATGCGTGGTTGGTGGCCCTTCCTGTGGGCTTGCCTGCTGGTGTATGCGCAGCTGCCCCGGGTACTTCTGTGGGGCCTTTCACGGTTTTTCTTCCGCCGCCTGCTGGTGCGCAGCTTTCTTCATTACCCCGGTGCCGAGCAGGTGCTGGCGCGGATGCAGGCACCGCTGGTCCGTACTCGCGCCAGTGCTGCAAGTGCGACCGCAACAGCCCCGGATGTGGAGCCGGCACCTCTGGGAATAGCAGCGGCGGACGCCAGCCTGCTGGTACTGGACTACGGCGGCGCCCTGGGCCCGGGTGGTCCCGCGGACTTTGAGGAACTGATGGCGGTGCCGCCCGCGCAGGTCGTGCTGGTGGGTGCCGCCGCGCTGCAGGACGACCTTGCCCGCCTGGCCGATCTGCCGGTGCAGGCCAGCGAGCGGCTATTGCTGGTAGTGAAAGCATGGGAGCCACCGCTGGCAGAGCTGCGCGACCTGCTGGAGCCCCTGGCCAGCGTGCCGCGCTGTACCGTCCTGCTGGCACCACTGCCGGGCAGGCCCACTCCCCACCGCAAGGTGGAAGACTGGCGCAGCTTCGCGCGCGCGCTGCCCTTCGCCAGCGTCGATGTACAGTTGCTGAATCGGGTGCAGCACTGATGGTCGGGCCGCGAACGGTCGGGCCGCGAACGGTCGGGCCGCGAGAGGCCGTGCCACGAGAGGCCGCCCCGCTGACGGCCGCCCCGACGTTTGCAGTGGTGGGGCGCCCCAACAAGGGCAAGTCCAGCATTGTCGCAACCCTGGCCCGGGACGACTCGGTGTTCATTGATGCCCGCGCCGGATCCACCCGGGACGCGCGCGAGTTCCCCATGCGGGTGGACCATGAAACCCTGTATGTGCTGGTGGACACCCCGGGAATCCAGCGCGCGCGGGCGGTTCTGGACTGGCTCCAGGCCAACAGTGTCGATGCTGCCTCGCGACCGGCCGCCGTGCGCCAGTTTGTGGAGGCGCACCGCGCAGACCCGCGCTTTCACGATGAATGCGAGCTGTTGCAGCCGATCGTCAACGGCGCCGGCATTATCTATGTGGTGGATGGCTCCGTCCCCTTCAGCGCGGACTACGAAGCGGAAATGGAAATCCTGCGCTGGACCGGGCGACCCAGTCTGGCGTTGATCAACCCGATCGACAGTGACGATTTCGCCGTTGAATGGACCGCGGGGCTGGGCCAGTACTTCCGCACTGTGCGCCAGTTCGATGCCCAGCGCGCGGAGCTGACCAAGCAGCTGGAACTGCTGGAGCTGTTCGGTCACCTGGACCCGGATTGGCGCGAGGCCCTGGGCCGCGCGGTGACGGTATTGCGCGACGAGCGTGCCGCCCAGCACCGCGCTGCCAGCCTGCTGATTGCGGACCTGATTGTCGAGACGATTACCTTCGAGACTTCGCAGAAGGTGCCCCGGGGCGTGCCCCTGGAGCCGGTGCAGGCGCTTTTGTTCAAGCGCTATCAGCGGCATCTGGTGGAGCGCGAGCGGCAGTGTCGGCGCCGGGTGGAAGAGGAGTTTTCCTGGACCAGCCTGACCCGCACCGAAGAGGGCCTGGCGCTGGAGGAGTCGGAGCTGTTCAAGGTCGAGGACTGGTATCTCTGGGGTCTGGACCGTCGCTCACTGCTGACTGTCGCGGGTTCGGTTGGCGCGGTAGTGGGAGGAGGCACCGGCCTGGTCATCGATGGCGCCACCGGTGGCCTGTTGGGGGGGCTGGGTACACTGGTGTCCGGTGCAATCGGCGCCGCCGGCAGCGGCATTGCGGCGCTGCGTTACGCCAACGATATTGGCGAGATCAGGGTCCGGGGTATTCCCACCGGCGGCAGGGAGCTGCACTATGGACCCGCACGCAACCTCAATTTTCCTTTTGTAGTGTTGGGGCGCGCGCTGCTGCATCATCAGCTGCTGTGCAGCCGCACCCATGCCGACCGCAGCGCCCTGGACCTGCGCGGCCAACTGCTGGGCGATCTGGACGAGGGCCAGCGGCGCCAGTTCGGTCGCCTGTTCGCAGACCTGCGCCGGGGCAGGAAGATGACTGAGAGCCGTGAGCAGCTGGCGGCGCTGATCGAGCAGCAGTGCCTGCAACGGGACAGCTGAGGGCAAAACCGGGAGGACCGTGTCATGAGCACGACTGGAAAGCCACGCAAGGCCCGCCGCTCGCCGGCGCCCCGAAGCACGGATACTGCCCCCACGCGCAGGACGGCGCTGATTACCGGCGCTTCAGCCGGCATTGGCGAGACCCTGGCCTGGCTGATTGCCGCGGAGGATTACGATCTGGTACTGGTCGCCCGCAACAGGGACAGGCTGGAGGCACTGGCCGAGGCCCTGCGCGAGAGTCACCCCATTGCCGTCACCGTGCTGCCGCTGGACATGGCCGCCAGCGGCAGCGCCCGCAAGCTGTGGCTGGCGCTGCAGCGGCAGGGGGTGGCGGTGGATGTGCTGGTCAACAACGCGGGTGTGCTGCAGCACGGCGCGTTTACAGCGATGACGCCCGCGGATCACCAGGCCATGATTCAACTCAATGTCGCCGGATTCACCGACCTGCTGGCCCACTTTGTGCCACCCATGGCGGCTCGTGGTAGCGGGAGAGTCCTGAACGTGGCCTCAATCGCCGCTTTTCAGCCCGTTCCCAGCCTGGCGACCTATGCCGCCACCAAGGCTTACGTACTGTCACTGTCGGAAGCGCTGGGGGAGGAGCTGCGCGGCAGTGGTGTAACCCTCACCACCCTGTGTCCGGGCATTACCGCGACCGACATGGTTGCCCGGGCCCAGGCGGGCTCCAGCGCGCTGCAGAATCTGCCGGCGATGCTGATCTCCGATGTGCAGGACGTGGCGGTGGAGGCCTGGCAGGCCTGTTTGAAAGGGCAGGCGATTGTTGTGCCGGGCACGCTCAATCTCGCCACCACCCTGGCGGCGCGGGCCACGCCCAAGTGGCTGCTGCGGCGCCTCACCGGCCTGCTGGGTCGCTCCACCCTGTAACTGCGGCGCCGCTCCATCCTGTAGGAGCCCGCTGGCCCAGGCCACCTTCTCTGTCCGCTGCGCGGACATTCACCTTGTCCGCGGGCGATGTTATCGCCGACAGAGTCGGCTCCCACAATAGAGTCGGCTCCCACAATAGAGTCGGCTCCCACAATAGTGTTGGCTCCCACAATAGAGTCGGCTCCCACAGCAGTTTCAGCGAATCTCCGACTCCGGGCGGCCCTGCCACCAGAAGGGCTGCAGGGCGCTGCTGCCGGTGTGCACCTCGGTGAGTGATTCCGCCTCATAGACACGGCCATTCAGCACGACATGGCTGACATGGTCGGAGTGACGGATATCCTCCAGCGGGTTGCGGTCCAGGATCACCAGGTCCGCCAGCTTGCCGGGCTCCAGCGAACCGAGATCCTGGTCCATGCCCAGATAGGTGGCAGGATTGATCGTCGCCGCGGCCAGGGCCTGCATCGGGCTGAAGCCGCCGCGGACGAAGCTCCACATCTCCCAATGGGTGGCCAGGCCCTCGCGCTGACCGTGGCCGCCGGTGTTGACCAGAATACCCTCGTCCAGCAATGCCTTGGCGGCGGCCGCGGCATCGTCGTCCCGGTAATCCGCTTCCGGCGCCATCGGGCGACGTACCGAGCGTGGCTGCAACACGGTGGGCGGTACGAAGTTGGCGAGCAGCGGGTGCTTCCACACTTCCGTGTCCTGGTAGTAGTAGTCCTCCGAGGTCAGACCGCCAAACGTCACCACCAGGGTCGGGGTGTAGCCGGCCTGGCTCTGGCGCCAGTACTGGATGACATCGTCGTACAGGGTCAGCACCGGCACATTGTGCTCGATGCCGGTGATACCGTCGCCGATCAGGTTCATGTCCATGTGGTACAGCGCACCACCTTCCGCCACCGGCATCAGGCCTTCCTGTCGCGCCGCCTCAATTACCATCTGGCGCTGGTCCCGGCGCGGCTGGTTGTAGTTTTTCACGGTCACCGCGCCCTGGGCCTTGAGCCGGCGCACGTGGGCCAGGGCATCCTCGAGAGAGTCGACCGGGGACCAGCCGGTGGATTTGGCGCCGTAGATGATCTCCGCCGTGGAGAAGATGCGCGGCCCCAGGATCTTGCCGGCCCGGGCATATTCCGCCGCCGCAAACACCAGGTTGGCGCGACTGGACGGGTTGTGCACGGTGGTTACGCCCAGCGCCAGGTGCGCGAGCAGGTTCCAGTTCTGCTGCGGAATGATGTCGTTGCTGCCGTAGGGGCCGTGGGCGTGAATGTCGACAAAGCCCGGTACCAGGGTCTTGCCCGCCATATCGACGCTGCGGAAGCCATCCGGGATGGCGAGGTCGCTGTCACCCAGCGCGCGGATGCGGTTGTTTTCCAGCAGCAGGGTGCCGTCCTCGATGACGTCGCGGGCCGCGTTCATGGTCACGATGCGGGCGTTGGTCAGGGCCAGGCGCGTATCCGGCGTCGCGGCGTCCACGCGCATGGAGAGGTCGACGCCCTCGGTGCCGGGTTCGAATCCCGGGGCCATGGCGGCATCCACGGTGACCGTTTTCAGCTCGGCTCCGGTGCTCCAGCTCACGGCGCTGCCATCGCTGTTCCAGCTCAGGTAGGCGCCGCCGACCTTGCTCAGACGCACGGTGGGGAAGGCCGGCCTGGCCGCATCCAGCGCCAGCGGCTTGCCGGTCGGCGTGGCGGCGGCCAGGTAAATCTGCTGGCCGTCCTCGAAGACGATGTGGCGGCCGTCGGGCGCCAGGCGAATTGCGGTTGCCAGCTCGGCGCTGGCGACCTCGCGCACATCGTGACCACTGCGGCTCATGGAAATCAGGGTGGTGCTGGCGGTGCTGCTGCCGCGACCGCTGGCGCTGTCCGCTCGCTCCTGGGCATAGAGGCGGCCGTCGGGGCCGAAGTGCGGGTTGCGGCCGCGTTCGCTGACAAAGCTCATGTCCCCACTCTTGCGGTCCAGCAGGTAGAGCCCGGGCTGCACCGCCCACTCCGGATTGAGCAGGCTGCTGCCGGCCAGCTTGCGCAGGGCGAGGGTGTCGCCATCGGCGGCGATGGCGAGCTCCGTGTACTGCCCCTTGGGGTGGTCCAGGGCGCGGGACTTGCCGCCGCGGACAGACACACTGTGCACCCGGGTGAGGTCTCGATCGCTCCAGCGCAGGAACAGGATCTCGCGGCCGTCCGGGGTCCACGCCGGGGCATAGTCGAAACCGCTGCTGTCGTCGCTGGTGAGGCGCCGGGGGGCGCTGTCGCCGCGCTTGATGTAGAGCTGGCCCAGGGACTCGAACACCACTGCACTGCCGTCGGGGGAAGGCTGGGCAAAGCGGACCATGCGGGTGCGGAACTGCTCCGGCGCCACCTCGACCGGGAAGCGCACGGCGGGGTAGATGTCGCGGCTATCCTGCACACTGAAGGGAATTTCCGCCACTTCGCCGGAGGCGACCGCCAGGCGCCAGATCTTGCCCTGGGCCCAGAACACGATGTTGCGGCTGTCCGGGGTCCAGGCCATGTTCGGGTAGAGCCCGTGCACCGCCCAGGTTTCCTGCATGTCCAGGTCCAGGGCGTCGAACAGCATGCGCTCGGCACCGGAGTCCAGGTCCATCACGAACAGGCGCGAACTCGCCCGCACGCGCTTGACGTAGGCCAGCTGCTTGCCGTCGGGGGAGGGGGTGGCGCGCACGGCCCCGCCGGGGCCACCCGCCACGGTGCTGACGTCGCCGCTGGCGAGGTCGACGCGGCGGATCTGGAACAGTTCGGTATTGCTGTCCTGGTGATAGATGAACGTGTCGCCAGGGGTTGTATTCAGGGAGTAGTACAGGCTCTTCCCGTCCGGGCTGAAGGCGGGCTCACCCTGCTCCTTCTGGAAGGTCGGGCTGGGGCGCGGTACCACCAGCTGGCCGCTATTGTCCTCGCCACCGGCGGCGTGATAGAGCCAGATCTCGCCGGTGCCCAGGGAGCGCGAGGTGGTGAAGTGCTTGCGCGCCGCCAGGTATTGCCCGTCCGGGCTCCAGCTCGGGTTGTTGAGCAGGCGGAAAGTCTCGAAGCTGATCTGCCTGAGGTCGCCACTGCTGCGTTCCAGGGTCCAGATATTGTCGCCACCGGTGCGGTCCGAGGTGAAGGCGATGCGGCTGCCATCGGGGCTGTAGCGTGGCTGCATGTCCCAGGCGTGGCCGGAGGTCAGGGCCCGCGCCTCGCCGCCGGCGACAGGCAGTTCGTAGATATCGCCGAGCAGGTCAAAGACCAGGTGGCGGCCGTCGGGGGCGACGTCCAGGCTCATCCAGGTGCCTTCGCTGACCTCGAACCCGGCACTGACCGGCTCTGCAGAAAAGGCGGGGCGATTGACGTCCCAGCCCGGTGCCTCGGAGTCTGCGGTCGCCGGCGGGGCGACCGCCACCAGTGGGCTGCTGCACAGCAGCAAGAGACAAGAGCGCAGAGTTGGCTTCATAGTGGCATCCTTCGGTTACACTGCTGGGGTATTGCGCAGCTACGCGGGCGGAAGTGATCCAGTCAGCGAAAATGGCGTACCTTACTATGTCTGCATCCGGTATTGAACCGGATCCCAACCTGTCCCCGGAGAACCCATGGCTCACATTCGATCCCTGACCCTGGTATTGACGCTCGTTTTTGCCCTGCCGGCGCTGGCGGCGGAACTCAAGGTGGGCGACCCGGCCCCCGACTTCACCCTCGCCGCCAGTGACGGCAACACCTATACGCTGGCAGACTTCAAGGGCAAGCAGGCGGTAGTGCTGGCCTGGTTTCCGCGCGCCTTCACCTCCGGCTGCACGGTCGAGTGCAAGTCCCTGGCGGAAAACGGTCACCTGATCCGCGAGTACGACGTCAGCTATTTCATGGCAAGCGTGGATCCGCTGGTGGAAAACCAGCGCTTTGCGGAGGAAACCGGCGCCGACTTCCCGCTGCTGAGCGATCCCGACAAGGACGTTGCCGAGGCCTACGGTGTGTTAGCCGGTATGGGGTTTGCCAAGCGGCATACCTTCTACATCGGTGTTGACGGCACCATCCTCAAAATCGATACCGCGGTGCAGCCCGCCACCGCCGCCCAGGACATGGCGACCAACCTCGGTGAGCTGGGTATAGCGCTGCGGTGATACCGTTTCCAGACCCGGATAGCGGCGCTCCTGCTGGCACTCTTTATTGTTGGCCCCGCAGCTAAAGCGCCTCGAGGATCCCGCGCGAACTGATACCCAGCTCGGCGAAGCCCGGCAACGCGGGATCCGCCACGTTGTCCATGGTCATCAGCTGTACCTCGCTGATGGTCAGTGGCGGGCGCGGAAGCACCGCCAGCAGCCCCGCAGCCAGCCGCCACAGCGCGAACGGCACCGGCACCAGCACCTGCTGCCGTTCCTTTCCGCGCAGCGCCTGCCCGAGGATCTCACGGTAGGTGAGCAGGTCCTTCCCGCCCAGTTCATAGACTCGCCCTGCGGATCCCGGCCGTTGCAGTATCGCGGCGATCGCAGCGGCCACGTCGTCGACGAATACCGGCTGCAGGCGTGTGTTGCCGCGGCCGAACAGAGGTACCAGCGGCAATCGGCACACGGCCTGGAGACTCTCTGTCAAGCCACTCCCCGGGCCAAACAATGCCGATGGCCGCACGATAGTGGCGCCCTCGAACACCTTGCGCACACCAGCCTCGCCCTGCCCCCTGGCTCGCACATAGGCCGATGCGGATTGTGGATTCGCGCCGATGCCGGATATGTGGACCAGTCGCTCCACGCCCACCTCCCGGGCACACCGGGCTAGCTGCGCGGCAGCGTCGACGTGGATGTCCCGGAACCGCAGGCCGGGTCTCTGCTTGTACAGGGATACTGCATTGACCGCCACATCAGCGCCTTCCAGCGCCGCCCGCACCGAGCGTTGGTCGCGGATGTCGGTCTGCAAACGGAGGCTCCGGTCTGCGATGATACCCGGTATCAGCACCTCGGGGTTACGGGCGGCGATACGCACTTTCCAGCCATCGTCCGCCAGTTCGCGGGCAATCGCCCGCCCGAGGAATCCGGTGGCGCCAAATACGGTTGCGACGGAACTGTTCATGCGAAACCTCCTCGACTGTTGTTCGGTGGAAGTCGGTACAGGGTAGCAGCTGTGAGCATGGACCAGCCGGCGCGCTGGCGTTTTGGCACCGTCAGCCTATAATGCCCGCCTGATTTTTTCGACCCCGCACCCGCGCCGCCGTTCCAGCTGGCGCGCGCGGGTTATTGGCATCTGCTTTGTGGGAAGGGTAATGCTCAGCACCGGGCAAACACGCGAGCTGTTTCGTCTGGCACTGCCGATGGTGGTGTCACAGAGCGCGTTCGCCCTGATGGTTTTCACCGACCGCCTGTTCCTGTCGCGCATCGATGCCCTGCACATCGCCTCGGCTCTCGGTGGCGGCGTTACGTTCTTTGTCAGCGTGTCCCTGTTCCTCGGCGTCATGTCCTATGCCACGGCCCTGGTGGCGCAGTACTACGGCTCGGGCCAGATGGAAAAGTGTCCGCGCGTGCTCACCCAGGGCGTGCTGATGGCGCTGGCCTGCCAGCCGTTGTTGCTGGTGATAGCCTGGCTCATGGGCGGGCTGTTCGCCGTGATGGGCCACTCGCCCGAGCAGGTGGTGCTGGAGCGGCAGTACTATTTCGTGATGATGGCGGGTGCCATTTTTACCCTGGTGAAGGCTTGCGCCGCGGCCTATTTCTGCGGCATTGGCCGCACCCGGGTGGTGATGATCACCGATACCCTGGGTGTGCTGCTGAACATTCCCCTGAGCTACGTGCTGATCTTTGGCAAGTTCGGCTTTCCGGAGCTGGGTATTCGCGGCGCGGCGCTGGGTACCGTGATTGCCACCGCCTTCAGCATTGGCATTTATGCGCTGTTCTACTTCAACCGCATACACCGCGAGATATTCAAGGTGCGGAGCTCGTTCCACTACGACAGCGGCATCCTGCGACGCTATGTGCGTCTGGGGCTGCCGTCCGGATTCGAGACTTTTGTCGGTGCGGCTACCTTCAATTTCTTCCTGCTGTTGTTCCAGTCCTATGGCGTGGCAGAGGGTGCGGCCATGGCCATCGTCTTCAATTGGGACATGCTCAACTACGTGCCCCTGATCGGCCTCAACATTGCGGTCACCAGCTTGATCGGCCGCTACGTGGGCGCCGGCGACATGAGCCGCACCAATCAGGTAATCGCCGCGGGTTTCGTGATTGCGCTGGGCTACTCCCTGGTGCTGGCGGTGTTCTTTGTGGTGTTCCGACTGGAGCTGATGATGGTGTTCGCGACGCCGGAGCAGGATTTCAGCGAGATCGCCGAGCTGGGCGGCCGCATGATGCTGGGCATGGCCACCTACGTACTGGCGGACGCGATCATTCTCGTCTCCAGCGGCGTCTTGCGCGGCGCGGGGGATACCCGCTGGCTGATGAATACCTCCATGAGCCTGCACGTGCTGATGCTGGTAAGCCAGTACATCATGATCAAGCCGCTGGGGGTGGGGCCGCTGGCGAGCTGGTGGGGCTTTGTCGCCATGCTGCTGATCCTGGCCGTCGTCTACCTGCGGCGCCTGCTGGGGCAGACCTGGCGCAAGCCCTCGCGGCTGGCCCGGGTCATGGCCGAGTAACACCTGCGCGCGCGGCCGTCCTCAGAGGGTGAGGATGCGGCGCAACAAACCGTCTTCGCGACGCTGCTGTTCCCGCAGCAGCAGCAATTGCCGCAGCTGATCTTCAATCTCTTCCGCCACCTGGTCGCGGATCTTCTGTTGCTGCACCTTGCCCGGCTTGCGCTTGCTGAAGCGGGCCAGGCTCACCGGCTGGCCAAAACCCAGGTAGCAGCGCTGGGGCTTGGGCAGTAGCGTACCCAGCGCTCCCAGCGGCAGTGGTGGCAGCGCATCGGTGCGGGTGTCGTCGGTGAGCAGGCCCAACAGCCGCAACAGGCGCCCCGGCAGGGAATCGGGCAGGTCCTCGCTCTCGATCAGGTGGCTGTAGAACTCGTCCGGTCCGACAATGCCGAAAGGCATGATGGTATAGCCGTGCTCCGCCGCCATGCGGATAAAGCCGTAGCGTTCCTTCCACTGCAGCTGGTAGCGCTGGCGGCTGGGTTTGACCGCCTCATGGGCGCCGCCCGGAAACACCAGCAGGTCCTGGCCGTGGGCCATCAGGGCGCTGCAGACGTCGGGGTGGCCCATGGCCGCGCCGCGCGCCAGCAGCGCCTGTTCCAGCGCCGGATGGGTGAACAGGAACTTGTCTCCCAGCGGCCGCAGGAAGCGGTTGTACCGCTGGTGCATGATGGTGGCGACTACCAGGCCGTCGAGGGCGAACAGGCTGTGGTTGCCGACAAACAGGCAGGGCTGCGGCGGAATGTTGTCGACGCCGCGCACCACGGGACGGAACAGCCGTTGCACGATCTGCCAGGCGATCTTCACATCCCGATTGTGGGGTATGCTGGTGACGGCGAGGGCGCGCTCGATGTGGCGCTGCAGGCGCTCGCCCTGCAGCGGCTGGTTGTCCTTGTCCAGTAGGGTCATGGTGCAATCCGGTCGGCAATCTGTCGTCATTGTATCACTCGCTGCCGAGCAGGCGGCCGAGCCCGCGCTGGTGCAGGGCGTCCTCGAACAGTCGGCGAATGTCCGCGCTGTTGTCCAGCGTCAGGGCCTGCTGCGCCAGCGCGGCAGCGTCACTGGCTGCCATGGAACGCAGCAGCCACTTGATCCGCGGCAGTTTGGATGCGCTCATGCTGAGCTTGCGGATGCCGATGCCCAGCAGGAACACAACGGCTGCGGGGTCCGAGGCCATCTCGCCACACAGGCTCAGCGGCAGCCCGGCCCTTGTCGCCGTTGCGGTGATGCGCGCGATTTCCTGCAGTACCGCCGGGTGGATATGGTCGTAGGCCCCGGCTACCCGTGGATTGTTGCGGTCCAGGGCCAGCAGATACTGGCTCAGGTCATTGGAGCCAATGGAGACAAAGTCCAGCTTTGGCGCCCAGGCGGGCAGCAGGGAGATGGCCGCGGGTACTTCCACCATGATCCCGACCTGCGGCCGCCGCACTTCGACACCTTCGTCGCGTAATTGCTGCAGCGCATCCTGCAGCACATCGTGGAAAGCGTTGATCTCGCCGGTGTTGCTGACCATCGGCAGCAGTATGTGCAGTTCCTCGCCGCCAGCCGCCGCCCGCAGCATGGCCCGGACCTGGGTCATCAGCAGCGAGCTGTTGTCCAGGCAGAAGCGGATGCCGCGCCAGCCCAGGGCCGGGTTTTCCTCGTGGATGGGAAAGTAGGGCAGGGGCTTGTCGCCGCCAATGTCGAGGATGCGCATGTACACCGGGCGCCCGCGGTAGGCTGCCAATACCTGGCTGTAGATGTGCAGCTGCTCCTCCTCTGAAGGGAAGGTCTCGCTGACCATGAACGGCATCTCGGTACGATACAGCCCGATGCCCTCGGCGCCGTTGGCCAGCCCCGGCGAGATATCCGCCAGCAGCCCGGTATTCGCCAGCAGGCGCACACGCTCGCCGTCGGTGGTCGTGGCCGGCTGCTCGCGCAGTCCCGCCAGTTCCCCTCGCAGCAGCTGTTCCGCCCGCTGCAGGCGCTCAAATTCCAGCCGCACCGAAGGGCTGGGAAACAGAATGACCTGGCCGGTGTTGCCGTCGACGATCAGCGGACTGCCGTTGTCGATGCCTTTCAACTTGCCGGTGCCCATCACTGCCGGGATGCCGAGGGCGTTGGCCAGTACCGCGGTGTGGGACAGGCTGGAGCCCTCGTAGCAGACAATACCCACCAGCCGCTGCGGGTCGCAGGCGGCGATATCGGACACGCTGACCTTGGCCCCGGTCAGCACCAGTGGGCCGTGATCGTCAGCGGGCGTGTTCTCGGGTGCGCCGCTCCAGCTCTGGTAGAGCTTGTTGCCGAGGTGGTGCAGATCCTCGTTGCGGGCCCGCAGGTAGGGGTCCTCCATCGCCAGGAAGACCTCGGCATAGTGGTGTACGACCTGGCGCAGCGCCCCCGGCAGCCACTGGCCCTGGGCGATGGCCTGCTCCACGCCCACGCGCAGGCCCGGATCGTTGAGCAACATCTGGTAGGCGGTGAATACGGCACCGACACCGTCGGACAGCTGTTCGCCGAGCGCCTTGCGCTCGCTGTCGACATCGGCGCTGACCTTGGCCAGCAGCTGGTGCCACTCGCGGATACTGGCGGCCGGGTCTTCGCAAGGCCGGTCGGGTACCGCATAGAGGTCTACGGTCTCGCACAGCCAGGCGCTGCCGATACCGGTGCCCGGCGCGCCCTTGACGCCGCGGACGCGGCGCAGGGCATTGGCCGGTGCATGGGCGGCCAGCGGTTCCGGCGGCAATACCAGGGCGAGCTGGGTAGAGAGCGTGACCAGGAAAGCCTGTTCGTCCGCGGACATCACCCGTCCTTCCCGGGACTGCACCACCAGGACGCCGATGACGGCTCCGGCGCGTACCACCGGCACACCGCAGAAACTGCGGAACTCGTCCTCCCGGGTTTCTGCGAGATAGCAGAAATCAGGGTGCGAGGCGGCCTCGGCAACGTTGATCGGGTGCCGGCTCTGGGCCACGCGGCCAACCAGGCCGCGGCCCGGTGCGAGGCGGCTGTAGCCAACGGCCTGCGGATCCAGGCCGTGGCTGGCTACCAGCACCATGGTGCCGTCGATGGCCGCGATATACAGGCTGCAGACGTCCACGTTGATGGCACGGTGGATCGCCTCCACGATCAGCTTGACCTGGTCCTCGGTCTGGTCCGCCTGGGCGGCAGCCTGCACGATGCGGGTCAGTTCCTGCAGTGTGTTCATCAACGCGGTGTCCGTTCCTGTGTTGGCGCGGTTTGGGGGGCGGCGCACACGTCTAGTATCCGCTATAGTGGCAGGCCCTTGCCAGTACACCGAGAGAGGAAAACACCATGGCGGATACCGGATTGCAGTTGCGCACGCGCGTCAATGATGACAACACCCTGACCCTGTGGCTGGAGGAAACGCCCATCCCGCAGCCGGGACCGGAGCAGGTGCTGATCCAGGTGCAGGCGGCGCCAATCAATCCCTCCGATCTGGCGCTGCTGTTCGGCCCGGCCGACATGAGTACAGCGCGGGTCAGCGGCACTCCGGAACGTCCGGTGGTGACCGCCGACATTCCCCCTCAGGCCATGCGTATTGTCCAGGCCCGGGTCGGCCAGGCGCTGCCTGCCGGCAACGAAGGTGCCGGCAAGGTGATCGCCGCCGGCAATTCGGAGGCCGCCCAGGCCCTGCTCGGCAAGACCGTAGGCGTATTTGGTGGAGAAATGTTCGGCCAGTACCGCTGTGTCAACGCCCAGGCCTGCCTGGTGCTCAATGACGACACCACGGCGGAGGAAGGCGCCTCCTGCTTCGTCAACCCCATGACCGCGCTGGGCATGGTGGAAACCCTCCACCTGGAGAACCACGGCGCGCTGGTGCACACCGCCGCGGCCTCCAACCTCGGGCAGATGCTGAACCGTCTCTGTATTGCCGACGGCATCCCGTTGGTGAATATTGTGCGCAAGGACGAACAGGTAGCGTTGTTGCGGTCACAGAATGCGGAGCACGTGGTCAACTCCGAGGCCGGGGATTTCCAGCAACAGTTGCTGGCGGCGCTGGACACCACCGATGCCACCCTGGCTTTCGACGCCATCGGCGGCGGCAAGCTGGGCGGCACCATTCTCAACAGCATGGAAGCCGTCGCCGCCCGCAAGATGACCGAGTACAACCGCTACGGCTCCAATACGTTCAAGCAACTCTACATCTACGGGGGCCTGGACCTGGGGCCGACCGTGCTCACCCGCAATTTCGGCTTCGCCTGGAACATTGGTGGCTGGCTGCTGCCGCTGTTCCTGCAGAAGGTGGGCATGCAAAAAGCGGGCGCGATGCGGGCGCGGGTCGCTGCGGAGATCAAGACCACCTTCGCCAGCCACTACACCAGCAGGGTGTCCCTGGCCGAAGCTCTCAGCCTGGACGCCATAGGCGCCTACAATCGCCGCGCCACCGGCGAGAAGTACCTCGTGCTGCCGCAGGCCTGAGGCCCGGCAAGCCCCGCCATTTCCGGGTATCATGGCGGCCTTTCAGTTACCGGAGGCCACCATGAGTCGATTCATCCTCGCCCTGCTGCTGTGGGGCGCCACCCTTGCCGGCGCCGCGCCAGCAGACGACTTCCAGCGCATTGTCGATGCGCACTGGCAATGGCATCTGCAGCAGCACCCCCAGCTTCGCACCCAGCTTGGCGACAGTAGCGCCAACGACCGCTGGGAGGACATGAGTCTCGCCGCACACATCGCCCGCGATGCCCGCCGCAGTGAGTTCCTGGCGCAGCTGGCGGCAATCGATGTGGCAGCGCTGTCCGACCAGGACCAGCTCAGCCACGCCATGTTGCTGCAGCGCCTGCAGGGGGAGCGCGCAGCCCAGGCGCTGGGCCTGCATCTGATGCCGGTCAACATGCGCTCCGGCCCCCAGCATTTGCATACGCTCGCGGAGCAGATCGATTTTCGCCGCGAACAGGATTACCGCGCTTGGCTGGTGCGTCTGCAGGCACTTCCCGACCTGCTGCTGCAGTACCGGGAACTGCTGGAGGAGGGCATTCTGCAGCAGCGTACCCAGGCCCGCATCGTCATGGAGCGGGTGCCTGAGCAGATCGATCGCCTGCTTGCAGGCCCACCGGAGGACAGCCCGTTTTACCGGCCGTTCCGCAATGCCCCGCCGGAGCTTTCCGCCGCTCAGGCAGCGGAGCTTCGGCGCAGCGCTGCCCAGGTGATTCGCACCCAGGTCAATCCGGCGCTGGCGGAATTCCGCGATTTTATCAGTGCGGTGTACCTGCCTGCCTGTCGTGATCAGCCGGGTATCGGCAGCCTGCCGGGTGGCGGGGAACTGTACCGTCATCTCGCCCGTCATTTCACCACCACCGACATGACCCCGGAGGCGATTCACGAGATCGGCAAGTCGGAAGTGGCGCGCATTCTGGAAGAGATGGAAGAGGTCAAGGACAGCGTTGAATTCGACGGTGACCTGCAGGCGTTCAATGACTTCCTGCGCACCGATCCGCAGTTCTACTACGACACCCCGGAAGCGCTGTTTGAAGGCTACCTGGCGGTCTCCAAGCGGCTGGACCCGGAACTGGTCAAATTGTTCGGCAAGCTGCCGCGCATGCCCTACGGCGTGCGCCCGATTCCGGACACCATCGCGCCGGATACCACCACTGCCTACTACAGTCGTCCAGCCGCCAACGGCACCCGCGCGGGGTACTACTACGTCAACCTGCACCGCCCCGAGGTGCGGCCGAAGTACGAAATGGAGGTCCTCAGCGTACACGAGGCGGTGCCCGGCCATCACCTGCAGATCGCCCTGGCCCAGGAGCTGGAGGGGCTGCCCATGTTTCGCAGTACTGGCGGTGAGACTGCGTTTGTCGAGGGTTGGGGCCTGTACTCGGAGCGCCTGGGTTACGACATGGGGCTGTATACCGACCCCTATTCACGCTACGGCCAGCTCACCTATGACATGTGGCGGGCGGTGCGTCTGGTCGTGGATACCGGCATCCATTATTTTGGCTGGAGCCGGCAGCAGGCCATCGACTACTTCAAGGACAATGCAGCCAAGACCGAGGCTGATATCGTCAACGAGATCGACCGCTATATCGGCTGGCCGGGACAGGCTCTCGCCTACAAGATCGGCCAGCTGAAGATACTGGAGCTGCGCGCACGTGCGCAACAGGCGCTGGGCGAACGTTTCGATATCCGCGCCTTCCACGACCACCTGCTCAGTGCCGGGGCAATTCCGCTGGATGCGCTGGAGCAGCGCATGGACGCCTGGATCGGCGCCCAGCGCGGCTGATCAGGCTGGCACAGCAGCCCGGTGGGGCAGGGCGGCCGCCGGGGACTGCCCCAGCAGGCTGCTGTAGCGCGCCTCCAGGCCGCTGCAGGTGTCCCGCACGCTGCCCATCGCTGTCGGCTCCAGCGGCGGCAGCACACTGATGCGGATGGTCGCGGGGCGAATCAGGAAGCCGCCCTTGGGCAGGGCGTCTTTCACGTTGTGCAGTACGATCGGCACGATGGGCACGCCCATCTTGCGGGCCAGGAAAAACGCACCGTGCTTGAAGGGCTGGATGTGGCCCAGGGTGCTGCGGGTGCCTTCAGGGGCAATGACCAGGGAGCGGCCGCTGGCCAACACTGCCTGGGCTTCCTGCAGGACCGCCGACTGATTGCTCGCCTGGCGATCGACGAAGATGGTTCCCGCCTGTTGCAGCAGCGATCCCAGTACCGGTATCCCCGCCATTTCCTGTTTGCAGAAGGGCACCACATCCCGCCGCAGGAGATGGGCAAGCACCATGGCAGTAACCGTCCGGTAAACCCATCTTTTCGAGTGCCGCGAACTGCGTAAGCTAGGTGCCCACCTATCTTAAGTGGGCACCTGATATGGATAACGAAGCGGCTCTTCCAAGGATCATCAAGCGGCGCCGTCGCTACTCTGCGGGGTTCAAAAA
>TARA_R110002110_G_scaffold68080_4_pt1 | contig 39628 bp, 32 predicted proteins | sample TARA_R110002110 | Tara Oceans TARA_R110002110 (sample SAMEA4397330) | marine metagenome | biome: Polar Biome; feature: [SRF] surface water layer (ENVO:00010504); material: water (ENVO:00002006), including particulate matter (ENVO:01000060) such as... | depth 5 m | reverse complement strand
TAATAAGAGCTTATGAGAGTGAAGTGGCTCCGCGAGTAGGACTCGAAATATTCAATAAAACCTATTAAAAACAGCGAGTTATAGGGCGAAAATTTTTGATTTGTAGCGCATTTTGTAGCACGTTTTGTAGCACATAATAGGCGGACTAAGCTTGGCTCATATCCGTTAGCTGGATTCCCAGTTAACGCACCCATTCAAATCAGTCCTCACAGCGTCCGAACTGATGCTCGATGACGGAACATGTATTTCGGGCGTCACCGCATCGGTTGGTGTGGCGTAACCGTGACCGGATACTTCAGTATCAACCAATCCGGCGGGAATGTCGGTTCAAGCCGTCGATCTTGTAAACTGGCGGCCTGGTGGGGCGCTTGTAGACTTCCGTTTCGAGGAACGTCATCTCGTCCTCCAGGGCCTCATCATCGATATCAATCCACCAGCACTTTGGATGCGGCCGGGCTTCGGCCGGCGCCCAGCGATAGCCGCGCTGCTTGAGCGTGTCTTTGGAGGCGTAGTCCGCGTCGACAGCAAAGACACGCCATCCGGACTTACGGGCGGAGCCCAGCAGGCAGGACAGCGCAAGTTGACCAGTAGACGCAAGCGGCATGGTCAGGAGCTTGATGCCAGCGTAGCAATCGATGTCGGCACGGTGACCTGAAAAGAAGAAGCCATACTCCATAGCCAGGAATGACAGCTTAGCGCTTTCATGGCCTTCAGATCGCCAGTCAATGTCATTGAGCGAGCATGCCCAGGGCTTGGCCGCGAACTCTTCCATGAAAGCCTCGCATTTGGGGCGGTCGAACCCTGCATGGTGGGCTATGATGAGATCGGTGCCGGACAGGATCGATCGCACCTTGTTCTTGTCTATCGCCTGGCCCCTGACCATTTCGGGCGTGATCCCTGTGAGCCGGGTTATCTCTTCGCTGATCGGACGGGTGGGTTCGTTGAACTGATCGAAGACCTCGCCGATACCGCAGATCACCCCATCCAATGAGTATTGAAAGGGGACAATGGCCAATTCAATGATTTCATCATCATCGTCCAGGCCGGTCGTTTCAACATCCAGAAACGCTGCGTGCCTGCAGTTGGGACTGGTGCACGCGTACGGTTGCGGCGGGGTCAGGCGCCGCAAAATCTTGTAGTCGCCAGTTGCCTCCATCTGCGCAGCGGCACTTTCGGCCGACAGATTGTCACCGCCTGTAAGCATGTGCTGCGGCGTGAAGCGGTAGGGCGCGGTCATGATCCATTCCGACTCCGATGAAAGGCTTAGACTAGCGGGATTCGCATGCTGGATCGGGACATTGGCTGGGGCAAAATTCTGCCCGATACATTTGCGATCATCAGGGCCCATTTAGAGCCTTATCGCACTATGCCAAATCTTGTGCGGAGCATCGCTACGAGCGCGCTCGCCACACCTCAGGCCATTGACATTAAGGGGTCTGAATCCCGAAATGAGTGAGGGACTGAAGGCGCTCAGGTCAGAAGCTTTCAATAGTGACGCTGAGAGCAGGTTGCCGCGGTCCCGGAAATAGGGAAATCCGTCAGACGTCGTTTTGGCAGAGCAGCGAGCGTGGTCCCACGGCCTTACTATTGGAAGATGCTGACGCCTACGTCCGTGGCGAGATGTTCGAGGATATCGTTCGCAAGTGGCCAGCTTTCAAGCAAACGTCGCTTCTTGGTTATGAGCATCCAGTACACGAACAGTACAATACTTTGCTGGTAAACGGCATTTTCTGGATATCGGGTTTTAATCACTTCCGCGAGAAACGCGTAGTTCGTGTCGTTGACAATTTGTTCTTGAATATTCTGGATATTTTCCTCGGACACCAAATTCTCGAATTCGCCCAGGACGATTAGCGTGGACTTTTGAACGTGTGGTTGGATCCCGGTGAAGCTGTAGTACAGTGCGTTGAGCCGCTGGACGATCTGGTGCGCTTCGATTGGTCCAAAGTTGAGTTCTTTGGTTGCTACCGAGAAGAACTCGTCGGTCGTCTCGATTAATGCCATGCTTTTGGCGACCGTCCGGTGAACGATGGGCCTTACAGCTTTCTTCGACTTGTAGATTGCATCGTGCGTCAGTTCTGCGTGGGCATGTTGCAGCAGCGTTCGAATCTGGACTTCACATGGTGTATCGGTCGGGATGTCGCCGTCCTTGCCACGTATCCTCGTCTTGGGTCTTAGTATGTAGTGGACCGATTGATAGGTGAAGAGTAGCGGCTCTCTCTGTTTGTCTTCGTCGAAGTGTTTGCAGGCGTCGAAGTCCCAGGTTTGGGAACCCTCCACGATGTCGCAAATCAGCTTTATGTCATCCAAAAGCAGAACGACGAAGCGCACGCCCACTTTGTCTTCAATCTCGGCGTAGGGGTTCGAGTAGTCCTTGTCCCGGTAGAAGGCCTTATCGATTAAAGACTGCTCGGATTTCAAGCGAGGTTCGGGCTGGATCTTGAAGAATACCATGGGGTCTTTGCCAGCCTCAGCGAGCTTTTCCGTCACTTCCGCCTTTATGACCTCGCCCCACCTTGCGAAAATCGCTTGGTCTGACTTCCATTTCCGCTTGAGTTCCTCCTCGGTCATTCTTGGCCAATAACTCTGTCTTTGATGATTACTTTCGTCCACTCTGCGGGATTTCCGGTCGCGTCAGGATCTCCTTCAATCGACTCGAAGCTGACCAGATCCTGGAATGTGTCTGACGGCGCCAAAATTTTAACGTTGCTGCGAAAATTGATCTTTCTGAATTTGAGTTTCGACTGGATGTGCTCCAAGTCCTTAGTGAACGACGTCTGGGGCAAGCCCTCATTCTTCATGAAGCTTGTGAAAGCGTCTTGGGTATCCACATTGTCGAAGTAGCTCTCAGCGAACGTTGATGTGCTAATAGTAGAAGACGTGTCGACTTTAAGGTAGGTCGTGAGCGCATTCAGGAGGTCACTCTTCTCTGACGGTGACGCAGATAGATTAGAGATAAACTCGCTGGTTGCATCGTAGAATTTCTTGGTTGTTCTAGCACTTGTCTCTTGGTAACCGCAGCCGAGGAAGTCCGAATAGAAGTACTGCGCCGCTGCCTTGCCGTCCGCCTTGTTGATCTGCGAGTCCGCTACCATGACGGCCCACTTTTTATTCAAGTCGCCGTTGTCCCAGTCACTCTTCTCGAAAAATCCGGCGGTTTTGTAGAGACGCGTCCCTGGCGTGAGCAGGAGTTCCTCAACAAACTTCAATGATATCTCGCCTTTCTCGTTGGTTGCCTTCTCGTATCCACTGTGAACCTCCGCCTTTATTATGCCAACGAAACGCGTCTTCTTGGGCCCTTGAGTGCCGGAGAACACGACGACAATGCCGCCTGGGATATTTTTACTATGCTGCGCGTCGGTCAGCATTTTAGCTACGTCAAATGACGACACGGCGAACGTATCATTGTCCTGACCGACAATCATGTCGATGATGCGTGGAAGATCGTTAGGCCCTTGATCGACGATGCTCATCTCCACAGCATGCGACCCTTCGCCCAACGCGTCATTCACGCGCTTTTTAAAGGCGTTCATGGCGCTCAAATCGAAGTTCATGTATTCGTGCCCCTGCGTGGGGGATACTTTGTTTCCATCGGCATCTCTCTGAAAAACCTGATGGATTATTATTCTGTCGACCTTGAGATTGAGCAGCTGCATTAACTTCCGATGTCCCTCGCAAAATACTGACTTGTCGGGCTTTGAAAGACCGTTGTCGGTAACCCAAGCGTATGCAGTAGTTTAGAAGTAGAGCCACTGCCCCTAATAAATTCAATTACCTGGTGAAACATTTCGCTCCTGGTTGCAACGGAATGCTGATTTGATTTCCTCTATTGTAAATTTCACTTACCGGTGAAGGAGGTTGCCTCAACGTGCACCTCAGCAGTAAGAACATAACAGGAACATTCTGAAAAATCGACTGTTGGTATCGACTATCCGACTTTTAATCCGCGCTAACAGAGCCAATCCTTGCTAGGTTGAGGGTCTGATTGCTGAGCCGATGCCGCCCTATTGGGATTCAAGAGCTGATCCCGCTACGGCTGCTGCAGGGGAATTTGAGAAGTGCCGGTTTGGTGTCCTCTTGGGGATCAGACAGTCGCTCACTCCTGTTTGGCGCAATGTCTGGAAAGGGCGGATCACGGTTGTCCGTGACCTAAGACTGACGCAAGCACCTCTGCTCCAGTTTCAGCCCCCAAGCGCGTGTTGACAAATGATGTTATTTGGTTGACATATGATCGCATGGTGGATGACAAATTCAGAATCGAGGTTGACGCAACGCTCCTGTCGGAGCTTTTCTCTGCGGCACTGTCCGCTGATTACACGACATTAAGACGATTAGGTAACCAAGTTGCAAAGAAGCTGACCGTGGCCGGTGATGAGCCAGGAGCACGGTCCATTCGGGCTTTAATGCGCCAGCGCGGCGTGCCTTTGCAAGCATCGGGATATGTCGAGAGTATTCCACGGGATGCAGGGTCGCGATTGCCCCTGATTGAGGAGATGGACTGGCCGTCGAGCGCGAGCCTTGTCAACGCCGAGACGACGCGGTCGGTCGAACGGTTTCTCGAAGATGCCCGCAATATCGATCTGCTTGCCCGGGAGGGCGTCTCTACACGCCTCGGCCTCTTGCTCTATGGTCCGCCAGGAACTGGAAAATCAGTGCTGGCCGGGCAGATCGCCGCCGATCTCAAACGGCCCATTTATGTGGCGCGACTGGACTCGCTAATTTCCTCTCGCCTCGGAGAGACGTCCAAGAACATACGGGGCATTTTTGATTTTATCCCGACCAAGGAAGCTATCTTGTTCCTTGACGAGATGGATGCCATCGCGAAGCTGAGAGACGACCGTCATGAACTCGGCGAGTTGAAGCGTGTCGTCAACACGGTCCTGCAAGGGCTGGATTCACTCAACGACAATGTCATTGTTATCGGGGCCACGAATCATGCCCACCTCCTGGATGCAGCCATTTGGCGTCGCTTCCCATACAAGGTCGAACTTGCCGCGCCGGATCAGCATGTCAGAGTTCGCATGTGGGACAAGTTTCTCAGAGACGACCGGAAGACGGCCGAACAAGACATCAGCATACTAACAAAGCTCTCGGAAGGCATGACTGGTGCCGAGATCGAGCAGGTTGCGCTAGCTGCGAGGCGGCGCCAGGTGCTGGATGGCATACAGGTTTCGCTGGGGTCGATTGTGCTGGCCATTGATGGACTGCGATCGGGCGGCACGCCGACGATGGACGGCGTGGACCTGACGGCTGATGAGAAACGAAAGATTGTGCATTTGCTCCGCCCACTTGAGGGCGTCTCGATCGCTGACATAGGCCGGGCGCTCGGGGTGAGCCGTCAGATGGCGCATAAGTATGTCAAGGAACAGAGCGATGGCTGAGGAGTCCCCAGGGCGCCGCCCGCTCCTTCGACCTGTCTTGCGGTTTACAAAAGCGCCGCAGCCGGCGGCGGTTCAAGGCGGGGGGAAGGGGCGCAAAGACATCCGTGCAGACCGGATCGGTCGGCAGCAGGGCCATCTCGCCTCTGCTTTTGAAGGCTTGGCCAGCACGAAGTCCCATTTCATTGACTACAAGGAGAAGACTCTTGTTTGTGTCTCGATGTTTGATGATTCCCACGCGCCAAGTTGGCTGCCTTCAGGCCTCTTCAATCTGGACCGCGGAGCAAAATTCGTTGCTCCGTATCGCGATGGATACCTCATTCAGATAGACACTGAGTATCTCAGACTCTATCCCAGCGCCATTCGCCGTGCACAAACCATTGTTGATCAGGTTGATATTTCGCGGGTCCGTGACGTGAGAACATTTTCAGCGCAAGACGCGCTGGCAGGCAGGAGACTTGATCAGGTCTGGGACAGGGCACCGGAGTATGGCGATGGCCGCTTGTTTATTGCGCGGCTGTTGCCATTGCGAGACCGCGACGCCGCCGAGACGATGATTGGTAAGTTTCAGGCTTTGCAGGACCAGACTTTTCATTCCCCCGGCGGCCTGTTGGATATCCTGGGCGGCGACACCCTGCCCATGACGCCAGAAGACCGCGCCTTTTCGGTCATTCGGTCTCGGGGCGACCGTGTGGCCCTCGCCCTCAGAGCGTATCGCCGATCGGGGCGGGCAGGGGTGAGCGTTGTTATCAAACAACCCGAGCATTTGGAAACCCTCGTCGGTTCGGGTACACTTTTCAGGATCGACCCATCCCCGCGTCTCGTAGGTTCTCCAGGCATGTCGGGTGGGGAACCGGACCGCCCTTTGCCAGCGATGCTTGAAATGGCGCCGATTGTCGGTGTTGTGGACGGAGGATTGACTGCAGAAAGCTATCGGCCAGCAGAAGCCTGGGCGGCGCCGCCGCTTGTTCGGGGCCGCCTAGCTGATGCGCGCCATGGCAATCAAATCACATCGATTATTGTACACGGTCATGACTGGAATGGTACGCTAACGCTCCCGCCGCTCTATTGTCGGGTCGGAACAGTGCAGGCGCTTTCAAAGCTTACAGCTGGTGCGACTGCCGCCGCACCAGTCGATGATCTGATTGCATATCTCGAAGCCATCATGATGGCGCATCCTGAAACACAGGTCTGGAATTTCTCCATGAACCAGCTCGAGCCCTGTGATGCTGAACAGGTCAGCTATCTCGGTCATGAGTTGGCCAAACTCGCGCGCCGTTACTCAAAACTACCAGTGATCTCTGTTGGAAATGGCAATGAGCGCGCACTGAAGCCTCCGGCAGATTGCGAGGCGGCACTCACTGTGGGCGGACATTTGGCTTGCCCTCAGGGGAGGCCAGGCGCTGCCTGCCCTGTATCACTTCCGGGGCCTGGACCGTCTGGCATGTTGAAGCCGGAGGTGACAAATTTTTCCCATGTGCGCGCGATTGGAGGCGCGTCTGTAAAGGGATCAAGTTTTTCAGCGGGGCTCACATCCTCGCTCGCGGCTCACACCATGATGCGCCTCTCTGATCCGTCTCCGGACATGGTTCGGGCATTGCTCATCCACAATGCCCAAAGTGATCGATTTACACCGTCGTCGGGATTTGGTTCAGTGGCGGGCGTGGTGCCACCATGGGAATGTGATGAATCCAGCGCGACGCTCATGTGGCAGGAAGAATTGCGACAGGGCGCTGCGTTCTACTGGGATGTTCCTATCCCACCGGCTTTGATCCGCAATGGCAAATTATCGGGTTTTGGGGCGCTGACCGCTGTGCTCAACCCACATCCGCTTGCCGACGACTTGGCCGGCCCGAACTATTTTGGTGTCCGCGTGAACACGGCGCTTCAATATCAGGCACCCGCAAGTTTTAAGAACTTGCTCGGAAGTATTGAAACCGATCAGATGCCGGAAATGACTGCCAGGGATCTGGAGCACAAGTGGAGTCCGGTTCGACATCATCAAAAAAAGTTCGGAACGAAGGGCTTGGAGCTGGGTGGTCCGAGCTTGCGTGTGTTTGCGCGGATTTATGTTCGCGACCTTTACGCATTCGGATTTGATGACGCGGCCGAGACGCCGCCTTTCAGTGTGTCCTTTGTGCTCACACTCCGCAGCAGCTTTCCGAGTGACCTTTATGACCAGATGGTGACCGATCTGCGTGAATATGTAGAGCCTGGTATTATCGATGCTGACATCCAAATAGAAGGCGGGGCATGACCACCAGTTTTCTGTCATCGTTCTACCTGTATTGAAGGGGAGCCCGTCGCGTTCCGATCCAGGGAGACGGAGCAACGCATCGGAGGGTGCCCATTAGGGGATAACCAGATTGGGGCGCTTGCGTAGCTCACAGAGGCTGCAATAGGTGAGGCCAATGCGCGCTGATCTTCGAGATACTTCACCAACGAAGGGCGCCGGTGGGGCTCTACCTTGCGACGTCGGCTGATGACCTGTTAGGCGCAGTGTACATGGAACTCTCAGGTAAAAATTGTTGATTTGTCCTATATCAAAGCTGCCACCAGCGCGTACAGATAGCTGAATATAGTCTGCGCCATTAGCCGCTTTCACTAGTGCCACCACCTTTGTACAAAGAGGCCGCAACGACGAGCCAAATCAATCCTGCCCATACCAGAATGATGTCGGCGTTCTCGAAATTCAAGACAAAAGGTCCAAAGGAGTCTCCGTTGGCGAGGACCCATAGGATGAATGTGATGCAGGAAATAACTACGGCCAGGGCTTGAGAATTTCTATGTTTCTCACGCGTAGTGAGTACCCGCAAGAATATGATCAGTCCCAGAACAATTGGCGGCCAGTATGGCAACAGTTCTGCCGGACTAGCGGCCTTCCCGATAGGATATACAACCAGCGCTTCACCAGGCACCAATTTCAAAAGCCGACCCAAGAAAACGTCTCCATCTCCGGATGCCCTGGCTCCGGATGACCGAATGCGATGAAGTCCTGCCAACCCATCCAGCATAGTTTACTTCTCCTGCACGTTATCAGTCATGCGGCTACATCCAGAGAACAAGTGTCCCCATTGACGGAAACAAAGACTGTATCATCACCTGATAGCTGCACCAGTTCAGTGAGTGGAGTGCGCGGGTCGACCTCAAATTCGGCGACTTTCTTGGGAAGCTTGCCGTCCAGACCGCTAAATATAACTATTCTGACAGTCCCCGGCACGGAGTTGATAGGCGTAGGGCTGCCAACGCCGATGAATTCGTCCAGGAAGCTGCTGACGTAAAGACGCAGCACGCGTTTGCCGCCTATGTCTTCAACCTCTGTTGTGACGAAACAAGGTATCTCATAAAGGGACAGAATACGTTGCAATCTCCGAGGCAGCGACTTTCGGTCCTCCTCCGGGATGATCGTCTCGTAGAATGAAGTGATCGCAAGAAGCTGCAGTGCGCTTTCGATCTGCGCACGGGGTTGAGCAATCAGGGAAGGCGCTACGAGTGCGGACACTCTGCGCGCAACACGTGTCGTAGAGCGATTTACTTTTTCGCCCTTGAGAAGACGGCTAATCGTCTTGAGCTCTTTTGGGATACCCAGCTCGGTAGCAATTTTCGCAGCGTTGATCGGAGGTGTATCAAGCATAGCCATAATTATCCCCAGCAATTTGTGGACCAAAGAAGGCGGATCAGAGCCTTCTTTCAGTGCTTGAGATTGCTGAAGATCACGATTCGGTGATTCTCGTGAAACGCGAGCGGCTTGCTTGTAAGTCAACGATTTTTTTTGCTTTGAACTTTTAGCCCCCTCAAGTCGCCGCCGGGTGAATTCGGATTCCAGGCGAGCCAGTGAGCGCCTCACGTCTTTGATCCTGGCAGTGTTTTCGAGTTGGCCTGTGGCCCGTTGAAACCTGAGATTCATGCGCTCGCGTTGCAGCATTTCACGTTTTTGCTTGAGTTCATCGGTACTGGCATGCCGCACCTTCGACATGTCTCGTGTGTCAATCGCATTCAGTTCAAGCAAGCTCATGCGGCCATCTCGTTTGGCATTGAGAAGCGTCGGGCTGGACATCCTAGCAGCCTATAGCTCAATCCCAACAGCTTTGTTGGTCCTTGCTCGGTCAATGTTCTGCAACGTTCATGATACAATGCTAAACCAATAGGCTCGGCTATCGTTCCGTTAACAGGCAGAATTCGGTCAAGAAACCGCTGTGAGAACGCCGCCGCTTGTTCATCGTCAATCTTACACAGGCTGGTGACTACAACTTCGCTGTTCCACCTTGTGACTGCGTGGAGCGCCAATCCCCCAGCTCTCCATCGGTTCATGGAAATGCCTTGGCAGCTGTTGAAAAAGGCAATGTTGGGTTCATCCACACGCAGCCTGAACTGCCGACAATCATTCGAAGTTAATGTCGCTCTTTTTTCAATGTGAATTTCAAATGCGTCACCCGCAGCAGGCGTCGAAGAATGAAATGCACCATGCAGGAAGTTGGCGGGTACAGGTCCTCTGAGCAACTGACCGATGATCTCGCAATTTTGTGATCTGCGCTCGACGCTGCGTCCGCCCCGAAGACCGCGGACCAATCGTATCGGGTGGAGATTGGGTCCATTCAATTGGTTGATGTGCCCGATTTCATCAGAAACAAACTTTAGCTGGTCGCCCACGATCGATACAAGTTGCAGTTTGTCCTCAATTTCATAGTCCATAGTCAGACCAAGACGCTGTGGCCCGACCAAGCCTGCTACAATCGACAACTCACCGAGATAAGCTTCCTGCGCCCGCAAGGAGACTTCGGTTGGTACCCGCATCAGTTCCCAGGGCAACAAATACCACTGTCCCTCAATTCCAATTGTCGGCGGGTGGCCACCTTGCATTTCAAGGATTGAACGCAGAGTGTCTTCCAATCGATTGCCGCTACCATCAGCGACACCGAACACGCCTTCGAAGAGTTCAAGCCCAAGCCTGCGTACTTCGCGCTCTGCTCTTTGCCGCTCCTTATCATTGGCTTTTCCATCTAGCGCCACGTTCATCGCTTCCAGCAGAGGGCCGGAAACGCCAGCGACATGGTTCTCGTAGTTTGGGGCGTGGAAGAATGTCGGATCTTGATTGTCTCTGGTTACAATCACCACATCATCCTCCAGCCGCAGCGTCAGATCAGCCCGCCATACGGCCATGCGTTTCCCCAATCAGTAGTTGCAGTACCCGATCGGAAGTAAGGGCATTTTCTGCGCCATTACAAGCCTTTGCTAAAGCATTGGACGATTTATTTGGCAGCCTTTCACCTTGGAGCGAATGCTTAGAAAAGAGATTGGCATTCTCTGAACGGAATTGTTGCTCTGCACTCAGCCCGTTCCGGAATCGCGCTTCTGTGACAGCACGCATGCCTTCGGCGTAATGAATTTAGAGACCATCACGACATCACGAATCTCAAGAAAGCGAGGATGTTGCGCTTCATCGCGTTTCGCCACCAGTTTCGATAGCGCCGCGATCCGGGGCTGGACTGCCGCAATGTCAAAGTCTTTGAAATGCAATGCCACAGTGTCAGCTGCCTTCGCAGGGCTTTGGGATATCGTGGGCAGTAGGTCGACCGGTGCTTGCGCATGTGACGCGGTCCGAGTCCTCGAGCATGCTTGTCTAGAATACCGGATCCCTGGGAGGGGGAGTGCAGGCGAAGGTCTATATTGACAAAAAGAACAAAACAAGAACATATTGTTCTTGAAGAATTGCCTGCGAGAATCGCTTATGAAAGAACACTCGTTAGTCGAACCCGCGCTCGATCATATGCGTTTTTGTCGGGCGGACGCGGCGTCGTGAGCGTTGTACATGTTCAGGAGGTGGATTTTCCATGCTTGCACTCAAGTCAGGGGCATTCCAGCCAGCAGTGGAACCCATTTCACCATATCTGGAAATGGGGGCCTATGAAGCGCTTTGGCTTGAAAAAGGGGCAAGTTTCAAGACGATAGCTGACCGATTCAGGAGCGATTCCTTTGCGCTACCGTCGGATTTTGTGGCCCCTGAGCGCGCCCGCGAATGTGCAGAGCTTGTCACAACCAGATTCCGCGAGTCCGGGATCGGCCGTTTCGGCGTTCGGGTTAATCATGCCGGGGAATATCCATTGCGGCTTAGGCAGGCGCGCAACCCTGTAGAGCTTCTCTACTACCGGGGCGCTTGGGAATTGTCCGAGCGACAGTCCGTAGCCATAGTAGGAAGCCGCAAAGCAAGCGAGGACGGCATGCAACGGGCTGCCCGGATCGCCCGGCTGATGGTCGAGCGTGGCATAACCGTGGTGTCGGGACTCGCAGCAGGGATTGATACAGCAGCGCACAAGGCAGCCCTTGACGCGGGCGGTGCAACCATCGCGGTCATCGGTACGCCACTCCACCATGTTTACCCGAAGGCGAATTACCTGCTCCAGGAGCGTATTGCGCGTGATTTTCTATTGATCAGCCAAGTGCCCGCCTTACGCTATGACCAGCAGGATTTCCGACAGAACCGACTCTTCTTTCCAGAACGCAATGTTACTATGAGCGCACTGACTAAAGCCACGATCATCGTTGAAGCGGGTGAAACGTCCGGGACCCTGACCCAGGCTCGTGCCGCACTTCATCAGGGACGCAAACTGTTCATCCTGAACTCCTGTTTTGAAGCTGGCCTGAAATGGCCCGAACAGTATCTTGAGCGCGGCGCTGTTCGCATCCGTGAGCCTGAGGATATCTGGAAGTCACTTGAATAAAGTTCGCCTCTCCAAGATTGATCCCTCGAACTGGCAGGATCATGCCCATATCGGTACGGGGGACGAATGCTATTTCCTTCGGGAATATACAAAGGGCCAGGGATACGGTTTCAGCGACACGAACCAGCTCATCTTCAATCTTAAGAAACCAATGGAGGGCCGTGGACGTATGGGGTGGCGCTACAAGGGCGAGGCAATCGGACAATGCGCTAGCGAGATGAAGGGTGCCCTAAATCCGGACTGGCTCACCAGCGTCGTGCTTATACCGGTGCCGCCCTCGAAGTCGCGAGATGATCCGGCCTATGACAATCGTATGCACCAGGTCTGCGAACTGATTGAGCCCGGCGGAGGGACGCGCGACCTCGTTGTGCAACACGGATCCACGCGTGCATCGCATGCGTGCGAGGAGGGCGAGCGAGTGTCAGTTGATGAGCTCAAAGCACTTTACCGGATTGATGAAGCCCTCGCTGGACCGTCGCCAGCTCTGATCGGCATCGTTGATGATGTGGTGACTGCCGGAACACATTTCAGGGCAATGTCCGATGTTTTGAGCGCGCGATTTCCAGATGTCCCCATTACGGGACTTTTCGTTGCCCGGCGTGTGTTTCCAGATATTTCCTTCGAGGACTTCGGGTTTCAGCCAGCCAAGTAGCGTCGCGCGGGCGATAATAGACCGCGAACGCGGTCTCTCCCGGTCGCTGCCGCCGCTCCCCTTCACATCGCGGGGCAATCGCACCTGCAGCCGTCCAGCTCCGAGCCGTCAGGTGCCACGCAATCTCGATGCGTTCGGGCAGATCATGATTCCCGGGTCGAATTGGAACTGGGCCGATGGAATCACCGTCCAATGTGCTATTGGAAATTGCTCGTGAGCGTTGCAAGAGGGATTCGGCATGGTCGCCAAAGCGGCGAAACAGCAAACGGAAGGGCAAAATCCTGGCGAACTGGCAGCGATAGCGGCCACGGTTGAAAAGCTGAGATTGAAACTGCTCGATCTTTCGCTCCGGAATCCACTCCTGAACTTCAAATTCACCAAGCGAACGCTTCGAGTTGTCGACGAACTGCCAGATCAGGTTTTCTCAAACCTCGTCGATGGCAAGAGCTTTTCCTTTAATCCACTGCCAGAACCCACACAACACGAGCTCGCCGAATGGTCCGGCGTAGACAAACGGGAAACACAAGACGGGCAAAGCTTCGATGAAATCGATCTGACAGCACAGGATACCGGGATACCGGCCACGAAGCTGAACCGCGGTGAAATTCCAAAGACAGATTGGGCACGTCACAAGGGCGTTGAACCTGACTTTGATCTTCCAAGGGATCCCGGCGCCGGCAGGCGGCGCAGCGTACACCGAGATCAGAAATTACAGACCTTCGAGTGGCACGACACGCTGGAAGCAACTGTCCGGAAACTCGCACAGGATGCACGCTCGGCAATAAACGAAACCGGATCGAATATGCTGTTCCTGGGATTCGGCTTTCTGGAATGGCGTGAAACCAGTGAGAGCAAACTCCAGCTTGCGCCGCTCCTGCTCCTGCCCGTCGAGTTGGTTCGCCCGGAAGTCAGAAGGGGACCCAGAGCTTACCGGCTGCAGGCCAATGGCGACGATATTCAGATCAATCTCGCACTGCGGCAGAAACTTGAACAGGACTTTGGCATTTCACTCCCCGACTTCGATGAGGAAACTGGTCTTGAAGACTATTTCGATCAGGTTCAGGAGGCCCTTGGCGAAAACCGGGATTGGATCGTCCGGCGTCAAATATGCCTGTGCCTAATCTCGCAACTTGGCCGGCTCTTGCTCTATAATGATCTCGATCCCTCCAATTGGCCCGGAGCGGGTGTATTCGCAAAAAGTACGCTGGTGCGAACCCTGTTGGGCGCCATGGGGGAGAACACAATTCCAAGCGGCTCAATCAGCTATGAAGTGTCGCAAGAGACGATTGATCAGGAACTTGAACTGCCGCTGATTGACCGTGCAGATAGTTCCCAGCTTGAAGCCATAAGACTCGTATTGGACGGGAAGAACCTCGTCATTCAGGGACCACCTGGAACGGGTAAGTCCCAGACGATTACAAATCTTATCGCAGCGCTTATCAGTCAGGGCAAAACGGTGCTTTTCGTGGCAGAGAAACTCGCAGCGCTGCAAGTTGTCGAGCGAAGGCTTAGTACTCTGGGTTTTGATCCGTACTGCTTGGAGCTGCACAGTCACAAGACCCAGAAAAAGGCCCTTTTGGAGACATTGCGCTCAAGGGCAGAATCTCGCCCGCCACAGGTGAGGCGCGATCTTGCAAAGCTGAAAGAGAGAGCAGCATCAGTTCGCGACAGCCTGAATACATATGTTGAAGCTGTCGCCGCTCAGGTAGCGGATGGTAGCACCGTTGCGGACTTGTTACTGAGTGCTGGTCATCACACGCTTTCGGTCGGAGAGGTCGCCCGAACCGTAGACCGCTTGCGCTTGCCAGAACGTGTGGCTGACGGGCTGGCAAAGCGAAAAGATTCGTCCGTCGACATAGAGGCTAGTGAGGCCTTGCTATCGGATCTGGCGAAGGCGTCTGCTGAGGTCTGCCCGGGACAACCGTTGATGAGTTCGCCCTGGTATGGCGTTTCGAAACTAAGCCTGCTGGAAAGTGACCGCCCGTTAATTGAGGGGCAGCTCGAAGCGCTCGAATCCGCGCTGGAAAGTTTTCAGAAAATCCTTGTTCAGTTCGACAAGGATCACGGCCTGAACCTCACAAGCGCCGGCGCCGCGAGAGTTCAGCACATGTGCGCGAAGAGCAAGCTGCTCAAATCTGCGCGCCCTCGTGTCCTGAGGGCAATGGGGGCCTTCGCATCAGCGATGGACCGCCTGGCCATACCACAGCCATATTCCTGGAAAATGCTGCGGTCGCTGTTTATACTTCAGTCGTGTGCCGCGTCAGCGCCCATGGCCCGGTTGGCATTTTCCCAGCCGGAAATGGATGCGCCCGACGCCATGGTCCATTTTAGCAGGCTAAAAGGTGAATGCGAGGATCTGTCGCGATCATTCAAGGACGCGGAGACGAGTTTGCCCCGAGCGGGCCAATGCCACTTGGCTGACACAGAACTCCTACTTCATGGGGTGACACTGAATTCAATCTCACCGATTGCCAGACTGTTCTCGAAGTCATGGCGCAGGGCCAGGTCTGTAGTTTTTGCTCTTGGGGGTGAGTTTTCTACTGAAAAGCCAGCGGTCTGGGCAACAAAACTCGCGGAACTTGCAACGCTATTACAGCGCCGGGAGAACCTTGCTACTGACAAGTCCGGAGTTCGGTTGTTCGGGCAATTATTCGATGGCGCCGACACCGACTTCGAGGTGATCAACGAAATCCTTGCCTGGCGAACACGTGTCAGGGAGGCCTTTGCAGGCGATGACGAACTGGAACCGCTGTCCGTATGGCTGCTCGCACAGGAATACAGGACCGTCGAACGGTTGAGTCAGGCTGATCTGTCTGAACTGCATGAGGAAATCGTTTGGGCTGAATCTATCGCTGGAGATGCGATTTTCGAATCTGCGCGATCTGATATGTGGGCGTCAATGGTCGACGCGCTGGCTTCAGCTGAGGTCCGCCCACTGTTGGTCGTCGAGGACGAACGATCCGTGGACAAGGTGTTCAGCATGCTTGATCATCTGGGTTCGGCTGCCCAGTCCCTGCTTGGCGCACGCGACGCAATAAACGCCACTCTGGGGCTGTCGGAAGATGTTCAGGGCGTTCCGATCAATGATCAGCTGTCTCGGGTCCGCCAGCAGATTGCCCAGCTTGATGGACTGCCGTCCTGGGTTCGTTATGCGCGTCATAGAAAAGCGTCGCTTGATCCGGCGACGGAACCACTTATCGCGGCAGCCGAAGAAGGCTATCCCATTTTCAATGATCTTGCTGCAGTATGGCGGTATTGTGCATATCGAAGCGGCGCACAAACCATCTTCAAATCTGTTTCTGCACTCCATGAAAAGAATGGGAATGAAAGAGACCAGGAACGGCGTACATTCCGTAAGCTCGATGAAGAAATAATGGAGGCCAGACGCTCGGAGATCGCAGCAAAGGCGCATGCAAGGATACCGCCGCAGGGCCATTCATCTTCGCGGGTGGGCGATCTTACGGAGATGGCATTGCTCAACCATCAATGGGGACTCCAAAAGCCGCGAATATCTATCCGCAACCTCATGCATCGGTCGGGGCGCGCAATACAGGCGCTCAAGCCCTGTTTCATGATGGGCTCGCTTTCGGTTGCCCAGTATCTAAAGCCGGGCGGTCTGGCGTTTGACGTCATCATAATGGACGAGGCCTCTCAAATGCGACCGGAAGACGCCCTTTCAGCTGTTGCGCGCGGCAAGCAACTTGTCGTCGTGGGCGACGATAAGCAACTACCGCCCACGAACTTCTTTAACAGGATAGGAACGGATGACGACGGAACGGAGGATTATGACGAAGAGGTCATAGGCGAAAAAGAGGAAAGCATACTTTCCCTCGCCGCGTCAAAATTCGATAGCCGAATGTTGAGATGGCACTACCGGTCCCGGCATGAAAGCCTTATCTCGTTTTCCAATTCATGGTTCTATGACAACAAGCTGATCGTATATCCAACACCCAATCGCGAGTCGGACCGCTTTGGCGTCGAGTTCAATCTCGTTCCGGATGGCCGGTTTGACCGAGGTATTAACGATGCCGAGGCACGAAGCGTTGCCACTGCAGCAGTCCAGCACATGCGAGCGCGTCCTGAGCAGTCCCTTATTGTGGTGGCCATGAATTCAGGGCAGCGTGACCGGATCCGTTTGCACATCGACGAGTACACCAGGAATGATGTTGCCATCGTCCGCGCCGAAGAGGACTCGACGCGGGGAGAGCCTTTTGACGTCAAGAACCTTGAGAACGTGCAGGGCGACGAACGAGACGTGGTGTTTCTTTCGATGACCTATGGTCCCAGCCCGGAAACCGGAAAGGTTTATCAGCGTTTCGGGCCGATCAACCTTGAGCACGGGCATCGCCGTCTCAATGTTCTGTTCAGTCGCGCGCGTGAACGCATGGTCGTGTTTTCATCCATGAAATCTTCCGACATTCTGGTGGGAGAGAATGCCAGGCTCGGTGTACGTGCGCTCAATGGCTTTCTTGAATATGCAGAAACGGGTGTGCTGCCCGGCCGGGTGGTCCCGGTCGGCAGCGGGCGAGAGCCGGACAGCGACTTCGAAATTTCTGTTGCCCGGGCACTTCGCGATAACGGATATGACGTTGTCGCGCAGCTTGGGGTGGATGGTTTCTTTCTTGATCTGGCGGTCCGGGATCCAGATGCACCAGAAACCTATCTGCTGGGTATCGAGTGTGATGGAGCGAGTTATCATTCCAGCAAATCTGCCAGAGATAGGGACAGATTACGTCAGGATATCCTGGAGGGGCTCGGTTGGCGCATCGAGAGGATCTGGTCCACTGACTGGTTTCAGGAGCCTGCCCGGGAGATATCCCGCATGGTCGAGGCGATAGAAGATGCAGTGGCTCGGCGCAGAGCCGACCGGCACCGTCCACCATTTGGACACATAGCGACGCCGAAGGAAAACCCCGAAGAGCCCTGTGGCGATATCCTGCCTGACCTCGCAAAATCCGGTGCTGATGAATATATCGATCCCGAAGATATGCTGCTTGAGGATGTGCCTGCACAGGAACGGAAAATGTCGAGGACAGAAGCCAGGGATGTATTGATCAGTTTACGGGAAGAAACGATAAAGCCCACAATGCCAGAAGTGCCACCCGAGCAAGGGCTCTTGCGGAAAGGGCTGCTCGAAGCCCTTCTGGCCCACCTACCGCAGGATGAGACAGAGTTTCGTGATATGATTCCGCTGAAACTTCGGGAAGCAACCGACGCAGAGCAATTCTCGACCTTCAGCAAGGTTGTGTTCAGAATCCTCCGCCAGGTGAACTGACGACATTCCGGCAGGAAAGTGTTCACCGGTTCCAGCCTGGGCCTTCAATCGTCTATTGCGCCGGTGACGAACCAGGCATTGGGAGGGCGGCTGCCGAGATAGGTCCGGGCATACCTGGTTTGTGCGTCCCGCATGGCGCGCGCAATACCCGCGGCAAGGCTGGAATTGAACCGCTCGGCAACCGGACCGACTTTCGGGAGATGCTTCCAGGCGTCAAAACGTCCGTCAACGCAGCTTCTGAAAGTCATGCTGTGCTGCCAGAATACTTCCGGCGTTCCGGCTGTCTGCATCGCATGCCAGCTGGTCTTGGCCCACTGATTGGTATTCCTGGCGTTGCGTGCAAACCGTGCCGCCGCGCCAATCATGCCAGGATCGGTCTCATGGCGTGTGATCAGCCTATCATCGTCTAGGGCAAAGCCGGTTACGATCAGACTGCGCGCAAGCGCGAATGGCGTGCCATTCGCTGTGTTGCTGCCTACATAGTCACAGAGCAGGTCTTCGCGCCCGGCTATCAGCGCAGCAACGATTTCCCTGAACAGGTCGCCATCATGGGCGCAGCGGTCGAGACGCCGATGGCAATCTCTCACCATATCTTCGCCAAATGCAGCTTTCCACACCGTGACGCTCTCGAATGAGGCTTTTGACTGGCCGGTCTGTAGCGTAATGATGCCATCGGCTCTGGCCAGAAAGTGCAGGAGCGCGCGAGCAAGCTCAGGTGTGGTCTGTGATACTTCGGAGGCAATGCGCAGGCCGATATTTTTTACCGCGCGCCGGTCCCACCCGCTGGTTTCGAGTATCCGCTGGCCCCAGGCGCTCACACGATCAGGCGCTGACGTGTGGCAGGCCCTGATTGTAGTGGCGCCGATATCTGCAAGGAAGGCCTCGGCGCCCTGTTTGGTCAGCGTCTCGGTGAAAGCCTTGAACGCATTGCTTCTTGCCTCCTGCCGGGCTCTGAATTCATCATCGGATTCGGACATTTCGCGCCATGCGTCCAATGGGTTTTGGAGCTTTTTGTGAGGCCGACGGTCTTCAACAGTCACAAAATCCGGCTGGGAATCTGCCGGGTCCTTGTTGTCCCGCAGGATGACAGGAGGCTCGGTGTCTTCCTCAATTGTTAGCCGCATACGGAGCGCAACGTCGACAAGGTCACTGACCTGAGTGACAATCGAGACATCCAGCATGTTGACCGCATAAGCATAAGTGTCAGGTACGAGCCTTGCTGCGAGCCCTGCTGGTAGCGTCGCTAAGCCCGCATGAGCCTCAATCAGGGCAATGCTACCGTACCACCGCTCAAAGTGGGCTTGCTTGCGGTCGAGGGCATTCGCCGTCCAGCCGCTCTTTACGAAGCGGTTTAAGGCGCTACTGCTGCCTGACCTGATGATGGCTGCGATGGCGAAGGCCCTCACCGATGTGCTGTCATGGCCCCTGAGCTGCTCACACCTGCCGAGCGTGCCGACAGTCATGTGTGGACCGGTCCGGGCAACGAAGCGCAACATTGATACGATACGGTTTTCCCCACCCGTCTGTATCGCTCCTTCAAGCGAGCTTTCTACGGCATCAGGATCGGCGCTGCCAAGGATGTTATTCAACTCCACCATAAGCGGCATATTCCCTGGAAGGCTCGACAAGGCTTCGAGCTGGGCCTGCGGCCGTGCTCCGCGTAAGCCCAGTAGCAGGCTATACTGGACCGTAGCCCATGTCTCCCTGTCTTCCGGCTCCGACCAGGTTTCGGCTTCCTCGATCCCCTTTGCGATGAACTGGTCCCGTTGCGCATCCGTCAGGGAAGAGGCTTCAGCAGCGAGTCCAAAGACGGCGTATTTGAGTGAACCAGAAGTTCGCGAGAGGGCGGCGTCATTCAGTTTGCGTTGAAAGGCAAGCGCGGCCTGCGGTGCATGGCGCGCGAGCAGTGGGAGGTTTTTTTCAATGTCATGGCTCTCCGATGTATTGTCTCGCCCGCGGCGCCAATTGGCGAGGTCGAGACCGTTCAGACGCGCGATAATGTCGTCAAGTTGTTCATCTGATAATGAGGCCTCCGGGTCCGCAGGCTGAGGACCACGCCCGGTATTGAATCGCCGAACAAGTCGCTTGTGTTCGTCTGGAATGAGGCGCTCCCGCAGTGTGTCCGCCAGACTAGCATCCCCAGAATCGCCGGTTGCCTCCAGCAGGCTGATGACAGCCCAAAGTGCGGTCCTGGACGGACCATCTGCCTGTAAGAGATCTGTTTCGTGCAATATTGCAGCACGTGTGTTTGCCCAGTCACGTTGGTTGTACCGGATAAGATCCTGAAGGTCGCTGGTTGTGTGAAAGACGGGAGAGTTGAGATGTGCAGCCAGCGCATATCGGGCAAAGGCTGGGACCGAAGGCGCGAGCGATAGACGACGAAAGAGTAGGAGGCTGTCCTCATGCAAGGCGTAACTTACAAGCGTGTCGTCGCGATGCATTCCCGAATCCAACATGCTTCGCTCGGCTGCAGAGAGGTCATCAATCTTCTGCCGGAGTAATTCCGTGCGCGTCTCCAGTTCGTCTTCAGTCGTGTCGGTCGGATTTCCCTTTCGGTTGGCACTCAATTTTGGTGCAAGAGAGTAACGCGTCAGCCAATGCTCCAGTTTGGCGCGGATCAGCGGCTCAGACTCCGGATCAGTCGTCAGATTTGCGATCGCATCAAGCAGCCAATCGTGATTGAACGCCGATCGAGGGGTGGCAGATTCTGCTTCCAGAACATTCAGAAAGGCAGCTTGCCGCAGGCGGGCCACAGCCGCAAAGGCCGGATAGACATCTGTATCAATATTCTGCAGCCGGATATAACCAGCGACAAGCGTTTCAGTGACACAGGCAGAACAGGCTTCATCAGCGGCAGACAGGAGGAGGGCATCAAGAACAATGGCGGATGTGAGATCGAGCGCGCTGATGGACTCAATCGCCCGATCATAGGCCTGCCCGGCATCATCTCCTCGCCGTGAGGCCTGTTCAATTTGACGGATCAGGCCGATCGCAAGTCCTAGCGTGAGGCTTTCCATGCGGATTTCGTAGCGCGTCGGATCAGACAGGATTGCCGAGAAAAATCCGTCCTGGGAGATAATGTCGAGGCGGGTCAGAAGGTTTTCGTGATTTTCCGGGAGTGAATCGAATTCGAAATCAAATGATGCCTGACCCTGCGCACGCTGAACTATATCACGGGCATGCAATTCAAGGGATTTGAGGAATTCGTCACGGGGAAGGCCTGTGTCCTCTGCGGCGTAAATCTGTTCGAACAGGAGACGGCTTGTCGTCAGTTCGGCAAAATCCGAAATCAGCCCCCGGGCGCGAAGTTCAAATGCAATGCCGCACAGTCTCGGATTCCTGAGTGTTTTGGTAACTGCGTCAGGCAGGGTGACTGCATCGACCCCTTCGGCACTAAAGATTTCCATGAGGTCGGCCCCAGTCCATTCGCCAACCTCGATACGCTTACCTGCTTCAGGGAACCGTAATCGTTCGCGATTGTACAAAGCGGGGCGAATGGTGACGCACAACTGTCCTCCACAATCCTCGCAGAACAGGGCAAGCCTGTTTAGAACGTGCCGCCAGTCAAGGTCGCAGCGCTGGTTGATGCCATCCACAAACAGCACAAATCGTGGCCGGTCGGTATCTGGCGCGGCTTTCCAGCGATCTATTTTGCGATTCCAGCGCCGGCGGGACCTTTGCTGAAATCGCCCTCCCGTCTGTCGGGCAAACATGTCAGCCAGAATGTCGTCCTCTTGAGGCGCGGCGAGGAGGCGGGAGGCATCATTCGCCGTGATCAGAATCATCAGTGGAGCGGCAGCTTTTTGCCAGGCCTGTACAGTCGCCCATGATTTCCCATTACCCTCGCTACCGGTAATGTAGACCGGCTTTCCCGGCTTGGCAGTGAAGACATGGCCTGCGATTTTCTGGACCAGGTCCGGACGCTCGCGAAGTGGCATAGATTGCATTTCAAAAGGTGCAAGCTTCTGCCCGAATTCTGCCGCCGCCCGGCTGCGTGAGCGGAAGCAGGCGTCTAGCCATGCCTGATTGGCCTCCCTGGCCTTTGTCATGCCGATAGATGGTGCACTCAGCCGACGCTGCAGTTCATCTCGCATGGAACAGATGTCTGCATGCTGTTCCAGCGTGGAAAGCGCATTTCGAAGTGTTGCTTCAGGAAGGGATGACTTCATATTTGCTGCCAGAAACCGTGCGGCCGGTCCAGGCGCGAGCAGAAGATAGGCCGCGAGCGGCGGGGCTGACGATGTTTGTGGCCAATCAAGTATTTCAACAGCAATGCCGTTTTGGTCAGCTACCGTTTCAACCTGCTCGGCGATCTGGCTCTTGATCAGGTCAGTTGCTCCGAGCAACCAGAGATCGGGAATGCTCGCCTTGGCCTGCAACTGAGTCAGTTTGCTCAGGATCGAGTCCTGGTCGATGGGCGATTTGTAGCGCTTGGCTTCGATGGAGAGGATCATGTCTGGGGTAAGCGCGACGGCGTCATGTCCGAACTGGTAACCACTGGAGGCGAGGCGGACAGGGAGCTTCAGGCTGTCGGCGAGGATTTCGGCCAGTAAGCCTTCAAAACCGACCTCTCCGGAATGATGCAGATCGTTCATCGCGTTCCGCATCATATCAAGTGCGCCCTGATACGTTTTACTGAATGTCATTGCCGCCAAGCCCTTTTGCTAAACCTACCGTTACCACGCGATCTTGGGTGGATCACCCAGTGCACGTTTCATACCTCTGGTTCATTGGGTGTGGCGACACTTTCAGGTGTGCGCGGCTGCGCCGCTCTTTCGAGCTGGAACAGGAGGTTCAAGAGCAGGAAGGCTGTTGAACAGCATCGCCTCGCCGTGCGGGTTTTGTTTGTGAGCAAAAGGATTGCGATGCGTCATACAGGCACCCGTAAAGACAATCAGGCGGCCTGCAGCTGGTTGCCATCTCTAGCTTATTCCCTTGGCACGGGAATTGCCTGTGGATCTGGGGGAGGTGCACAATGATGGAATGCCGCGATATCAATGACTTGGGAGGTTACGGTGCCCGTTACGATTACACCGCGTACCTGTCCCGCCGAGATTGGGCCTATGAACACATTCGGCGGATACCGGCATTCGAGGCGACGGCATGGCGCGCCTGCAATACAGGGCTTGTGAGTCAGCCCGCATGCCATCAAATAACTTTGCTGAAGATGCAGAGACCCGAGCCGGAAGCAGAAGCCTGGGGCCTGAAATTCTTTCCAAATCCATCTGTTGCCGCGCCGAAGGCTCACGTTTTTTGGACCGATGACGCGCATGGTGAGAAAGTTCATTTGAAAGTCTCAGAACGTATGCCGGGGGAGGTCGACCGGATCTTTGAGCAGACCGTGGTGAAATGCCAAATTCTGCACCTGACCGATTGGGAAGGGTTCGAGCACCTTGTCATCCAGGGAAAGGGATGTTCGATCCAGGCGCGATGCACAGGTCTGTCCCTTACTTCGACAGACCCGGTCAAAATGTCATTCGATGTCGATGCTGTCGACGACATTGGAAAATTCACGCGTATCCTTGAGCAATCAAAGCGCGTCTATGGCGATCAGATCACGTCACCCCCTATTTTCACGCGCAAGGCAAAGCTCATGCGCAACGGACTGATTGCGCTTGATGGGAACCGGGCTGGTTTGAGCGATCGTCAGATAGCCTGGATCATAGAAGGCCGGGATCAGGTTGAATCCGGCGTTGCCAAGGGGGATCGGTCACTCATCAAACGTGTAAAGACCTATCGCGATAATGCCGACGCGCTTTGCAATGGCGGGTTTCGAGCGCTGCTCGTGCCGCGTCTGTCCATGGCGCTGTCCGCCTAGTATGGACGGATTCCAGGCAGTCCATTAATTAGATGGCGCCTACGCCTTGGGCCTCTAGTGACCGGCTATAACTAAAGGCCCGATTATATACGTGACAAAGCATGTTTTTGAGGATAACGATTCTATGCGTGACAGGCCGGAACAGATTGAGATTACGCCAGAGATGGTTGATTTGGGTGTCAGGTTTCTTTGGGATTCTGGGCGTTGGGATTACGAAGCAAGTTTAGCAGATCACCTGCTGGTGCGTGATCTCTTGGGCGCCTGCCTGTCCTAATCTCATTGTACAGATAGAAGCGATGGACGCGCTGGTGTAGAGTTCTGAAAGACATCTGTCGCTGTTTTAAGTCCTTATTGGAAAGCGGTGAAATTGCCGTTCCCGTCAGTTGACCTGTCAGCGAGTAGAATGGGAAAACCTTGAACTCGCTTTGGTCGGAAACGGCGGACGTATCGCCCGCCATGAAGTGGGCAACCTGGTTTCGCTTCTTTGCCATTTTGCTGATCTTGTTATTCAGGATTGTCCAGTTTTCGAGAAAATCCCCGCTCAATGGCAGAGACGTTTCAATGGACTTGTTCAGCATCGCCAACCTTATCTCTAAGGACTGTACGCATTCGAAGGCTGCTCGCAGCGGGGGTAGAAGTGCTTCGTGCAGCGGTGCATTGTGAACGCTCAGGAACAATCGCATCATGTTATATTCCACGTGTGACCACTCCCGTAGACAGTGGCCAACGCTGTTCATCAACGCTTCCATACTCGGATTTTCGTCCATGCCTGACTCCAAAGACAAAGATTTCAACGAAACCCTCAAGCGGCTTATGGAGGCGCCTCCAAAGCCGCATGAGGAAATGAAGAAGGGCCGGCGGATAGAACATTTTTCAGATTGCGCCCTTCACAATCTGCCGGCCCTGAAAAATGGTCCTTGCAGCTGCGGTGGCTTATATCTCGCAGGCAATTCGAGCCATGGCGGAGTCGCCCCGCTTGTACCCGTGCCGGGGTGCGCCGGATGGCTCGTTGATAACGTGGGCCGAGGCTGCTTCGTCAAGTCGCATTAGCTTCCATCCCGTTCGCTCGCCATGGACACTTCCGCCCCTGACCTGCCACACGCGCATGATCGCGTTGTCATTCTTCGTGTACCCGGCGGCGTGTACTTCTACGACTCGACTGTAGCCATCGTAGCGCAGCTCAAGGCATTTGCCGGAGTTCAGGGCTTCGCAAGCTTCATTTATCCACATGTGGTTTCCTTTCGATTTGAAAAGGAGGGCGCGAGTCGAAGCCCGCGCCCGCAAAAATGAGGCGTTAGTTTGCCTTCGGGGGTGACTGTTCGGCCATGAGTAGAGCCTTTTCTAACGAGTCCTTGAGGGCGCGCGCTGCAATCACGTTGCACCTGAGATGAGCAACCGCAATGTCGTCTTGAATGACGCTTCCTGCTTTCGTCAAAACTCTGGACGCGCTGAGTGTAATCCGCACCATGCCGGGTATTGTCCCAAAACATGGTGCAGCCTCGAAGTAGATGAATGGAGCCACACTTGGGTCGCTAGTGTCGATGGGTTCGTTTGGGTCAGTGGACTCAATTTTAGTTGGCATAATTATCGCCTCCAGAAGAGCCGATTGACCGCGAGACCCGAATCTATATCTTGAGCATGTGATCACGACCAACCGAACTCCGGTTGAACACATGCCCCCGGACTCCTGCCAGAGTCGCGGGGGCAAACTATTTAGAGGTGATTCTTTTCGCGGAGTCGATCCGCACGCCAACGCTTGAAGCGCCTCATTCGCTGCTTATGCGAGACGGGCTTCACCAGTCCGCCGATAGGTCAGGCGCTTGCCACCGACCATCTGGAGCAGCTGGTTGTGGCGCTCAGTATCATCAACGCCGAGCTTGGTGCGGCGGTTATAGCGGAAGTCAAATTCTGTGAGGTAGCGTTGCAGGTGGGCTTCGCCGCAGTGCTGGTAGACGCCAAACATGCAGCGCTTGAATTTGGAGAACACGTTTTCGATTGAGTTCGAGTTCACGTCGCCACGGGCATACTCGCCAGCAGAGTGGTTCGTGGTCTGGTGACGGGCAAATTCCTGGCCTGTCGTTGTGCAAAGGCGGGACTCATCAGTGTGCAGGCGCGACTTGCGATCAGCATTCTTCACGAGGATCTCGCGAACCGTTTTCTTGGTGGCCATGTTGACGTGGAAGGTGCGGGTCTGGCCACCGCGTTCGACAAGACCGACGATGACGCGCTTCTGTGTGCCGCCTGACTTGCCGGACTTGGTATATGGGCGACCTTTGCGCTGCGGAGACACATAAGGCACGTCACACTTGCCGTGGCACATTTTTCCGTCAGCTTCCACGACCTTGCCAGCGCCGCCGAGCGGGCCAGTCTTGGAAGTATCCTCAATCATGGCCTCGCGGATGCGATGGAACATGAACCAAGCCGTCTTGTAGGTGACACCAATCGTGCGGTGAAGCTGGTGAGCAGACATTCCCTTCTTGGAGGAAGTCAGGAGATAGGTTGCCAAGAGCCACTTGTTCAGCGGCACCTTCGAGCGCTCGAACACGGTGCCAACCGTGACGGTGAACTGCTTGCGGCATCCGTTGCACTGGTAGAGGCCCTTACGCTCTGCGCCTTCCGGGTTGGAAGCCGATGGGCGAGCGCGGGCACCTTTGATAGCCGTGATATGATCCTCACCTGTGCATCCGCAATGCGGGCACACAGGGCAAGCGGGCCAGCGCTGAGCTTCGAGGTGCTCGCGGGCTGCGTCGGCGTTTTGAAAGATTGGGTTCGCAAGGTTCCTCATGACTGGCTCCGTTGAAAACAATATGAGTTTTCATGGCTGCTTTGTCAAGTATATAATTAGGGGCAGAAGCCGACCTCATTTTCCCGCAACTGGATATACACGACCGGGTGTGGGCGCAATCCACTTGCCGAGTACTGTCACTTCTTGTGACTGGTATCCGAGAGCCGTGTAAAAGTCGCTCGCTTGCGCATTTCCCGTCCTGACCATCAACTGGACCTTGGGCACGCCGCGCCCGGTCAGCCAAAGCTCTGCCTCCGCCATCATTTCACGGCCATGACCACGTTCCTGAAGGTCCGGACTGACGGCGAGATAGTAAATCCAACCCCGATGTCCGTCCGAGCCGGCCATCACGCTGGCAATAACCTGATCGGATTTCGTCCCGACCAGAAGCGTCGCCTCGCGCGATGAAAGGCAAAGATCGATATCCTTGCCCGGGTCGTTCCAGGGGCGCGTCAGGGCGCAAGCGTCCCACAGCGCAATCAGCGCCGGGCGGTCTGTCTCACGGAAACTGCGTATGTGCATGGCCATTGTCAGACGTTTGGAGGGATTCGCACTGAGACCGCTATCCGGTCTCTGCATCGGTTTCGGCGTTCGAAGGCGTTCTCCCGGTGCAGTCGGGTGTGGGCGGACGGCGCGTTTGCCCGGGCGCAGCCCGCGCGCAAGGCGCCGGTGACAGAAGCGTTCGTGGATACCTGGGGTCTCTTACCTTTCCGCCTTGCCCCCGGTCCTCATACGCCCGGCCGCTCGCACCTTGCGTCCGCCCACCCCCGCCTGCCGCGGGAGGGTTGTTGGGACGGGACAGGAGGCTGAGATGATGGACCACCCCGTAAACACGGCTCCCCTTGGAACTTCGATTTCGTTTCAGGATGGTGACCGCCCCCGTATTTATGTCGCTTGCCTTGCTGCCTACAACAATGGGCATTTGCATGGGGCGTGGATCGACGCGGCCCAAGGCGAAGATCATATCCGGGAAGGGCTGCGCGCTATGCTTGCAGCCTCACCGGAACCGGAGGCCGAAGAACACGCAATTCATGACTTTGAAGGCTTCGAAGGCGCAAGGCTTTCCGAATATGCGAGCTTTGAAACCGTGTGCGCACTGGCGGAGTTCATCGGCGAGCAGGGCCGCCTTGGCGCGAAACTCTACAGTCATTTCGGCGACGATCTGGAACAGGCGCGCGCTGCATTCGAGGACTATGCAGGCGAGTATAAGAGCGCCGCAGACTTTGCGGAGGAACTTCACGAAGAGAGCGGAACGGAGATTCCCGATAGCCTGAGATACTATATCGACTGGCAGGCGCTCGCCCGCGACATGGCGCTGAATGGCGAAATCATGGTGCTCCAGACGGGCTTTGATGAAGTCCATGTGTTCTGGAGCCGCTAGTCATGGGGTTCACGGAGCGCTTTGATACCTTTGTATGCGAGGGCGATAGCATCGCATGCGAATTGCAAGGATTTCGCGTCGTCGCGCGCATTGTTCGGGACGACAGCCCAGATGCGCCGGACCAACGCCAGGACGGTTTCTGGCCTTCGCTTTACATCAATGACCCGGGCTTTATCGGACCGGGTAGCGGATTCAGGGAGCGCTTCGCCAAGGCGCAGGCCGAGGCCGAGGCTGTCATGGAGGCATGGCGCAAGGATGAGTGGTTCTATTGCGGGATCGTTCTGACCGTCTCGTTCGACGCCATAGAGCTTGATAGATTCGCAGCCAGCTTATGGAGCATTGAGGCGAATTATCCTTATAGCGATAATGCCTATTTGACCGAAGCCGCTCGCGAGTTGTTACCCGAGGCACTGGCCGCAGGCCGCGCGGTGCTGGCAAGGCTGGCAGCGCGCGCCGGAAGGCGGGCAAGCGAGGCGTCGCTATGAGTAACGCGCTCGCCAGAATTGGCCCGCGCCCGCGCATGACGCTGGTCATTTGCGGGGCGAGCATCGCCGAAATCTGGGTTGAGGGCCGCGCGCCTGTCATCACGCTTCGTGACTATGACTGGGGCGAAACCGACCCCGATCCCCAATTCGACGCGGACGGATTTGCGTTCTCGCCGATCAATTGGAGACAGCCTGCATGGATGCTTGGCCTCTCCCTTCACCCGCCAGCAAAGGAGACCTACACCATGGCGAACCAATCCCTGAAAACCATTCCCCTCGCAGACCTTAAAGTCAGCAGGCTTAACATGCGTCATGGCCGAAAGAAGCCGGACATTTCCGATATCCTGCCATCGATCCGCACACATGGCCTGCGCCAGACGCTTCTGGTCCGGAAGGAAGGCGAGCATTATGGCGTCGTTGCCGGACGCCGCCGCCTGTTTGCGCTCAAACAGGTTGCAAAGGAGACCGGTATTGCGATGGATGTGCCCTGCGTCGTGATGCAGGCGGGCGACGATGCCTCTGCCATCGAGGCCTCGATCATCGAGAATGCTGCGCGGCTGCCAGCCACCGAAATGGAACAATATGTTGCGTTCGGACGGCTCGCTGATGAGGGCCGCGCGCCCGGCGATATTGCGGCTTATTTCGGGGTGACGGAGCTGACCGTGCGGCGGGTGCTGGCGCTGGCAAACCTCGCAGAGCCCATCCGCAAACTCTATGCCGAAGATGAGATCGACCGCGAAACAATCCGGGCGCTCACACTCGCAAATGATGCCCAGCAGGCCGAATGGCTACGCCTTTTCAATGCCGAAGACGAACGCGCACCCTATGGCCGGGCCTGCAAGGCATGGGTGACAGGCGGCGCGGCGATTACCACGGACAAGGCCATCTTCAATCTGGAAACTTATGAGGGCCAGATCATTGCCGACCTGTTCGGAGAGGCGGGCGTGTTTGCTGACGCGTCCGCCTTCTGGGCGGCACAATCTGCGGCCATTGCCCAGCGGGTCGAAAACTATATTGCAGCAGGGTGGCGTGACGTGCAGGTACTGGAACGGGGACAGTATTTTCAGTCATGGGATTACCGGAAACGGGCCCGCACCAAGGGCGGCAAAGTATTCGTGGAAGTCCGCCATGATGGCGCGGTTGCCTTTCATGAAGGCTATATCACGCAGGCCGAAGCCCGAAAGCAGGAGAATGCAAAGTCAGGCAAGGACGTTGCGGTCACCGACACAAAGCCCGAAATGACTGCCGCCATGGCTGAGTATATTGGCCTGCACCGACATGGCGCAGCCCGCGCCACGCTGCTCGGCCATCCGGCCATCGCGCTGCGGCTCATGCTGGCGCACGCCATTGTCGGCTCCGATCTGTGGCGGGTTCAGAGCCATGCCTTCCTGACGAAAAAGGAAGGCACAGAAGCCAGCGTGAACGGTTCGCGCGCGGCGACAGAACTGGCGGGTGCACGCGCTGGCGTGCAGGATATGCTGCAAGCCCACGGAATAAGCGCGGCCCGTCAAAACGGGGATGAGTATCATCTGAGCGAAGTGTTTGCCGCTTTCCTCGGCATGGATGACACCGAAATCATGCAAATCCTGACTTATGTCATGGCCGATACGCTCGCCGCTGGCGGCGCTGTTGTTGAGGCCGTGGCCGTCGCCACGGATACCGACATGGCGGCATACTGGTCGCCGGATGACGCGTTCTTCGACCTGTTGCGCGACAAGCGTGCCATCAATGCCATGGTCGCCGACGTGGCCTCGCCCATGACGGCGAAAACCTGCCTCACCGAGACCGCTGCCGCGCAAAAACAGCTGATCGTCAACCGGATCGCGGGAGAGGGCTGCGATCCAAATCCTGACTGGCGTCCGGGATGGATGCAGGTGCCGCCAACCCGCATTGTGACCGGGGCAGGGTCTCCGCCCGCAGATGCATGGCGCCGGATCGCGGGTCTGTTTGGCGGAGAGGAGACAGATACACCGCCGCAAAATCAGACAGCCACGGACGCGAAAGCCGCCTGATCCGATAGGGGTTTCCTGTCAGAGAAGTCGTCCGTCATGACATGTCGGACGGCTTTCTACGCTCTTGTCTCAGGTGCTGCGCAGGGCGGTGCCTGTCGCAGTGATCCTGCCTGATAGCAATACCGATTTTCAGGTCCGCTTGGACTCCTGAATACGTTTGCCATGGACGCCCTCCATTCCCAAAGCTCCCCCGGAAACGCCCTGTTCCCGTCTCTTGCCGTATGACCTGGACGCCCCAGCCGGGGCCTGAAACCCGGCGCAGGAAGAATTTTCCCCGCCGCTTTGCGGCTCCTCGCGCCCCAAAATTCTCCCTGCGCCGGGTGCGCCGCTGCGCTCTGCCCGCCAGGCGGTTCAGGCCCCGGCAGCGGCGTCCTGCAGGTCCGGCGTCGACGGGGACAGGGTGTTCCCGAAGACAGCCAAGGAAACGAAAAGGAGAACACCATGGCAAACGCACTCGGATATGTCAGCGAAACCAAGACCGGCTTTGAAGGCACGCTCGCAATGATGAACCTCTCGGCCCAGATCCGGTTCGAGAAGATCGAGAAAAAGGATACCGAGGGCCAGCCGGACTACCGTATCTTCGCTGGAGAAACGGCGACCGAAATCGGTGGCGGCTGGGTCCGCAAGGCGAAATCCTCCGGCCGGGATTATGTCTCGATCACCCTCGCAGACCCACAAATCGGTCCACGCCGGATTTACGCAAACCTTGCACCGGTCAAAGGCAAGAAGGGGCGTCATGTGATCCTCTGGAACCCGAACTAGGGGTTTAGGACCACCTATCATCACGCCGCGCCGGAGATATCTCCGGCGCGGTTTTTCTGTGCCTGTAAATGTGGGCATCTGCACCGATCAATGCAGAAGACACGGCATGCAAAGTGCGAAGTTAATCGCCGCCCAAATTCGCCCTATCATAGAAATAGGCTTCAATTTACCAACGCTACTCGTCTTGATCCTTCATATCCGCGCACCCGGCACCACGGGCGCAGATCAGCAGAAGGAAGCAATGACATGTCTGATGACAACAGGAAACGGGACTATCCCAACAGGTTTCTGATCACCAAGGAAGCGGCAAAATTGCTGCGTGTGAACTCCCGCACAATGGACAATTGGCGGTCCAAAGGCACAGGGCCAGCCTGGCGCAAGCATGGCGGAAAGGTCGTCTATGCGATTGAGGAACTGGAGCGCTATTCCGGCGATGACAACAAGACCCATGTCGGATGAGCTGACACTGGTGTCGCTGTCATGGCGCAAGCGACGGCGCAATCATCGCCTTCTGTTTGGCACCCCGTGCCGGGAGGTGCGGCTGGATTGGCGGCGGCATCTGGCCGTGTTCGAGCCGGGCGAGATTTTTGCGTACGAGCGGTGGGAAGCGGGCAAATATGGCACGATTCACTGGTCCGTGCATGTGCTTCTGGCCAGCGTTTCCCGATCGGAAATATCGGCTTTGCAAGGCGTAAGACCGGGCGCGATCATCCTTCTTTCACGTTCTGGAAAAGCGGATTGCAAGGCTTTGCTCGGCACGTTTGACGTACTCCGGAAGCGTACAAACCTGACGGATATTCATGCCAATGACTGGCGCCAGATTGGCAATCGCCTTGCCGCTGGGCTGGACGTAAAAGCCACGCTGGAACGGATGGCGGAGCGATGAAACGCAGGCAGGTTTCAGTCATATGTGTCATCCTGTTGAGCCTGCTATTGTTGGTCTTCAGCGGTCAGTCTCGTGAGCCAGTATTGCTCTATAACCCAAGTCTGAGCGCGCCGGTCGGATGGTACAGGGTGACGCCGTCGGAGACATTTTCTGTCGGCGATCATGTGGCCGCGTGGCTCCCGGCGGAAGCAGAAACCCTCGCCGCGAGCCGTGGATACCTTCCGAAACATACGCCTGTCATTAAGATGGTCGCCGCAGGACCGGGCGACCGATATTGCATCGAAAACGGATATATCCTGTTTGACAAGCGCGCGCCGCTTCGCATCCTTTCTTCTGATGGCCAGAAGCGGGCTTTGCCGGCCATGACTGATGGATGTCGCAGGTTGTCTGCCGGTGAATGCATGCTGATATCGGACCGGGTCGCGACATCATTCGACAGCCGGTATTTTGGGCCTGTTCGGGAAGACCGGATCATTGGGCATGCTGAATATCTCGGACATGTCGAAGGCTGGACAGGTTGGCAAAGTCCGGTAGGGGGCAGGGCGCGGGGTCAGGGCGCGCAGGGCAAGATAAAAGGAGGCAGCGCCACGTGGGACGTAACGCCTTGTCTGCACATCGATTCTTACAGCGCCACGGATTTCGGCTCCGCGCCAGGCATTCGCGATTTTCGGAGTGATTGCGACAGGATACAGCCGCGCCAATTCACGGATCGTCATGGGACTGCACAAGATGGCGCGCCATGAGCCAGAAGTCCGACAATCCCTTTGAGCCGCGTCTGGGGCGTATCCGCTCTGGAGGAAATGCCCGGCGAGGGCGCACCTTCATGTCGCGTGTCGCCCGGTCGGTCAGCAGGGCGGGGCCGCCCTCACGCGGAACCGGGAGACGACCCGCCAGCAAGGGAAGGGGATCGTATCAGCGGCGCGTGATCATCAAGGCCCGCTTTGTCCGACTGTCTGTGTCGTCCACAAAGGCCTTGAGCGAACATTTACGCTATATCAGCCGTGACAGCGCGATGAAGTCCGAAGACAAGGGTAAGGTGTTCAATGAGCTCAGCGATGATGTGGACCGCGAAACGTTGGCCGAGAATGCTCAGGATGACCGGCACCATTTTCGGTTGATCGTGTCCCCGGAAGACGGCGCCGAACTGGAAGACATGAAGCCGTTCGTCCACGATCTCGTCTCAGGCATGGAATCCGATCTGGGGACCCGGCTTGAATGGGTGGCTGCCGTGCATGACAATACAGATCATCCGCATGTCCATATCGTCATCCGTGGCAAGCGGGATGATGGGAGGGATCTGGTCATGCCAAGAGCGTATATTTCACATGGCATTCGGGAACGCGCGGAAGACCTGGTGACGCTGGAACTGGGCCCGGAAACGCAGGTTGAGCGTGATGTCAAACTGGCCCGCCAGACCCGGGCGGAGCGCCTCACCCAGATTGACCGCTCTCTCGTCAGATTGGCCGGTTCGGATGGGCGCCTTGACCTCAATACCGGACCGCCGCGCTATCGCGCGATCAATGCAGCGCGCCTGAGGACATTGAGCGCGCTCGGATTGGCAAGACAGGTCAAGGGCGCGATCTGGGAAGTGTCAGACGGGTTTGATCAGACGCTCAAGGAACTTGGCGAACGCCGTGATATTATCAAGCAGATTCACAAGGCGCTCGGAGAGCGTAAGGGACGAATCCTGGATATGGGGCGCCCGTTTTCCAATGATGCTGCCAACCCGTCGAAGATTACGGGCGCCGTCCTGCGTGTAGGCAAGCGCGGCGAAGGCCATGATGAAGACTTCATCACTCTCGATACGCTGGATGGACGCGCACTGACAGCGACGATCAAATACTCCGAGATGCATGATGACTTACGGCCCGGCATGATTGTGACTCTATCTGCGCCAGACACGGGCCCGCGTCCTGCAGACCATGTCATCGCGCGGATCGCTGATGCCAATACCGGGACGTATTCGCCAGCGCTGCACCAACTATCTGACCCAGGCGCACGTCCCGCCTATATCGGCGCACATGTCCGGCGGCTGGAAGCCCTGCGACGCGTCGGCATCGCAGAACGTTTACCCGATGGAAATTGGCGCCTCCCGCCGGACTACATCGAGCTAGTCAGAAAACACCAAAAGCAACTGGCGCGTAGAATGCCCGCCGATGTGAAAGTCGCAAGTTGGGTCGGGTTGGCCGAACAGGTCGGAGTCTCCGGCCTGACATGGCTCGACCAGCATCCGGCTCCGAATGTGCCGGCGTTTGGATTCGCCGAGGAAGTGCGCGCAGCACACGCGTTGCGCCGCGCATATTTGCTACAACGTGGACTGATCTCTGATCCCGATAATGCGCTTGATACCCGGATATTAGCGACCTTGAGGCAGGCGGGTCTGGAAGCAGCCGGTGCAGAGGTCGCGCGGGACCTTGGGAAGCCCTATGCGGCCCTGCGAGGAGAAGGTGCAATTGAGGGAATATATCGTCGGCCCATAATCCGCGCTGATGGCAAGTTTGCCATTATCGAAAGGCAAAGGGATTTTACACTGGCGCCATGGCGTCCGGTCATGGAACGGGCACGCGGGCAGGCGATCTCGGGTATCGTTCGTGGACAGTCGATATCCTGGACGTTTGGGAGACAGAAAGGCCGCGGTGTCTAACGCGAGACTGAAAGGCTTTCTGGCAGTGTCAGGCCATAGCGGTTCGTGATCGATATCAACCTATGTTGGCTGGGCTTTTATGATACTCGCCCATGGAGAGCGTCCCGGTCCTTGCGCAGTCAAGCACTGCGTCTCGCTTGAGGATGTGACGTGCAGGTCTAATCGCTCGGATCACCGGCAGTGATGGCCGCAACGAGCAGCGCTTTAAGCTCGCTGGGCAAGGCTGTGTCAAATCTCTTATCGCCGATGCGCGAGACAGGAGCAATCAGGCGAAGACTGTTGGTGAGGAAGACTTGCTCAGCTGTTTCAAGATCAGACACGGTCAATGTCGATTCTTCTGCGCGGAGCCCGGCCTTCCCGGCATTTTTCAATACCCAGCCGCGCAGCACACCTGGCAAGGCGCCGTCTGATATCGGCGGCGTGCGTAACACATTGCCGCTTCTGACGAACAGGTTCGCACACGTCGAACAGGCAATTGCGCCGGACGTGCCGGTCATGATCGCATCCTCAAAGCCTGCCGCGTGGGCCCTGCGCATTGCCATGACGTTATCGACATAGGCGAGCGTCTTGTGTCGGCTTGTCAGGGAATTCGGATTGCGTGACAGGTCACTGAACGTCAGCGAGACAGGTGCGAACCGGCGCGTACTGTCGTCTGGTGTGAGATGCGCGAGAAGTGTTGGCGCGCCGATGTCCCCACCCGCCAAGCCGCGCCCGCCTGGACCACGGGTCAGGGTGATGCGGAGGGCGCCGCTGAAACCGTCTGGTATGACCTTGTCGATGAAGGCGTCAATCATGCTTTCGGTGACAGGGAGATCGAGCGCGCTGGCATCACGTAACAGGCGGGCCAGGTGTTTCCCGCGAAAGATGCAGCGGCCGTCCATGATCAGCGATGTATCGAACACGCCATCCGCCAATAGGAGACCCCGATCCCTGAGATCGAACGGTGTCAGGTCGTCAGCATGTGTAGATTGGTTCAGATGGATCACTTCGGTTCCCAAGCCTGTGCGAGGTCGACAAAATTGGCAATGAGGGCATGCCCCCTTCTGGTCAAGAGCGATTCCGGGTGAAACTGTATGCCGTACAGAGGGTGGTCGATGTGAGAAATCGCCATGACTTCACCGTCGGGCGAGACAGCATCGACAATCAGCCCGCTATTCGCGGGGGGCGGTTCGGCAATCAGGGAATGATAAAGACCGACAGTCAACGGGTTTGGCAATTGATGGAAGAGGCCTGTCCCGGCATGGGCAAGGGAAATCGACAACCCATGCCGCGGGGCAATCGAGCGGTGGATCCGACTGCCATAGACCTGGGCGATCGCCTGATGCCCGAGGCAGACGCCCAGGATGGGGATGGTTGGAGCTAATGCCGCGATAACCTTCAGGCTCATGCCTGCCTCGTTGGGCGTGCATGGCCCGGGTGAGATAATAATCGCCTCGGGTCGCAGGTCCGCAATATCCTTCAATGTGATCGCATGACTGTCGACAATTTCTGTGTCACATCCAAGCTCAGCGAAATAGCGTTCGAGATTGAAGACGAAACTGTCGCGATTATCCAGCATCAGGATCATTTTCGTGGACTCCCGCAGGTACTCAGGCGCGCAAGCCGGGCAATTTTGGTATGGGTTTCCGCCAGTTCGCTTCGGGCATCTGATTGCAAGGTGATACCGGCGCCGACTTTCAGCCGCCACCCCTCGCATGTGATGTCGATTGTGCGGATCATGATGTTGAAATCCATTGCGCCATCAAAACCGATATATCCGAGCGAACCGCAAAATGCGCCGCGGCTTCCTGTTTCCAGTGTGTCTATGATTTCCATGGCCCTGAGTTTTGGGGCCCCGGTTATCGATCCTCCCGGAAAGACCGCCTTCAGAAGATCGAACGCGTCACACTCGCGGCGTAGCTCACCGATCACGGTAGATGTCAGATGATGCAGGCCGGCGAAACTTTCAAGCACGCAAAGACCGGGCACATTGACACTGTGAGGCTGGCAGACCCGGGAGAGGTCGTTGCGCAGCAAATCGACGATCATGATGTTTTCGGCGCGGTCCTTTTCCGACCCCAAAAGCTCTGCTCGCAACAGGGCATCCTCCTCCGCATTATCCGAACGCCGGATTGTGCCCTTGATCGGCTGCGCATGCGCATCGCCGGTCGGTGAGCAGGCGATCAGCCTTTCCGGCGAAACGCTGGCAATGGTGCGGTCCTGGAATACGCCATACCCGGAGAAGGGCGCCGGGGAGTTGGAACGTAGCGTGAGATAGCTTTCGAACGGATTGGGCGGGCCGCCATCCTCGCAGCTGACGGCAAAAGTGTGGGCAATATTGGCCTGATATATATCTCCCGCCCGGATGTAGTCCTGAACATGTTCGACGTTGCGGACATAGTCTTCAGCGTCCGTCAGGGCAGTTGCTGTGAGACAAACAGGTTTTGCTTGTGGACTATTGCGGGCTTGTTCGAATTGCCGTTTGACGCTGTCGACGCGGGCGGATGCTATAATCTCATCAGCGGATACGCCCCATTCTGATAAACCGGATGAAATGATCCATGTCTGGTTTTGCACATGGTCGAATGCAATCACCGTATCGTAGAGGTTCAGCTCAAGCGGCGCGGCTGCTGTGCGATGGCGTGACTGAAATAGTGCCGACCATATCTGCGCGAAATCATAGCCTATGTAGCCCGCGATGCCGCCCTGAAAGGGCGGGCCGCCTTCAATGCAATTGCCACGAAACCCCGAGTGCCAATCCCGTATAGTATTGGGCTTGTATTGATCGATGTTGAAGGTTGCGCATTCAAACTGCGAACCGGTGTGGCGCAGCGTCGAGATTGGCGCAAAGCAGATGTAGGAATATCGGGATGCGGCGTGAGCCCTGTCGGCGCTGTCCAGCCACAGGAATCCAAGTTCTTTGTGAAAGCAGGCTGCAACCGCAACCGGATCGCACTCTTCAATAATAATAAATGCCATGACCGTTCGACGTCCACGCAATTAGGGTTTCAGCGGGAAAAGCTTCGCCCATGGCGTGAAACTTGGTGGCGAGTAACACGTATTGCAGGTGTGTCCGATGTGGACATCTCACTTTCGCTTCCACACGGCAAGTACCGTCGGCGACAGCCGGGATGAAACCACGACCATGCGGATCCGCCGCGTTCGTGTATTCACCCGTCATAGGTTGCGGAAAATCCTGACCCTCATGCGCTTCGCATGCCAACTTTGTCTCCCGATTTTAGGGCGCTGATTGGCTCGCAGCGGCCGTGAATTTTCAGATTGTAGCGCCTATCTTCACAATTCTGCACCCCCGCCAGGGCGTCTTCACGATGCCGCACAGAGACAGCCGATAATGCACGATAGTCCGGCTAGGCAGGGATGGGCCAGATGCTTCAGCCTAAGGGCATGAAACTGAACACAACCATCTTCTGGCAGGTCTTCTTCGTCCTCTGCGTCGCTATGTGCGGCATCTGGGCTGCGGCGCAGTGGACAGCGCATGAGCTGAACTATTCCCACCAACTCGGCGCACCCTGGTTCATGCTGGGCGATACACCGATCTATGAACCCTGGCGCTTTTTTGGCTGGTGGTATTCCTATGAGGCGTACGCACCGGAAGTTTTCGACCGGGCCGGTCTGATTGCGGCGAGCGGCGGAGTGTTGGGTCTGGTCGCCGCCATTGTCGGCGCCGTCCTGCGCTCACATGAAGCCAGGCAAGTCACAACCTATGGGTCATCACGCTGGGCCAAACGCTCCGAAATGAAACGGGCAGGGCTGCTCACAACAGGCGGTGTGTTTCTGGGGCAGGTCAAAAATTCCTATCTGCGCCATGATGGCCCCGAACATGTCATGGCGTTTGCGCCCACACGTTCAGGCAAAGGCGTCGGCCTTGTCATCCCGACACTTCTGTCCTGGCCGCATTCTGCCATCGTCCATGACATCAAAGGCGAGAACTGGGACCTGACTTCCGGATGGCGCGCCAGGTTTTCGCGCGTTATCCGGTTCGATCCAACGCATGCCAGGACACTGCGGTACAATCCCCTGCTGGAAGTGCGCAAAGGCGAGGGCGAAGTTCGCGACGCCCAGAATATTGCCGACATATTGGTTGACCCGGATGGCGGTCTCGATCGGCGCAGTCATTGGGACAAGACAGCCCATTCGCTCCTCGTTGGCGCAATCCTGCACGTCCTCTATGCTGAAGCCGACAAATCACTCGCTGGCGTTGCCACCCTCTTGGCGCACCCTTCGCGCAGTTTCGCAGACACGCTCGACCTGATGCTCCAAACCAACCATCTGGGTGGCGTGGCCGCGCCGGTCGTCCACCCGACAGTCGCCCAGTCGGCGCGCGAACTTTTGAACAAGTCGGAGAATGAACGCTCCGGTGTCCTGTCCACGGCGCTCAGCTTTTTGTCGCTCTACAGGGACCCGACCATTGCGCGGGCGACATCAGCCTGTGACTGGCGCATTGATGACCTTGTATCAGGCGACAAACCCGTCTCCCTCTATCTTGTCGTCCCGCCCTCGGACATTTCCCGCACGCGCCCGCTCATCCGCCTGATCCTCAATCAAATCGGGCGGCGGCTCACCGAAGACCATCACGGGGTATCATCCCGTCGTCGTCAGGTGCTGATGATGCTGGACGAGTTTCCGGCACTGGGCCGCCTCGACTTTTTTGAGACGGCACTCGGCTACATGGCCGGATATGGATTGCGCGCCTTCCTGATTGCGCAGTCGCTCAACCAGATTTCGAAAGCCTATGGGCCCGAGAACGCCATTCTCGACAATTGCCATGTCCGTGTTGCGTTTGCGAGCAATGATGAGCGGACCGCCAAGCGCATATCCGATGCGCTCGGCA
>TARA_R110002110_G_scaffold261636_1_pt1 | contig 39882 bp, 30 predicted proteins | sample TARA_R110002110 | Tara Oceans TARA_R110002110 (sample SAMEA4397330) | marine metagenome | biome: Polar Biome; feature: [SRF] surface water layer (ENVO:00010504); material: water (ENVO:00002006), including particulate matter (ENVO:01000060) such as... | depth 5 m | reverse complement strand
ATTCTACATTCTTAATTCTACATTCTTAATTCTGCATTCTTAATTCTGCATTCTTAATTTTACATTCTTAATTTTACATTCTTAATTCTACATTCTTAATTCTACATTCTTAATTCTGTTTTAAAATCGTCCAGCAGCGTAACCCTTCTCTGGTTTGAGCAATCAATTCTTTTTGTCCATCGCCATTCAAATCGGTAATGATAGGATATTTCATTCCTGAAGTCGGCAGGTCATAAAACCGATTCCCCGTCAATACTTCCCAAGCAAACAACCTGCCAAATTCAGCAAGTGCTAATAAATTTTCATTTTTATCTGAATCTATATCAATTAGCGTGGGCTCAAAAGTATCCGATGCAGGCTGCCCTAAACTTTCAGTTAACCGAAGTTTTCCAAGTAGATCAAATCCAAAAATAGAACCATTTCTGCTTTGTGTAAGCAGTAAGTCTTTTCTGTAAAACCCGGTACTATCTTTCAAAAGTACTTTTTCTGCTTTGCTTACAGAGAGTAACTCATTATTTGTGACGTAAAGTGATTTTATTGAAATAGAATCCATGCGTTCAAAAGCACCCAGAGAATCGCTGAAACTTGGATTTTTACCAATAGAATAGAAATTTCCATCTGATCCCGCTCCATATATGGAACTTTCATATACAAGAGGAGAACCATTAAATCCTGCATTAATAAACTGCGGATAACCGGGACGTACCGCACCATTTCGCAACCAACTATGAAGTATGTTTTGCGAAAATGCCCAAATAGACCATGTTCCATCAACTTGGGCAAATACCGGTTTGGTTGTAATGGCAGTATTTACACTTCGGGGCCATCCGGAAACATTTTCGCCCCTTCCATCAATAACATGTACAAGTCTATCATCAGTGGCAGCAATAACTTCCGGAATACCATTTCTTCGCACATCAGTAACTACGATTGGAGAAGTAATTTGTTGATTTAATTCGATAGGGAATTTTGGTAAAAGCGTTCCGTTTTGATTCCATGCGTATATCTTAGTTCCTGCACCAAGCATTACAACAGGTTGATTATTGCCATACCAATCGTATAGAACGGGGCTCCCAACAGGAACGCTCCCATTTGTTGATGCCTGCATCACAATTGTTCCATCTGTAGCAACGGCATATACATTTCCATTGTCAGTAGCATAAATAATTTCATTGCTGCTACTTCCAATAATATCTCCCAGAATAGGAGAACCTGTTAAGTCACTATTTGAAAGAGAAGCAACCCACAATTCCTGATAAGGTTGGGTTGAGCCTTCTTTGTTTCTGGTTTTAAGAGAAAAATCAACAGAGGATTGATTAAGCCTTTGCAGGGTAATGTGAGCAAGATCAAACTGACTCAACAAACTTACTGCGGCACTTTTTGGTAATAAAAAGGGTTCTAAAAATTTTTGAAAATCTCCTGAATCAACCCAAACAAAACCACTTATTTCAGCAGGAAGATCTTTTCTGATGTCCGCATAATCATCCTCATAATAAATAACTCTTCTGCGCGCTCGGTCTGATTCTACGCCTTCTGAAAGACCACGCCGATCTGAAATTACAACTACATCTCTGGAGAATGAGATATAGAAATCAATAAATGGACTGAGTTCAGAGCCGATTAATTTTGATAGAACAGAACTGCTTGCAAAATAAGAATTCCCAATGGTTGAAATGTATCCGTCTCTTGAAAGCTCATTTAATTTACTTCTAAGTTGTGAAGTATTTCTGAGTTTTCGCATTAAGAGATACTCTCCATTTGAAACTAATCCGGATTCAGAAAAGGATACAAATGCAAAAGGAGCGTCCAATGAGTTTGCAATAGAAGCATAATCAGAATTAGAATTAAGAAGAAGAGAATCTAATTTAGTTACCCTCTGCGTTGGTTTGGAAGGGACTAGCTTTGGGACTGATCGGAACAACGCAAAAGCAGTGGCATTACTTGCGATAAATCGGTCCAGAGAAACAGGCATGTTTTTGGAAGAAATCGCATCAATTAAAGCAGATCGTGATGTATCAGAAAGTGTAATTTTACCTGATAAATCAATGGTAGAGCTAAGAGAATCCCCCAAATCATCAAATTGTAAAGAGGCCGAATTGGAACCTTTAAAGGAGTTTGCAATAGAAGGGCGAAAATTTACATTAGCAAATTGTTCAACCCACTGGTCAAGTTTCGGTGTGTTCATGATGAGCTGTCCGGGGATTGGATCAGTTGGTATTTCCATCGAAGGGGCAGAACCAATATAAGATCTTACTGCAGACTCTACTGCCAGGCTCGATGAAGAAAAGATAACCCAGTTATGAATTTGGGTAGCATAAAAAGTTACACCAACTTCTGTATCAATTTTATGAACGGTATTACCTTTCAGCGTGTAATAGTTCTGTGAATGAGGTTGGTAGAATTTCTTTACCCAGAAATCAATAGACGTTTCAGAACTGGTAATCCAAATCAATTCAGATTCTGTTGATTTGGAAGGGAAAACAGCTACTCCTTTTAAGGATAATTTAGAAAGGATATTTTTATCAAAATTAGAAATCTGTTGAATGGAACTAATTGTTATATCATCCAAAATAGAAGCATATTGCATTCGGGATATTGTTGAAATAGAAACATCTTGCTTTGGGATGATGAGGAAGCTGGCTTCGGAAGGAACTAACGCTGTCCATGGTTGTTCATCAACCGAAGAGCAAGCCCAAAAAAGAGAAACGATAAAGGTTGTAATTAGTAGCGAAAGTACTCGTTGCATAAATGGATTTACACCATCTTTTTTTGAATATTGAATGTCTATTGGCTAAGTCTCTTTTATATAAAAAGTTCCAACCCAATTAGGATAAAAGTAACATTTTTTTAGGCTAAATGAGTTTTCTAAATCCCATTTTTTTATTTGCGTTAGTAGCAGTTGGTCTTCCACTGGTTATTCATCTGCTCAACTTACGTAAACCAAAGCGCATTCAATTCTCAACATTGGCTTTTTTTAAAGAGCTTCAAAAAACCACGATTAGAAAGATAAAGGTTAAAAGATGGGTATTATTAATGCTTCGCTTGCTGGCTATAGCAAGTTTAGCCATGGTTTTAGCGCGACCTTTTTTACCTCCGGCTCTAAGTACCGGTGCTTCAAGCAATCAACCTACGGTGTACGCTATTTTGGTAGATAATAGTATAAGTATGAGCAGAATTGGATCAAAGGGTCCGCTTTTGAATCAGGCTAAAGAATTAATCACAACTATTGTAGAATCATCGAAAGAAGGCGATCGATTTATTATTCAACCAACAAACGGCGAACCGTTAAATGCATCGGTTTCTACGGCAAATCAAGTAAATCGCAGAATTGATGAAATTGAGATCACTAAAGCAGGAGCTTTTCTTTCAGAGAGAATAGGCACATTATTTAATGTATTAGAAGAATCCCCATTTCAGAATAAGAAAGTCTATTTGATTGATGATCGTAATTCTGAATTACTCTCAGTATTGAACTCTACATTTGAAGAAGAAAAATCAAAATTTGCTCTCACCATTTTAAATGTTGAAGAGGTAGAAGTTCAAAATACCTTTACTTCAAAGGTAAGTACTACTTCATCAATGGTAGGAAAGGATATTCCATTTACGCTGGAGGTGAGTGTAAAGAATAGCGGGAATGTGGTTGCCGCTAAACAGTTTTTAACCCTTAATGTAGAAGGAGCTACTGTTGGGCAGTACTCACTTCAAATTGCTCCGGAGGAAACTCAGACTTTTTCATTTGACATAAACCCAAATAAAAGTGGATCAATTACCGGGGTAGTAAGTATTGAAGGGGACGGATTTCTATTAGATAATGAGTACTATTTTTCCATTCAAATTCCATCCAAGCGGAATATTCTTTGGGTAAATAAAAACTCTAAAAATCCAACGGATGTTTCTTATACATCAGCCATTCTTAACGCTCAAGGGGATAAAAACAATCAAATAGAATATAAAAGCATTACAACTGAAGAACTGTCGAGCACAGACATAACAGGATATGATGCAGTAATTCTGGAAGGTATCGATGAAATCCCTGAATACATATTTTCCAACATTCAGGAATTTGTTCAAAACGGAAAAGGGCTCATATTTTTTCCTTCTGAAACGGCAAATATTCAGAACTATAACAAGTTCATGAATCTTTTTAATGCAGGAAATTTTGTAGGTGTGATGGGAGAATATACTTCGTTCAAATCAATAGCGAAAGGTTCTGAGTTATTAGAAGACCATCCTATTTTTACCGGACTTTTTGAAAGAGAATCTGACGATGAACAACTTACATTTACTGTTCCTGATATTTATTATTACCTGAAATTGAGGACTAATAATTCAGGCTTAGGTTTAAATATTATCGAAATGAATAATGGAGATGCACTTCTGAGAGAAAAGAAATTTGGGGAAGGAAGGGTTCTGATTTATACCATCGGCAACGATCCTAGTTGGTCTAATTTTCCTGTAAAAGCACTTTACGCACCTGCTTATTATCGAACTATGTTGTATGCCAGCTCTCTGGAAGAAGGAGGACTAAGTAATCAGTTATTGGGTGATACTTTTGAATGGAAAGGTAATGTTGATGCACAAAAAGCAGAACTAATTTATAACAATGAATCAATTCAAGTTAATCCGCAGAACATTGGTGGTGCAATTTCGTTGAATTATACGGGTTATGAATGGGAGCCGGGCTGGGTAACTGTTACTGACGGCACAAACGAGTTCAAAACAGCACTGAATTTGGCACAAACGGAATCAATTTTTAATTCGGAAAATAATATTGGCACAGAAGGGCAGGATAATGTTAATATAGTTGATGCCGGTTCGTTAACTTCAGAACAGATAACCAGTGAAATTAAAACCAGCGGTTTCGGAAAAGAAGTTTGGCATTGGTTCATGATGGCGGGGTTCTTGCTTTTGGTTCTTGAGTCTCTGGTATCCATATTTTACAAAGCAGAAACGGTAAGTTAAAATGAAAGAAATACTATCTATATTTTTTCAAGGAGTGATTGTATTATTTACGATCTCATCGACGTTGCTTGCAGGATATTCTGTGATGAATAAATTTCGACTTAGAAAAGTAAGAATGAGTTGGAGATCTGGAAAAATAAGAGGCTATCCTCTTTTTGCAACTGTATTTTTGGGTTTAATAGGAAGTTTAGGAATCATAGCCATTGTTATGAATGATGTAGCAAACTTCCCGATTTTTGCAAGTTATGTGTGGATTGGTTGTATGTGGTTTGTGTCCAGTTATGTGGCTTCCAAACATTATATAACCGATTATGGAATCGTAAAAAATATCAATGAACCTTCACAGACAATTCCTTGGTTTCAGATTTTAGACCAGGTTGAGAAAGAAGAAAAAGGAGGAATAGAGTATTCATTTTCGTATTCTGAATTGGATAAAACTCTTACAGAAGGCTTCAGGCAATTAAAAATTTATGTGCCGGATAGTAAGAGAAAGGGATTCGAAAAAATCGTATCTTTAAAATTGAAAAACAGGTTTGAAGGACAAGAATTACCTGATATAGATTTAAAAAGTTTACAAAACGACTAAAAGAGAAAGATAGATTATTGTTAGACGACATTAAAAATTCTGACATAGAAAAAGAAAGAGTGATGCTGGTAGGGCTCTATGGTTCGGATACCACCAAATTTCAGGCAGAAGAATATTTAAAAGAACTTGCGCTGTTGGCAGATACTGCTGGTGGTATTACGGTTGAAAGAGTACTTCAAAATAAGACCAATCCTGACATCACAACCTTTGTTGGTAAAGGAAAACTTCAAGAGTTAAAAAAGCTTAAAAGCGAGTTGAATATTGATACGATCATTTTTGATGATGATTTATCTCCTACACAAGTTCGTAACATTGAAGCAGGCACCGATGCCAAGATCTTGGATAGAAGTGCATTAATTCTGGACATTTTTGCAGGAAGAGCTAAATCGGCTGCGGCAAAAACCCAAGTTGAACTTGCTCAGTTACAATATTTATTACCTCGATTAACCCGGTATTGGACTCACCTTTCTCGCCAAAAAGGGGGAATCGGAACAAAAGGGCCGGGAGAAACTCAGATCGAGACAGATAGAAGAATTATTGGTCAACGAATATCCACTCTTAAAGACAAGCTCAAAAAGCTGGATCAGCAAAGAACTACCCAGCGAAAAGGGCGAGAAGGAATGCATCGGGTTTCATTGGTTGGTTATACAAATGCAGGGAAGTCAACGCTGATGAATGCATTAACCGAAACCAATGTACTTGCCGAAAACCGATTGTTTGCCACACTTGATTCTACCGTGAGAAGGCATGAGCTTGAAAATCATACCATTCTTCTCTCAGATACCGTAGGTTTTATTAGAAAGCTTCCTCATAATTTGGTAGAAAGTTTCAAATCTACGCTAGATGAAGTTCGTGAAGCGGATGTGCTTTTACATGTAGTTGATGGATCATCTAAAATGGTTCATGAATACAAAGAAGTGGTTGATACAACGCTGGAAGAACTTGAAGCTACCAATACAAGAACTATTTTGGTGCTTAACAAAGTGGATATGATGAATTCAGATCAAGTCAGAGAAATGAGATCAAGCTATTCTGATGCCATATTTGTGTCAGCAGAGCAAAGTATAGGTTTGGATGAACTCGAGGCTAAGATTGAAACAATGATAGAAAGTGAGTATGAAGATTATGTGCTTCAAATTCCAATGAGTAAATATAAAGCGGTAGCTTTTATCCATGAAAATGCTAATGTTGACAAAGAAATTTATGCAGGAAGTGATGTAGAGCTTACATTCAGCATGGCAGAAAAAGATTTTGAGCAACTTTCACACTTGTTGAATACTATTGGGACAAATGGAAAAGTTATATAGATCATGATAGTTAATGAAATCCTAAATACCGAGATAGCCCCGTTAAAAGTAACAGATCCTGTTTCTCTGGCCCTTGCTAAGCTGGATTTACTTCACATCAATAAGTTTGTGGTGATAAATGCGGAGAATAAAATTGCAGGATTGATTAGCCTCGAAACACTTTCGGAAGTCGTAAATGAAGATACAGTATTAGCTGAATTGCCTTTAGAAGAGATTGTTTCGGTTTCAAAATCTCAGCATCTATTTGAAACCACACGACAAATGTTCGCCAATGAGTTATATGTGCTTCCCGTTGCTGATGGTGAAAACAATTTCTTAGGATTAGTTCGAAAGAGAGAAGTACTTAATGCGCTTAAGGAGATATTCAATCTCTCCTCTTATGGTTCTGTAATTACTATTGAACTTGCTCAGATTGATTATACATTATCAGACATCGTCCGAATTATTGAAACCGAAAATGCAAAAATTCTGGGAGTAGCTGTTCAGCAACCTAATGATGTGATGGATTCAATTAAAGTGTCAGTAAAATTGAATCTTGAGGATTCTTCGGTTATAAGTGCGGCTTTACGACGATTTGGATACGTGATAATCTCTGAAGATAGAAGCGAGAGTATGGAAAGTAATTTTTCTGATCGCGCTGACGAACTTATTCGCTATCTTGACATATAAGGAATAAACATAAAATTATATTTTAGTGATAAATGCGCCTTTTGGTTCAAAGCAGCTTACTTTCTTTATTAACTCTACTCTCAGTCTCGCTCTCTGCACAGCAAGTTCAGTCGCCTTCTTCAAAAGCATATCAAACAGGAGTTGATCTTTTTGAGAAGGGTTTTTTTGAAGAGTCTTTAAAGAAGTTTGATGAGTTTAAAAGTTCCAATTCAAGCTCAGAGATCAAACCGTTTGCAGCTTATTATATTGCAAGAGCCAATACCGGAATTGATTCATCCCGAATAGAATATTTTTATCAGGATTTTATAAGACGATATCCAAAACATGAGCTTTCCAAGAAATTGCTAAAAGATCTTGGTCATCGTTTTTCTAAAGATGGGAAATATGGCGAAGCGATTACTTACTATCAAAGATCTCTAAAAACATTCAACACTCCGGCTACAGCAGCAGAAACGGAATATTGGGTAGCAGAAGCCGCAGCAGAAAATGGAGATAATGTAGCTGCCCGAGGGTATTTCTTAACTCTTGCAGATAATCACCCTCGAAATAAGTGGGCTCCTAAAGCACTGTACGCACGAGGAAGATTATACATCGCAGATAATAAATTCGATTCTTCTTCTATTGCTTTTGAAGTGTTGAAAGAACGATATCCCAACGATCCTATAACAAGAAGAGTTGGTACAGCTTTAGGGGAATCTTACTATCAGCAGGGTAAATACCAGAAAGCAATAGACGCACTAAAAGCAGCCATGCCTTATTTAGATGATGAATCGAAAGAGAAAGCGACTTTCTTGATTGCTGAGAGTTACAATTTTCTGGGAGATTTTAAAGAATCTTCAAAAGCGTACTTGCAGTATCTGAATCTTACAAGAGGTACAGGCAAAGAACGTAGTGCTCATTACGGATTAGGTTGGCTGTATCACAAACAAAAAATTTACCATTGGGCAGCAGATTCGTTTGAGAAAGCAGCTAAGGGCGATGATGAACTGGCAAGAAAGGCGTTGTATTATGAAGCGATAAATCAAAAACTTGGTGGGCAGTATCAGAATTCTTTAAGCACTTTCTCAGAATTTGGTGAGAGATATAAAACCGGATTGTGGGTAGAACAAGCATTTTATGAATGGGCAATTTCATCGTTTGAGTCGGGACAATACGGCGATGCGACTGAGACACTTCTTACTTTGATTAGAAATGAAAAAAACATGGAAGATCCGGGCAAAGTGTACACGTTGTTAGGGGAATCTTATTTTGCAAACAATGAATTCACTCGTGCAACCCGGGCATTTGAAGAGGCTGAAAAAGTAGCAGATATTGATCCGGAATTACGAAGACAAGCCCGGTTCCAAAAAGCTTGGATTCTATATAGAAATCAAGCTTATGAAGAAGCACAACCTGTTTTTGAATCAGTGTATGCAGAAACACCTAACACAGATCTTGGGGCTGAGGCTCTATTTTGGAGTGCAGACAGTTATTATAAATTAGGACGATATGAGGATGCAGTTCAGAGATTTTCCATTTTTATCAGAAACTATCCAAACGATGAATTAATCGGCGCTGCACGATATTCGTTAGGATGGAGTTATTTTGTAACCGGTGAGTATGAAAAAGCAGTAGCTCCTTTAGAAGCCTTTTTAAATGATTACAATCCTCCACCAATCGCACTATTTCCGTATGATACAGATACCCAATTAAGAATTGGTGACGCTTATTATGCTCAAGGGAAATATAGAGAAGCGATAAGTTTCTACAACAAAGCAATTGGTGCAGAACCGGGCGGAGACTACGCAATGTTCCAAGTTGGAAACAGCTATTACCGATCTGGAAGAACATTTGAAGCAGTAACTACTTTCAGGCGGGTTCTTAGAATTTATCCGTTCAGCAGGTTGAAAGAACAGGCTCAGTATAACATTGCCTACATTTATTTGAATTCGGATAATTATTCTCAAGCCATCGAAGAGTTCCAAACGGTGATCAGCAAATATCCGGGTACAGAATGGGCGGCGCGATCTCAGTACAACATTGGGGATTCTTATTATAACGCCGGCGAATATGAACGGGCAATTGAAGCCTACAAAAACGTATTAGAGAATTATCCTCGAAGCAGTTATATCATTGATGCGGTAAATGGAATTCAATATTCACAGCTTTCATCAACGGGTGTTGACAGTAGCTCAGCGGTATTGGAGGATTTTCTAAGCAATAATCCAAGTAGCGGTACAGCTGATCGTTTGCGTTATCGACAGGCAGAAACAGTGTATCAAACCGGTGATTATGAAGGCGCTATTAAAGAATTTCGTCAATATTTAAGAATCACTAATTCTGATAATTTAACTCCTGAAGCCTATTCAAATTTGGGCGATTCCTATAGGCAAACAAACCAAATTGATAAAGCGATAGATGCTTACCAAACTGTTGTGGATGAATTTCCGAGTGATGATCAAACTCCATCAGCGTTAATTATTTTAGGAAATCTTTATTCAGAAAAAGGTCAATACGATACTTCCCATAATTATTTTGAGCTATTACTTGAGAAAGGCTCGAGATTTGAACAGGAGGCTTATGTAGGAATGGGTGCCGCTAGTTTAGCTTCAGGAAATACAGGGTTGGCAAAAACCGAATTTGAAGAAGCTCTTAAAGTGAATCCGAATAATCCTGCTGCAAGTGTCGGTTTAGGAAAAGTAGCTGTAAGCGAAAGTAGATTTGAGGATGCTAAGGCATTATTGGCTCCAATAGCAGACAAGAGCACTACAATAAGTGGTGCCGAAGCTCAATATTATTTAGGAAGAATTGAACAGGATCAAGGTAATTTTGAGGCTGCAATCGAAAATTATTCAAAAGTGCGAGTGTTATTCGAAGCATTTGATATTTGGGTTTCTAAGGCGCTGTATAATTCAGCTGAAAGTCACATCCGATTAGGAAATAGAGGCGATGCAATCAGCATCCTGAATGGAATAATTGAAAACTATCCCGATACAGAAGGCGCTCGACAAGCGCAGCAATTATTAGATTCTAGGGAGTAGTAGATTAAATACAGACCATTCTTTATAGGCGCTAAGTAATTCTTTGATAAAAATAAGGTCAAATTTTTGGGTTATAGCCTTCGTGGACACCCCTGATTCAAATGCTGTACGCAATTGAATCATCCCCTCTGGGAGAGGGGAATTACACGGTCATTTTTGATGAGCAATATTGAACTATAAAAAGCTAAAAATCTGAGTTCAATTCTAAAAATGTTGTTTAATGTCTCTGAACAGAGTATTTGTCATCCAGAGCGGAGCGAAGGATCTGCACAGCTAACGAAATAGCTCGTTTTTTGTGTAGGCTATTCCCTCGGCTCTGAGTGACTCATATTGTAAGTTGGTTTAAAACTTGTTGAACAAGTTTTAGAATCTGCCGAGGGCATCACTTTGTGGGAACTCAAGCTACCAGTTATGAAAGAAGAATAAAAGCTACTACCAAATTATCTAACATCTAAAATTCAAAGGAATTCCCGATAGATCTTCACATTCGCTTTTATTGGTATAAGTATAAGCGAAGATTCTTAACAAGAATGCTCAGAATGACTATCTTTATCTACAGATTTTCCAAATTTTCTACTATAAATGATCAAAAAAGTATTTCCTTCTTCATTCCTAAAAGGAACATTATCTCCACCTCCTGACAAATCCATTTCTCAGCGGGCAGCTATTTTCTCGTTATTGCATGAAGGAATTTCAGTCATAAAAAATTATTCGCAGGCCCAAGATCCACAAAGTGCCCTCGAGTGCGTGGAAGCATTAGGCGCAGAAGTAACAAGAGATTCAAATTCAATTTCTGTAAAAGGAACTGGAAGAACGGGAATTAAAGCACCAAAAGATGATCTTGATTGTGGAAATTCAGGTACGGCAATGCGCTTATTGGCAGGTGTTATTGTTGGTTCTGGGAAACAGGTTCGAATGTGTGGAGATGCTTCATTAACATCGCGGACTATGACCAGAATCATTGATCCGCTTGAGAAAATGGGAGCTCATATTTTGGCTAGAAATAGTGCTTATGCTCCGCTAATGATCTCAAGGAACGAAAAGTTGAAGCCGATTGATTTTGAGTTACCGATTCCCAGTGCTCAATTAAAATCCTGTATTTTATTAGCCGGATTGTTTGGTGAAACACCAACACGAGTAATCGAAGCTATTCCAAGTCGTGATCATACCGAGCGATTACTTCAGCTTAAAGTTGAAGAGTCCAATGGGGAAAAAATAATTTATTCTTCTTTAGATGATGAAATTCCCAATCAAAGTTATACCGTTCCGGGAGATTTTTCTGCAGCTGCATTTTGGTTAGTAGCAGGATGTATTATTCCAGACTCTGAGATTCGACTTGAAGGCACAGGATTGAATCCGACACGAAATGCATTACTGGGAATTTTACAGGAAATGGGCGCTAATATTACGATCGAGAATGAACGAATGGAAGGTGCAGAGCCGGTTGGGGATATCATTGTAAAATCTTCTGATTTGAGGGCTATAAATATTCCACAAAATATAATCCCGAACTGTATAGATGAACTTCCAATACTTGCAGTTGCCATGTCCTTTGCTGAAGGCATTTCCGTGATTTCCGGGGCAGAAGAACTTCGTCATAAAGAAACAGATCGCATTATGGCAATTTCTGAAATGCTGAAAGGGGCAGGTGTGAGTTTTGAAGAGAGAGAAGACGGATTAGAAATTCATGGTAATCCCGAATTTAAATTCGGTTCAGCGACCTTTAAAAGTTTCCATGATCACAGAATCGCGATGGCATCGGCTGTGCTTTCTTTGAAAGGTAAATCTGAATCAAAGATTTTAGACGCCGAATGTGCAGCAGTTTCTTATCCCGGTTTTTGGGAAGATTTGGAGGGGATTTCGAAAAATGAGTAATTCTAAAGCAAATCCCGGATTCTTCTTTGAGAAGAGTAGTATAGAAGTTCTTTCAGAAGCAAACCTGCCAATTAATTTAAATATTTACTGTCTTTAACTAAGAAGTTAATTCTCCCTTCGAAGGGAGATGATTGTCCAAAAAGGTTCTTTGGATAATCCGAGGGATGTTGTGAAGTTTAGAATTTAATAAATATCACAACATCCTCCGTCCGCTAGCCAGCGGGCACCTCCCTGACTATGCCTACCGGCAGGCTTCAAAGGAGGATTGTAGATATAGCGATTTTAAAATCAGCTAATCAGTGATCTATTATGCCAACTTTGTCTTTGTCTGACTTCCCGTCAAACTTCATCTGACAGCTTTTCCAAAGGCGGAAATCAGGTCTGCAAAAATTTCATTCTTAGTTTGTCGGACTGTCAGTGTACTTTTAAAAATACTATTTGGCATTTCTCTTGTACTAAAAAAAATGAACTTGATGAACAATTAATCAAAAAATAAAGAGGTCAAAAGTTATGGCACTTATTAAATATTCAAAACCAAGTACAGATCTATTTTCAAGAAGATTTAATGATATCGTTGACGAAATGTTCAACACCAATAATGGGATGAATTATCGTCAAGACAGCTTTATGCCAAATGTAGATATCGCAGAAAGTGAAACTCAATTTGAAATTTCTGCGGAATTACCGGGCTTAAAGAAAGAGGCTATAAGTATCGATCTTGAAAACGGACGATTAACCATTAGCGGTGAACGTAAATTTGAAAATGAAGAAGAAGGTAAAAACTACCACAGAGTAGAGACATCTTACGGAAGTTTCTCAAGATCGTTTTATCTGCCCGATAGCATTGATGAAGAAACCATCAACGCAACTTATACTGATGGCGTACTGAACATCACTATCCAGAAGCAAGAAGAGAAAATTAAAAAACATATTGAGATAAAATAATCTCAATCCGTAGTTAATAATTAGTTGATGCTCAGGTTGTTTGATTGCACCCTGAGCTTTTCCGTTACAAGATGTAAACCGCATACAATTTTCCGGTGGTACATCGTTGTAGCATCGGTTGATAACAAACAAAAAATTAAGAGACCTATGAATACTACTGTAAGAAATATCTTTGGCGTGGCTGCTGCGATGATTCTTTTATTGGGAATGAACGCATGGACAGGCAACAATTCCAGCCGAAGCTTGCCTGAATATACTACTGATAACAATGTAACATCCGCCGAAAACAGGCCTATTAGTTCGTTGTTGGATCTGAACAATGCAATCGTGGATATCGCTGAGAAAACGAATCCTGCAGTTGTAACGATTACTACTGAAAAAGTGCAGGAACAGCGTGTAATGAGAAATCCATTTTCTCAGTTTTTTGGAAATCCTTATGGACAACAAGATCCAGAGACCAGAGAATTTACTCAACGAGGTTTAGGTTCGGGAGTAATCGTTTCTGAAGACGGTTACATCCTGACCAATAATCACGTTATAGAAAATGTAGATGAAATTAAAGTTAAGCTCTTTAACGGCGATGAAGTTGAAGCAGAATTGATCGGTACCGATCCTTCAACCGATATTGCTGTGGTAAAAATAGATATGGATAATTTACCGGCTGTCAAAATCGGAGATAGTGAATCGCTAAAAGTAGGTGCTTTTGTTTTGGCGATAGGAAGTCCGTTAAGCCAAAACCTGGCTCATACTGTTTCTTTTGGAATTGTCTCAGCTAAAAGTCGCTCAATCGGTCTGATTAACAGCGGTGCCGGCTTTGAAGATTTTATCCAAACAGATGCAGCTATTAATCCTGGAAATTCCGGTGGCGCTATGATAGACATGAACGGCGAATTGGTAGGAATTAACTCTGCCATTGCATCTCGTTCAGGCGGAAATGATGGAATCGGTTTTGCCATTCCAATCAATCTTGCCAAAAGAATTATGGACGATTTGATTGATGACGGTGAAGTATCCAGAGGTTATCTGGGAATGTATTTTGGTGGAGAAGTTGACAAAACTATGGCAAAAGCTCTTGGACTAGATGATGCTCGTGGAATAATCGTGGCAAGAGTTGAGGAAGACGGACCATCAGATAAAGCAGGATTAAAAGAACAAGATGTGATCGTAGCTATAGATGGACAGCAAGTGGTAGACTGGAACATGTTCCGCTCTAAAATAGCTTCAATGAAACCAAATGATGTTGTAAAACTGAATATCATCAGAAATGGAAAAGAAAAAACAATTGAAGTAACACTTGGTGAAAGAAACATAGATGAAATAGCAAGTGTTCGTCCTGAAAAAGCGGAAAGTATGGAAGAGAAATTAGGCTTTACCGTTACAGATCTGGATGCAAATGTTCGTGGTCAACTTCAATTAGATAGCTCAACAGAAGGAGTAGTTGTAAACAAGATCAAAGACTCAAGTAATGCTTATGAGCGTGGTTTACGTCGCGGAGATGTGATTACCACGGTGAAGAATAAGAAAGTAGAAACGAGTTCAGAATTTTATGATGAACTTGAAGAATTACAGAAAAAAGGCGAAGAAGTCGTGCTTCTGAAAATAATTAGAAATAATGGGAACCAATTCATTGCTTTCGAGTTAAAATAATATCCTATTTATTGTACCCCGAAAAACCAAAGCCATTTCCTTGATACGGAAATGGCTTTTTTTATGCTATGCAATTCCGTCAGCACTTCTCTTTGGCACGATTTTGGACTTATAAGATTTGAAATAACTTAAGAGGACGAGAATTATGAATTTGAATAAATATACGTTAAAAGCTCAAGAGACAATCCAAAAAGCATTGGAATTGGCGCAAAGTGGAAATAATCAAGCGTTGGAACCGGCACATCTTTTAAAAGCATTTTTGATTGATGCAGACAATGTTGTTGTAAATTTGTTGAATAAACTGGGAGCAAATCTCAGAGCAGTTGAAGAAGTTGTAGATGCTGAATTGGGAAGACTTCCCAAAATTCAAGGCTCATCCGTATCCGGGCAATATCTTTCAACTACTTCCAAAGAAGCATTTGATAAAGCTCAAAAAGAAGCCACTGCTTTGGGGGATGAATACATTAGCTCCGAACATGTTTTAATTGGTTTTACGGAAACCAAAGGGCCGATTGCCTCACTATTGAAAGATCAGGGAGTAACCAAAGAGAATATTCTAAAAGTTCTTACGGATGTGAGAGGAAATCAAACAGTGGACGATCCTAATGCAGAAAGTAGATACGGAGCTTTGAAAAAATATGCCCGTGATTTAAACGAGTTAGCAGAAAAGAATAAGTTAGATCCTGTAATAGGACGTGATCAGGAAATTCGGCGCGTGATGCAAATTCTAACCCGAAGAACTAAAAATAATCCCGTATTAATCGGAGAACCAGGCGTTGGTAAAACTGCCATTGCAGAAGGAATGGCTCTACGAATTGTTCGTGGTGACGTGCCCGAGGGATTGAAGTCCAAACGCATTATGGCACTGGATATGGGATCGTTGGTTGCAGGGACAAAATTCCGTGGAGAATTCGAAGAGAGATTAAAAGCTGTGGTCAAAGAAGTAACTGACTCAGACGGTGAACTGATCTTGTTTATTGATGAGATCCACACTTTGGTTGGTGCAGGAGCCACAGAAGGAGCGATGGATGCTGCCAATATTTTGAAACCGGCACTGGCTCGTGGAGAAATGCATGCAATCGGTGCAACTACTCTGGACGAATACAGAAAATATATCGAAAAAGACAAAGCACTGGAACGTCGTTTACAAACAGTTTTGGTAGCTGAGCCGTCTATTGAAGATTCAGTTTCTATCCTACGTGGATTACAAGAGCGATACGAAGTTCACCATGGAGTTCGAATTACAGATGCTGCAATAGTAGCTGCTGCAGAACTCTCCCACAGATATATAGCTGATCGGTTTTTGCCGGATAAAGCCATCGATCTGATTGATGAGGCTGCATCAAGATTACGTTTGCAGATCGATTCTCTTCCTGAGGAACTGGATGCTATTGAACGACAAATTCGTCAGTTGGAAATTGAGCGTGAAGCCTTAAAGCGGGAAAAAGATAAAGGAAAGATCAAAGGAATTGAAAAGGAACTTGCCAATCTTGAAGAACAAAGAAGTACGATGCGTGTGCAATGGGAACAGGAGAGAGACACTATTCAAAAAGCACGTGAGCTTAAGCAAGCCATCGAAACCACTCGGAATGAAGCTGATAAGGCAGAACGTCAGGGAAACTATGAGAAGGTCGCAGAGCTTCGCTATGGAACGATCACACAGTTGGAGAAAGACCTTGAAGTAGCGAAAACAAAGCTGGACGAGATGCAGGAAACCAAAGCGCTACTTAAAGAAGAAGTAGATGCGGAAGATATTGCAGATATCGTTGCTCGCTGGACCGGAATTCCTGTTAAGAAAATGCTGCAAAGCGAACGGCAAAAATTACTGTTGCTTGAAGATGAACTTCATAAGAGAGTAATTGGTCAGGATATTGCGATCAAAGCAGTTTCTGACGCCGTTCGTAGATCACGAGCAGGACTACAGGACGAACAGAAACCAATCGGCTCATTCTTTTTCTTGGGATCTACAGGAGTTGGTAAAACGGAATTGGCTCGAACATTAGCTGAGTTTTTATTCAATGATCAGAATGCGATGATCCGAATCGACATGAGTGAATACATGGAAAAGCATTCTGTGAGTCGTTTGGTTGGAGCGCCTCCGGGATATGTCGGTTATGATGAAGGTGGACAGTTGACCGAAGCCGTTCGTCGTCATCCATATTCTGTAGTGTTACTGGATGAAATCGAAAAAGCACATCCTGATGTATTCAATATTCTTCTTCAGGTATTGGATGAAGGAAGACTAACCGACAATAAAGGAGTTACCGTAGATTTCAAGAATACGATCATTATTATGACCAGCAATATTGGTTCGCATTTGATCGTGAATGAAATGGAAAAGTCCGGCGGTGAACTTTCTGATGAGCAGTATGCAAACCTTCAGAACCAATTGATTGACCAGTTGAAGAAAACGATCAGGCCGGAATTCTTAAACCGTGTAGATGATACGATTGTATTTCATCCGCTTAGCAGAGAACACATTCGTTCTATTGTTGATATTCAGTTAAAGCGAGTTCATCAATTGTTGGCAAAAAACAAAGTCACACTTCATATTCTTGATAATGTGAAGGACTGGCTCGCTGTTCGCGGTTATGATCCGGTGTACGGTGCTCGTCCGTTGAAAAGAGTGCTTCAGCAAAACATAACCAACAAACTGGCTACTCAGTTATTAATGCGAGATACGGATGAACCGGTAGAATACGAAGCCACAATTTCCAAAAACGGAAACGAAATTGATTTTGCGGAAGTCGTGGATGATCCGGAGAAATGGGCGGGGGAGAATTGAGGAATTAAGAATTAGGAATAATAAAAATCATGAAGAAATCTATGCATAAACTTTTTCATATTCTTCAGCATCAATTTCAATATTAGATACTTGTTCTTTAATTGATGTTGCTAAAAATTCAGCGAGCTTAACGGGGACTGCATTCCCAATCATTTTATAGCCAGCAACAATTGAATTATAATGAAAAATAAAGTCATCTGGAAAAGTTTGAATTCGGGCACATTCTCTTACGGAAAGTCTTCTGTACAAGTCTTCGTAACCAGGTTCAAAAATTCTTTTGTTCTGCTCAATAAATTTCATTTTTGGAGCTTGGGGATGTAATGGAGCATGCCTTCCACCAGCTTGAATGGTATAAGATTGTTCATTCCAAGCTCGGACTCTATTTCTAGACATAAAAATAGAAGAGAATCCTCCTATCATATATTCATGATTGGGAATATTACATTCATCCCCATTCGTTTTATTATTTTCTTTTGCTGGGAGAACAGATTCTTGTAGGTCACCAATGGCTTTATCTAATGAAATTTTTGGAAATTCTATATTAGGGAACTCAAAAGAGGTCTTTAAATCTTTCCTAATTCCAATAAAGAAAACTCTTTTTCTATCTTGTGGAACATTGTAATTAGAAGCGTTTAATAGTTTAAAAGACAATTCATAGCCAATTCCAGCAGTCCTAAACATTTCTTTAATATTATTTAAAGCTTCTTTATGTCTTGGCAAGAGCATTCCACTAACATTTTCAGCGAGAAAAAATTTAGGCTGTTTAGCTTTTAGAATTTCAATAAAATTAAAGAATAACAGACCTCTCTTATCTTCAATGCCTCTTAAAGCTCCAGCTTCACTCCAACTTTGACAAGGAGGACCGCCAATTATTCCATCACAATCTGGAACTTCACAAGGATCAATATCAACAATGCTCCTTTTATCTAGGTAGGTATTTGGATGATTTTCTTTGTAAGTCTCCCAAATATCTTTGTCAAACTCATTAGCCCAAATAATGTCAAAACCAGAATTTTCAAATCCTAAATCCAGCCCCCCGGCTCCCGCAAAGAATGATACAACTTTCATAAAAATATTATTATAATTATTACGTCATAATATGTGTAAAATATATGCAAATATCAAAAATCTATTTCTTGAAATACCTGATTTCATCAGATAATAGAGGTTCTAGTTCAGAAAAATTTTCTGCATCAATATCATTGTTTCGAAGTATCTCTTGTATTTTTGTTCCGATAATATTTGCCTTGGTGGACAATGGTTTATCAAAAATTAAACTAGCAGTAATCTCGTTTCTATTTTCTTGCCACTCAACAAATACACTAAGCGGTCTATTTTCGTCCCACTTATCTTTTGTAACCCTATAATTTATAGCCTTACAAGCGAAATACACTTCTTTGTTTTTTATAAACTCTTTAATTGGAGTCAATTTTTCCAACAGCTCTTTGCTTGTAAGTTTAGAATTAGTTTCTATAATTAGGATGTGAGAAGCAACTCCTGAGTTTTCAACTATATCTCCATCTACATATGAATTTTTTTTATCCGTGTCCAAATTAGTTCCAGCGTATATATCAATAAGCTGTTTTCGATCTAACTTCATCTTCGCAGACTTGTGACCACTCTTTCGATTCAAGAGTTCAAATTTCCAACCAATTTTCAAAGTTTTGGCTTCGGTTCTTCCTTGTTTATCGAAGAAAACTAAATTCTCTTTTTCAAATTCACTTTTAATCTGAAGTAAAGACTCTTGAATTATTTTTGATGCATTACTTCCAAATATTTGTTTAGCTCTTTTAAGTGATATCTTGTTCTCAAGAAAGTCAGCATTTTTTTGCTTTATTGAGATTTTTAACTCCTTAATTGCTTTATTATCAACATTTTGTAACAATAAATAAAAATCTGTCTTGCATTCGCCACTTGGTGGGAAAGGTTTACATGCTTTGATAATTTTATATTTTTTTCCCTCATAAGTGACCACGCCATTTATCGGGAATTTAGCTACAATATTTTTTTCCGAATCAGAAAAATATTTAGTCATTTTTTTTTAATAGTCTATAAAATTAATATTAACAACTGAAGATCAAAATCAAACCCTAAACTCAGCATCCACTTTACGATTTCCGTTTTCATTATACACGGCATAATTAAATCCCCCTTGGATGCTGTAGGCTCCGAATGCCCCGTCTTTATTGAGAGCTAAATATCCGACTTGGGTGTATTCTAAACTAGTGCCGTTTCTTTTATTTCGAGAAATGATTCTGTCAACGGCAATCTTGCAAGCTTCTTCGGGAGAGTGACCTTGACGCATCATTTCAACGATCAAAGCACTACCTGCAGTTTTTACCACTTCTTCGCCAAGTCCTGTGGCGCAAGCAGCGCCTATCTCGGGATCTACAAAAAGTCCGGCGCCAATGATGGGCGAATCCCCAACTCTGCCGTGCATTTTCCAGGCAGCTCCGCTGGTTGTGCACGCTCCTGATAATCTTCCATTAGCGTCCAAAGCCAACATACCAATGGTATCATGGTTTTCAATATTAACCCCTGGTTTGTATTCAGGGTTTTTAAGCCACTTTTCCCAAGCTTTTTTAGCTTTAGGGGTGAGTAGGTCCATTTCTTCAAAACCTTGTTCTTTTGCAAATTGCTGAGCTCCTTCTCCGGCAAGCATAATGTGTGGAGTTCCTTCCATCACTTTTCGGGCAACCGAAACCGGGTTTTTATAATTCTGAAGAAAAACTACCGCTCCACATTCGCCTTTGTCATCCATGATGGAAGCGTCCAGAGAAACAATTCCTTCACGATCCGGTCGTCCACCGTAACCTACCGACATATTCTCGGGATCATCTTCTTCCACACGAACTCCGGCTTCCACAGCATCTAAGGCATACCCGCCATTTTCCAGAATATCCCAAGCTGCTTTATTTGCATGAATGGAAGTTTGCCAGGTAGCAATTACAACGGGTTTCTTTCCGATGATCTTTTTGGAATCAGAACAAGCAATTCCTGAAAGAGGAAGGACTCCGAGTAATCCCGTTTTAAGAAATTGCTTTCGATTTAACATGGTACTCAGTCAATCCTCATTGGATGCGCTTCAGTATTGAACACATGTTTATCGAGATCAAATACTTTGTCGTCAGCAAAAAGGAGGTAGGCATACTTAAGTGTTTCCGCCAAAAAGAAGCTTTCCATTTGATCACTTTTCTCTTTTGTAACTACACTTTCCAGTGCGGCATAACCAACATCAGTTCTGCAATATTCTATCAAGCTTTGAAACATCACTTTTCCCATTTCCAGATACTTTTCATCGCCGGTAGCTTTGTACAAATAGTAAGCCGATTCAATATTTTCAGGTCTTAATACATAGCTTGAGTATAGAACTTTCATATCCACATAATCTAAGGCTTCAGGTTCTATTCCGTGTAACTGCCACATTTTAAAATTGGATTCTTGGACTTTTTCCGCTGTAGCGATATCTCCCGCAAGTACTAAAACTCCCGGCATAAAAGCATCCAAAGCTCCGTAGGTTGTAGCAGTTCGTTTTCCGGTATTCATGTCTGCACGACCATACCAAGTTCCGGTTGCAACTTCATCCAATAAATATTTTTCTAAAGCCGGTTCGTGTGTCTTCCAGATTTTCTTAAAATCTTCATCCCTAAATAATAACCATGACTTCAAAGCATATTCATAATAAGAATCAATCATGCCACTAATATGAGCTTCTTTATTTTGCCATTCTCCGGTTTCCACATCAATTGTGGTTCCCACTAAATCTATTTCCGAGCGACGTTCATACAAACCCATCATAGCTTTTTTGGCTTTATTGTAGAAAACAGAATCCTGAGTATGTTTAGTCAATGTTCCAAACTCGATCATTAAAGTACCGATCTCAGCAGGGTTGTTAACCTGATAATTAGTTTCTCCGGTTTTTAAATTCACACGACCGTATGTCATTCCTGTAGCTGAATCAAAAGCGGGAAGTAATCTTCTGCCAAGATCTTCAGCTAATTCGAGGAATCGCTCATCGCCATCCATTTCATAAGCGGAAAGTAAACCTCCCAATAAACGTATAGTAACCTCAAAGTTTGAAACCGAAATATCATGATCGAATGAAAGTTCAGAAAATATCAGATCCTTGGCTTCTGCCGCTTCTTCGTCCAATCCCATCAATAACATCGTATCAAAAGCATCAACGGGAGTCATTAATAAGGAAACGTCGTACCAATTATGAGATGATTTAGACAAAGGGCGCAAAGCATCATCTCCCCATGCGTATTGTTTGTATCCGTTCCAGGCATGTAGAAATTCTTGCTTTACCTGCTCAGCAAGTTGTTCTTTTTCTGATTTTTGTGGGGTACATGCAATAGTTAAAATTAAAACAGGAAGTAAAAATATCTTCATTAGTTAGTTGGTCTTTGTTCGGTATTAGTTGCCCAATTTTTATTTGGTGAAGATCCCATTTCAAAGATCAACTCACCGCCTGCTATAATTTCTTCGTGAGTAATGTAGCTTCTCTCTAAAGGATTTCCGTTTAAAGATGCAGATTGAATGTAAATATTTTCATCGGAAACCTCATTAGCAATTATTGTAAAAGTCTTTGTGTCAGAAATACTTATGGTAACTTTCTCAAATTGAGGAGTTCCGATCACATAATTACCTGAGGCTGGGTTAACGGGATAAAAACCCATGGCGCTAAACACATACCATGCCGACATTTGTCCAGCGTCTTCGTTTCCACTGAGGCCATCAACGGCAGTAGAATATTGGGTAGTCATAATTTGTTGCAAGATTTCCTGCGACTTCCACGGTTTTCCTGCATAATTGTACAAATATCCAATGTGATGACTGGGTTCATTTCCGTGTGCGTATTGCCCGATCAATCCTGAAATATCCGGGGAAGTATTTTCTCCGGTGATGTTCGAATCCTGATTGAAAAGAGAATCGAGGCGTTCTGTAAATGCATCATCGCCACCCATAACTTCGATCAGTTTATCTACTTGATGTGGAACAAACCAACTGTGTTGCCAGGCGTTGCCTTCGGTGTAGTCTGTATTTACTCGGTGTGTAGAGCGTTTTGGATCAAAGGGTTCTACCCAATTTCCTTCTTTGGTTTTACCACGCATAAACTTGGTTTGTTCATCATATACATTTTGCCAAAATCCTGATCGCACAATGAAATGTTCATACTCAGATTCTTTCTCCAACATAAAAGCCATTTGTGCAATTGCCCAATCATCAAAAGCATATTCGAGAGTTTTGGTAACAGATTCAACTTCCAGTTCAGAAGGGATGTAGCGGTATTTTCTGTATAAATCAGAACCACGTTGATTCTGCATAGCACTAGCTTTCATGGCTTCAAAAGCGAGCTCAGCATCGTAATCCCGAAATCCTTTGGCATAAGCATCTACAATTACCGGAATGGCATGGTAGCCGGTCATGGTATTGGTTTCATTTCCATATAATTCCCAAACCGGTAGCAATCCTTTTTCTTCATAGAAATCCAGCATGGTTCGGATCATGTCGTTAACTCTGTCCGGGTTAGTGATAGTAAGTAATGGATGTTGAGCCCGAAAGGTATCCCACAAAGAATAAATGGTGTATTTGGTTTGATCCTGATCCACATCAGAAAATAAAACCGGAGCTAGTTTAGAGTGATAAAGTGCCGTATAAAAAATCGTTTTCTTCTCATAGTCACCTTTCACTTTAATTTTGCTGAGTTCTTTATCCCACTTCATTTCTGCGAAGAGTTTGGTCTCGTCAAAATCCCATCCGTCTAATGTTTCCAGATTTGCCAACGCACCTTCTTCACTGTTTGGTGAGAGGGCGATTTTGGCAAGAATTTCACGACTATTACTTTCGAACTTCAATACTCCGAAAGAAGTATAGTCGCTATAATCAGCAGAATCAGTGATCCTAAAAACAGAATCAGTGATCGTAAAGGCAGAATCAGTGATCACAAAATCAGAGGAAAATTCCATAGCAAAATAAACATGCTGATCATTTGCCCAACCTGATGATCTACGATAACCGATCAATTTTTTGTTTTCACCTTCGCCATCAACTCTGAAATAAGATTCGGTCATTGAGTCCCAATTTAAGCTGAATCCAAGATCCAGGTTCAGAAATTGAGGATCGCCATATTCATAAGTGAAGCGGTACATGGCAACCCTTTCAGTTGCGGTCATTTCAGCATTGATGTCATAATCATTCAGAAAAACACTGTAATAACCGGGAGAACCTTTTTCCCGATCGTGCGAAAACTTAGAAGCGTAACTTCGTTTGTTTTCATATTTAGCAGAATCAGATAGCAAAACTTTACGGTTCGTTGGCATAATGAGAATATCATTCAGGTCGCCAATTCCCGTTCCGCTTAAATGTGTTTGTGCAAATCCTGTAATAATGCTATCCGAATAATGATACCCGGAAACCCAATCCCAGCCAGGCGTTCCGTTAACAGGGCTTGGTTGTATCATTCCAAAAGGTAACGTAGCTCCCGGATAAGTATGCCCGTGTCCACCCGTGCCAATAAATACATCTACGTATTTATTTGGAGATTCGTAGTTGGAGCAGGAGATGAGGAGTAGGATACAGAAGAGTATTGTTATCGGTGTAAAAGGCTTTCTCAATTTGATAAAAGGCACTCTTTTAAGAATTGGTTTTATGTTTCTTACAAACCTGAGTTCGATTCTAAAATAGCACATAAATAAGGTTCTTTCGTCATTCCTGCGAAAGGGGGAATCTAGGTTGTGTAAAACGTTTCTTAGCTTCAATATAAATCCAGATCTCGGGCATACGCCGCGAGATGACCTCAAAATGAACCTCAATAACTTATTTTAGAATCGAAATCAGGTTACAACTTAATGAAAATCCTCCTTTAAAGGGGACTCAAAATCTCGCATAGAGATTTTGCGGGGGATGTTGTGAAGTTTACTATCTCCTAAATTTCACAACATCCCTCGGATTGTCCGAAGAACTGTTCGGACAATCGTCGCCCTTCAAAGAGAGATTTACTTTTCCTGTTTTAAACAAGCAAGGGCTTAAGCCCTGCGGCTTATAATTTAAGAATCTAAAAACTCAATAAATTTCTGAACAGCTTTGCCACGATGGCTGATAAGATTTTTAATAGCCGGATCCATTTGAGCAAAAGTCTCGGCAAATTCCTGCGGTACGAAAACCGGATCGTAGCCAAATCCCTTTTTACCTTTTTGTTCAGTGATGATCGTCCCCTTGCAAACTCCTTCAAAGGTATATTCTTTATCGCCATCTGCTAAAGCAACGACCGTTCTGAAGTGAGCTTTTCGGTTAGATTTATCAGTCAACTCAGCAAGCAGTTTCAATACATTATCCTGATAGGTTGCATCTTCGCCTGCATAGCGTGCAGAATACACTCCGGGAGCTCCGCCTAGTGCTTCAACTTCTAGTCCGGTATCATCAGAGAGAGCCGGAATTCCGGTTTGTTCATTTACATAGCGAGCTTTTTTCAAAGCATTGCCCTCAAGTGTTGGCTTATCTTCTTCCACTTCTTCCAGATCAGGAAAATCGAGAGCGGAAAGTACTTCAATCCCAAGATGAGTTACTAATTGCTTCATCTCCTCGATCTTATTCTTATTTCGTGAAGCGAGAATCAACTTATCCATCCAGAAGCTCTTCTTTTCGAGGATTGAGTTTATAATAGAGGTTTATCGCACTTCCAACTGATAACATCGCATTCAAAACTGTAAAAATAAGATCTTCAGTTAAGATGGAGTACACTGTTAATAACAAACTGGAAGACACATACATCAGAATAAAAGCTAAACTGATATCGGTTTTTCCCATTTTAATAGTTTGCCAGGTTTGCGGAATCCATGCTCCGATCAAAATGCCAAATCCTGCCCAACCTAATAGTTCTATTCCGCTCATAATGTGTGATTTTGAATTTCTTTAATTGATTTCATATTCAATCTCGGGCCATATTGCGACACTATTTTTGATGAAGCCAAACTTGCTAATTTTCCCGAGCCTGCATAAGTATGACCATTGGTTATTCCATATAAAAATGCTCCAGCAAACATATCGCCTGCGCCATTTGTATCCACGGCTTTTACTTCGTACGGCTCGATATCAATGAAGGTATCTCCATCAAAAATCATAGCTCCGTTTTTGCCTTGAGTGATTACAAATCGTTTGGCAATTTTCTTCAGTTCTTCTCTGGCTACACTGATGTTGGAACTGTCTGTGAATTTCAAAGCCTCTTCTTCGTTGCAAAATAGAAGATCAACGGAGTTGCCGATCACCTCATGAAAAAGACCTTTAAATCCTTCAACAATCGAAGGATCTGAAAGTGTGATGGAAGTTTTTACGCCATGTTTTTCAGCTAGTTGCTTGGTAAGTTTCATTGCTTCAAATGCGGTTGGAGATGCAACCAAATAACCTTCTAAATAAATATACTCTGAGTTTTTAATGGCATTCTCATCCACTTCATTCGTTGAAAGGGAAGTCGTGATTCCCAGAAAAGTATTCATGGTTCGGTCAGCATCGTCTGTGATCATAACGAGACACTTTCCGGTAATTCCATCTTCTCTTTTTTTGCCGTCTAAATTGGTAGAGATACCGGCTTCAGCCAAATCGTTCAGATAAAAATTACCAAAGTCATCATCGGCTACTTTACAGGAATAAAAAGCATTTCCCCCAAACTGAGAAACAGCCATTACGGTATTTGCAGCTGAGCCACCGGATTTCATCGCTGCATTTTTATGATCGATAGCATTAATCAATCGAGACTGTGTTTCTTCATCAACCAAGGTCATTAATCCTTTTTTAATCTTATGATTGGTTAAGAAAATTTGTTCAACTTCAAAATCGATATCAACAAGAGCGTTGCCGATACCGTAAACATCAAATTTTTTATTCATGTGCTGTGTTAAAGAGCGTTCAGTTTTTTAAGAGGTGGAAAGTACGGACAGTTACTGTTCTTTGAAAGCCAAGAAGTTTGAACTGATGGTTCTTAAGAGTCGGTTATTTTAAGCTTTCTAGAATTGCTAAAAATTCCTTTGGGTCATAGGCAGGGATAGAACTGCTAGTAAAATCTTTTCTATTTCTTGTTAAAATAGCATCTAGTTTGTTGTGAATTGCTACTTGGTATAAAACAGCATCTTCAAAATCTTTGAATCCACTTTCAAGTGCATCTTCAAGAACGGCTCTATGAATATTAGCAACATTAAATATTTGAAGCAGTTTTTTTACTTGTCTCGCGCTTATTTGTGATGAGCTTTTTTTTTCAAGTAAATAAAAAATAGTGGTAACTGTAGTTGCGCCTATCCAACCTTCTATCTTTCCTTGTTCAGCAAAGCCCATTGCTTGAGATGAGGTGATGAAAAATGGATTTCTTATCAGGAAAACATCCAAAATAACATTAGTATCAAATACTACTTTCATTTCAGATACTTCTCTTCCAGATATTTTTCATAGTCTTTTTCACTTATAGCCGAGTTTTTTAAAATCCCTACAAGAGAAGAAGTAATCGGTGGAAGGCTTTGGGAAAAAGAATCTTTTTCTTCCTCTATTAATGCAAAGTAATCTGCTACCATTTTGGACACAGAGGTCCCTTTTTGCTTTGCTCGTTTCTTCGCCCGTTTAATCAGGGACTCATCTAATCTTAAAGTTAATTTACTCTTCATAGCGTGACGTATAATTATATAATTAATATACGTCAATTTTATTTATAAAAGTAATGCGTTTATTTTTAGTTCATTCTTAATCCTGTTTTATACATAAGATGAATCAATTTCCTACATTCAATTCATGCAAAATCTTCAATCATTTCTACAAGAACGACTACGATCAGATCTTCCCGGCAAACTCGCACAAAATATTATGCGTCCGGCACCAAAAGTTGAGCGCCAAAACGAAATGACCTACAAGCCTGAAACGGATAATTTCAGAAACAGCAGTGTGTTGGTTGCCGTAATAACTTGGAATGAAGAGCCCGAAATTATGTTCACGCTTCGCACGGCAGGAATAAAACATGGAGGACAGATCAGTTTTCCGGGCGGTGGAAGAGAAGGAGATGAGACCATAGAAGAAACGGCGTTAAGAGAAGCTCATGAAGAAACGGGATTAAAACCTGAGAATGTAGAAGTGATTGGAAATCTAACAGCTTTATATGTAAATCATTCAGAAAATATGGTAACTCCGGTAGTTGGTTTTATACAGAATGAGCAGGAGTTTTGTGCAAACCCAAATGAAGTAGATGAGATTTTTACGGTGCCCATTTCGAAATTGGTAAATGGAGAATTCTCGAAAGTGGAAGATTGGAAATTGAGAGATCTTGATTACAGTATTCCTATTTGGGATGTTCACCCCGTTCCACTTTGGGGCGCAACTGCAATGATGTTAAGCGAATTTGTAGAATTGTATAAGGAATTTTTGGAGAGTTAACCACAGAGCTAATATTGCTTTAAATCTGAGCTCGATTCTAAAACAAGTTATTTGAATTTTTTATTCTAGAAAGGTTAATAACTCATCTAAATTGAACCAAACTTTAAATCAATAGGCTTTTCGTCTTACTTTTGTGCCGACAAAAGTAACAAAAGCTCCCGGCTATGAACACTGGTCGGCGTGAGGAATAAGTTTGCTGAATAAATCTCATGGTCTTCGTACAATCCGGGAAGTTTTCTACATCGAGCCTGTAGAGATTTATTCATCCATTCGGACACGCAAACCTATTCTCTCACTTGCTCCGACCGCCATTCAAATGCCGAGTAATTGGAAGCCCTTTAAAAGTCCCTCAATATTTAAGTAACAATAATGGGCATGTTCTTAGGTCAAATTGAGGTGAATAGGCCAAAAATTTGATGAGTTAAACCAACCCTGCTGCTTTCTTTCCTAAATTCATTCCAAGTGCTACACCCATTCCGCTTAATCCGGCTGCGAGCAAACAATGTTCACCAATTTCTTCTAATAAATAAGATTTTGATTCTGTGAAGCCCATAATTCCCGACCATTCTTGCTCAATTTCCCAACCTTTCGGTAATTCCATTACTTCATTTGCGAAATGGATTAAATATTCTTTAATGCTGTTATTCACTCCAAATTCTGAAGTTGATTCTTCCTCATAAGCTACATCTCTTCCGCCGCCGATTAAAATTCTATCTTCGCTTATATTCCTGAAATACACATAGCCTTTGTTGTAATGAAAAGTCCCTTTCCATTCCATCGTTGCTATTTCATTGGTTACAAAAACATAACCTCGTCCGGGTTTTATTTTCTTTTCGGGAAGAATTTTTTGAGTAAAGGCATTGGTTGCCACAATCAGCTTATCGGATTCAAATGTGTGATTGTTCATTAAAGCAACCTCATTCAAATCTGTATTTAGTTTTGATACTTCTGAATTCCAACGAAATTCAATTCCCGATTGTATACATTTATTAAGTAACGTTTTGATCATTTTTCCGGGATGCAGCATCCCTTCAACACGATTGAAAAAAGCCGGAATTCCTAAATAAGTACTGATTTCAAAAACTTCTTTTTCTCCGATTAGCTCTTCCATCCAGGCGTTTAATTTTGGAACATATTCCCGAAGTTTTATAAACTCATCAGAATCAGTGAAGATTTCCCAGCCGCCTTCTGGTTCATAGTCGATATTTTCATCCCCCAAAGTTTCCCGAAGTAGCAGCAACCCTTCATAACGATCTTTGATTCTCTGTTTAACCACAGATTCAGATTCAATTTCCAAATCAGCTATCAATTCCCCAACACTTCCGATACAGGCAAAACCTGCATTTCGGGTACTTGCTCCGATTGGATAAAATCCTCGATCTAATACCAAAATTTTTGCATCAGGATAATCCTGTTTAAAAAAGTAAGCACTTGAAAGTCCCGTAAGTCCGGCGCCAACAACAATCAGATCATAGTTCTGATTGTATAGTTCATCTTCCCAAAAAGAACGATTTGGCTGATTCATCAATCTTGAAAAATTAAAGCAACCATCAATGGCGCTGCCGTTAGGAAAAAACGATCATCCACATTGTATTTAGGATGATGCCACACATAGGTCGATTCGGATTCTTCGCTTCCGCTTCCAACAAAAAAGAAAGCCCCCGGAAAAATTTCCAGATAAAAACCGAAGTCTTCTCCTGCCATGCTCGGTCTTTCCAGTTCAATGGCGGCTTCGATGCCAAACAGTTCTTTTGTAGTCTCCAAAACATTCAAGGTTTCTTTCTCCGAATTAAGTACAGCCGGATATCCTCTTCGATATACCAACGAATAACTTCCGCCAGAAGCTTCAGTAATTCCTTTTAAAAGAGCGTGTAATCTTTGCTCAATCAAATTCTTAGTTTCTTTACTGAATGTTCGGACAGTTCCAAAAAGTCTTACTTTTTCAGGAATAATATTATGGGCCGTTCCGCCTTCAATTTTTCCAATGGTTACTACTGCTGATTCAGTTGGATCCACAGAACGACTTACAATCGTTTGCGCTGCGTTTATAAATTGTGAGGCGATCACAATCGGATCGACAGCTTCGTGAGCCCGAGCAGCATGCCCGCCTTTGCCGGAAATTACTATATCAATTTCATCCGGACTTGCCATTAATTCCCCGACTTTAGTAGCAACGGTGCCGGGTTTATGGCTTGGAGAAGTATGAAGTCCATAAATGGCATCAATATTTTTTGATTGAAGAAATCCGGTATCACAAAGTAATTTACCACCGCCCGGAAGTTTTTCTTCTCCTGGTTGAAATACAAGGAGAACGGTGCCTTCAATTTCATCTTTCAACTCTATTAAAATTTTAGCAACGCCTAATAAGTTAGAAGTATGAGCATCATGCCCACAACAATGAGCTGCTCCTTCATTTTTAGAAAAGAATTCTTTTTTAAAATCTCCTTCTTCGGTCATAGCGAGTGCATCAATATCGGCTCGAAGCGCAATAACTCGATCTGATTTTATTCCACCTTCAATAACTCCAACACAACCGGTTTCAAGTGGACTTTCGTATGGAATCTGTAATTCATCCAGTTTAGATTTTATGAACTTAGTAGTTTCAAATTCTTTATAGCTTACTTCAGGATGTTGATGTAAATACCGTCTGGTAGTAATCATTTCCTGATGAAGTTGTTCTGTAAGAGACTTTATTTTTTTCTGAATATCCATTCTATTTCATTGAGGAATTAGGTTGCTGAATAATATATATACTTAACCATCAAATCTGTAACTTTAGATTAAAGCATACGTACGGAATATTTGATGCATTCAAGAAATAAATTATGAAAAAAACATCCTGGGAAATAGTTGTAGCAGGTATTTTACTTTTGTTTGTGGCGATTTTCATCACTTCCAAAAACGATGAAAATGATCGCAACCATAAACAGGAAGAAGAGAGATTTGCCCGTGTTATTGCATCTGAAGAAGCTGAAAGAGCTATGTCTTCTGAAAATATACGAATCATCAATATAGAAGAGCTTGCTAATGTTGAAGGGTTGAAAGAGTTGTCTGAGTTGAAGTCTTTGGAGGGATTACAAAGATTGAAAAATTTAACAGCTTTAATTCCCGACAGTGCAAAAAGTGATATTATTGCGGAATTGAACGCAGCGCTTTCTGAATTAGAAGATGACAGTTTCTCAATCAACATCGATATTGAAGATAACCTGGTATTGCTTCAGAAAGAATACAAAACTGAAGAAGGTAAATGGTCAGATGTATCACCCGGAGTATATGCTTATACAAAAAAATTCGATGCTTCTAATCTGGAAGACATCTCTATTCAATTATCAAGTGGCTCGGTGATTTTAGTGGGGTCAGATGATTCAAAAGCTTCAATTACGGTAAAAGCTTCGGGGAAAATTGCAGCTCGTGAATTGTTACAAGAAATGGTTTCTGTTTCAATGATCAAGAAAAATCGTAATGCAGAGGTTCGGGTAAACAATTCAAAAAAAGAAGATTCTAATATCCAACTTCAAACAACGTTAGTGATACCTTCATCTTTAGATGTAGTCTCTTTTACTGATGGCGGACATATTGAAGCGACAAACTTCAAAGGGGATGTAGAATTTAAAACTTCCGGTGGGCATATTACTTTAAAAGATCTTTCAGGAGATATAACCGCATTTACTGAGGGTGGGCATATTAAATTGTCTAATTCAAAAGGAGATGCTTCTTTAAAATCACTTGGTGGTCATTTGTCTGCAGACAATTTTGACGGAGAGATCGAAATGAGAACTTCCGGAGGGAATGTTATCGGAACCAAATTGGCAGGTAGTGCAAATGCTTTTTCTAGTGGTGGAAATATTCAACTCCAGTTCAATAGTGTTCGGGGAGAGATACAAGCTCGAAATGGAGCAGGACAGATTGATATTTCCTTACCTTCAGATATTAATGCTGATTTAAACCTTACCGGAACTAAAGTGGAACTTGATTCAAGGTTTGTTTTTAAAGGTGAGAGGAAAAAAAATCAGATCATCGGAAAAATTGGAAACGGTGGAATTAAAATCACTGCAAAAACCGGATACGGAACGGTAATGATTGAGAAAAATGAATGATAGACCTGATCATCACATAACAAAAGACGGTTCTTCCACACTCTATTCAAAAAAGTACGATCAGTATTATCACAACCCAAACGGTTCAGTTTCTGAAAGCAAGTATCTATTTTTTGAAACCCCAAATGTGGTTCAAGTTTTAAGGGAAAACAAATTAGTTACTTTTTTTGAAACAGGTTTTGGTACAGGGCTGAATTTTCTACTACTGTTAGATTACTATTTGTCTAATGAATGCAAATCTGAAGTACACTTTTATAGCGTAGAAGCTTTTCCTGTTTCTGCAGGCCAGGTTAAAGAATTTAATTATGCCTCTTTTTCTGATTTCAGGGAATTGGATCCGGTCTTGAAAAATGTGTTCACAAATTTAAAAGAAGGGATGAATGTAATTAAGCCTTTGGATGAGGTTGATATAACCCTACATCTATTTATCGGGAGGTTTGAAAATTTCAAAGCAGAGAAAATTCAAGCTGATTTTGTCTTTCACGATGCGTTTTCGCCAGAGGTGAATGAAGAATTATGGACGGTTTCTACTTTTGAAAAGTTAAAATCTATGGCGAAAAGTGATGCAGTTTTATCTACGTATTGTGCGGCATCGAAAGCCAGAGCAGCAATGGCAGTGGCAGGATGGAAGCTGGCGAAAGCTAAGGGTGCACTCGGCAAACGTGAAATGACACTTACTTCATTATCTGATGAAAAGCTCACTGAATTTAAGAGACTAAATGAAGAACGACTTATTGAGCGATTCAAAGCCGGTGATTTTGATCGCTGATTTTGTGATTTTTTTGATTTCCACTGATTAAAATCCCCTCTTACGAGGAGATTTTTCCGAAGGGAGACCTATGGCAGTGTAATAATAACCGCTTGTCACTTCGAACGGATGTGAGAAGTCTAACAATCTTTATTATTGAATACGATTCGTAGATATCTCACATCCGTTCGATATGACAAAAGAGGAGATTGGCTAATAAAAATCAAATGCTTAAGAAAAACTTACATAACGAACGTGTTGGATACCTTCTAACTGATTGATGATTTCCAATTCGGTATCGTCAAGTTTTTTATCAACAGTTAAGGCTGTAATAGCATTTAATCCCTTTTCAGTTCGGCCTAAACCAAGCGCTCCGATGTTGATTCCCTTTTTGGCAAGTGCTCCACTTACTGAAGCCAGCATACCCGGAACATCCTTATTTTGATAAAGAATGATATCGCCTTCTAAACGTAATTCAATTCCGTAATTATCAATTTGTACAATTCGGTAATCATTTTCACCAAAAACAGCAGCAGAGATACTTCTGTAAACGGCGCCTTCAGCAAACTTAATAGTTACTAAGTCGTTGTATGTTTTGCCTTTTGAAGACAATACTTCTTTTATAGAAAATCCTCTTTCATCCGCAAAGTAACGAGCATTAATGAGATTTACAGAATCTTCCACATAATTCGAAAGCATTCCTTTTAGAATTCCATCGGTAAGTACATCTGCGAATTTTGCACAATCGCCGGAATATTCAAATTCCAAGCTGCTGGCATGTTCCGGAGAAATTTGGACAGCTAATGCTCCAAGTTTTTCAGCTAGTTGTAAATAAGGCTGTACTTCTTTGTTGGTAAGCAGCGCAATTGATTTCCCATTCAGGCTTCCCTTATAATTTTTGTTTTCAAGCGCATCGCTCATTTGAGCTGCAATTTGCTCGGCTACTTTTTCCTGAGCTTCATCTGTTGAAGCGCCTAAATGAGGTGTACAGATAATTCCGGGATGCGCAAGTGTTTTGTAAAGATCTTCGCTTGGCGGTTCTTGGGAATAAACATCCAACGCTATTCCTCCAACAATGCCGTCATCTAAAAGTTGTGCGAGATCAGTTTCTTTATAAATACCACCACGGGCACAGTTAACTAAACGGATTCCTTTTTTTAGTTTATCCGCATTCTTAAGAGAAACTAATCCTTTCGTTTTTTCAGTGAGAGGGGTGTGAACCGATAAAAAATCTACGCTTCCAAGAAGTTGATCGATGTCAACCAATTCAATGCCCATTTCTGAGGCATGTTCTTTGGTAGAAAAAGGATCGTAAGCAAGTACTTCCATTCCGAAAGCCTGCATTCTTTTAGCTACTTCAGAGCCAATCTTTCCCAGTCCTACAATTCCCAGTTTTTTACCGTGAACTTCAGAGCCCATATATTTTTTGCGATCCCATCCACCACTTTTTACCGTAGCTACGGCAGTTGGAATATTCCGTGCTAATGCGATGATCATTCCGCAAGTATGTTCAGCAGTTGAAATCGTGTTTCCATCCGGAGTGTTCATAACGAGCACTCCTTTTGAGGTTGCCGCTTTGATGTCGATATTATCAACGCCTACACCGGCGCGACCAACTACTTTCATATTGGTTGCTTTTTCGAGTAACTCGGGAGTTACCGTTGTTGCGCTACGGACCACCATACCATCGTAATCTCCAATGCAACTAAATAATTCTTCTTCGGTTAGTTTACCGGGTTGGTCTGCTTTAATTCCTCTTTCTTTGAAAACTTTAGCGCAAACAGGATCTACGCTATCTAATAAAAGTACTTTGAATGACATTTTTTGAGTGAGTGATGTGTGAGTTAATCTTTAATAAAATCTTTGATGAGTTCTTGAATCTCAGGTATTCCTTTTCGGGAACTTGCAGAGTATTCTAAAATGGGTACTTCAATATTCATTTCAGCGAGAATATTTTTTACTACTTTTTTGGATTGAGCTACTTTATTTTTTGAAAGTTTATCAGCTTTAGACATCAAAACACAGAAAGGCATTTCGTTTGATGCCAGCCAGTAGAAAAAATCTTGGTCAAGGCCCGAAGGTTCGTGTCTGGCATCTATAACGGAGAGAATAAGCCTTAAGCTTTCTCTTTCTGATAAGTATTTACGGATGCTTCGGCCCCAGCGGTCGCGCTCTTTTCTGGGGACTTTTGCAAAACCATAACCGGGCAAATCCACAAAAAAACAATCCTCGCCGATTTGGTAATAGTTCATTTGTTGAGTTTTACCCGGTACGTTTGAGGTACGAGCAATATTCTTTCGATTTACGATTGCATTGATGAGAGAAGACTTTCCAACGTTAGAACGTCCGGCAAAACAGACTTCCGGAAATTTATCAGGTGGACATTCTTCAATTTTAGTTGCACTGGTTACAAAAGTAGCTTTACCGTTAAACAAGTTCATTTTCTTCTTTTTCAACTCCAAAATTCACCGGCACCGGGTAGTTGCTTGTGAAGCACGCCGTGCAATAATCATGTCCCGAAGGATTCGCTTCTTTTACCGCATTCACAAGTCCGTCTGCTGATAAATATCTCAAACTATCTACACCGATCTCTTCGGCAATCTTTTCTACATTTCGATCAAATTTGTTGGCAATGAGTTCTTCAGGGTTCGGGAAATCCATTCCATAATAACACGGGCTAATAATTGGTGGAGAACTTACCAAAAAGTGAATTTCAGTAGGGTTACACGCCTTAATCATGTCAACCAACAATCGCGATGTAGTTCCGCGGACAATTGAGTCATCCACAATTACAACCGGTCGCCCTTCAATTACTCCACGAACCGGATTAAATTTAGTTCTAACTTTTTGTTCACGAGATTTCTGTCCCGGAGAAATAAACGTTCTTCCTACATAATGATTTCGAATCAACCCGATATCATATTTACATTCATGTCCCATTTTCTGGTTCTCATTTGCATAGCCAATCGCCGCAGTATTGCTGGAATCAGGGACTGAAATAACAACCGGCTTTTTCTTAGAATCTTTAATGTTAACAACCTCATTGACAGGATGTTCTTTCGCTAAAGCTTGACCCAAATTTCTTCTGATTTTATCGACCATTTCTCCAAAAATCATGCTATCAGGTCGTGAGAAATACACATACTCAAAAATACACTGGCTCGTCTTAGTTCCCTCTTTAGGTTCGATGAAATAGGAGGTTACCTCGCCGGCATCTGAAGCTTCCTGATCGATAACTACTACTTCACCGGGTTCAACATCCCGAACATATTCAGCCTTATTTATATCAAAAGCACAAGTTTCACTGGCCAGGCAGAATTTTCCATCTTTTTTACCTAATGCTAAAGGCCTGAACCCATTGGGATCTCTAACACCGATCAATTTGTCGTCAGTAAGAATCACCAAACAATATGCGCCTTCAATTTGATGAAGCGCATCCATGATTTGTCCCATTTGATCTTGTTTCAAGCTGTGAGAAATCAAATGTAAAATAAGTTCAGTATCAGAAGTACTTTGAAATAAAACGCCTTCTTTTCGAAACCGTGATCGAATCTGTTTAGCATTAGATAAGTTTCCATTATGGCCAATTGCTAAGTTTCCATTTCTATAGTGAACTCTAAACGGCTGAATGTTAGCAGGGTTTTTTGAAGAACCTGAAGTGGAATAGCGATTATGACCGATTGCTGAGCGTCCTAATAAGATCTTATTCATGATCTTTGGCTTATCAAAAACACTTAATACCAAGCCAAAATCTTTGTAAGAAGGCATAACCATGCGGTCTTTATCAGCATCGTAATTGCTGGTAACTATCCCTGCTGATTCTTGCCCACGGTGCTGAAGTGAATGAAGACCATAATAGGTAGTTAGGGCAGCTTCTTCGTGATCAAAGATGCCAAAGATTCCACAATACTCGCGTGGTTTATCGCTCATTAAATACTCCGGATTTGTGTGATTTATGAGAAACAGCAAGATAAGAAATGAAAAGCGTAATTTTGAATTAGGATGTGGCTTTACTCAGTTTTTTATCTGGCGGGAATTTTAAGATCTATATTTTGGAAGTTTTACAAAGAAGGTAGTGCCTTCTCCTTCAGTACTTTCGTAGTAAATATCTCCATTCATTCTTAGTACGAATTCTTTGCATAAACTCAGTCCAAATCCGTTACCAATCTCCATGTTGGTGCCTATACGAGTTTTAGAATTATCTTCAAAAAGAGAGCTCTGAATATCTTCGGGAATTCCAATCCCGGTATCTTTAATAGAGAATGTAATAAACTCGCCTTCTTCAGAACAATTGAATTCTATCTCACCGTTAGCTTCGGTAAACTTAATACTGTTAGAAAGAAGATTGCGGATAATGAGTTTAAAGGCGCTGGCATCAACGTAAGCTTTTGTCTGTTCCGGTATTTTATTCTGAATTTTGATTTCTTTTGCTTCTAATTGGAACAACTGTTTAGAAATCACATCATCAATGATAGGTTTGGTATCATGAATCTTGGGATTAATTCTGATTCCGGACATTTGTTTTCTTGCCCAAGCTAAAAGGTCATCTAATGTATCAAGATTTTTTTGGAGTGTAGGTTCCAGACCAATAACCAGCTCTTTGATTTCCTCTATAGACATATCACTCTTATTGATGAGATATAAAATACCTTGCATCGATGCCATGGGCGAGCGAAGATCGTGAGCTACAATAGCAAATAGCTTATCCTTAGTTTGGTTAAGTTCTTCGAGTTCTTTTTTCTGTTGGTTTAAGAGGTGATTTACTTTCTTACGTTCTCGTCCAGACCTAAAAACAACGTAGAGTAACACTAAAATCAGAAAGATTGCGATTACAGCAGCAAAATTGAGCCTTCTTGTTAGAACTAATTGACGTTCCTGCACAGTTTGCTTTTCCTCTAAAAAATGATTGATTTCTGTTTGCCTGTTTAGTTCGAGCTCACTTTCTAGTTCAGAAAGTGCGTTATCGGAATCATTTCTTGCTAAACTATCAGATAAGTTTTTGAAATCTTCAAGTGCCTTCAAAGCCTGAGCGGTTTCTCCAGCTTTTTTATACGTTAAATAGAGTTTTTCGTGAAGTTGAATTATGTACAGGTTCTGATTTAAATCTTTCGCAACGTCAAGCGCTTTTCGATACCAATTTATAGCTTCATAAGGCTGTGAAAAACTATCATAAAGATCTCCCAATCCTTTGTAATTAAAATATAATCCCTGTGGTATTTTAAGCTCTACACAGTATCCTAAAGATTCTTCAAACGCATCTTTGGCTTTCGTAAATTGCCTTTTATCTGCGTAAAGTACTCCCAGGTTGTAAATGATTTGAAAAGGAGGAGTGTTTGGTCTTATCTCTTTGTGTAACTTTAAAGCTTTATCGTAATATCTAACTCCCTCATCATAATTTTTTCTGTTGCTTAAAGCATTACCAAGATTTAAATAGATCCTTAATAAATCAGGTTTATAATTGTTTTGCAGAGCAATAGACTCAGCTCTTCTCAAATAATATTCAGCGAGTTCATATTCTGCATAGGAATTGTAGGAGTCTCCAAGATTATTTAAAGTAATGACAAGAAATGTAGAATCTTTGGTTGACTCTGCAAATTGTAATCCTTCCAGATAGTTTTTTAGGGTATTAGATTTATCCCCAAGCTTATGATATGCAGAGGCCATATTTACATAGATGGCTGCAATTGATCGGGATCTTTTTTCTTCAGGAAGGAGTTCAACAAAACTCAGCGCTTTTGTATAAGCATCAATAGCGAGATCTGATTGCCCTTTGTAATTATATGCTGCGGCCTGAATATTATAAAAATTGAATCGTAGTCTGCTCTCCGGATATCGGTCTATAACTTTGTTTATTTCAGTAAAGGTTGAATCGAACTGTTTTTGAATAAGTAAAATTTCAACCCGTTTTAAATCCGAGAAAGCTAAACCTAATTCGAAGTTGAGTTGCTGAGATAAAGTTTCTACAGAATCTAATTTTTGAAATGTTCTCTCAAAATCACCAACATCCATCAAATCTTCAATATCGTTGAACATTGATTTAACGAAAGTGGTATCATTTTGTACGACTTGGACTATGGAAGAGGAATTGCCGTAAGAGTTAGATGGCGATAGTAAACCAACTCCAAAAAATAGAAATAAATAGGAAATCCAGATTTTTTTAACCACGATAGATGAATAAGTGGCTTTAGTATAGCATTCTAAATGGTCAAAAAAAAAGCCATTCTTTAAGAATGGCTTACTTAAATAAATTATAATTCACTTTAAAATTACTTAATCAAAGAAGCCTCTAATTTGATATCAGTTCCGGCTAATGCTCTGGATACCGGACATGCTTCTTTCGTCACATTAGCTATTTTTTGAAACTCGCTATCACTTAGTCCGGGAACATCTGCTACAGCTACTAACTTTATGTTTGTTATTGTTGGATTTCCATCTACCATATCTAAAGTTACTGTAGCTTTGGTGTCCACGCTTTTAGAATCATGACCGGCACCATGTAGCTCATTAGAAAGCGCCATTGAGTAGCAACCTGCATGTGCAGCTCCAATCAACTCTTCAGGATTAGTTTGCTCTTTATCTTCAAATCTGGATGCAAAAGAAAACGCAGCTTTATCTAATACTCCGCTTTCAGAATTAATTTTTCCACTTCCTTCTTTTAAATTACCGTTCCATACGGCGGATGCTTTTTTGTTTGGCATAAATAGTCCTTTTTTTGATTTTGATTAATTCATATTCAATAAACCAAACAGTAAGCTGTTGTAAGAAATTCCAATTATCAAGGTGAGGATGAAATTTTATATTTCGATATGGCCAACAAACCCAATAAAGGAC
>TARA_R110002110_G_scaffold415573_1_pt1 | contig 39912 bp, 37 predicted proteins | sample TARA_R110002110 | Tara Oceans TARA_R110002110 (sample SAMEA4397330) | marine metagenome | biome: Polar Biome; feature: [SRF] surface water layer (ENVO:00010504); material: water (ENVO:00002006), including particulate matter (ENVO:01000060) such as... | depth 5 m | reverse complement strand
CATGGATGTCGCATCCGAGCCCCCATGGATGGGTTCACGGCGTGTCCGGCCGGCCCCCATCAGCCACGCACGGGGCTCGGGCCGAAGCACTACCCACCCAACAACTCAAGCCGCTGCGCGTTTCCCTGCCTTGCGTTTTGGTGGTTTTGGCTTCCCGGCAGCGTCCCTGGAGGCCTGTCGTTTCAGCAGCGGCCCCAGGAACTGCCCGGTGTAGGACTTCTTCACCTTGGCCACGTCCTCGGGAGTGCCGGTGGCGATGATCTGGCCGCCTCCCGAGCCGCCCTCGGGCCCGAGGTCAATGATCCAGTCGGCGGTTTTGATCACATCCAGGTTGTGCTCGATGATGACCACGGTGTTGCCATGGTCGCGCAGGCGGTGGAGGACTTCCAGCAGCTGGCGGATGTCCTCGAAGTGGAGGCCGGTGGTGGGCTCGTCGAGGATGTAGAGGGTCTTGCCGGTGTCGCGCTTGGACAGTTCGCGGGACAGCTTTACCCGCTGGGCCTCGCCCCCGGACAGGGTGGTGGCGGCCTGGCCGAGGCGGATGTAGGACAGGCCCACGTCGATCAGGGTTTGCAGTTTGCGGGCGATGGCGGGCACGGGCTCGAAAAAGGCCAGTGCATCCTCCACCGTCATTTCCAGCACTTCGTGGATGTTCCTGCCCTTGTAGCGGATCTCCAGGGTCTCGCGGTTATAGCGCTTGCCCTTGCAGACATCGCAGGGGACGAAGATATCCGGCAGGAAGTGCATCTCGACCTTGGTGACGCCGTCGCCCTGGCAGGCCTCGCAGCGGCCACCCTTGACGTTGAAGCTGAAGCGGCCCGGCTTGTAGCCGCGGGAGCGTGCTTCCTGGGTGCCGGCGAACAGCTCCCGCACCGGGGTAAAGATGCCGGTGTAGGTGGCGGGGTTGGAGCGCGGAGTGCGCCCGATGGGACTCTGGTCGATATCAATGCACTTGTCGATGTGCTCCATGCCCTTGATCCCGGTGTGGGGTGCCGGGTTCAGCGTGGTAGCACCGTTGAGCTCGGTGGCAGCGATCGGGTACAGGGTATTGTTGATCAGGGTGGATTTGCCGGAACCGGAGACGCCGGTGACACAGGTCAACAGACCCAGCGGCAGCTCAAGGTCAACTGCCTGCAGATTGTTGCCGCTGGCTCCGGTCAGCTGCAGCAGGCGTTTCGGGTCGGCCGGGATACGCTTGTCCGGGACTGCGATGCTGCGCTTGCCGGAGAGGTAGGCGCCGGTCAGGGACTCGTCGTTGTCGATGATATCCTGCAGGCTGCCCTGGGCGACGATGCGGCCGCCGTGGACCCCGGCGCCGGGGCCGATGTCGATGATGTGGTCTGCCTTGCGGATGGCGTCCTCGTCATGCTCCACCACCAGGACGGTATTGCCCAGGTCCCGCAGGTGGGTGAGGGTACCCAGCAGGCGCTCGTTGTCGCGCTGGTGCAGGCCGATGGAGGGCTCGTCGAGGATGTACATGACACCCACCAGGCCAGCGCCGATCTGGGAGGCCAGGCGGATGCGCTGGGCCTCGCCGCCAGACAGGGTTTCGGCGCTGCGGCTCAGGGTCAGGTAGTTCAGGCCCACATCCACCAGGAAGCGGTAGCGGGCGCGCAGTTCCTTGAGGATCTTGCCGGCGATCTCGCCCTTGCGACCCTCCAGCTCCAGCTGGCCAAAATACACCTCTGCTTCACCCACGGGAAGCTCGGTGATGCTGGGCAGGTTGCGGTCGTCCACGAACACGTGGCGCGCATCCCGGCGCAGGCGGGTGCCGTGGCAGTCGGGGCACGGTTGGGTGGACAGGAACTTCGCCAGCTCTTCGCGCACGGACTGGGATTCGGTGTCGCGATAGCGCCGCTCCATGTTGGGGATGATGCCCTCGAAGGGATGGGTACGCTTGTAGACGTCACCGCGATCATTCATGTAGGCGAACGCCACCTCCTCATCGCCGCTGCCGTGGAGTATGGCTGCGCGGTGGCCCTTCTTCAGCTGCTGGAACGGGGTGTCGATGGAGAAGCCGTAGTGATCCGCGAGGCTGGTGAGCATGTGGAAATAGTAGACGTTGCGGCGATCCCAGCCGCGTATTGCCCCCTCGGCCAGGCTCGCCTCCGGGTGCAGGACAATCCGGTCGGGGTCAAAGTACTGTTTTACCCCGAGGCCATCACAGGTGGGACAGGCGCCCGCGGGGTTGTTGAAGGAAAACAGGCGCGGTTCCAGTTCATCGATGCTGTGGCCGCAGATCGGGCAGGCAAAACGGGCCGAAAACATGATGTCCTCGCCGCCACCGTCCATGTAGTTGATCGTCGCCAGGCCATCGGTCAGTCCGAGCGCGGTTTCGAAGGACTCCGCCAGCCTCAGGTTCAGGTCGGCGCGCACCTTGAAGCGGTCCACTACGACCTCGATGTCGTGCTTCCTCTTCTTGTCCAGCTTTGGCAGGTCGTCCAGATCGGTGACGATGCCGTTGACCCGGGCGCGGACGAAGCCGGAGGCGCGCAGTTCCTCGAAGACGTGCAGGTGCTCGCCCTTGCGCGCTTTCACCACCGGCGCCAGCAGCATCAGCCGGGTGCCCTCGGGCAACGCCAGTACCGAATCCACCATCTGGCTCACGGTCTGGGCGCGCAGGCTCTCCCCGTGTTCAGGGCAGCGCGGTTCGCCGACGCGGGCATACAGCAGGCGCAGGTAGTCGTAGATTTCGGTAATGGTACCGACGGTGGAGCGTGGATTGTGAGAGGTGGACTTCTGTTCGATGGAAATTGCCGGTGACAGACCCTCGATATGGTCCATATCCGGCTTTTCCATCATCGACAGGAACTGCCTCGCGTAGGTGGACAGTGATTCAACGTAGCGCCGCTGGCCCTCGGCGTAGAGTGTGTCGAAGGCAAGGGACGACTTGCCGGAACCGGACAGCCCGGTAATGACCACCAACTGGTCGCGAGGGATGTCCAGGTCGATGTTCTTGAGATTGTGGGTGCGTGCACCGCGGACGTAAATGGTGTCCATGAGTCTCCGGTCAGGGCCTGCCAGTCGAACCTGACAGTATAGGGGGTCGGTTCATGTTGAAGCAAAATATACCGGGTTCTACGCAGGCCCGGGAGCGGCGGATGCCACGGGGGCAGGGAAGCTGTTAACATTAGGGTTTTTGCGAAGCTGCCGGCCTGTGATTACCGAACACCCCATGACTGCCCTGGAACGTCGCTCCGTGACGTCCCTCGCTCTGCTGTACAACTTTCGCATGTTGGGGTTGTTCATGGTGCTGCCGCTGCTGGCGCTGTATGCAATCGACTTCGAGGGCGCGACCCCGACCCTGATCGGCATTGCTCTCGGCGCCTACGGCCTGACCCAGGCCTGCCTGCAGATTCCATTTGGCTGGTTATCCGACCGGGTCGGGCGCAAGCCGGTGATCATCGGCGGGCTGCTCATTTTTGCCTTCGGCAGCATAGTCGCAGCGCTGGCAGACAGCATCTACGGGATCATCCTGGGGCGCGCCCTGCAGGGCGCCGGTGCCATTGCCAGCAGCGTGATGGCGCTGGTGGCGGACCTCACCCGGCCTGAGCAGCGTACCAAGGCGATGGCGATTGTCGGTGCCAGTATCGGTCTGGCGTTCGCCCTGGCGCTGGTTCTGGGGCCGCTGGTGGCGGGGTTTGGCGGCCTCGAGGCGGTATTCGGTTTCACCGCTTTCCTCGCCCTTTGCGGTATTGTCATCGTCACCTGGCAGATACCGGACCCGCCGCGCACCGGTATAACCCATGCGGAAGTCGGCGCCCGGCCAGGCCTGATGGGGCTCAGTCTGCGCAATCCCACCCTGCTGCGGCTGGACGCGGGAATATTCACCCTGCATTTTGTCCTCATGGCCAGCTTCCAGGTGGTCCCCGGGGTTCTGGAAGGTGCCATCGGCGTAGGCCGTGAGCAGCACTGGCAGGTGTATCTGCCGGCGGTGTTGCTGTCCGTGTTGGGGATTCTGCCGCTCATGCGTCTGGCGGAGAAGGGTGGCCGTCCGCACCTCGTGTTCCTCGGCAGTATTGGTTTGCTGTTTCTGTCGCTGGCGCTGCTGGGCCTGGTGCGCGAGCCCTGGCTGTTCTATGCCGCCCTGTGGCTGTTTTTCGTAGGCTTCAACTACATGGAGGCGGTACTGCCCTCCATGGTCAGCAAGGCGGTAGACCCGGGCGGCAAGGGCACCGCCCTGGGTATATTCTCCACCGCCCAGTTTCTGGGGATCTTCGCGGGCGGAGCCGCCGGTGGCTGGGTTCTGGAGCAGTATGGCGTGATCGGGATTACGGAGCTCTGCCTGGGGCTGATCGCGCTTTGGTTCCTGGTCGCCCTGCCGGTGCCGCGCACAGTGCCGGCGGCGGTCGGCGGGATGTCCTCGCCCTGACCTTCTCGCCTGCTTTTCCCGAGGTCAGTCTCTGGCACCACAGCGCCGGCCGGCCTGACCCTCTCCCCGCATTGACGGGCGAGCAGCAGTGCGATGTGGCGATAATCGGCGGTGGCTACAGCGGCCTGTGGACTGCCTACTACCTGAAAACCCTGGCGCCCGATTGCGCGGTCTGCATCCTTGAGGCGGAGCACTGCGGCTTCGGTGCTTCCGGTCGCAACGGCGGCTGGATGATGGCAGCCCTGCAGGGCGAGCAGCGCTTTCATCATGACCAGTGGGGCGTGGATAGCGCCGAGGTGCGTCAGACTATCCTCGAGATCCTGCCTGAGGTGGAGCGCGTGCTGGCACGGGAGCGACTGGAATGCGATTATCAGCGCGGTGGCGGGCTGTTCGCCGCGGCCCGTTATCCCGAACAGCTGGAGTGGCAGCGGCAGCATTTGGCGGCACTCCATGCTCTGGGCTACGGCGAGGCGGACTACCGCTGGCTGGATAGCGCGGAACTCGGCGCGCGGCTGCGTGTGGCCCGACCGCTGGGTGCCATCTATACCCCCCATGTCGCCCGCATCCAGCCGGCGAAGCTGGCTTTCGGGCTTGCCGCGGCGGTGAGCCGCCTGGGGGTGAAAGTCTTTGAGCAGACACCTGTGGTCGCCAGCAATGGCGAGACACTGACCACTCCCGGTGGCAGCATGAAAGCGCCGGTCAGGGTGCTGGCGGTGGAGGGGTTCAACCGTCGCTTTGGGGATTACCGCAGGCGGGTACTGCCGGTGCAAAGCCGCATGATTGCTACCGAGCCGCTGACCGCGGGGCAGTGGCAGGAGCTCGGTCTCGCCAGCGGCGAGGTGTTCTCGGATGCCAGCCCGGTTGTCACCTACGGCCAGCGCAGTGCCGACAACCGGCTGGTGTTCGGCGCCCGCGGCGCCTACCGTTTTGGTGGCCGTCCCCGCAGTTGCTTTGCTGGTGACCGGGAGGCGTTCCTTGAGGTCCGGCGGCTGCTGCTGGCCTGCCTGCCGCAACTGCAGGAGGTCGCGGTGACCCACGCCTGGGGCGGCACCCTGGGTATTCCCCGCTCGGGCAGCCCCCACGCGGTGCTGGACCCCGTCTCCGGGTTTGCCTGTCTCGGTGGCTACAGCGGCGAGGGTGTCGGCGCGTCGAACCTGCTGGCGCGCAGCCTGGTCGATCTTGTCCTGGATCGCGATAGCAGGCTGACCCGCATGCCCTGGTGCCAGCGCCTGCCAGTGAGCAGCGCTCTCACGCGCTGGGAGCCGGAACCATTGCGCTGGCTGGGATTCAGGGCCATCAATGCAGTGCTGGGCTGGCAGGAGGCGGCCTGCGCCGGTGGCGCACCCCCGTGGCGGCGGCGTTTGCTGGGCCTGGGCGCCGGTCGCCTGAATGGCTTGCGCGACCGGGATTGACGGTTTCTGGCGGTTATTGCTGTCGCATTTGCAGTAGGGGATTGCTATAGTCCCCGACATTATTTCATTCCCTAAACCGTCCATGACAAAGGAGTTGCTATGGCTTCACGGGGCGTAAACAAAGTCATACTGGTCGGTAACCTGGGTGCGGATCCGGAAACCCGCTACATGCCTTCCGGTGGTGCCGTCACCAACGTCAATCTCGCCACCTCCGAGAGCTGGAAGGACAAGCAGACCGGTCAGCCACAGGAACGCACGGAATGGCACCGGGTGGTGTTCTTCAACCGCCTGGCCGAGATTGCGGGTGAGTACCTGAAGAAGGGCTCCAAGGTCTATGTCGAGGGGTCCCTGCGTACGCGCAAGTGGCAGGGTCAGGATGGCCAGGATCGCTACACCACCGAGATCGTCGCCAATGAAATGCAGATGCTGGACAGCCGCAGTGGCGGCCAGCAGGGTGGCAATTATCCACAGGACGACTACAACCAGGGCAGCCAGGGCCAGGGCGGCGCACCCCAGCAACAGCAGCCGGCGGCCTCTGGTCGGCAGACAAGCGCTCCACCTCCCGGTGATTTCGGCGACTTCGACGACGACATCCCGTTCTGATTGCGGGGTCGGCCACCTTGATCTTGGCTCACGACCGGAGACTGTGCCTTGCGCGTGTTGCTGATTGGATCCGACACCCCCCTGGGTCTGGCGCTGGTGGATCATTTGCGGCGTTGGGGGCGGCATGAGCTGGAGGCTGTTTCCAGCTCCACATCACGCTGGAAGAGCGAGCGTCACGCCAAGAAAGTGGTCCGCCGTGTCCGCGCCGATATTGTGGTCGATGCGCGCCTGCAGGGCGCCATAGACAGCGGCGAACTGATTACCGAGCTTGACGTCGAGCGCAGCCACTGGCTGGCAAAGGCCTGCCAGCGCAGTAGTGGCAGTTATTTCCTGCTGTCGACGGCGCGCGTGTTTGCCGGCGACGCCGGGCGCGCCTATCGTGAACAGGATGTCCCCGACAATACAGAGACGGTGGGCCGGCTGTTGGCTGCCGCCGAGGCCCGCACCCGGGAGACCTGTGTCCAGCATGTCATTCTGCGGCTGGGGCCGGTGTTTGCGCCCAGTGGTATCAATGTCTTGTCGCACATGCTGGCGCAGCTTGTCGATGGCGGCAAACTGGTGCTGGACAATCAGTTGCGCGGTTGTCCCGTGGAATCCGCGGACGCCGCCAGGGTGGTGGCCGGGGTCCTCGACCAGCTGGGCGCAGGCGCGGAGGCCTGGGGCACCTATCACTACTGCAGTCCCGACCCCACCAACTGCTACGAGTTTGCGGAAGTGCTGTTGGCTTCGGCTTCCCAGTTTTCCGAGTTTTCGGCCGACGCCGTGCAACTGCAGCCGGTGGGGGAGGACAGCCTGCCACGCAACCGTGCCCTGCAATGTGGCCGTATCCGCGGTACCTTCGCCATCAAGCAGGTGCCCTGGCGCGGCTTCGTCGCCGATGCCGTGCGTCAGTACTTCTACCAGCAGCAACACCAGCAACAAAACCGCAAGGAGGCCTGAGCTGTCCATGTCTGCTCCTGTTGATGACCCCCAGGTGACGCTCGGCGTTGCTGTGCTGACGGTTTCCGATACCCGTACTGCTGATACGGACAGTTCCGGCCAATATCTGCAGGACGCGCTGCTGGCTGCCGGACACCGCTGCGTCGACCGCCAGATCGTCAGGGATGATATCTACCAGATTCGCGCGGTACTCTCGCGCTGGATTGCGGATGAGTCGGTGGCAGCGGTGCTGGTCACGGGCGGCACCGGCTTCTCGGGGCGGGATTCCACGCCGGAGGCGGTAATGCCGCTGTTCGACAAGGCCATTGACGGCTTTGGCGAGGTGTTCCGGGCCCTTTCCCTGGCGGAAATAGGTTCCTCCACCGTGCAGTCCAGGGCGCTCGGCGGATTGGCCAATAACACGGTAATTTTTTGCATGCCAGGCTCTACCGGGGCCTGCCGCACCGCCTGGACCGGGATCATTCGCGACCAGCTCGACAGTCGCCATCGCCCCTGCAATTTTGTCGGCGTGCTGAGGACCCGGGCCTCGCTGCCGTGAGCGGGCTGCTGCCGGTTTCTGATGCGCTGGCGACGATGCTGGCCCGGGCGCCCGCACCGCCCCCATCGGCGGCACGCAGCCTGCTCGCGGCCCGCGGTGCAGTGCTGGCTGGTGATGTCGTCGCCGCGATCGCCGTGCCGCCGGAGGACAACAGTGCGATGGACGGGTATGCGTTGCGCGCCGCGGAGGCTGGTGGTCCGCTGCCAGTCAGCCAGCGCATTGCCGCCGGTACCGCGGCCGCGCCGCTGGCGCCGGGCACGGCGGCGCGCATCTTTACCGGTGCCACCGTACCGACTGGCGCTGACGCGGTAGTAATCCAGGAACAGTGCCGGGAGGTTGACGGCTGTGTGCAGGTCCTGGAGCCGGTCAGCCCCGGCGACAATATCAGGCTTCGGGGACAGGACATCGCCGAGGGCTCTCTGGTATTTGCCGCCGGGCGCCGCCTGCGCGCCCCCGATCTCGGTCTGCTCGCCGCGCTGGGCCTGGCCGAGGTGCCCGTGTATCGCCCCCTGCGGGTCGCGCTGCTGTCTACCGGCAGTGAGCTGGTGGTGCCGGGCAGCGGACCCCTGCGTCCCGGCCAGATCTACAACTCCAACCGGGTCGCGCTCGGCGCCCAGCTGCAGGCTCTGGGCATGGAGGTCGTGGACTGCGGCATTGTCCCGGACAGTCCGGAGGCAACGGCTGCGGCACTTGAGGACGCGGCCGGCAGGGCAGATTGTATTCTCAGTTCCGGCGGGGTCTCCGTGGGCGAGGAAGACCATGTCCGCGAGCAGGTGCAGCGCCTGGGCTCATTGACGCTCTGGCGCCTCGCCATCAAGCCCGGCAAGCCGCTGGCGTTCGGCGAGGTCCGGGGCATACCGTTTATCGGCCTGCCCGGCAATCCAACCTCCAGTTACGTGACCTTCTGCCTGCTGGCGCGTCCCTTTTTGCTGCGGGCACAGGGCGCGATCGAGGTGGAGCCCCTGCACTTGTCTGCGCGTGCGGATTTTGTCCGGGCCCGTCCGGGCAGTCGTCAGGAATATCTGCGGGTGACGCTGGCACCGGGCGCGGACGGCATGCTGGCGACGCCGTTTGCCAACCAGAGCTCGGGGGTGCTGAGCTCGGTGTGCCAGAGCCATGCGCTGGCAGTGGTGCCGGTGGGCGTTGCGGTGAATGCCGGTGACTGGCTGGACGTATTGCTGCTGGAGACACTGGAATGAAGGGCTGCCTGTCAGTTGAGGTCGTTTAATGCAGATTGACCTGACCGCAACGCCGCTGCGCCGGGCAACCATGCAAGACTGGAAGCAGCTGGTCGACATCGCTGCCGAGGCGTTTGCCGGGGACCCGGTGAGCCGTTGGGTTTTCGGTTCGCCGCGTGGCGTGAGAGTGGCGTTTCAGGTGATGGCGCGCAGTATCTATCTCAAGCATGGAATCTGCCATATGGCAGGTGATGACGCGGCGACGATGTGGGCGCGGCATGACACGGATATGTCGCTGTCGTTACCAGGGATGCTGAAGCTTGCAGCGGGGCTGACTGTGTACGGAAGTCGGGGGGCGATTGCGCGGGCAACGCACGCCGGAGAGCTGATGGCGCAATATCATCCCAGCAGCCCACACTGGTATCTGTTTGCGATCGGGACGCGGCAGGCGGCGCGCGGCACCGGGCTTGGCAAGGCATTACTCGCCCCGGTTCTGTCCGCATGTGACCGCGACCGCATGCCTGTCTATCTGGAAAACTCCAATCCGGGCAATACGAGATTTTATGCCGCCCACGGATTCGAGCGGATGCAGATTTTTGCCTGTGGCGAGGGCGGTCCGCCACTGGAGGCGATGTGGCGGGAGCCGAAGCCGTGAAGCCGGGGCGGGCCCCGTGGGCGGGCCCCCCTTAGCCGGGCCCCCCTTAGCCGGGCGCCCCTGGGCGGGCCCCCTACACAGGATACTTCTGGAAGACCAGAGAGGCGTTGGTGCCGCCAAAGCCGAAGCTGTTGGACATCACCCGCTGCAGGTCGACGTTGTCGTGGCGTTTGATCGCGATCGGCAGCCCCTCCGCCTCGGGGTCAAGCGTCTCGATATTGGCCGAGGCGGCAATGAATCCGCGCTGCTGCATCAATAGCGAGTAGATGGCCTCCTGCACGCCAGCGGCGCCGAGGGAGTGCCCCGACAGCGACTTGGTAGAGCCGATGACCGGGATATGATCGCGATCGCGATAGGCTTCGCGCACGGCCTTGAGTTCCTGTATGTCCCCGGCGGGGGTGCTGGTGCCGTGGGCATTGATATAGTCCACCGGGCCCTGCACCGTGGCCAGTGCCTGCTGCATGCAGCGGACTGCACCTTCGCCCGAGGGCGACACCATGTCATGGCCATCGGAAGTGGCGCCATAGCCCACCAGCTCGGCATAGATCTTCGCACCACGGGCCAGCGCATGGTCCAGTTCCTCGAGCACCAGCATGCCGCCGCCGCCGGCGATGACGAAACCGTCGCGGTTGGCGTCGTAGGCGCGGGAGGCGCGCTCCGGGGTCTCGTTGTACTTGGTCGACAACGCGCCCATGGCGTCGAACAGGCTGCTCAGGGTCCAGTGCAGCTCCTCGCCGCCGCCGGCAAACACCACATCCTGCTTGTTCATCTGAATCTGTTCCATGGCGCTGCCAATACAGTGGGCGCTGGTGGAGCAGGCAGACGATATGGAGTAGTTGACGCCCTTGATCTTGAAGGGGGTGGCGAGGCAGGCGGACACCGTGCTGCCCATGGTCTGGGTGACGCGATAGGGCCCAACGCGGCGCAGACCCTTTTCGCGCAGGATATCCGCCGCCTCGGTCTGGCTGGCGGAGGAGGCGCCGCCGGAGCCGGCAATGATGCCGGTGCGGACATTGGACACGTCCTGGTCGCTGAGCCCCGAGTCGGCGATGGCCTGCTGCATGGCAATATAGGCAAATGCAGCGGCATCGGCCATGAACCGCAGCTGCTTGCGGTCGATGTGCTCGGCGACGTCGATGACCGGGGCGCCGGCAACATGCGAGCGCATGCCCATGTCGATGTGTTCCTGCCGCAGGCTGATGCCTGAGCGACCCTCGTACAGGGCGTCGGCAACTGTCTCGGCGCTGTTGCCCAGGCAGGACACGATACCGAGCCCTGTGATCACTACCCGTCTACTCATAGGACTAGAACGACTCCGTTGATTTGAACAGCCCGACCCGGAGGTCGCTGGCGTTGTAGATTTCGCGGCCATCCACGGACACCACGCCATCGGCGATACCCATGATCAGCTTGCGTTCGATGACCCGCTTCATGTGAATGTGATAGCTGACCTTGCTTGCGGTGGGGAGCACCTGCCCGCTGAACTTGACCTCACCGGAGCCCAGCGCCCGGCCGCGGCCGGGATTACCGCGCCAACCCAGGAAGAAACCCACCAGCTGCCACATGGCGTCGAGGCCGAGGCAGCCGGGCATCACCGGGTCGCCGGGAAAGTGGCACTGAAAAAACCACAGGTCCGGGTGAATATCCAGTTCTGCAATGATTTCGCCCTTGCCATAGCGACCACCTTCCGAGCTGACGTGGGTAATGCGATCGAGCATCAGCATGTTGTCGGTGGGAAGCTGGGCATTCCCGGGGCCAAACAGCTCGCCGAGGCCGCAGGCAACCAGCTCCTCTTTGGCAAATGCGTGTTGTGCGGTCATAGTGTGTCCAGTAGGGCCCTGCAGTAGGGGAGCTGCACCGGGGGCTGCGCCGTGTCCACCCGGTGGGGAATCGGATTTTAGCCGCCCATTCTAATACCTGCGGGGCACAAGTCCAGCACCGTGGGTGGGGGCCGTGTGCCCTTGCTGGCCTCGTCGTCCGTGCATCGGCTAAGATACGGGCTTTAACGAGAACGGATATACCATGCTTACACCTGTTTTGCTCTCCGGCGGTGTCGGAAGCCGCCTCTGGCCAGTGTCCAGGGAGCTGCACCCGAAGCAGTTCCTGCCCCTGGCGGGTGAACTCACCATGCTGCAGCAGACCCTGGAGCGCACCGGCAACCTGGAAGCCAGCGCGCCGGTGGTGGTGTGTAACGAAGAGCATCGCTTCATGGTGGCCGAGCAGCTGCGGCAGGTGGGCATTGCTCCCAGCGCATTGATACTGGAACCCGTCGGCCGCAACACTGCGCCCGCGGTGGCCCTGGCGGCACTGCAGGAGGTGGCGCGGGATCCGGATGCCATCCTGCTGGTGCTGCCCGCGGATCATATCATCCAGGACACGGCGGCCTTCGCCGAGGCGGTCACCCGCGCCCTGCCGCTGGCGCGGGAGGGTCGCCTGATGACTTTCGGGGTGGTGCCACAGGCACCGGAAACCGGCTACGGCTATATCCGCTGTGGCGCCTCCCTGGGGGAGGAGCTGTACGCGCTCGAGGCCTTTGTCGAGAAGCCGGACGCCGAGACTGCCCAGTCCTATCTCGACAGTGGCAGCTATCTGTGGAACAGCGGCATGTTCCTGCTGCGAGCGGCCACCTATATCCAGCAGCTTGGGGAATTCCAGCCGGACATGCTGGCTTGCTGCCAGCGTGCGATGGCGAGCGCCACGGTGGATATGGACTTCATCCGCCCGGAGGCCGCCTCGTTCGCCGCCTGCCCGGGGGACAGCATTGACTACGCGGTCATGGAGCATACCCGCGCCGGTGGCGTGGTGGCACTGGACTGCGGCTGGAGCGATGTCGGCGCCTGGTCCGCCCTCTGGGAGGTGGCTGCGCGCGATGAACACGGCAATGCCATCCAGGGTGATGTCATGCTCGACAACTGTCGCGACAGCTATTTTCGCAGCGAATCGCGGCTGGTGGCTGCAACCGGCGTCGCCAACCTTGTGGTGGTGGAAACGGCTGATGCCATCCTGGTCGCGGATCGCGACCGGGTGCAGGACGTCAAGCGCATCGTCAACCGGCTCAAGGCCGAGTCGCGGCCCGAGGCCTCCCTGCACTCCCGTGTCTACCGGCCCTGGGGTTCCTATGAGTCCCTGGTGACCGCGGCTCGCTTCCAGGTCAAGCGCATCATCGTCAACCCCGGCCAGACCCTGTCCCTGCAGATGCACCATCACCGGGCGGAACACTGGATCGTGGTACACGGCACCGCCGAGGTGACCTGTGAGGAGCGGGTGTTCATGCTCGCGGAAGACGAGTCCACCTACATTCCGCTGGGCCGCAAGCACCGCCTGGCGAACCCCGGTCGCATCCCGCTGGAATTGATAGAAGTGCAGTCCGGAACCTATCTCGGTGAGGACGACATCGTCCGCTTTGAAGACGTCTACGGTCGTGACCAGTCCCCCGCCAGCAAGGAGAACAACTGATGATCAAGAAGTGCCTGTTCCCGGTAGCCGGTTACGGCACCCGGTTTTTGCCCGCCACCAAGAGCATGCCCAAGGAGATGCTGCCCATCGTCAACAAGCCGCTGGTCCAGTACGGCGTCGAGGAGGCCATTGCCGCTGGCATGACCACCTGCGCGATGGTCACCGGGCGCGGCAAGCGCGCGATTGCCGACCACTTCGACATCAGCTTTGAACTGGAACACCAGATCTCCGGCACCGGCAAGGAGGTGTATCTGGAGAGTATCCGCGAGGTCCTCGACAAGGGTGTGTTCACCATGGTGCGACAGCGGGAAATGAAGGGTCTCGGGCACGCTATCCTCACCGGCGAAGTACTGATTGGCAACGAGCCCTTCGGTGTGGTGCTGTCCGACGACCTGTGCCTGAACGATGAGGGCCCCGGAGTGCTGAGCCAGATGGCCGAGCTGTACCGCCAGTTCCGCTGCTCTATTGTCGCCATCCAGGAGGTGCCGATGGAGGAAGTCCACAAGTATGGCGTCATTGCCGGCGAGACGTTGAAAGATGGCATTTACCGGGTGGATGAGATGGTGGAAAAGCCCGATCCGGCGGCGGCCCCCTCCAACCTCGCCATTATCGGCCGCTACATCCTGACCCCGGACATCTTCGATATCCTGCGCGAGACCCCGCCCGGCGCCAACGGCGAGGTGCAGCTCACTGATGCGCTGCAGACCCAGGCCCGACAGGGGTGCGTCATGGCCTATCGTTTCCAGGGCCGGCGCTTCGACTGCGGCAGCGTGCCCGGCTTTGTCGAGGCCACCAACTTCGTCTATGAAAATCATTATTCCCACGGCTGAGCCGGGAGCTCCACCTTGCAGTCACTGGATTGTTTCAAGGCCTACGATGTACGCGGCCGGGTACCGGATCAGCTCAATGAGGATATTGCGCGCCGCATAGGCCGCGCCTTCGCCCAGGTCATTGAGCCGCGCAAGGTGGTGCTCGGCCACGATGTCCGTCTCAGCAGCGAGGCGATCAAGGGCGCCCTCGCGGCGGGCCTGCGGGAACAGGGGGTGGATGTCTACGATATCGGTCTCTGTGGCACGGAGGAAATCTACTTCGCGACCTCCCATGCCGGCATGGACGGGGGCATTGTGGTCACGGCCAGCCACAACCCGAAGGATTACAACGGGATGAAGTTCGTGCGCGACCTGTCCCGGCCGATCTCCGGCGACAGTGGCCTGTTCGCGATCCGCGACCTGGCGGCCGGCAATGACTTCGCCCCCGCGGCAACCGCGGGCGGCTACTACCCCCTGGATACCGCCCCCGCGTACATAGAACACCTGCTCAGCTATGTGGATGTGGCCGCGCTGCCACCACTGCGGATTGTGGTGGATGCCGGCAACGGCGGCGCTGGCCGGGTAATCGACCTGCTGGAACCGCACCTGCCCTTCGAATTCATCAAGCTGCACCACGAGCCGGACGGCAACTTTCCCAACGGTGTGCCCAACCCGCTGTTGCCGGAAAACCGCGCGCTGACCAGCGCCGCAGTTGTCGCCCACGGCGCCGACATGGGCATCGCCTGGGATGGCGACTTTGATCGCTGCTTTTTCTTCGATGAGCGCGGCGAGTTTGTCGAGGGCTACTACCTGGTGGGCCTGTTGGCGGTGGCGTTCCTGCTGCAGGATCCGGGGGCCGCCATCGTGCACGATCCACGCCTGACCTGGAACACGGTGGACCTGGTGCAGGCCTTCGGTGGCCGTGCGGTGCAGAGCAAGACCGGCCACGCCTTCATCAAGGAACGGATGCGCAAGGAAAATGCGGTCTACGGCGGCGAGATGAGTGCGCACCACTACTTTCGCGACTTCGCCTACTGCGACAGCGGCATGATTCCGTGGCTGCTGGTGGCGGGCCTCATTGGCAGCCGCGGTCTGCCCCTGTCCGCGCTGGTGGCGGAGCGGGTCGCGGCGTTTCCCTGCAGTGGCGAGATCAATCGCAGCATTGCTGATCCGCAGGCGCTGCTGGCGCGAATTGCGGAGCGCTATGAACCGGAAGCATTACTGGTGGAGTCGGTGGACGGCGTCAGCATGGCATTCGAGAAGTGGCGTTTCAACCTGCGCCTGTCCAATACCGAGCCGGTTGTGCGCCTGAACGTGGAAAGCCGCGGCGATGCCGCCCTGATGCGCGCGCGCACCGACGAGCTGTTGGCGCTGATCGACGCTCAGGCCTGAGTATCGGCTGGCGGCTGCCCCTGGGCCGCGAACCATTGCGACAGCAGTCGCTCGGTAGCGGCGTCCATGTTCTTGCGGCTGTCCGGGTTTCGCAGGCGATCGAGAATGGCAACCCCGATCTCCTTGCCCAGTTCCACCCCCCACTGGTCAAATGAATTGACTCCCCAGAGCTGGCCGCTGCAGAAGGTCCTGTGTTCGTACAGGGCCAGCAGGGCGCCGAGACTGTGCGGAGTTACCGCATCCAGGGTAATCACACTGCTGGGTCGGTTGCCGGGCATGGCCAGGTGCGGCGCCAGCCGGTTTGCCTCCGCCGCGTCCAGGCCCCGCTCCAGCAGGCTGGCCCGCGCTTCATCTTCACTGCGCCCGACCATCAGGGTACGGCTCTGGGCGAGGCCGTTGGCGACCAGCATTTGGTGCCGGGCGCTGTCCCCGACCGCCGTGGTCAGCGGCAGGATGAAATCCGCCGGGCACAGGCGTGTACCCTGGTGCAGCAACTGGTGGAACGAATGTTGCCCCATGGTGCCCGCCGAGCCCCACAGTACCGGCGCGCTGTCATAGTCCAGCGGCTCGCCGTCGCGGGTGACGCGCTTGCCGTTGCTTTCCATGGTGAGCTGCTGGAGGAAGTCCGGCAGCCGCGCCAGGCCCTGATCATAGGGCAGTACCACATGGTTGCCGGCGCCGAAGAAATTGCAGTACCAGATCTCCAGCAGGCTCAGCAACATCGGCAGGTTGAAGGCGCAGCTGGCGCTGGCGAAATGGCTGTCCATCGCCTCGGCGCCCGCCAGCAGGTCGCTGAAGTGTTCCCAGCCGATTGCGATGGCGACGCTCAGGCCCACCGCCGACCACAGCGAGTAGCGCCCGCCCACCCAGTCCCACAGCGGCAGGCAATTGTCGGCGGGCACACCAAAGCTGGCGGCGGCTTCCAGATTGGTGGTGATTGCCAGGAAGTGGCGCTGCAGGTCGTCCACTGGCACTCCCGCGGCCAGCAGCCAGTCGCGGGCCGCCAGCCCGTTGGCCAGGGTTTCTTCGGTGCGGAAGGATTTGGAGCAGAGAATGAACAGGGTGGTACCGGGATCCAGGCTCTGCAGGGTGTAGTGCAGGTCGGCCGGGTCGACATTGGCCACATAGTGGCAGCGCACCGGGCCGTGGCAGGCGGCCAGGGCGCCGCTGACCAGGCGCGGCCCCAGGTCGGAGCCGCCGATGCCGATATTCACCACATCCCGGATGGCTCTGCCGGAAAAGCCCGCCAACTGGCCGCTGTGGATACGCTCGCACCAGAGCCGCATGCGCTGGCGGGTATCTTCGACCGCGCTGAACTCCGCCTCGAGGCCACTCGGGGCCGAGCGCGCACGCAACAGGGTGTGCAGAGCCGGGCGCGACTCCGTGTTGTTCAGTGGTGCACCGGCCAGCAGTTGCGCCGCGCGTTGCGGCAGTTGGGCCTGCTCCGCCAGCCGCAGCAGCGCAGCGCGGCTGTCGCGGCACAGCAGGTGCTTGGAATAATCCAGGGTCAGCCCCGCGGCACTGGCGGTAAACTCCGAGGCCCGCTGCGCGTCCTTGCTGAACAGGGTGGCAATGGACGTGGCCTGCATCTGTGCCGCGAGGGCTTGCAGTTCACGCCAGGATGGAAGATCCGAGAGACGCGGGGTGTAGGTCATTGCGGGCACCGCCAGAGTGGTTGTGCAGTATAGGCAGCGTTGCGGCGGCCTGCAATTTGCGCTTAGTGATCCCGCTCCAGCGACAGCCTGGTGAGCGCGTGCAGGGCATCCAGGGCGGGGCCCGGTTCCAGCCCGGCGAGCGCCGCCAGGGCCAGGTCGTGGTGTTCGCGGGCTCGCTCGCGGGTGTAATCCGCGGCGCCGCAGCGGCCGATAGCCGCGACAATGCCGGCAATATCTGCGGCAGTCTTGCCGGTGATTGCACGCCGTACCAGGGCCTGCTCGTCGCTGTTGCCGCAACGCAGTACATGGATCAGGGGCAGGGTGAGCTTGCCCTCGCTCAGGTCGTCGCCGACATTCTTGCCCATGGTTGCGGCATCACCCTCATAGTCCAGCATGTCGTCGACCATCTGGAAGGCGAGGCCGAGGTGCAGGCCGAAGGTGGCCATCCGCTCCGATCTGGCCGGATCGGTAGCGCCGAGGACGGCGGCGCCGTGGCAGGCGGCGGCAAACAGTACCGCGGTCTTGCGGGTGATGATGTCCAGGTAGTCCTGTTCACTGGTGTCGGCATTGCCTGCCCGCACCAGCTGCAGGACCTCGCCCTCGGCGATGGTGTTGGTGGTGTCCGCCATGTAGCGCAGGATGTTCATGTCCCGCAGCTCAACCATCAACTGGAAGGCGCGGGTATAGAGGAAGTCACCGACCAGTACGCTGGGCGCATTGCCGAAAGTGGCGTTGGCTGTGGGCCGGCCACGCCGCAGCTCCGAGACATCGACCACGTCATCGTGGAGCAGGGTTGCGGTGTGAATGAATTCGATGACCGCGGCAAAGGTGATGTGCTCGTCGCGGCAGCCACCGAGAGCGGCCCCGGTGAGCAGGGCCAGTAACGGGCGCAGTCGCTTGCCTCCCGCATCAACGATATAGTGGCCGACATTCTCGACCATGGGGACATCGGACTGGAGCTGGTCGATGATCAGCCGGTTGACCCGTTCGAACTCCCCGGAGACGGTGGCGCGAATGTGTTGCATAGTATGCTGGCTTGGTAAGTGCCCGCGCATGCTAGGGTGCACCGGCAGGGGTGTCAAGCCACCGCTTTGAGGGGCAAATAAACCTTGCCCACAACGCCATGTTTGAGTAGAATCGCCGCCCTCTGGAGCTGGTCCCGCACCGCGCGGATGTCTCCGGGTTTCATGGACACTGTTAGTGCCTGGCTCTGCCCCCTTGATTGCCAAGGGTATTTTCCGAGACCGCGAGCAGGCTAACTCAACGGAGAAGACAATGTACGCAGTAATCGAGAGCGGCGGCAAGCAGCACCGCGTGGTTGAGGGTGAAACCCTCAAGCTGGAAAAAATTGAAGCCGCCACCGGGGACACGGTTGAATTCGACCGGGTACTGATGATTGGCGGCGACCAGGTCAGGATCGGTACCCCGCTGGTGGCTGGTGGCAAGGTGACCGCAGAAGTGGTCAACCATGGCCGCCACAAGAAAGTAAAGATTGTGAAGTTCAACCGCCGCAAGCACTATCGGAGAGAAACCGGGCATCGCCAGTGGTTCACCGAAGTGAAAATTACCGGCATTACGGCGTAACGGAGGCTATCGACAATGGCACACAAGAAAGCAGGCGGCAGTACCCGCAACGGTCGCGATTCCGAAAGCAAACGCCTCGGCGTCAAGCGCTTCGGCGGTGAAGTGGTCAAGGCTGGCAACATTATCGTGCGCCAGCGCGGCACCCGCTTCCACCCCGGTGAAAATGTTCGCTGCGGCCGGGACCATACACTGTTCGCCACCTCTGAAGGGCGGGTCGAATTCGTGGTCAGGGGCCCCAACAACCGCAAGTTCGTTCAGGTCGTGAGCGCCTGATCGGGCGGTTGCACCGAGCGGATACAAAAGCCTCGTCAACTGACGGGGCTTTTTTTTTATACTTGAAGGCAACCCGCAGGCGCGATGGCGCGTCCGGCACAGGGTGGCAGTGGCAGGGCCATGAAATTTGTAGATGAAGCAAGCATCAAGGTGTTTGCGGGCAACGGCGGCAATGGCTGCCTCAGCTTCCGCAGGGAAAAGTATGTGCCTCGCGGTGGCCCCGACGGCGGCGACGGCGGCGACGGCGGCAGTGTCATCATGGAGGCCGACGAAGGCCTCAACACCATGGTGGACTATCGTTTCGTGCGCAGCTACCGGGCCCAGAACGGCGAGTCCGGCAAAAGTCGCAACTGTACCGGCAAGGGCGGTGAAGACCTGGTGCTGCGAGTGCCGGTGGGGACCACCATTATCGATGAGGACAGTGCCGAGGTGCTGGGTGACCTGGCGGAGCACGGCCAGCGCCTGGTGGTGGCCCAGGGTGGCTGGCACGGTCTGGGTAATGCCCGCTTCAAATCCAGCACCAACCGCGCGCCGCGCCAGACCAGCCCCGGCACCGAAGGCGAGCAGCGCTCACTGAAGCTGGAGCTGAAGGTGCTGGCGGATGTCGGCCTGCTGGGTCTGCCCAATGCGGGCAAGTCCACGTTCATACGCGCCGTCTCCGCCGCCCGGCCGAAAGTGGCGGACTATCCGTTTACCACGCTGGTGCCCAACCTGGGCGTGGTCAAGGTGGATTCCCACCGCAGCTTCGTGGTCGCGGACATTCCCGGCCTGATCGCGGGCGCTTCCGACGGCGCCGGCCTGGGTATCCGCTTTCTCAAGCACCTGACCCGCAACCGGATTCTGTTGCACCTGGTGGATATGGCGCCGGTGGATGGCAGTGAGCCGGTGGACGCTGCCGTTGCCATCGTGCAGGAGCTGGAGCGATTCAGCCCGACCCTGGCGCAGCGCCCACGCTGGCTGGTGCTGAACAAGATTGACCTGGTGCCGGAAGGGGAGCTCGCCGCCCGGCGTGCGGCGGTGCTGGAAGCGCTGTCCTGGACCGGGCCGGTGTACGAGATTGCAGCCATCAGCGGCGAGGGCACCACGCGTCTGTGCCAGGACCTCATGGTTGTGCTGGAAGAGCAGAAGGCCCTCGAGAAGACCGACCCGGAGATAGCCGAGGCCGAAGCGGAGCAGCAGGCGCGCATGCAGCAGGAGGCGCGGGAGCGAATCGAGGCCCTGCGTGCCCAGTATCGACGCGCAGCCTCGGCCGATGACAGCGACGAAGATGACGATGACGATGACGAGGTAGAAGTGGAATACGTTCACTGATGAACAGCGGTGCGCGCACGGAAATCGCTGCTGCCCGACGCTGGGTAATCAAGGTTGGCAGCGCCCTGCTGACCAACGACGGCCGCGGCCTGGACAGCGCCATGATTGGCAGCCTGGTGGCACAGGTTGCCGCGCTCAGGGCTGGCGGTGCGGAGGTGGTGCTGGTCTCCAGTGGCGCCGTCGCCGCGGGCATCGTACGCCTCGGCTGGCCTCGACGGCCATCACAGCTGCATGAACTGCAGGCGGCCGCGGCGGTGGGCCAGTCCGCCCTGATCCAGAGCTATGAAACCGCTTTCCGGGGCTACGATATCGCCTCCGCGCAGATCCTGCTGGGCCACGATGACATCACGGCCCGCGACCGTTATCTCAATGCCCGCGGTACGCTGACGACACTGCTGCGCCTGGGGGTGGTGCCGATCGTCAACGAAAACGACACGGTTGTCACCGACGAAATCCGCTTCGGTGACAACGACACCCTGGCCGCACTGGTCGCCAACCTGATTGACGCCGATGCCCTGCTGCTGCTCACCGACCAGCAGGGTCTCTACGAGGAAGACCCGCGCATGAATCCCTTTGCCGCCCTGGTGGAAGCCCGGGATGTCCACGACGTCGCGCTGGACGCGATGGCGGGGGAGGGCGGTGCGCTCGGGCGCGGCGGCATGATCACGAAACTGCGGGCTGCGCGGTTGGCGGCCAGGTCGGGTACGGAGACCGTGATTGCCAGCGGCCGCCATCCGGATGTGCTGGCGGAAGTGGCGGCCGGGGTCATTGTCGGCACCTGGCTGCGCACCGGCAAGCGGCCGCAGAATGCCCGCAAGCAATGGCTCGCGGGGATGGTCCAGGTTGCCGGCAGTCTGGAACTGGACGAAGGCGCGGTGCGGGTGCTGCGGGAGTCCGGCCGCAGCCTGCTGCCTGTGGGTGTGCGCGCCGTGTCAGGCCGCTTCCAGCGCGGTGACATGGTCTCCTGTCGCTGCCCGGAAGGGCGCGAGGTGGCCCGCGGACTGGTCAACTATGGTGCCGATGACACCCGTCGCATCATGGGCCAGCCTTCCGCGGCGATCGAGCAGGTGCTGGGTTACCAGGGCGATGAGGAGCTCATTCATCGCGACAACCTGGTGCTGTGCTAGGCTCATGCAGATGACCCCGGAAGTGTTGCTGGTCGCCTACTGTGTTGCAATTGCCGTGCTGTCGCTGGCAGGTGGCCTGTTGCCGAACTGGGTGCAGATGACGCACACCCGCACACAGCTGGTCATGAGCTTTGTGTCGGGCCTGATGCTGGGAGTCGCGTTCTACCATCTGCTGCCGCACAGTATCGCCCTGCAGCCATCGGCGCAGGGCGCGGACGTCGCGGTATGGTGGTTGATGATTGGCCTGATCACCATGCTCATGCTGCTGCGCATGTTCCACTTTCACCAGCATGACTTCAGTGCCGCAGAGATAGAGCATCGCGACCTGCACCCGCAGGTAGATGACCCCCATCACCATGACCACCACCACCATTCCGGGGCGGCCCCCTCCGTTCACCGCCTGAGCTGGGTCGGTCTTGCCCTGGGCCTCGGGCTGCATACCCTGATTGATGGTGTCGCCCTGGGAGCGGCCATGCAGGGTGAGCTGGGCCACACGGCCGGCTTGCTGGGGGTGGGCGTGTTCCTGGCCATCCTGCTGCACAAGCCCCTGGATGCCATGTCCATTACCACGATCATGGAGGCCGGGGGCTGGAGCCGCCGGTCCCGGGCCCTGGCCAATGTGGGTTTTGCCCTGTTGTGCCCACTGGGGGCGCTGTTGTTTTACTTCGGGGTGGACCTGCTGGGCGACGTGCGCCACTATGCGGTGGCGGTTGCGCTGGCATTTGCCGCCGGCGCCTTTATCTGCATCGCCCTCAGCGATCTGCTGCCGGAAGTACATTTTCACAGTCACGATCGCGGCAAGCTGACGCTGGCGTTCGTGGTCGGTATCATTCTCGCCTATGCCATCGGCGTCATCGAGCCCGCCGGGGCGCACCTGCACGGAGTCTGAGCACTCAGGAGGAACTGGTGGTAAAGCGGATTATCTACCCGCCCATGTGGCTGGTATTCGGTATCGTGGCAATTTTCGCGCTGAACGAGTTCTATCCGGGGCCGCGCTTCACCGGGCTCGGCAGCCAGCTGGTCGGCGGCGCGATCCTGGTGGCGGGTCTCGTCCTGCTGGTACTTGCCGGCGGCCTGTTCAAGCGTGCCGGCACCGACATGATCCCGTTTCGCGACGTCTCGGCCCTGGTCACCGGGGGAGTCTATCGCTTCAGCCGCAACCCCATGTATCTCGGCATGGCTGCCATTCTGCTGGGCTGTGCCGTAACGGTGGGAGCCGCCAGCGCCCTGCTGGTACCGTTGCTGTTCATGGTCATTATCGAATGGCGCTATATCCGCCCGGAGGAAGCGTTGTTGCGGGGCTTGTTTGCGCAGGAGTACACAGCCTACTGCCAGCGGGTACGTCGCTGGCTGTAGCCTCGCTAGCGGCTAGCGGCTAACGGCTAGCGGCTGGCGCCCAGGGCCTGAGCCCGGGACTGGGTGGCGTCGGGGTCGAATGTCAGCGGCAGCCAGCCGTCGATCTGCTGCTCAATGATGGTGGTCAGGGCGTCAATGTGGCCCGGATCACTGTTCAGGCAGGGAATGTACTGGTAGCGCTCACCGCCTGCCTCCAGGAAATAATCCCGGTTTTCCACTCCGATTTCCTCAATCGTCTCCAGGCAGTCCGCGGAGAAGCCCGGACAGATCACCTGCACTGATCTGACGCCTGCGGCGGGCAGCCCCTGCAGCGTTTCGTCAGTGTAGGGCGTCAGCCAGGGCTCGCGACCGAAGCGGGACTGGAAACAGGTCAGGTAGTCCTCGCTGCCCAGCCCCAGGGCTTCGGCCAGCAGGCGACTGGTCTTGTGGCATTGACAGTGATAGGGGTCGCCCTGCGCCAGGTAGCGCTGGGGTTCACCGTGGAAGGACATCAGCAGCTTGTCGGCGCGGCCGTGCTGCTGCCAGTGGTTGCGTACGCTGGCGGCAAGGGCCTCGATGTAGGCCGGATGGTCATGGTACTGGGCCACGAAACGCAGCTCCGGCAGCCAGCGCCGGCGGCGGAAATCCGCGGCCACGGCGTCGAAGGTGGAGCCGGTCGTGGGGCCGCTGTACTGGGGGTATAGCGGCAGTACCAACAGGTGCCGGACGCCGCGGGCAAGCAGGGATTGCAGCTGTTCGGGGATGGAGTGGGAGCCGTAGCGCATGGCGTACTCGACCTGCACGGACTCACCATGCTGCGCCGTCAGCCGGGCCTGCAGTGCCTCGGCCTGGGCCCGGGTGTGCAGCAGCAGCGGCGAGCCTTCCGGGGTCCAGACAGAGCGGTAGGAGGCGGCGGAGCGCGCCGGCCGGACATTGAGAATGATACCGTGCAGGATCATGAACCAGATCAGGCGCGGCACCTCCACCACCCGCGGGTCAGACAGAAACTCACGCAGGTAGCGGCGCAGGGCGCCTTTCTCCGGCGCATCGGGCGTGCCCAGATTGGTCACCAGGACGCCGATCCGTGGTGGCTGGCGGTGGTTGTAGTCGGTGGTTCCACGATAGCGCATGGGGCCGCATTATCCTGTGAGTGGCGTGTAAAGCCAAGCAAAGAGATGCTCGGGAGAGGGGCATACGCTGGCGCCGCAGCCCCGGATTACTGCAGCAGCGTGTCGAGGACGACGCCGAGCAGGAACAGCGGCGTGAAGTGGCGGGTATGGCGGAAGCAGGCGGCGGAAAACCACAGCGGCCAGAGCTTTGCCGGGTAGCGTTGGGGGCGGGTTTCAGGCTTGGGGCTGCGCAGCAGTTGCAGGCTGCGGTGCAGGCTGGGCAGGCTCGCAAACACCAGCAGCAGGGGCCAGCTGAAGGCGCCCGCGAGCACCAGCCCCAGGGTCAGCCCGTACTGGGCCAGCAGCAGCGCCAGCGTGGCCCGCCGTGCCCGGCGCTCGCCGAGAATGACCGGCAGGGTACGGACCGACTTGTCGCGGTCCGCAGCCAGCTTGTCGGTGTGCTTGCCGAACAGCACGGTGGTCGGCCCGAGGGCGAACACCAGGCTCAACCACGCGACTTCATTGCTCCAGCTGCCAGCGACCACGAAGTAGGTGCCCCCCACCATCAACGGCCCCCAGACCAGCAGCACCGAGGGCTCGCCGAGGCCGATATATTTGAGGGGCCAGGTGTAGAACAACACAAAGAAGGCGCCCGCCAGCATCAGGGCCAGAGTCGGCCCGCTGCGCACGCTTACCAGCCACAGGCCCAGGGCCAGGGCAATGGCCGCAGTGAAGGCAAAATAGCGCCAGAACTGCGGTTCACTCATCAGGCCATCTTCCAGTACATGCACGCCGTACTGGTTGCGGTAGTAATTGTTGCGGTCAATACCGCGGCGGGAGTCGGTGTAGTCATTGAGCAGGTTATTGCTGGCGTGGGCGAACATGAGGCCCAGGGTGCAGGCCAGCCACAGCAGGGCATCGAACTGTCCGTCGCGCCAGGCCAGCAAGCCACCCAGCATGGCTGCGGTCAGGGTCATGAACAGCACCGATGCCCGGCAGGCAAGCAACCAGCGTGACACGGGGTCCAGCTGTTCCCACTGGGTGGCATTGACCCCGGGCATTCCGTTGAGCGCGGCGGCCCACAGCTTGATGTCTGGCACTGACGGTGTCCTGATCGTTTCCCCCTGAGGTGCGCAGCATAGCAGGCATTGCTGCCCATGCGATGGTAAGGTGTGGTTTTGAACTGGACAATGAAGGAGCTTTTCATGACAGGCATGTTGCGAGCACTGGCCCTGGCCCTGTTGCTGTTGCCGGGGGCGGCGATGGCGCTGGATGATGAAGATGTTCTCGCCTGGCTGGACCAGGAGCAGGAGCAGTATGCCGCCCTGGCGCTGGCGCTCTGGGATGAGGCGGAATTGGGTTACCTGGAAACCGAAAGCAGTGGCCTGCTGCAGCAAAAGCTGGCGGCTGCCGATTTTCGCATCGAGACCGGGGTTGCCGGCCTGCCGACAGCGTTTGTGGCCAGCTACGGCTCGGGGGAACCGGTGATCGGCATTCTGGCGGAGTTTGACGCCCTGCCGGGGATTTCCCAGACCGCCGCGCCGCGCCGCGAACCCCACCCTGACAAGCACAGTGGCCATGCCTGTGGCCACCATCTGTTCGGCGCCGGTTCGACTGCGGCAGCGGTGGCGGTGCGGCAGTGGATGGAGGCGAACAATATCCCGGGCACCCTGCGGCTTTACGGTACGCCGGCGGAGGAGGGGGGCTCAGGCAAGGTGTACATGGTGCGCGCGGGTTTGTTCGATGATGTCGACTCCGTGCTGGTGTGGCATCCCGCTGACCGCAACGCCGCCGATATCGCGACCACGCTCGCCAACAAATCGGCCAAGTTCCGTTTCCGCGGCATTGCCTCCCACGCGGCTGTGGCGCCCGAGCGCGGGCGCTCCGCGCTGGATGCGGTAGAGGCAATGAACTACATGGCCAACCTGATGCGTGAGCACATGCCGCAGGAAGCGCGCATGCACTATGTGATTACCAGCGGTGGCTCGGCCCCCAATGTCGTGCCGGATTTTGCCGAATCCTTTTATTACCTGCGCCATCCGCAGGCCGCGACCCTGGAACAGCTTTGGAGCCGTCTGCTGAAGACAGCGGAGGGTGCGGCCCTTGGCACCGGTACAGAAATGGAGCTGGAGGTCATACACGGCAATCACAGTGTGCTGCCCAACGAAACCCTGGCAACCGCCATGCACCGGCGCCTGACCATGGTGGGCGGGGTTACCTATGACGCGGCAGACCTGGCTTTCGCCACCGAGCTGGCGGAGTCGCTCGCCAGCCGCGAAGCGGACCTCGCTGCCGCCGCTGCCCGCATCGAACCCATGAGCCTGCTGCAGGGCATGGGCTCTACCGATGTCGGCGATGTCAGCTGGACGGTCCCGACCGCCGAGATGCGCGCGGCGACCTGGGTGCCGGGCACTGCGCCTCACACCTGGCAGGCCATTGCGGCCGGCGGCACGGCGATAGGAACGAAGGGGATGATGGTGGCGGCGAAAACCATGGCGCTCACCGCGATCGACCTGTTCCTGCAGCCCGAGCTGTTGCAGGCAGCGCGCAATGAGTTCGAGCAGCGCCGCGGAACGGACTTCGAGTACCGGCCGCTGCTGGGCGACCGCGAGCCGCCTCTGGACTATCGTCGCTGAGCCTGGGGAGCAGCTTCCGGAGAACTGGTTGCTTTTGAAACCAGTTCTCCGTAGAGCTATACTGCGAAGACGCCCATCTGCCGCGGGATCCGCATGCACCACGCTCTCAGCCTGACCCGATTCCTGCCCTATCGCTGCAACGCCCTGGCACGCAAGATCAGCGTGTCGCTGTCGCGGATCTACACCGAACGCTTTGGCATCACGGTCGCGGAATGGCGGGTGCTGGTCACTCTGGCAGAGTACGGTGAGCTGCAGGCAAAACGTGTCAGTGAGCTCACCAACATGGACAAGGTGCAGGTCTCGCGGGCAGTGGCCGCAATGCAGGGGCGGGGCCTGCTGCAGCGCCGGCCCTGTGAGCGCGACAGCCGCGCTGCATTGCTGTGCCTGAGCGCGGACGGTGCCGAGCTGTACCGGCGCATAGAGCCCGAGGTCCTGGCCTGGGAGCAGTCGCTGCTGGCGCCACTGGCGCAGGCGGAGCGGGACACCCTGTTTGCCCTGATCGACAAGCTGGAGTTGCAGTTGGCCGCTATGCCCGGGACGCCCGCCCTCGATAACCGGGATGCGCCATGACCCGGCAGCTGCAGGACAGCGGCCAGTAGTCCCCGGCGCAGCCGCTTTACGCATGCATCCGGTGCCGGCTTGCACTAAGATACCTCCTCTCGCGAAAGGACCACCCAGAGAGGGACCATGTCACTGGACTTTGACAGCGCACGTTTGCCCAACCCCCATATCACCGCGGAGCACGAGGCCTGGCGTACGCAGCTACGCCGCTTCATCGACACCGAGATCATGTCCCATGCGGACGCCTGGGATGAAGCCGGCCATATTCCCATCGAGCTGTGGCCCAAGGCCGCGGCGATCGGGTTGCTGGGCCTGGGCTATCCCGAGGCCTATGGTGGCACCCGCGAGGGTATCGACAGCTGGCACAGCTGGATTACCCAGGAAGAGCTGGCCCGCATCGGCGCCGGGGGCATTCCCGCCAGCCTGATGGTGCACGGCATCGGTCTGCCGCCGGTGATCAACTGGGGTTCCGAGGCCATGAAGCAGGCAGTGGCGCCGCTGGTGCTGGCGGGGGAAAAACACATTGCGCTCGGCATCACCGAGCCCGGCGGCGGTTCCGATGTGGCGGGGCTGGCCACCACCGCGGTGCGCGACGGCGACCACTACGTCGTCAACGGCTCCAAGACCTACATCACCGGCGGCATGCGTGCGAATTGGGTGTCCACGGCGGTGCGCACCGGCGGTCCGGGGGCCAAGGGTATCTCCATGCTGCTGATTCCCACCGACGCCGAGGGTTTTTCCCGCACCCCGCTGGAGCGCAAGCAGGGCTGGTGGGCCTCGGACACCGCCACTCTCTACTTCGACAATGTGCGGGTACCGGTGGACCAGCTGATCGGGCCGGAAAACCAGGGCTTCCTGGTGATCATGACCAATTTCAACGGCGAGCGCATGGCGATGGCCGCAGGGATGGAGGCCATGGCCCGGGTCTGCCTGGAGGAGGCGGTGGCCTGGGCGCAGGAGCGCCAGACGTTTGGCAAGCGGCTCGCCGACCACCAGGTGATCCGCCACAAGATCGCGCAGATGAAGCAGAAGATCAACGCCACCCAGGCCTACATCCGGCTCTGTTTCGAGTCGATCGAGGCGGACACTGCCAACCCCGGTGACATCGCCCTGCTCAAGGTGCAGGCCAGTGAGACTGTGGAATTCTGCGCCCGCGAGGCCATGCAGATTCTCGGCGGCATCGGCTTCATGCGCGGCAGCCGGGTGGAGCGGATCTACCGCGAGGTGCGGGTCAACGCCATTGGCGGCGGTTCCGAGGAAATCATGCGCGACCTGGCGGCACGCCAGTATGGAGTCTGAAATGAAACTGTGGCATTGCGCCGGGGCCCGTTCCCTGCGTCCCCTCTGGACCCTGGAGGAGATGGGGCTGGAGTATGAGCTGGAGGTGCTGCCGTTCCCGCCGCGGATGCTGCAGCCGGACTTTTTACAGGTAAACAGCCTCGGCACCGTGCCGTTTTTTGTCGATGGCGCCACGGAAATGACCGAGTCCGCCGGGATCTGCCAGTATCTGGTGGACCGCTATCCGGAGCAGGCGGGTGACCTCGCTGTGGGGCCCAAGGACGCGGACTACGGCGCCTGGCTGAACTGGCTGCACCACAGCGATGCCACCCTGACGTTTCCCCAGACCATCGCCCTGCGCTATTACTTTTTCGAGCCGGATCCGGCCAAGCGCGCGGTGGCCGACGACTATGCAAAGTGGTTTCGCGCCCGCCTGCGCCGCGTCGACGACCGGGTTGCCAACCACGAGTACCTGGTCGCGGATCGCTTCACGATCGCGGACATCGCGGTGGGCTATGCCCTGTTCCTGGGCTCTGTCCTGCACCTGGACAAGTACTACAAGCCCGCGACCAAGGCCTATCTGGAGCGCCTGATGTCGCGCCCCGCCTTCCAGCGCGCCAATGCCCACGGTGAGCCGCTGGTGTTGCCGGATGTGGTGTGACCCGATTGAACCTCTGCCAGGGAGTAACGCGTGAGTACGGTTAGTGAACAGGACAAGCAAGACTTCCGCAGGGAAGTGGCGGCCTGGTTGCGGGCGAACAAGCCTGCGGATCCGGGCTTTCTCCTGCCCCAGTCCTTCATGGAGGTGGGCAATGAGCAGCAGCTCGAGTTCCTCCGGGAGTGGCAACACAAGGTCTGGAGTGCCGGTTACCTGGGCATGGCCTGGCCACGGCAGTACGGCGGCCAGGGGCTGGACCCGGTATTCCAGTCCATCGCCGACCAGGAGATGCGCCGCGCCGCGGTGCCGATCTGCTTCAATGTCATTGGTCTCGGCTGGGCCGGCCCGCTGATCAATGACATCGGCACCGAGGAGGAGAAGGCCCGCTACCTGAAGGGGATCCTGACCGGCGAGGATATCTGGTGCCAGGGCTTTTCCGAGCCGGATCACGGTTCCGACCTGGGCAACGCCCAGACCCGGGCCCTGCGCGACGGTGACGACTACGTCATCAACGGCACCAAGATCTGGACCACCATGGGCAACTTCGCCAAATACATGATCCTGCTGGCGCGCACCAACCCGGCGGCGGAGCGCAAGTACGATGGCCTGTCCTTCTTCCTGGCGCCGATGCAGGTGCCGGGGATCGAGCCGCGGCCCATCCGCAAGCTGACCGGGGAGTACGGGTTCACCGAGACCTTCTTTACCGACGCGCGCATACCCGCCAGCTGCCTGATGGGCGCCGAGGGTCAGGGCTGGAAGATCGCCATGAAGACCCTGCAGTACGAGCGCGGTGCCGAGGCCGGCGCTGCCGGTGGCCTGGCCTTCGTGCGCATTGTCATTGACGACATGATCGCAGAGCTGGCGGATGTGGAGCGCGATGGCCTGCCTGCGCTGCAGGATCCGGCGGTCCGCGACCAGCTGGTACAGCTGATCATGGAGGAGAAAGCGGTAGTGCTGGGCGACCGGCGTGCGGGCATCGGCCCCTTGACCACGGACTATCCGTTTTCCCTGCCCCTGTCCAACAAGCTGCGTTTCACCGAGAGCACCCGCCGCATGCGGCAGCTGGCGATCAACCTGCAGGGCGCCGATGGCGGCCTCTACGTCGGGGACGAGGGCGCGCGCCAGGGCGGCTTCTGGCAGCGGGCCTACCTCAACAGCTTTTCCGCCACCATCGGTGGCGGCACCAGCCAGGTGCAGGCCAATATCATTGCCGAGCATATTCTCGGCCTGCCCAAATAAGGAGCGCCAGGCATGTCAGTCATTGGTAGTACAGCGCTGACCTTCAGCGAAGACCAGGCGATGATTCTGGATGTGGCGCGTTCTTTCTGCCGCGACCAGTCGACTATTCCCGCAGTGCGGGCGTTGCTGGAGTCCGCCACCGGCTTCGACCCGGCGGTGTGGCAACAGATGGTCGACATGGGCTGGCCGGGCATGGCGCTGCCGGAGGCCGTGGGTGGCTCCGGCCTCGGTGTGGCGGCGGTGGTGCCGGTGATGGAGGCCATGGGCAAGTCCCTGCTCGGGGGGCCGCTGCTGAGCAGCGTGCTGGCGGGCCAGTTGCTGCTGCGGTCGGTGGCAGAGCCGGCACAGGAAACCCTGCTGGCGGCGCTGGCAGCGGGGGCGCCCGCCACGGTGGCGCTGCTGGACAATCACGACTGGGGTGCCCGCCAGATTCGCTGTGAGCTGGGGGTCGATGGGGTGCTGCAGGGTGCCAAGCAGCAGGTCATGGATGCGGCCGTGGCCGAGTGGTTCGTGGTCGTGGCACAGCAGGCCGGTGAGCCGGTACTGGCGCTGGTTGCCGCCGCGGATGTGCCCGCCGCGGCCCGCCGTGAGCACACCCTCATCGATTGCACCCGCCGCGCCCAGGCGATTGACTTCAGTGGCATCAAGGTGGCGGAGGACGCGGTTGTCCGCGGTCCCCGGGTGGCCAGCGGCCTGCGCGACTTGCGCCTGCTGGGCGCCCTGCTGGTAGCGGCCGAGGCCGGCGGCAGCGCGGCGGCCTGTCTCGACACTACGGTCGAGTACCTCAAGACCCGCAAGCAGTTCGGCAAGTTGATCGGCTCCTATCAGGCCCTGAAACATCCCTGCGTGGATATCCTGGTCGGCGTCGACTCGACCCGCTCGTTTGTCTACCATGCCGCGACCCTGCTCGGCGAGGACGCTCTCGATCGCGACGCCGAGATTGCCTGCCGCATGGCCAAGGCCCAGGCCACCGAGACGCTCAAGTACGCCGGTGACCGCGCGATCCAGTTTCACGGCGGCATGGGTTTTACCTGGGAGTGCGATGCCCAGCTCTATGTGCGCCGCGCGCAGTGGAGCCAGCAGGCCTATGGCGATGCCCAGCATCACCGCAAGCAGCTTGCGCACCTGCTCCTCGACCACTGAGGCCGGGCCGGTGCCGGCCCGCTTCCCGTCCATCACGTCCAGCCGCAGCGCCGCTGCGTAACAAGGGCCATGAAAAAGAAATCATCCACCATTCGCCAGGGTAGTTTCGGCCGTGGACTGGCAGTGTCCCTGGCCGGATTGCGCGCGGGCAGTGCCTTTGCCATCGACGGCGCCCTGCAGCGCTTGCGCCCGGGCGGGGAGCAGGACGAGGCCGCTGCCGACTCTGCTTTCATCCGCAAGGAGGCGCGTCGCTTCGTCGCGGAGCTGGGGCGCCTCAAGGGTACCTATGTCAAGATCGGGCAGATGTTTGCCCTGCTCGGCGAGCACTTCCTGCCCCGGGCCCTGACGGAAGCGCTGCAGGAGCTGAACGCCGCGACCGAGCCGCTGCCCTGGGAGGAGATCGAGCCGCAGCTACGGATCAGCCTGGGCAAGCGCCTGGCAGAACTCGAGGTGGAACACGAGGCGCTGGCGGCGGCCTCCCTGGCCCAGGTGCACCGTGCCACGGTGACCGCCACCGGGGAGCAGATTTGCCTGAAGGTGCAGTACCCGGGCCTGCGCGAGGTCATCGACAGCGACTTTGATGCGGTGGTGCGGATGCTGTTGCTGGCGCGCTGGATCAAGGCCGGTCGCGAACTGGACGACTGGCTGGAGTCCATGCGCACGCACCTGCACCAGGAGATCGACTACCGGCACGAGGCGCACATGGGCGACACCGTGGCGGAGCTGGTGGCCCGGGATACGGCCAGCCCCGGCGGCAGCCCCTACTATGTTCCCAGGCGCTTCCCGCGCTACTGCAGCGACGAGGTACTGGCGCTGGAATACATCGACGGCTGGCAGGTCAACCACCCGCAAGTGGCCGCCCTGTCCCAGCGCCGCCGCAATGCCCTGGGCCGCAGCATGCTGGCGCTGTTCTTTCACGAACTGTACCGCTGGGGCGTACTGCAGACCGACCCCAATTTCGGCAACTACCTGGTCCGCAGCGGCGCCCGCAGCGACCAGCTGGTGCTGCTGGACTTCGGCTCCACCCTGAGCTGTGACAAGACCTTCCTCCGGCACCTGGGCAATGCCATCGCCGCGGGTCAGGAACAGGACCGGGAGGCGCTGCTGCAGAGCCTGATCGGACTCGGTTGCCTGGATGCCAACAGCAGTGCCTATGCCCGGGAATCCTTCACTGAGTTCTGTCTCGGCCTGTTGGAGCCCCTGCGGCCCGCGGCCGAGCTGCCCCCGGAATATCTGAACGCGAAGGGTGAGTACCGCTGGGGCAAGTCCCGCCTGCTGCGGCGGGCGGGCAAGGCGGCGGCGAGTTCGGCGGCGTCGCTGGACTTTGCCACCCCGTCCCGGGATTTTGCCCTGATTGCCCGCAAGCTGACCGGGGTATATACCTTCATCGCGGTGCTGGATGCCGAGTTCAATGCCCACGACCTGGTGCGCCGGCATATCCGCCACTGGCGGGAGAACAGCGAATGACTGAGCAGGACGACACCAGCGCGGTGCCGGCCGGGCGCTTGCGGCGTCTGGCGGGGATGGCGCGCCTCGCCGGCGGCGTTGCCGGCGGCATGCTGGCGGAAGGCGAGCGTCAGCTGCGCGCAGGCAAGCGCCCCAAGGCACGTGACCTGCTGCTGACCCCGGGCAATGCCCGCCGGGTGACCAAACAGCTGGCGCGGATGCGCGGCGCCGCCATGAAGCTGGGCCAGATCCTGTCCATGGATAGCGGCGACCTGCTGCCGCGGGAGCTGGCGGAGATCCTGGCACGGTTGCGGGCGGATGGCGAGTCGATGCCGGTCAAGCAGTTGCAGGAGGCCCTGCGGCAGGCTTTCGGCCCCGGCTGGGATCCCGCGCTGTTCGATTTCCAGTGGCGTCCCCTGGCGGCGGCCTCCATCGGCCAGGTACACCGGATCCGCGCTCCCGATGGCCGCGCCGCGGTGCTCAAGATCCAGTACCCGGGCATCGCCGACAGCATCGACAGCGATGTCGACAATATCGCCACCCTGTTGCGCATGTCGGGGCTGCTGCCGCGACACCTGGACCTGCAACCGCTGCTGCTGGACGCCCGCGCCCAGCTCAAGGACGAGGCCGACTATCTCAAGGAAGCGAAGTACCTGAACCGCTTTCGCCAGGCCCTCGCCGATGACTCGCGCTTTGTCCTGCCGGAGGTGCTGCCGGAGCTGACCCGGCGCAACGTGCTGGGCATGACCTACGTCGAGGGCGAGTCCATCGAGACCCTGGCACTGCAGCCGGCCGCCGAACGCGACCGGGTCATGAGCGCCCTGATCGAGCTGCTGCTGACCGAGATGTTCGAGTTGCGGCTGGTGCAGACCGATCCCAACTTTGCCAATTACCAGTATCGCGAGCGCGACGGCGCCATTGTGCTGCTGGACTTCGGCGCCACCCGTCCGTTCAAGGCCGCCTTCGTCCGCGATTACGCCAGGCTGGCGGCGGCCGCCATGGCCGGCGACCGGGAGGGGGCGGCGAGGGCGGCCGCGCGCGTGGGCTACTCCATGGGCGAAGCGGGTTCGCGTTACCGGGAGCTGGTGCTGGACATGTTGCTGCTGGCGCTGGAGCCGCTGCGGCAGGAGGGCCCCTACGACTTCGGCGCCTCCGACATGCCCGCCCGGCTGATGGAGATGGGGCAGTCAGTAACCGGCTTCCGGGATTTCTGGCAGGCGCCGCCCACCCACGCGGTCTATTTTCACCGCAAGCTGGGGGGCATGTTCATGCTCGCCAATCGCCTCAAGGCAAAGGTGGATGTGCGGGCACTGATGGCGCAGCGGGTCAAGGCCTGAGGCTCACTGCGGTTGCGCGTGATGCTCGCGCTGGCCCGCGAGCCAGGTGGCGTTGACCCGCAGATCCGCGTCCAGCAGCACCATATCCGCCCTTGAGCCTGCAGCGATCCGCCCCAGCTGTGGCGCGCCGATCAAGGCGGCCGGGTACAGGGAGGCCATCCGCAGGCACTCGTCCAGCGGCAGGCCCACGATCTGGTGGCAGTAGCGCACCGCGTCAATCAGAGCGATTGCGCTGCCCGCGAGTGCTCCCTCCGCATTGAGCAAACGGCCGTCCCGCGCCGTGATTCGCTCCCCGTACAGCGTGAACCAGGGTTGCCCGCTGCCGACCGTGGCCATGGCGTCGCTCACCAGAAACAGCTTGCCGGGCGCGGCGCAGCGGTGGGCAATGCGGATGCTGGCGGGGTGCACATGGTGACCGTCAGCGATGATGCCCAGCCAGCAGTCCTCGCTGTCCAGGGCGGCGCCGGTGACACCCGGTTCGCGGGCGCTCAGGGGGCTCATGGCGTTGAACAGGTGGGTGAAGCTGCGCAGGCCGTCCTGCCTCGCCTGGCGCAGCTCCTCCCAGCTGGCTGCGCTGTGACCGGCGCTGACGATAATGCCGGCACCGGCGAGCTGGCGTATCATGCCGGGCGCCATCGCCTCCGGTGCCAGGGTGATCAGGCAGCGGAGGTCGGTCAGGCTGCACAGCCAGTCCATGTCCTGCTGTGTCGGCCGGCGCAGGCGGTCCGCCCGGTGGGTGCCGCGGCGCGCGGCGGCAAAGAATGGTCCTTCGACATGAATACCGAGTATGGCTTTTGCCGCCGTCTGCGCCGACGCCCTCGCTGAACGCACCGCGGCAACCCCCGCTGCCAGCACGGCGGCGGTATCGCTGAGCAGTGTGGGCAGCAGCGCCGTGGTGCCGTAGCGGCGATGGGCGGCGGCAATGTGCAATACGGTGTCGGCGCTGGGTGCATTGTTGAACAGCAGGCCGCCACCGCCGTTGACCTGCAGGTCTATCAGGCCGGGTGCCAGGAAACCGTCCGGGATATGCTCGCAGGGCAGCGACGCGGGGATCTCTGTGGCGGGCAGCAGCGCCTGTACGGTCTCGCCTGCCAGCAGCAGGCCGCAATCACTGTGCCACTGCACGCCATCGAACAGGCGGGCAGCGCGCAGGGCCCGATCCGGTTGCGGGTCCGTCATCCGCTGTCACTCCCGCGCAAGCGGGTTGTCCCAGCTGCCTTCGAAGCAGGTCTCGTTCCAGTCCTTGCGTTGTCTTGCCGCCTCCTCGGTGCGCTGCTGTTTTTCGTTCAGCATCTGCGGGTCACCGCGGTAACCGATGGCCGCTGCCGCCATTGGCCGGAAACCATCGGGGATCGCGAAGTTCTCTTGCGCCCTGTCACTGTCGAATCCGGCCATCTGGTGCACGTGGATATCGAATTCCGCCGCCTGCAGGCTGAGAAAACCCATGGCGGCGCCGGTGTCATAGGCGTGGTGATCATTGGGCTTGTCATTCGCCGAGAAGTGGGTTTTGGCTACCGCGAGCAGCAATACCGGTGCCTGCCTTGCCCACTCCTGATTGAATCCTATCAATGAGTCGAAGATCTTGCGGTAGCTGTCGCCCCGGTCTTTTATCCCCAGGATAAAACGCCAGGGTTGCTCATTGAAACAGGAGGGTGCCCAGCGCGCGGCCTCGAGCATGGTAATCAGCTTGTCGAGTGGGGGCGCCTCAGCCTGGAAGGTCCTGGGGCTCCAGCGGGTCCTGATGAGAGTGTTGATGGGGGCGTGGGTCTGTGCGTCCTTGTGCTTCATAACAGTCGCTTGTGTGGTGGAGGCTGAATGGCTGGAACAGGAGCGTATGGGGACTCCCGGCCCCTGCAGGTCAAATGACTATAGCAGGAACCCGGAATCCTCAACACTCGGCGCCCGCTCAGTCCCCGGTGCGAATGCCTCTTTTCTCGAGTATGGGCAACACGTGCTCGGCAAAATACGGGAACTCGTCGGCGTAGTTCACGAACGCGAGTGTGGTGCCGCCAAAGCCGGTCTCGTAAAGCTCGGTGATACCGTCGGCGACCTGCTCCGGCGTTCCCACCAGCGGGAAGCCGCCGTGTCCTGCCGCCATGCGGTCGCGGATGAGGCTCAGGAGGTCGTGCGGGAACGAGTGGGCGTGGGCGAACTGCAGGCGTACCAGGTTGTCCACCGCGGCCCAGTCCGCGTTCGTGTCCGCGTAATGCTTGTGGTAGTCCCGGGCTTCCTTCTCCGTGGGCCGGCAGACCACGTAGGAAAACGTCAACACGTTGACGTCACGGCCCGCGTTACTTGCCTGTTCTTTCAGCTCCGCAAGCTCGTCGCGGGAGCGCGCCAGGTCGATCGCGGGCGTGAACAGGAAGTTGGCATTTTTCACCGCGAACTCGCGTCCCTGGGGGGAGCCTGCGGCGTTGACGATGGGCGGCAGATTGGAGACCGGCTTGGGGTCGGAGTGCACGCCCTTGAGCTGGAAATACTTGCCATCCCAGTCGAAGGCCCCGCTCTCGGTCCACAACTTCCTGACGATATCGAACCACTCCTGGGCATAGCCGTAGCGGGTTTCGTGATCATCGGCCAACTGTATACCCATCGCCTCGTACTCGGGCTGGTTCCAGCCCGCGACGATGTTCAGTCCGGCCCGGCCGGCGCCAATCTGGTCGATGGTTGCAATCTGCTTGGCGACCACGACCGGGTGATTGAACGCGGTGTGCATGGTCGCGATCACCGAGATCCGGTCGGTAATCGCCAGCAGCCCCGCCGCCCAGGCCATGGTCTCCAGGACGTTGTAGTGAAAGTTGGTCTCGCCACCGTAGCCGATCCAGCGGGCGATCGGCAGCATGAAATCCAGCCCGGCCTGGTCACATTGGCGGACCAGGCGGGCATTGTTCTCCCAGGAATTGACCCAGCGCTCCGGTACCTTGGTGACAGCCATGCCCGAGGAGCAGTTGGCTGAAAAGGTGCCGAGCTTGAAGTGATTTTTGCGGAACATGCGGTTTTCTGCTTGGTTCATGACGATCCCTCCCAGGGAGTGTGAAATTTCATTATTGAATTTAAATTTAAATTTCAATCGTATTTAACTACAAATATCCAGATTGTCAACCAGCAGGTTGCGATCTGTGAGAAACTTGCGAGGCGGCCCCACGTGGTGCCCTGTGCGTAATTCATCGGAGGAGGGATGTCATGCCAGGAAACAAAAAACCCGGTTCCCCAGGCTTGCCAAGGAAGTCGAAGGAGAAACAGCCTGCGGCTCCGGATCTTGCCACCGTAGGCAGTGCCGAGGATGGCGGGCTCACTCTGGACCGACGCTGGCATCTCGCCGAGACACCCCATGAGATTGCGGTCAGCGAGCTTGAGTACGCCATTCTCCGCTGCAACGAGGCATTCACCCGCTGGCAGGCCGAGTGCCTTGCCGCCGTCAGCGGCATCGATGTGGGGGGCAGCGACAATGCGCTCCTGCACGTGATCCGGATGAAGGAGCGAGCCAAGGGAGTGAAGGAAATTGCACGGCTGATGAATCGCGACGACATTCCCAACATCCAGTATTCGCTGCGCAAACTCCTCAAGGCGGGCCTGATCGAGAAGAGTGCGCAAAGTTCGCACCGTCAGGGAGTCACCTACCGTGTCACTGACAAGGGCTATGAGATCACTGAACTCTATGCCGGACTGCGGCGCAGTCTGTTGCTGGATTTCACCGGTACGGTCCACGAATTCGTGCCGCAACTGACGGATGCGGCGCGTACGCTGGATCTGATGTCGGGGATCTACGAGCAGGCGGCGCGCATCGCGGCCACCCACCGCAGCGACCAGCCGGAGTAGGAACTGCCGCGGAGCTGCCGGTCTAGACCAGGTAGAACGCGGTAGTCTCCATACGCAATACCTCGACAGTGTCCTGGCGTTGCAGGCTGACTTCCGCTGTGACCACGCCCCGATCCGGCTTGCTTCGGCTGAGGCGTGTTGCCTGAATCCTGCACTGCCCACTCACTGTGTCGCCCGGTCGAACGGGGGCGAGCCAGCGCACACGGTCCACCCCGGGCGCCGCCACCGAGGTCGAATCGGTAATGAAGGCGTCACACAATAGCCGCATGGCGATAGCACAGCTGTGCCAGCCGCTGGCTATCAGTTCCCCCATGGGTGAGTGTGCCGCCGCCACCGGATCGGTATGCATCGACTGGGGGTCGTAGCGGCTCCCAAACTCGATTATTTCTTCTGCCGTGAGCCGATACTGCCCCAGCTGGATGAGTTGGCCGGCCTCGAAGTCATTGAAACGCCACATCTTTTTTTCTCCCGCTCAGGTTATGTGCACTCTTGTAACTTCTGTAAACAGGGTATTTACAAGCTCGTCGATTAAACCTATGATCAAAAACACTTTAAGCCTAAAGTTTAACTGAAAAGAGTCGGTAGGTGCGGAAAAGCCCGATTTTCAAAAGCAATACATTCACATTGGGCGCCTCTTTTGCCAGAACAATAACGTTTATCGAATTAAATTACGTGTAGGGGAAATTGCCATGAAGAATAAATCGGTGTTCAAGCTGGGTTCGCTATTCGCTGCCCTGACTGTGCCAATTACCGGAGCCGCCCAGAACCTGCTTGAAGAAGTCACGGTCACCGCACAGAAGCGCGAACAGAATCTGCAGGATGTCGGGATCGCAATAACGGTGTTCAGCGGTGACCAGGTGCGCGCGCTGGGGGTGCAGCAGAGCTTCGATATTGCCGGCTTTACCCCCGGGGTGCATATCAGCGGCAATATTGCCGGCCAGAACACCCAGTTCTCGATTCGCGGCGTAACCCAGAATGATTTCAACGACATCATCGAGGCGCCCAACGCCGCTTATCTTGATGAAGGGTATCTGGCGGTGGCCCAGGCCCAGACCTTTGCCGTCTACGATATCGAGCGACTCGAGATTCTCAAGGGCCCCCAGGGCACTCTGTTTGGCCGCAACGCGACCGGCGGTCTCGTTCACTACATTTCAAACAAGCCAAATTTTGATGGCACTGAAGGATATCTGGATTTTCAGGTGGGCGAGTTTGATACCCCCGCTAACGCCAATCAAATGGTAATTGAGGGTGCTTTGGGTAGTGCGTTGTCAGAGACCGTCGCGGGCAGGGTAGCCTTTCGCTACAAGGATCAGGATGGGTATCTGCAAAACCTCTATCCGGATGCTGCTTTCCTCGGCCCCCCGGGTCCCGGTGCCGGCGCCGATCTGGGCGGGCAGGAAGACAAGTCCGCACGCACTACCCTGCTGTTCCAGCCCGATGACAGAATGCAGGCCATGGTCTCGCTCAATTATTCCAAATCCGAGCTGTCTACGGGGCCCTACCAGAGCAAGCCTACCATCGGCATACTCGACCAGAATGGCGAACTTATCAACGTGATTGACATGCCGGCTGACGAAACCCGGCTCACCATCCAGGGCGATCAGGACGGCGGTGCCAACGCCATTGATGGCAGCAGTTTCCTGCCGGGTGCGGGTATCGGTTTACCGGGCCGCCTGGCGCCTGGCGGCGACTTTTTCGGCTACATCGATCCTGACGGCGAGGACTTTACCTTTTCCGGCGACTTTGCGTTTGAAGACCAGGCGTTTACTGAAACCTGGGGTGTCAATGTCAACTTGCAATATGAGCTGTCAAACGGTATTCAATTTACCTCGATTACGGACTTCAAGGATTACGAAAAGCTGTTGTTCATCGATGTGGATGCCGCTCCCGCCAATCAGCTGGCGAACTATGCCGGTGTCGACGCAACCAGTTTTACCCAGGAGTTCCGGCTGAACGGTGAAACCGAGCGCACCCGCTGGGTCGCCGGTGCCTTTTATCTGGGGCCTTCACCAAATCGAGTGGGTAGATTAGCCTTGTCCTCATGAAA
>TARA_R110002110_G_scaffold202682_3_pt1 | contig 39951 bp, 52 predicted proteins | sample TARA_R110002110 | Tara Oceans TARA_R110002110 (sample SAMEA4397330) | marine metagenome | biome: Polar Biome; feature: [SRF] surface water layer (ENVO:00010504); material: water (ENVO:00002006), including particulate matter (ENVO:01000060) such as... | depth 5 m | reverse complement strand
TGCACGAATATCGGCGGTGACTTCCGGGGCGAGTACTTTTGTTCTATGGAACCCATATAATGTCCAGTTGACATTGTATGGCAATAACTTATTAGATAAGGGGCAATTGTTTTATATAGATGGAAACTATCTGGGATTAAATTCATATAGAAAAATGGATGAGATTGGCATCGGAGGCTATTATATCGCGATGGACATTCGGGGAGAAATAACCACGTCTGAGTACATAACAAAAGTTGCTGGGATATGGCAATATAATCCGAACGTCAGGGGTCTTCGAAAATTGTCGGTCGCAACGGAGATAGGGGAATAGAATATGGCAATTAAAAACTTTATTGATAGCGTTAGATATGAAGCTGTCGCAGACTTTAGAAATTCTATTGACTTAACCACAAGTTCAATGTATGGAAAGGTTGATAATAATGGAGAAATTGTGATACCCAATTATACTCAGATGAGTAATTTTAAGAATAAACAATTTAAAATGTTTAATTTTATTCATGATGCGTTTGCTGTTTTTGAAGAAGATATGAATTTTAGACCAGTGCAGGGTAAGGGAGCAGTAGGAAGTACGCTTTTTCCAATTGAAGCTACATTGGCAGCAATAGATGTCACGAGCGTATATCAGCGGTACCTAGACAACTCTTACAGGCTTTTTATAAAAACTGTCCTGGGAACTGAAGATGAAAAAAAGATAATTAACATACATGGACTAATCGATTACTACATGGATAATTTACGTGTTAATGTTCAAACGTCGCCGGTCACGTTGACTAAGTTTGTAAAAAGTAATTTAAGTTTTGTTAGTCCGTGCGTGAACGGTCTTATGGTTGAGTTATTGAAAGACGGCAAACAGTTTTTTAATCGGAATAGAAATTTTATCTCTGAGGTTTGGTTTGAAAATTACTTGAATAGTGCTGCGAAAGCGGGATTTTTAGTGGATAGACGAATACCTTGGAGGTTGGTTGCTAATTTAAATTCTGAAAAAATGCAAGTTCATATGCAAAAGTATGGGTTAACGAAAGAGAACTTTTTTGACGCCTTTTATATAAAGACCTCATCTTTGGATATTGACATGCTAAAGACGTTTTTCTTGTTGGCCTACAAAAGGCTTATAGGTCAATCCGATCTGAGCGAGGCTACGAATTTGTACTCTACTTATCCAGTTCGTGTTGACGAATGTGATAAAACGATAAGTAGGGTGATTAAGAAACAGACCATTGACGATGAACAATACTACAGCTCTTTTTTCAATGATTTCTTTTGGGTTAAGAAATACATGGAAATTCGTCTTTTTGAGGAGAACATTTTTTTCAGTAAAAACTTGAGAGAAAAGTTGATCTTTGATACACATCATGTGTACATATCTTCAAAGGACAAGGGCTTGGACGCCACGGCTGAAGCTGCTAGATATGTTAATCTATTCTTAGAAAAAAATGGGTAATACATGCAAGCCAAAGAGCTTATTAAGCAAGCTTCAATATGTCATCATGAAAGCGACTTAAGAAAAAAATGTCCAGCACACTTAAAGGAAAGATTGCTGAAGAACCAAAAGGTATTGGAGGCGTGCGGAAGGCCGTTTGAAGCCTTGGGCCTGCACGATGACGATTCGTTTTATCCTCCTTGGGTAATCAAAGAGAGGGACGAGGTTTTTAAGCTTATTGCGGAGTCTTTGATTCAAACAAGTCAGGTACCTGATAATTATGATAATATGTCTAAAATTTACGATATAGTTGCTGACATACAGTCTAGGGTAACGATCTCAGGTAAAAAAATAAAATACGACATGTTTAGGGTAAAAACTGGTCGTCTAGCTACAAATGGGGACAGTTTCCCCATTTTGAGTCTACCAAGGAATCAAAGGCATTGCATAAAACCGGAGAAAGATTTTTTGGTTGAATTTGATTATAATGCCATGGATCTGAGGGTTCTTTTGGGTTTGAGTGATATGCCGCAACCAAAGGTTGATATTCATGATTGGATAAGGAGAGAGGTTTTCTCTAATTCGATCTCAAGAGATGAGAGCAAGAAGGCGGTTTTTAGTTGGTTGTACGGAAAGAAGATACCGGAAGCCAGTAAGTTTGAAAGGATCTTTAATAAAGAAAATATATGTGACAAATTTTATAGAGATGGTAAGGTTAAAAACTTATACGGAAGAAATATACAATGCGACTCTGATTTTTTTGCAATGAATTATATAGTGCAATCTACGGCGAATGATTTGTTCTTTGAACAACTTTATCAAGTTAGAGATTTATTGCAGGAACAAAGTTCAAAGATAATGTTTTGCATTCACGACTGCTTTGTCTTAGATTTTGATAAAACAGAGTTTTCTTTATTAAAAAGAATAAAAGGTATTCTTGAAGATACTGATCTTGGCAAATTTAAAGTTAATATAAAAATAGGAAAAAGCTACGGCGACATGAGGTCACAATGAAAACTGTAATAGGTCTCGGAGGAGCGGGATGTAAAATAGCGGATAAGTTTGCCCAGAGAGAAGGATATAAAATCTATAAAATAGATGAGAACCTCCAAGGGACGAGATGTTATTCGTTTAAAAAGATTTCTTCTATGGAGGAAGCGGAGTCGTCTGTATCGAGTCTAAAGTCTTTTTTTAAGGGCCTAACAAAAGATGTTTTATTTATTGTCGCTGGGGGCGGAAAAATATCCGGTGCCTCACTTGCAATTTTGGAACAGATAAGAAACAAAAACGTTGAGATTTTGTATGTAAGACCGGATTTGGATACTTTAAGCGGAGTAAATATACAAAGTGAGAAGATTGTAAGCCAGGTACTACAAAATATGACGAGATCTGGCGTGTTTCAAAAGATGTACCTTTTTGACAATCAAAAGATCCAAGAAATTCTACAAGGCGTGTCACTTTTAAAATTAAATGATTCAATTAATGAAGTTATAGCACGCTCCTATGATCTGACCAATTTTTATCAGGGGCAGGAGAGCGTTTTTGGTCAAAGTGGCCAAGTAGACGAGATTAGTAGAATTGCTACGTTCGGGTTCATATCCTTTGATGATGATATCCATAGGATGTGTTTTGACTTGGAAAACATAACTCATGCCGAGATTTTTTACGTGGTAAACGAAAAGATCCTTGACGAAGATTCAGAGCTACTCTATAAGATAAAGCAGCAAGTGAGAAGCGTGTCTCACGAAGACATGAAAAGCTTGCAATATTCAGTGCACCCGTCAGAATACGAGGGCGTGCAAGCATACTGTAGGTTGCATACACATTATATTCAACAAGAGGAGAATTAAAATGTTAGACATGGAAAAGATGAGAGCAAAGTATCGATCCCTCAAAGAGGGTGGCGAGAAGAGAATAGACCCTCTTAATTGGAAACCTGAAAACGGGCCACAGGATATTCGCATCGTGTGTCCTGAAGACGGAGACCCGTTTAAGGAATTTCATGTACATTATCGTATAGGCGATGAAGCACCGTTTTTATGTCCAAAGAAGAACTTTGGTGAATCGTGCTCTGTTTGTGAGTTCGCCTGGGGCCTTTATGAAGAGGGCGATACCAAGAGCGCCAAGGAGTTATTGCCGTCTGCTCGATATGTATCTCCAATTGTTGTTCGTGGAGACGAGAGCACGGTTAAGCTTTGGAATTACTCCCGTACAATCTATAGTGATTTAATTGGGTATGTAAATAACCCTGAGTATGATGACATCACTCATAGAACAGACGGGATAGACCTGACTCTTACTTATGACGCAGAAGCGGCCAAGAACAGGCAGTTGGCTACAAAGGTTATGCCTAAGCGCCATAACAGCCCACTAGCAGAGACAGAAGAACAGGCTGACTCTCTCATCGCCACTATTCCGGATGTAAATAAAAAGTATCTAAGAAAGTCTTCCGAAGAGGTTAACAAGATTCTAGATAGCTTCTTATCCGCAGATCCAACCGGCGGCGAGAAAGGAGGTTCAGAGAAGTATGGCGCTGCTGAGTCTGATATCGATTCTGTCTTTCGTCAACTAGAAGAAGAAAAATAATGGAGTACTCAATGTCGAAAAGTGAAAAAACGACTGATTTTGACCACATAAGAAATATTCTTAATAAAAAAGCGGGCATGACAGTCGCTTACAATCTAGAAAAAGATAACCCCACTGACGTTGAGGAATGGATCTCGACGGGCTCCCGCTGGCTGGACAGTGTTGTCTGCAAAGGACGGCTGGCGGGAATCCCTGTCGGGAAGATATCGGAGATTGCGGGGTTGCCGTCTGCGGGCAAGAGCTATCTCGCTGCCCAAGTGGCGGCGAACGCACAAAAAATGGGTATTCGAGTTGTATATTTTGATTCTGAATCTGCACTGGACTCCTCTTTTCTGATCCGCGCCGGTTGCGAATTATCTAGTCTAATATATACGCAGGCTAAGTCAGTCGAATTTGTATTTGATGCGATTGAAACTCTGTTGAAAGAGACCGAGGATAAATACTTGTTCTTGTGGGATTCTTACGCCTTTACTCCATGTGAGGCAGAATTGGAAGGAGGGTATAACCCAAGAAGCGATATAGCGTTGAAGGCGAGAGTCTCTAGCTTGGCGCTGTCGAAACTAACCCAGCCAGTTGCAAACAGAGGCGCTACGTTGGTTGTAATGAATCAGCTTAAAACCAACATAACAACAAGCGTTGCGGAAAGGTACACTGATCCCTGGATAACGTCTGGCGGCAAAGCTTTTCACTATTCCTTTTCTTTACGTATTTGGTTGACTGGCAAGAAGGGTAAGGCAAGCTTTGTTTATGATGACAAGGGGTTCCGGATCGGCTCAGAGACTGCGGTCAGAATCAAAAAGTCTAGGTTTGGTACGCTTGGAAGAACATGTCAATTCAAGATTCTTTGGGGAGAAGACGTTAAGATTAAAGATGAGGAATCTTGGTTGGACGCGTTGAAGGGCTGCGAGAGCCTAAAAACCTCTGGAGCTTGGTACACCTTGGTTCACGAAGATGGTAGTGAAGTTAAGTTTCAGACTAAGACTTGGATGGAAAAACTTAAAGACGACACTTTCAGGGATAGGGTATTACAGCTAATGGACGTTGAAGTCATTCAAAAGTTTGAAACTCGTGAAGGCGAGGCATCTCGCTTTTATGATGAGGAATTGGATTGAGCACTCTGCAAAGAGGCACCTTTGTCAAAATCAATAACATTAAAACAAAAGATTCTTATGGTTTAGTCCTAAGGTACATGCCTAACACATCTGGTGCTGGATACAAAAAGGTAGAGGTGTATTATGAAAGACGACTTGTTGTTTTTCCTGAGATTTACCTAGAAGAAATTGGATAGTGCAATGGAAAAGTACAACAGAATATTGGTTGTTGATGGCTTAAACAATTATATGCGTGCTTACGCTGCGAATCCAACTATGTCAACAAACGGAGTGCACGTTGGGGGCATAGTTGGGTTTTTGAAGATCTTACAGAAGATGATGCGAGAAGTAAAACCCACAAGGGTTGTAATTGCTTGGGACGGCGATGGAGGATCGAAAAAAAGAAAGCAGATAAATAAAGATTATAAGCTTGGACGTAAACCAATCCGCCTTAATAGGAACCACGGCTTTGCCACGGAAGACCAAGAAAAACAAGGTAGACTGCGCCAACAACTCAGATTAATTGAGTATTTTAATTACACACCGATTAGACAAATTATCGCTGATGGAGTCGAGGCCGATGACCTGATATCTTGGGTCTGTCAGAGCCATGTTTGCGATGATTGGCAAAAGGTTATTTTATCTAACGATAAAGACTTTTTTCAAATCTTAGACGCGTGCACGGTACTAATTAGACCTAGTAGCGATAAACCTTTAACGATTAGGAGCGTGATTGATGAGTATGGTATACATCCAACAAACTTCGCTCTTGCAAGGGCTATGTCTGGGGACAGGAGTGATAATCTAAAAGGTGTTAAGGGTATCGGGTTGAAAACTGTCGCGAACAAATTTCCTTTTTTACAAGAAAATGTCCCACACACGATAGACCGAATAATACAATTTTGTAAAGATAACTATGAGGGTTATAAAAGCTTGAGCAGAATAACAGAGAGTAGAAGCCTAATAAAAAACAATTACGATGTTATGCAACTCTACTCTCCCGCAATAAGCTTTCAGGCCACACAAATGCTAAAGAAGGAATTGGCTTCCGCTAAGCCCTGCAATAACCAAACGGCCATCAAAAAAATGCTTGTGCAAGATGGCATCTTTGGTGTAAATTTTGACGAACTTTTTGCTTCACTAAACAGGATAGAACACAATGAAAGACAACTTAACAAACTTCTCAAAGTACGGTAAGAGCTTTCAGGAAAAGTTAGTGCAACTAATTTTATTTGACCGCTCATTTTCTAATCAAATACAGGAGGTACTTGATTTACAATTTTTAGAATTCAAGTATCTGCAAAGTTTTGTAGAGGTTATATATGATTATAAGAAAAAGTATAAAGTACACCCGACGCTTGAGATTGTAAGAACGATTGTAGGGACTCAGTTTTCGCAAGATAAGGACCCTGTGGCTAAGCAATTGTCTGGCTTTGTTGAGATGATGGATCTTCAATTTGATAAGATTGAAGAGAAAGAATATATTAAGGATCAAGCTCTTAACTTTTGTAGAAAGCAGAGAGTCCAAGAGACTATATTGAAAGTAGTGCCGCTGCTAAAGTCTGCATCTTTTGAAGAGATTCAAAGTCTTTTGGGCGCGGCGTTAAAACTTGGGACGGACATGAACCAAGGACATGATTATATTGAAGATTTTGAAAAGAGATACTCACATAATGTAAGAAAAGCCGTGCCTACCGGGTGGGGTGAGATCGATAAAATTACAAAGGGCGGCTTTGGCAAGAAGGAGCTACATGTATTAATCGCGATTACCGGTGGTGGTAAGAGCATGGCGCTAGTCAATATTGCTAGTGCGGCTTTAAAAGAAGGTAAAAATGTAGTTTACTATACCCTTGAGCTTTCTGAAGAGATCGTAGGAAACAGGTTTGATTCGTGCATCACGGATGTACCCCTGGATGATTTGCATAAAGATAAGGATAAGATCTTATCAAAGATTAAAGGTATTCCTGGCAAACTTGTGATTAAAGAATATCCGTCGAAGAGGGCAACTCCAAAGACGATTGAAAACCACATCAATAGGATGACACAAAATGGGTTTAAACCGGATGTTGTAATTGTTGATTACGCTGATTTGCTTCGTGCGGGGTCATCCGCAAAAGATTTCAGGCCGAAAGCGCTTGAAGAGATGTATGAAGAACTAAGAGCGGTGGCCCAGGTAAACGAGTGTGTGATGATAACGGCCAGCCAAACCAATAGATCAGGTGTCAATGCCGACGTCATTAGTATGGACTCAATTGCTGATGCTTTTGCAAAGTGTTTCCCTGCGGACTTTATCTGTACAATAAGCGGTAAAGGTAAGATGTTTATTGCTAAAAATAGAAACGGTATTGATGGGCTCGTGCTGAGCGTGGACACTGATTTTAGCAGGTGTAAAATTAATGTTAGCGCACCGAAAGACAACAGCCTAGATCTAGAAGATTTAATTCACAAGGCTAAGGACGGAAGGGATGGATTAGCCGAAAAATACCAGACATTCTTAAAGAGTAAATAAGGGAGAAAATTAGCTTGACGTTATCAAAAAAAATATTGTCGGACATAACGGTCCATATGAAATATGCGAGATTCTTAGAGGATAAAAAAAGAAGAGAGAGTTGGGGTGAGATTGTCACCCGTAATATGAATATGCATATTAAAAAGTTTCCGGATCTTGAAGAAGAAATTGCAAATGCTTACAAATTTGTGTTCGACAAGAAGGTTTTGCCATCGATGCGCGCGTTACAGTTCGGAGGAAAACCAATAGAGGTTGCACCTAATAGGTCTTATAATTGTGCTTATTTACCAATTGATGATTGGCGCGCATTTTCCGAGACTATGTTTCTTTTGTTAGGTGGAACCGGAGTTGGTTTTTCGGTGCAAGGACATCACATTGAAAAGTTGCCTGAGATAAAAAAGCCAAATGACAAAAGAACTAGAAGGTATTTGGTCAGTGACTCGATTGAAGGATGGGCGGATGCTGTAAAGGCTTTGATGAGTTCCTATTTTAATGGTACGTCTAAACTGAGATTCGATTTTAGTGATATTAGGGCAAAAGGTTCACTTTTGGTCACTTCTGGAGGCAAGGCTCCGGGGCCGCAGCCCCTAAAAGAATGCTTAGTTAAAGTAGACGGTGTTTTAGCTGATAAAAATACCGGTGACAAACTTAAACCAATTGAAGTACATGATATTGTTTGCTATATCGCTGATGCGGTACTGGCCGGTGGTATCCGAAGAGCAGCATTGATCTCTTTGTTCTCTGCCAATGATGAGGAAATGATTTCTGCAAAATCTGCTAACTGGTGGGAGGCCAACCCACAACGCGGTCGAGCAAATAATTCGGCTGTGCTCTTACGTCATCGTGTAACAAAAGAATTCTTTAATGAACTGTGGGAAAGGATTAAGGCTTCTGGAAGCGGAGAACCTGGATTTTATTTTTCAAACGATAAGGATTGGGGAAGCAATCCTTGCTGTGAGATCGCATTAAGACCATACCAGATGTGTAATCTAACAGAGGTAAATGTTTCTGACATTGAAACACAAGAAGAATACGAAGAGAGGTGCAGGGCGGCAACGTTTATAGGCACGTTACAGGCGTCTTATACGGACTTTCATTATCTGCGGGACATATGGAGAAGGACTTGTGAAAAAGATGCCCTGCTTGGCGTTAGCATGACAGGGATCGCCTCTGATAGGGTTCTTGACATGGACATGAGTGCTGCTGCCAAGGTTGTTCGCGAAGAAAACAAGAGGGTCTCTAAAATAATCGGTATTAACTGTGCTGCTAGAGCGACAACGGTTAAACCAGCAGGCACGACTTCTCTGACTCTGGGCACTTCTTCAGGTATTCACGCTTGGCATAACGATTATTATATACGAAGGCTTCGCGTAGGCAAAAACGAAGCAATCTATAATTATCTACTCAATAACCACCCTGAGCTTGTTGAGGATGAGTTCTTTAGACCACACGACACGGCGGTTATTTCTGTGCCACAAAAGTCACCGGAGGACGCAATTACGAGACAAGAAAGCGCATTGCAGCTACTAAAAAGAGTTAAAAAAGTTAGTGATAGTTGGGTTAAGCCCGGCCATTGCAGTGGGCAGAACACACACAATGTATCTGCGACTATTTCTATACATGAAAGAGAATGGGATGACGTTGGAGATTGGATGTGGGAAAATAGAGATCACTACAACGGATTAAGTGTATTACCATATGCAGATCATACTTATAAACAGGCACCATTCGAGGATTGTTCAAAAGAGACTTATGAAGCTATGTTAGCGTCCCTACAAGTGGTAGACTTGACAAAGATTAAAGAAGAAGAAGACGATACAGATCTTCAAGGAGAACTTGCATGTGCCGGTGGTGCATGCGAACTAAAATAGTTGGTGTTATGCTTGATAAAATGTTAAGATGGCTGAATAATTTTGAGACGTCAGTATACCTTTTTGCTATTAACGTAGTGTTGTTATTGGCGATGTATGCTGTATACATGATTATGTTTACACTTATTTAACGGAGGAAGAATGCTTTTTGCAGCAATTGGTAGTCAATGGGGAGACGAAGGAAAGGGTCGAATCGTTGATTTTTTGTCAAAAAAATCAGATTTCATTGTAAGGTTTCAAGGCGGCGACAACGCGGGCCACACGATTTTAGTGGATGGCCAGAAACATGTTGTGCATTTGATACCGTCCGGGATCCTTCACGAAGGAACCACAAATGTTATATCTCAAGGAGTAGTCGTTCGACCGGAGCAACTATTACACGAGATAAGGGATTTAATAAAGGGGGGTGTTAAAGTTGCTGCTGAAAATCTTATAGTTGATGCAGCATGTCCTGTGGTTTTAGACCGACATATTGAACTTGATGGTGAAAGAGAAGAATCTTTGGGGGACAACAAAATTGGAACCACCAAGAGGGGTATCGGGCCAGCATATGAGCAATTCTATTCTAGAAGATCTGTTTTGCTAGGGGACTTGCTCCCTGAAAATCGAGAGATTTTAAGTGATAAAGCTGTTAAGATTGGCTTGAGCGATGAGGATGTGGAAAAGCTGGCCGGGTATGGTGATTTGCTAGCTCCTTTTATTGGAAATACCAGGGAGGTTGTTAAAAATGCATGTTTACAAGAAAAACATATACTCTTTGAAGGAGCACAAGGTGTAATGTTGGATGTCATGCATGGCAATTATCCATATGTTACTTCCTCTATGACAAGCTCTTCTTTTATCCCTGCTGCTCTTGGACTCAATAAATATCTGAAAGATATTCATACCTTTGGTATTCTCAAAGCGTACACAACACGAGTAGGTAATGGCCCTTTCCCATCTGAGGCAGACGAATTTACGGCTGCGCGCTTTCGAGAGTATGGGCAGGAGTTTGGTGCGACAACTGGAAGACCTAGGCGCTGTGGATGGCTAGACCTAGCGGCACTAAAGTATGCGGATGAAATTAGTGATTTCACATCGCTGATTGTAACAAAACTTGATATCTTATCAAAATTTGAAAAGGTCAGTGTTTGTGTGGGATATGAGGATGATAGCGGCAATAAGTTTGAATTTGTAAAGAACCCCGATATTCTTTTCAGCTTGACTCCTATATATAAGAGTTTTACTGGTTGGAAGACTGACATTACACATTGTCGAACTTATGAAGAACTGCCTGATAATGCGAAAAAATTTCTAGACTATATTGAGCAATTTTTAGATAGAAAAATTTCTGGTATTTCGGTTGGACCGGAGAGGAGCCAGATGATTGTAAGGAGTATTAAGGATGCCGCTTAAAAATTTAAAGGGTAACAATAATCGTTTCATAGTTAAATTAGTCGAGGATGAAGAAAAAGAGCAAAGCCTCTTGTTTGTTCCTGATGATTTTACGGAAGAAGATCGATACGTGGTGTGTGAGCTTGTGGACTCGCCAACGGCTACACATTGTTTGGTTGAAAAACACTTGGTAGAAACAGTAAAAATATATGGCGAGACACACACTTTTGTTTCTAACCATTCAATTGTATGTACTTGGGAGGAAAAGTAAAATGATTAACTTAATTCTATTAACAACGGTGGCTGTCACTGGATGCATAGCGTCGGAGAAGGCAGGACCTGTTGAATATTATGAACTTGCGGAGCAAGCCGTCTTTAATTGCAAAAATAGATCTGCAAATGATATTGATATTGCTATTGTAGATAAATTAATTCAGATCGAGAAAAAATATGATGTCCCGAATGAATTAAGAGGCATGCTGTTGGCCGCTGCTTGTTCAGAGTCGGGTTTTAACCCGAATGCTCTTGGTGATAGAAAATTTAGTAAGGATGGTAAAACGCCAAGAGCGGTTGGTCTTTTTCAGATGTGGGGTTGGTGGTCAAGTTCTCGGTACGGGTATGGTATTGATCGAACGGATACGCAAGAATCCGGGATCGCTTTTATGGAACATATTGTTAAACAACTAAACAATACAAAAAAAAGCTGCCGTTACAGGACTGGCAAGCGACAGTGGATCGCGGCGTGGGTTCACGCGATAAGGGCTCCAAAGCAGGGTGGAAGATGTAGAGAAACCCCAAAGCATTTACGAATTTTGAAAAAATGGCATAACAATATACAAGAAAACAGAGATAACGATATGATTTGTCAACATGAAATTGTAGGATGCTAGCCTTTAATGAGATCTTTGTCACCTCAAAATTAGAAGCACTGCTTCATTGTCTTATGAAAGACATACCGGTGATACTTTATGGGGAGAATAGGGAGTTAAAGCATAAGTTTTTGCTCGAACGGCCTAATCTCCCTATTTTTTTAGATATAGCTCAAGAAAAAATCGTTGTTAATAGTGAAGAGCAATACGTTTTAAATAGTGCAGAGAGCCTACAAAACCAGATATTAACTCATATGGGGATGAAAGGATTGCTGCCGTTTCACGAGCACCTTAAAGAACTTTATGTTATTGATAATCTAATACTCCTAACATTTGACAATCTAGGCTCATTTGATATAACGTATGACAAGCTAACTATTACTGATGAGGTTAAATTAGCCGGAGTGGACTTAGACTCTACAGCGATTCATGATTCATATATAATAGACTATTTTAAATCAGAGAAGTTAAGAAGTTTAAGTGAAGATATAATTTTTCCGGATGATGATATATTAAAACAAATATATTTTTGGAAGGAACAAAATATTGTGATTTCTGTTAGCAAGATAAGAGATGTAAATCATTTTGATGCGTCTTGGGTTCCTCTCAAATATAAAATAAGAAAGGACATATTAAACTCTTCTGGTCAAAATCTTAGGCTCTGGCCCTTAAAAAGAGTGGTAGAAGAGAATGTTGTATATAATTACAGAAGTGTAGAAAATATCAAGGTATTGAATGAATTAAAATGTCTGAAAGTATTAGGAATATAGCTGGATGTATACCGATTGAAAACAAGACTCTTTTTGATTTTGTATGGCATGATTGCTTTTTACCGGTTGGTAGCGGAGTTACCGCACTGGAAAGAAGCATCTATGATTGCGCTTATGCGGGATGTAGTAGCATATGGATAACGTGTCCATATGATATAATGCCATTCATTAAAAAGACAGTTGGTGACTTTGTTACGGATCCAATATATAAAAGCGAGATATTCGAGAGTTACAACATAAAAAGAATTCCGGTGTACTATGTGCCCTTGCGCATGTTAGATTATGACAGGCACAGTAGTCTGGGGTGGGCTGCTATAAATTCTGCAATGTGGGCTAAAAAGGTAACTGCTAAGTTCAGTAAACACTTGGTTCCTAAAAAGTTCTTTGTTTCTTTTCCATACGGTGTGCATGACCCAAGGGTGTTGAAAGAATATAGGGCGGAGCTTGCCGGCAAAACAAATCTTATACTCCGCACGAATGATGAGCACATCTTCACCGATGCCTATCTTCCCTTTACCTTTAGTTTAGAAGAATTCGACGAGATTTTGTCTAGCGCAAAGAAAAAAATCAGGAAAAAATTCGATAAGTATAGCTACATCTCCGTTGGGGAGCAGATGTTTGCAAGAGATTTAAAGGTTGTTGACTTTTTTAGCCCTCTTTATGAAAAAGAATATTGCGAAATATCAACGCCATGGTATTATAAAGTTGATTCCTGGGAAGGGTACCAAGAGTATTGTGCGAGTGCCTGCACTCTTGACCTAGATAAACTTCAGACAGGAAAGGTGGATAGGCTTGATGCGGAAGAATCCGAAGATTAAATTTGTTGGCTTACATGGTCATACAACTATTGGTTCCCCTGGTGATGCGATTGGTTATCCCGATGAGCACATGGATTTTGTATGGGAAAACGGCATGGACGCGCTGGCGATTACAGATCATGGCACCATGAACGCTCTGTCATATCAAGTCTTGCATGCGAAGAAAATGAAGGCGGAAGGCAAGCAATTTAAACCTATCTTTGGTATTGAGTCGTATTTCATTAACTCAGTTGAGAATTGGAAAGACCTATACGAAGAAACAAAGAAAAATAAGACAAAAATTAAAAAGTCTGATGAAAAAGCGGCATTGATTGAAAACGAAGAGGAAACTAAAGCCACTACAAAGTTCAATCCACTAAATACCAGAAGTCATCTGGTGCTTTTAGCGCAAAATGAAGTAGGGTTAAAGAATCTTTTTAGTTTAGTATCAAAGTCTTACGGAGATGGCAACTTCTATCGCTATCCAAGAATGGATTTTGATTTGCTTAAAAAGCACAGCGAAGGCGTGATTGTATCGACTGCATGTCTGGGCTCTTACTTAATGAAACCTGTATGGGAAGCGGGAGAGGATTACAACGACACACTTGTTTTTGAGCAGATCCTGGCCAGAGTTGAAGAATTTAAGGGCATCTTTGGAGATAGATTTTTTCTAGAGCTTCAATGGAACAGCATAAAGCACCAGCACGTATTGAATAAATATCTTGTTAGGGCCTCTAGCGAGCTAAATATTCCTCTAATATCAACGGCGGATTCTCATTATCCGAGGCCGGAGTTGTGGAAGGATCGGATTCTATATAAAAAACTGGCTTGGCTTAATAAGAATACTGGAGAAAATCAGCTTCCGGATTCAGTTGAACAGGTCGGATATGAACTTTACCCAAAGAATGGCGACCAAATGTGGGATAGTTACAAGAAGTACTCTGAAATTCTGAATGTAGAATATGATGATGATTTGATTATGGAGTCTATTGAAAGAACGCACGATATTGCGTTTGATATGATTGAAGACTTCACACCCGATACTTCAATCAAGCTCCCTTCTTTTGTAGTGCCAGACGATAAGACACCGGACAGAGCGCTTGCGGAGTTCTGTGTTGAAGGTTTGCGTTTAAAGGGGTTTCATCGAGATAAAGAATATGTCGATAGGTTAAAGTTCGAGCTTGGTGTCATTAGCGCTCGTGATTTTTCAAAATACTTTCTAACTATGAAGGTGTTGGCTGACAAGGGCGCTGAACGAGGTCTGTCAGGCCCAGGAAGGGGGTCTGCCGCTGGTGCGCTAGTTGCTTATACGCTTGGCATTACCCAAGTAGATCCGATTAAGTGGAATCTGCAATTCGAAAGATTCTTGCGACCGTCGGATGATGGCTATCCGGATATCGATTGGGATATAACGGAGCCTTATGATTTTAAAGAGCATCTTGCTGAAGAGTGGGGACAGAACACGATTGTTCCCATCTCTAATTTTAACACTCTTAAGTTAAGAAGCCTGATTAAGGATATCTCTAAATTTTATGAGATTCCATTTAAGGAAGTAAACGATGTAACGAGTGTTATGATTAGTGAAGCTGAACCTGAAGCAAAGCGTGTTCACGGGGTAACGGCGGGAGTTTATACACCAACTTTTGAGGAGACTAAGGAGTATAGCGCGAGTCTAAAGGAATTTCTAAAAAAATATCCGGATGTAGAAACGCATATCAACAATTTACATGGGCAGGTGAGGTCGCTGAGCAGGCATGCTGGCGGGGTTTGTATAGCGGAGAATTTAGACCAATGTATGCCACTGATTAAGAGTGGCGGTGTTTTGCAAACACCGTGGACAGAGGGGCAGAATGTACGCCACCTGGAACCGCTTGGTTTTATCAAGTTTGATATTCTGGGTCTTAGTACGATCAGTATGATTCAAGATGCTATCAATCAAGTTCTTAAGAGGCATTTCAAAATTGATGAGCCTGCCTTTTCTGATATTAAAGAGTTTTACGATAACAACTTGCATCCTGATGTAATCGATTTGGACAACCAAGCTGTGTACGAAGGAATATACCATTCTGGTAAGAAATGGTTTTCAATCTTCCAGTTCACGGAAGCAGGCGTGCAAGCGTTTTGCCAGAAGGCAAAACCTCGTTCTTTAGAAGATCTGGCCACCATCACTGCAATTTATCGACCCGGACCTTTAAGCGCCAAGGTTGATCAGCGGTTTATTGAAGTTAGAAATAATCCGGATAAGATTGAGCCTTTGCACCCTCTGATTGAAGAGGAGACCAAAAATACTATGGGGTTTGTGATTTTTCAAGAGCAGATCGCAACGATTACACACAAGCTTGGAAAAGATATCTCACTTGATGACGGCAATCTAATCCGTAAGTTGCTGACCAAAAAGGGGACGGGTAAGGAAACCTTGCTTGAAGGTTACCACGACAGGTTTTTAGAGGGCGCTCAGGAAAAGGGTGTTACAAAAGAAAAGGCTAAAGAAATTTGGGAGGTGCTTGAGAACTTTGCCAAGTACGGCTTCAATAAAGCTCACGCACTGTCTTATGCAATCATATCATATCAATGTGCGTGGTTAGCGCACTACTATCAGGCCGAGTGGCTTGCGGCTTATCTTGAAAAGAACAATGACGACGAAGCAAAACAGATTGCTATATCTAGAGTAAAGGCTGCGGGATTTAGTGTGTCTCTTCCCGACATCAATACGTCGCAAGCTAAGTGGACAATTAGCGAAGACGGTAATGAATTAATTTTACCACTAAGCTCGATTAAGGGCTTAGGAGATAAGGCAGTTGACGAAATCATAAACAATCGTCCCTTTGTTAGTGTGGAGGAACTTTTATTTAACGAGAACATTAGTTACCGCGCGTTAAACAAAAGATGTTTGGACGTGCTTGCTCGGAGTCACGCCCTGGATTCACTTGTTGATGATAAGTTTAATTCTTTGAAACATTTTTGGAAGGCTATTGCCGACGATAGGCCAAAAACTATGAAGAAGATGTTGGAAAATATTGAAAAATATTCTGATATCGGTGTCTTTTCTAATGAAGAGAACATTGAAAATATTACAACGCTGACTGGGATATACCCCATAAACAGGGTGTTGTCGGAGGAAGTTTATAGCAAACTTCTTAGCATGAAAGTGCTTCCGCTTGGAATGTATGAGAAAGAAAATCCTCTGTGCTGGTTTATCATAAGAGATATTGAAGAGAAAGTAACCAGAACGGGTAAAAAGTATCTGATTATAAAAGCTATAGATTCCACATTTAAAACGACACAGATTAAATGCTGGGGGTATAGGCCCGATGAACATATCATTGAAACAAACAAAGTATATCTGGCAAAATTAAAGCACGATGAAAAATGGGGATTTTCTGTGAACAACCTTTGGAAGAACATAAGATGCTTAGTGTGAGAAAACAGCTTAATCTAATACACTTATCTAATTAGACTATGGCATCTAAACAACGATCACCACTGGGCGAAGACTTGCCACCACAAGATGACCCGCTACTGGATGACCCAAGGGCTAAACAAAAACTTGCGGCGAAGATGAGCCTTCAAACGGACCCGAGAAAAGGCGTGCGTTATTACTTGTCTGGCGAGAAGAGATTCACGCCGAACGTGGAGGCGATCATTCGCAGGTCTGCACTTGAACAAGGGATTAATCCCGAGTTTCTTAGAACAGTAATGATGGCGGAAAGTGGTGGTTGGAGTAAAATTACATCTAGTGCGGGTGCGGTTGGCCCTGCACAATGGATGCCGGGTTCTTGGAAAGATTGGAGTAAAAAGTATTACGGTCAATCTCTTCCGGCAAAGGACAGACAAGATCCTGCAAAGTCTATCCCGGTGGCCGCAAGTTACTTATCATGGATTCAAAGGTATTTGTCTGAGCCCGAATTCCGCACAAAACAAAGTCACAAAACGATTGAGGCTGTGCCGGCGAATAGTTGGAATAGATCGGATTGGAGTAAAATTTGGGGCGCGTACAACACAGGTATATATGGGTTCGTTGGAAGACGTAGATGGGAAGAACCTGATTACATAAAGGGCATGATTGAAAAGCGTCTTGTAAATGCTCAGAGGGCGCTTCAACCACAAACTAGAATTCTACTATTTGGTGATTCGATTACTGATGGTTTCGCAAAATCCAACGATATTAAACAACAAATGAAACAAAAGGGGTGGGATGTTTTAATATTGCCAAAATCGGGTTCCGATTCTAAGTTTTGGATGCAAACCTTTAAGTCCCCCGGCACAGAGGAACAGGTACAATTAAACAAAACGATATCGGAGTTTGGTCCAACTCATATAGTTGTTGGTTCTTTGGGCGGTAATGATAGCAAGTATCTTGTTAGGTCAAAAAAGGTTGACAATCCTGCGGCATGGGAATCTTATAAGGCGCGATATGTTAAACCGCTAATGGGCGTAGTATCACAGTGGGGCGGGCCTCCACCCGCTGGTAGTGAGTTTATGCGATATGATCTTCCATACGATGAACTTAAAAAACAGATCAATGATGAATACAGGGAGATGGCTGAACAAAACAAAGTAGGGTATCACGATGCAAGAATGGCGGCTTCTAGCGCAGGCATGCAGATTGACCCACAAACATGGCATTTTACGTCGGACCAATATCGTAGTCTGTGGCAGGAGAGGGGCAGGGATATTGAAAGCATGGTCAAGGGCCAACCTGTAGAAGGACCACCGTCGTTTGAACTCGCTACTCCCGCGATTTCACCGGAGGAGCTAGAAACAAGGCTAGGAGCCCCCTTCCCTAAGGGATCAAAAGATTCCACCGTAGATCCACCGACTCAAGAAGAACTAGATAAGATATTAAATTCAATCCAGCAGAAGAGTAAATTCTTCCAGCTAGAAAGAAAAAATGCATTTAAAAGAATGCAGAAGTTGCTGTCTGAAAATGCTTGATAGTTGACCTGCCCTAGGGTAAAAGGGTAGAGTAACTTTAGAGCAGGAGATGCCACATGATTATAGAGATTGCGTGCCTTAGAGAAGGTAGCGTAGCGCCTGAAAGGGCCAACCCATCGGATGCTGGATTGGACGTATTTTTTAATCCTTCGGATCAAGAAATGATTGAAGTTCCCGTGCTTGGGAACCGGTTGCTTGAGACAGGCTATAGTTTTGGCATACCGCACGGCTATATGTTGCAAGTCTGCAATCGTTCTAGCATAGCGGCTAAAAAGAGTTTAGTTGTAGGCGCGCACATAGTGGACGCGGGATATTCCGGGGAAGTTTTTGTAGACTTGCACAACATCGGGACAGAGCCTTGTGTTGTTATGCCGGGAGAAAAGATAGCACAACTTGTTATGGTACCGGTAGTTAATTTCAGGACGGCGGAGGTAGAACCGGAAGAGTTATATTGGGAAGGCGAGCCAATTGTTCTATCAAATCGTGGTGACGGATCATTAGGGTCTACGGGAGTTTAGTTATGAATGATAATACAAAAAGAGTGATGTTTAGTTCTAATAGTCCTGATTGGGGGACTCCTACGAAATTGTTTGATAAGCTGAATAGCATGTTTGATTTTACCTTGGACCCATGTTGTAATTCATATAATGCAAAATGTAAAAAGTTTTATACGATTGAAGAGGATGGCCTATCAAAAAGTTGGCGAGGCGAAAAAGTTTTTTGTAATCCGCCCTATGGTAGACAAATAAAATACTGGGTTAAAAAAGCATACGAGGAATCAAGACATCCTGGGACTACTGTGGTTCTCCTGATTCCGGCGAGAACGGATACTAGTTACTGGCATGAATATGTGATGAAGTCGGAGATGATTTATTTTATTAAAGGACGGCTACATTTTATGAGTGGATTATCTAATGAAGAAACCAATGCCGCGCCCTTCCCGTCTGTTGTGGTGGTCTTTAAAAGTGATGGGACACCTTTTGTAATGAGTTTAGATGGAGACTTTAGATGAAAGAATCGGTATGCTTTGAAGACGTTCTACTTGTGCCAAAATACAGCACAATAGAAAGCAGAACGGCGGTAGACCAGTCGTCAGAACTGAGTCCTTCGGTAGTTTTACAGATGCCTGTAATTTCTGCTCCGATGGATACGATTAGCGAAGAGGATATGGCTACGGCCCTTGACTCTGTTGGGGGCATGGCGGTTATACACCGTTATAACACGATTGAAGAACAAACCAATATTGTAAGGCTGTCAAGGGGGCTGGGTGCAGTTAATGTAGGGGCGGCTGTTGGCGCAACTGGAGACTATCTAGAGCGCGCTGTTGAACTTGTGTCGGCGGGGGCGAAAGCTATTTGTATTGATATTGCACATGGACACCATATTTTGATGATGCGATCACTCAAGGCTCTCAAAAACCGCTTTGGCGACGACGTTCATATTATGGCTGGAAATGTCGCAACCAAAGAGGGGTATGAAGAATTAAGTGACTGGGGAGCGGGCAGTGTGCGGGTTGGAGTCGGAGGCGGTTCTATCTGTTCTACTAGGCTGGTGAGTGGTCACGGAGTACCCACACTGCAATCGATATTCGAATGTGCGGAATCTAGTAAGCCTGCAAAGATTATCGCTGACGGCGGTCTCAAAACCAGCGGAGACGTAGTTAAGGCTCTTGCTGCGGGTGCTGACTTTGTAATTCTGGGGTCCATGCTTGCTGGAACACATCAAACTCCTGGAGATGTCTTTACTCGTAATGACGGAAAGAAGTACAAAGTTTATCGAGGAATGGCCTCAGCAGACGCTCAGAAGGATTGGAGGGGGAAGTCATCTACTCCGGAGGGGGTGTCCACAACGATATCCTTTAAGGGGGATGTACTAGATATCCTGAAGAATATCAAGGGCGGTATTTCAAGTGGGCTGTCTTATTCTGGGGCTAGAAATATTTCCGAGTTACAAAGTAAGAGCGAATTTATTAAACAGACCCCGGCGGGTCAAAAAGAAAGCTTTACACATATTTTATTATGACAAGAAACAAGAAAAAGATTTCAACAACGATAACAGAAAAAAAAGAAGTAGATTTACTAATTAAGTTAGAATACGATCAATTAACAAAAACTGAATTACTTCGCTGTTTACTGCATGCGTACATTGAAGATGAACCAAACGTTAGAAGTTATATTAATGAATATAAACGGGAACACCAGATAAAATCTAGGGTAAAACAGGGTAGAATTAATAATCTAGAGAAAAAGAGAGAAGAGATGAATAATTTGTACGGTTTAGCAAAAGACGAAATCGAACAGCTTTTTGATATCTTTGATAAGGATTTCCCTGATTAAAATAGGTTTTAACAACTTATTGCACTAATTATAAAGAGAAAAAGTGTAGGAGACACATACTATGAGTAATAAAGATAATCTCTTAAACGAAAATACCATTAAAAGGTTTATGAGACTTTCAAGTCTGAATGATTTTACGGATAGATTCCTTGACAAGGTTGAGGAAATCGAGGCGCTTCAAGAAGAGGCCGAGGCTGAAGAGCGCCACGGCAAGGAAAGTGAGCCTGAAGAAGATGCTCCGGATCCTCACGATGTAGAGGCAAAACACGGAGAGGCTAAGGTAAAAGGGCTGGAAGCTGCCGAAGAGCAAGTAAGTGAAAGTGTTTCCAGAAATAACAAAGTTTTGGCGGAGGCTGAACACGGGCCTGAAGAAGAAGACGCACTAGCGGTAGGGGAGGAGCCTCCTATGCCAGGTGAAGGCGGTGAGCCCGTTGAAGGCGTTGGTGGACTTGGTGAGCTTGAAGCAGCATTGGGAGAAGAAGACCCCGCTGCACCTGCTCCTGTCGATGATAAGGGCGACAATGTAGAGAAGTACATTGCAGGCTTAGTAACATACGCTGTCGAGACTGCGAATGAGATGTTCGACCTTGGGTTGGAACTTGATCTCGATGAAGGGCCGGAAGAAGAAGGCCTAGAAGAAGAACTTCCTCCGATGGAGGCAGAAGGTGGAATGCCAGAGCCTATTGAGGCAGAGGGCTTGCCTCCGGAGCCAATGCCGGGAGAAGAAGAGGAACCCATGCCTCCGCTAGGAGAGGGCGTAGAAGACGTAAGTGATACCTTGGTGGACCAAGTTCTCAAAAGAGTCACAAAAAGACTCCAGGAAATGGCCGCTTCCCAAACCGAATAGGGGGAGCACAAATGAGCGAGCGTAAAAAAGCAGTCGGTATTTCGAAAGAAATATTTCAATTGCTTAAAGAGCAAGCTGCGCCTGGACAGGAGCAACAGTTAACGCAAGTGACAATAGATGAAGATCTACCTAGCATGCCGTCTACAGGGGGCAGCTTGCCTCGTACTCATGAATTATATCGTTATTTAAAAGACGGCGCAATTCGTGTAGGGCCAGATACTCCTCCGGGTGACTTAGAGCTTTTTAAACAGTACCAAATTCCGGTAGATGCAATTCCTAGCGGTGGGAGTCAAACGTTTTCTCCGCGAGATCTCTCTGGTCATAGTTGGATGTCGGCGTTACCAAAGACATCTAGACAACTATCGGATCCTGGGCCGCTTGACCCCACACCCGGTTTCACTGAAGATGCGGCGGAATTTATGGGGATTGCACCACAGGAAACATATGGCGGACCTTATATAAAACATTCAGAAATGGTTAACCAAGGATGGAGACAGTTCTTCACTGTCTTAGCGGGTCAACAAAATCTTGGTGCGGAGATGGACAAGCTACATAGCCAGGGGCTTGCGACATTCTGGCGAAGCTCGGTAGACATGTTGGATCCTGATAGTTCTATGAAGAAACCACTTGGAAAAATGAATGACCTTGAGTATAGAAAGGAGGTCTTGGGCGTTGGGAATGCCCCGCCGGTCTGGTTCATCAAGGCATACAGAGGCGGGAAGCTCCCGCTTGAACCATATGAAATAGAGGGGAAAACATATAGGCCACTTGCGAAATTAACGACCAAAGATCCGAGAAGTGGAGCCGTGTCCCTGCAAGTGCAACCTGATCAGCCTGCAACGCAGGCCAGTGACCCTGGGCAGGCACCATTTTCTCAAATAAAACAAGAGTGGTTAAATCAATCATCTAACCCCTGGAAGTATAGAAAAGATGAGCAAGGAAACTTTACTAGTGAGTTAGAAAGAAACCCCGCTTGGATGGCACAACACGAGTTACTAAAGCCACCCGAAGGTTGGCAGGGTTCGCAGGAGGGCTGGCTTTTTTCGCCAGACAGAAAGCAGGCGATAGATGAATTAGTTAAAAAAACTGCGGCAGAATCCCCCGGACGGCTTGACGCCATAAAGGCATGGGAAAATAAAGAGATGATGATCCCAATGGTTGCCTCACTCACGATGATGTATGTTGCCCCCATGGTTGGGCAAAAATTTATTCAAAGAATATCACAAAGGGCTGGTGCAGGGTCAGCGGCATCTGCTGAAGCGATGAGACTAAGAATGGCCCCTAGAGGCGCTGCTCCATCAAGAGCGCCAACAGAGCTAAGAACGGCACCGCCGACACAACAAATACCCTTAAGAGACATGCCAACAAGAGCGACGGGTCCAGGAACATCTTACGTAGAGCCCGGTTCGGCGCAAGCGTTTGCAAATCAAAGATGGGTGCGTCCAAATTTATTTAGGCCGGGAAGGTATACGCAGGGTGGCCCGCGTAGTGAGGCAAGCCCTCTACCCATAGGCCCCGCTGCCCGCGAGGTTGGTAGTGTTCCGGCTCCGGTAAGAGCGTCTGATCCAAGTGTGCTAAGGGCGTGGTCAGAACAAGGGTTGAAAGGCGAAAGCAATACTCGCATGCTGCAAGCATTACGTAATTGGGCTACGGGAGTTGCACCGAAAAGTCCAAAAGGGATCTCTGGAGATCCAATTTCACAAGCATATAACATGGGGCTCGTTACAAAAGAGGCTGCATCGCAAATGGCGCGCAGGACACTCACTACACTAAAAAAGCTAGACCCGCGCCAGTATTCGGGATATGCTGCTCGGAGGAGATGGGCAAGTAACACTTTAGAGGTCTTAAGTGATGGCATGGTCTTGTATACACTTTTTAAGTTAAATGAGTTTGATGACCCTACACTTCGGAGAAGGCTGACTGGCGGTAAGCCAATCTTTCAAGAAAGACAGTATTCGTCAAGAGACAAGGCGGGCATTGTTACGTATAAAATATTGGCAGACGATATTCAGCAGAAGCTAGGGATTAATGTTGAAATACCTGTCGTTGATAAAGACGTAGAGCACGATGAAAACGATGTTATCAGAATGCTTAAAATGCAGGAAAAGCTGCTGGAGCTTATGGAAAAATACCCTGACTACCCTGAGACAAACACTGAATAAAGTTGGTAAAAATGGATGAGGAAAACGATGCACCGGAATCAACGGGCATTTTAATTGAGCCGCACTTTACTGGTATCTATGATACAATAGATGATAAGAGTGCAAGAGATACTATCACTTCTTTGTTGGCAATACTATCGGTATCGGAAGAACTTTCTGCCGTGGGAGATCATGAACCATCTCCGATAGAGTTTATTGTATCAACGCATGGCGGTGTCGCGGTTGAGATGTTTGCAGTCTATGACGTGATGAGGTTGGTGAGAGAACAGATCCCTATACATACATTCGGCGTGGGCAAAATTATGTCCTCTGGCCTGTTATTAATTGCAGCAGGTACAAAGGGCAAGCGTCGAATAGGCAAGAACACACGACTAATGTTCCACGATGTTTTAAGCACAGTAGATGGTCATCTATATGAAATTGAAAACTCTATAAATGAGACTAAGGCGATTAGAAGCGCCTATGTTCAATGCTTGGCCGACGAGACCAACCTTAGCATAAAAGAATTAAAAAGCTTGATAAATAAGAAAAAGAATATATACTTTTCTGCTGAAGAAGCCGTAGAGTGGGGCTTCGCTGATATAATTGTCTAAGGAGAGTGATCGTGGCTAAGAAGAATACAACAACGCTGGGTACGTTTGTAAAAAAGACGAATCAAAGTTTTAATAATAAAACGAGTAAGTTTTCAACAAAAACGCGCAAGAAAATGAAACCATACAGGGGACAGGGAAGATAATGAGCTTAACTAAGATAATATATAACAAGAGATCATCGAAAAAATATGGATGGTCTCCGTCTTGGCTGGGCATGACAGGCTTTAATGACGACTTGATTAGTGCGATTCAAAGCTTCCAAAGCGAACACAAGCTAGAACCTGACGGCATGGTTGGTCCTGTAACACACCGTCGGTTAGAGACTAACAGAGAGGCGCACCATCAACCGAGGACTTCGGGTATATTGTGCCATGGCAAGTATGTTCCGCTAGACTGGCGGTCGTTAAAAACGGATTACTTGAAACCTGGGACTCATAAAGAGGTAAAGAGAGAGCGAAGTCCTACCATGATTGTAACTCACTGGGATGCTGCATTGTCGGCGGCTTCATGTAAAAAAATCTTAGAAAAAAGAAATATCTCTACCCATTTCGTTATAGATAATGACGGAACTATCCTACAATTGCTTGACTGCAACCACATTGCATGGCATGCTGGGAATAGAAGGGTTAACGGCGCATCGATTGGAATTGATTTTAGCAATGCTTATTATACGAAATACAACGACACGTATGAAAAGCGCGGATTTGGAAAGCGCCCTGTTTTAGAGGACAGTGTTGTACACGGAATAACATTGAAGCCTCACCTTGGGTACTATCCTGTGCAGATTGAAGCGTATAAGAGGTTAGTATCAACTTTGTGTAGTTACTATGATATTGAACTTAATTATCCTATGAACAAGGACCGTTCTTTGTTGACTGGAGTACATGAGCCAGCGGTAAGAGGTCGCTTTAATGGCGTCACTTGTCACTATCATCTTACTAGAAAAAAGATTGACACCGCCGGGTTACCCCTTGATGATATTATTAATGAACTAAAGAACTCCTAGAGTTCCAAAACAGCGAGGATGAGATGGATGACTTTCCGCGTAGAAGTGGGGATCCAAGTAGTAAATGGTCCCCGGAAGAGATTGAGGCAGCGATACAACTTCTTGAATTAAGTGAGACCGTTGCGGAAGCAGCGGAGAAAATTGGGATTACCTCAAGTTCTTTGAGGGATGCTTTTCGCAGAAGGGGAATGCCATCTCCATCTTGTTTCTTAGAATCAAACTCTGTTTGGGGTCGTGGAATCTCTTCCTCACCAACTAAACAAGAGTTGTCTTGGAAGACACATTTCGTTATTCCGGATAGTCATGCAAAACCTGGAATATCAAACGATAGATACGAATGGTTAGGTCATTTTATTGTTGAGCATCGACCTGATGTTGTAATTAATCTCGGTGACATGGCTGACATGGAAAGCCTCTCTAGCTATGATCGTGGGAAGAAGAGCTTTGAGGGTAGGCGATATCGCAAGGACATTGAGTCTGTCATCAATGCTCAGAAACGGTTTTTTGAACCTATAAATAAATTAAATGAGGAGCTAGAGGCACAAGGTAAACCTCTCTATAAGCCAAGGTTTGTTATGACGCTTGGAAACCACGAGGATAGGATTAACCGTATCGTAAATGATTCTCCTGAGTTAGACGGTATTCTATCTGTAGGCGACTTACAATACGAAGAATTCGGTTGGGAGGTTTATCCCTACATGGATCGAGTGGTTGTTGATGGCATTGCCTACTCACATTGTTTTGCAAGTGGTGTTATGAATCGACCAATTGGTGGAGAGCATGCTGCGGCGGCACTGGTCAAGAAACATTACATGTCATGCACTGCTGGACATTCGCACTTAAGAGATTTTGCTGAACGAACAAGGGCAGATGGTGTAAAAATCCAAGGTATGGTTGCCGGATGTTATTTTGAACACCAAGAATCATATGCATCAACTGCGAACTTATTGTGGTGGAGGGGGGTGGTGCTTAAGCATCATGTTCAAGAAGGCCAATACGAGCCCCAGTTCCTATCCATAGAAAACTTAAAGCACAACTATGGCCGTAAAAAGATTAAGAGCGATGTTGTTCAAGAAACAGACTAATTAGTATATGTGTGATAACCGGGAAAAGATGAACGAGTCTTGGAAGAGTTTTAAAGACGAAGCCCATAGACTAGACGAGATTACTCGCCAAGAGATTGATGACCTTGCGTCTGCTGACGGGGATTTTCTGAGTCATGATTATCGTACCTCAAACGAGATCGAAGCTGGAAGTATTAAGTTACTTGGACTTAGTGACGGGGAATTAGTTTTTATGATTAATCCGTTTGGCAACGGGCCTCCTAGAATTCCTGGCTTAAACGCTAACTGGAGAAACAAAATTGCCACTGGCAAATGGGATACCACACCTGGGACACCGGGTGCTGGCGCTCCGTATACATTAAGAGTTAAGTTTGTTGATTGGGAAAGAGTTATGGATATGGATCTGACTCCGAGGGAAAAAGCCTTGAATTTGATTCAAAAAGATTCTCCATATTCGGATGTACAATTATACTGTAGTTGCCCAAGTTTTAAGTTCCACTACCAGTATGTTGCGAACCAACACGGGGCGTCTATCGAACCGGAATCTCGACCTCCTGAGAATACAAATCCGGACAGGCGAGGTGTTATGTGTAAGCATGCTAGAAGAATTAATAACGTCTATCCTTTTTACTGGGCTTTTATTGCTGGCAATATTGCGAACGGAGGTTATGATTATGCGGGTCCGATTTATACTCACAGAGGAAACTAGTGGACCAAAAGATACTAGAAAAGATTTATTCTTCTTTAGTGCTGCTTAATGCTTTAAAACACATTGAGTATACTTTGCAGATTATGGATCCAAACTGTGACTTGGAGTTTGCGTCGGCATGCATACAAGATCTAGCAGACCTATTAGACGCAGTAGACGAATTGCAAAAGATGGTTGTGGATGGTTCCTCTGAAGAGGAGCGGGATCAAAAAATTAGAAAATTGATTGAAACCGACCCTTTATTTGTTATAATAGAAGAGCGCCTTGGAAGGGGCGCGCTCACTGTGAACTGAGGTTAGAAATGGCGAAGATTATTTCCTATGATAAAGAATTATTTGATAAGTTGTGTGCCGGCGTAGGCAAACTGGCAAGTGCTGTATCTGTTACCCTTGGACCTAGAGGCAGAAATGTAATCTTGCAGAAGAGAAAAGGCGAACCAATCATTACAAAGGACGGCGTGACTGTGGCAGAGTTTTTTCATGAATCAGATCCAGTAGAAAACGCCGGCTCTTTGATTGTCAAGCAAGCCTCAAGAAAAACAAACACAGTAGCGGGTGATGGCACGACGACTGCGACAGTGCTAGCGAATGCCCTCCTGCAAAGCGGAAGGGCCTATATTGAAGATTATCCCCCCGTAGAGTTAAAGAAGGGAATAGAAAAGTGCCTCGCGGAAATTCTTACTCAGATCGATCGCAGGGCAATACCAATTACTTCCTTAGAACAAATTAACCATATTGCTACGATCTCTGCCAACAATGATAAAGTAATCGGTGATTTGATTAGCACGGCGACTGATCAAGTTGGTAAAGATGGTTCTCTTACGATTAAGGAAGGTCGTTCTTTGGAGACAAGCTTAGAAATCGTAGAAGGATTGCGTATAGACGGTGGATACATCTCACAAGAATTTGTAAATGACGAGCGAAAGAACCTAGTCAAATTTGAAGAACCTTTTGTTCTCGTTGCAAATAAGAAGCTTGACAATTTAAATGAATTAATGCCGATATTAGAGCAGGTTGCTAGAGATGGCCGACCTTTAGTTATTTTTGCTGAGAATATTGAAGGGAAGCTATTAGCGGCTCTAATCATGAATTCCATAAAAGGTTCTTTGAAGATTGCTGCTGTAAAAATTCCTCACTACGGACAAGAAAGAAAAGATATTCTTGAGGATGTGTCATTGATATCGGGTGCAAATTTTTTCACTCCTGATGGCGACTATGGCCTCACCAAGGCAACGTTATCTGACCTAGGCACTGTTAAGAATATTGAGATCGGCAAGAATCGCACCCTGATGGTCGATGGTCAAGGTGACTATGAGGCGATCGATACAAAGATAGAACGATTAAGAGCAGAGATGGCGCAGACAGAGGATGAGCGAGCGTTGCTGAGGCTTCAAGAGAGGATAACTAGGCTTGCCTCTAGTGTTGGGGTTATTTACGTTGGCGCTGCCACCGAGGTAGAGATGGTTGAGAAGAAGCACCGCATCGAGGACGCGCTAGAGGCTGTCAAAGCTGCACAGGATGAAGGTGTCGTACCGGGAGGCGGAGTGACATTAGCAAGAATCTCTTATGATTTAAACGAAGAGACCTATATCGGGTTGTCGTCGGACGCGGAAAAGAACGGGTTCAAGTTATTGAAAGAAGTTATCCGTGTCCCAATGCGTAGAATTTTAGAGAACGCGGGCATAAATCATCAAGATGTTTTTAACACACTTTATGTAGAGCACATTAAGGATGATAATATCGGATTTAATGTTTTAACTGAAGAATTTGTAGACATGATAGAGAACGGGGTCATTGATCCTGCCAAGGTAACAAAGAATGCACTTATAAATGCAGTTAGTGCTGCGGGGTCTTTGTTGACTACAAACTGCGCTATAATCGAAAAATAGAGCTAAACAAGCAACTTTTAACTATATATAATATGGACTCTGAAACTACATCTAATGGTTGGAACGAATGGTCAAAGCATGTTCTACTGGAATTGAACAGACTAAACACTTTGTATTCGCAACTGACTGATGCCTTGCAAGAAAGAAATGACGCTATCAATAAAGAGATTCAAGACATGAGAGTGGAACTTGCTACCTTAAAAGTACGGGCGTCCATGTGGGGTGCCCTAGCTGGGCTGGTGCCAGCGATGATAGTCATAGCCACCTTCTTGATTAATCAATAAGCAAAATTAACCCAGGAGTAGGGCTGTGGATTTTAAACTGCAATTAGTAGCAAGCGAACAGGAAGTAGACGTATATACGAATTGTTCGTTGCTGACGGTGATATCGAGATTTAAGAATTGTACAAAGCTAATAGCGTCTGTTATAGACGATCGTCCTCGCGTAGAGCAACGAATGAAGGCCATAGCACATGTTATCGAACAGATGGAAGAGGCGAAGACTAGGCTTGTTAATCAATACGAGATTTTCGCTGACGTTGCCACACTGTTAGAAGAACAGGCGAGCGATAATGACAAACAACTAGAACTAGATTTAGGAGAATAAGGTGAAGACATATAAAATATTTTCAAAAAAGTCTTGCCCCTATTGCGCCGCAGCGATCCAGCTTTGCGAAGAAAAAGGGGTTTCTTACCAAAGGGTAAGCTTAGATGCAAGCCCGCACCTCTTGACCGAAGTTAAGAGAAAATACTCTTGGGATACTGTACCTTTAATTTTAGAGCTTGGCGGCGACAATGAAAAGTTTATTGGTGGATATACTGATTTAGTAGAATATTTTAATACTGGTAAAACTCTCCTCAAGGGATAAAAATGTCTTCTCTGCCGGAATTTGACTTCCGCACTTTCTTAGAAGCCGTGCCGTATGTTATTGATAAAAAGATGCCTATCCTTATGCGAGGCCGTCACGGAATTGGTAAATCTGAGCTAGCACGACAGATTGCGCGCGAGGTCGTAAAACTACCAACCGTAGAGCTTAGGCTGTCGCAGATGGATACCGGTGATTTGCTTGGGTTGCCTTACGATGATGGTGATCGAACTGTATTTAAACCTATGAATTGGTTTAAAACAGTATGTGATCATCCATGTGTTTTATTTATAGATGAGATAGACCGCGCAATAAAGGAGCTTCGGCAGGGGGTCTTCCAACTAACCGATAGCAGAATGTTGAATGGACATAAAGTACACGAAGATACTGTAATTATCGGAGCCTGTAACAGTGGCGTTCATGGCGGGCTCTATGACGTGGGACAGATGGACCCGGCTGAATTAAGCAGGTGGTCAGTTTGGGACTTGTCACCTACTGTACAGGACTGGATCATGTGGGCTAGGCGCGATAACAGAGTTGTCTTAAATATCGTGGATTTCATTGCTAGTAATCCTGAGCATCTCGAATACAAGAATGAATACATTTTTGATAAGGTACATCCAACTCGTAGAAGTTGGAAGCGCCTAAGCGATGTCTTGTTAGGCTATGATCTTAGTGATATTGACTCGTCTTTGTTTGCAATCGCAAACTCCTTTGTTGGTGTTGAGGCTTCTTCTGCGTTTGAAGAATTTGTCCAGCACAGGAAGGAACATGTCACCATAGATGAATTGCTTGATGGAGTTGTTTTTGGTATAATCGAAAATTACGGCACGGTCCAGCACAGCAATCTTATTGATCGACTTGAAAAGAACGAATGTTTAAAATATAATTTAAGAAGAGAAAAATGCGAGAACATTGCTGAATATGCAAGTTATTTAAACAATGAACTTTTATTAAAATTTTATCATATTTTAATGTCATCTAATGAAGAAGTGATCAAATATGTCTTTAATTATAAAAAACATAAGAATAAAAGCTGGTTTGGGAATAGAGTTGCTGACGCAATTAACGGTGCATAGAGTATGTATGATCTAGACAAGCATCTGTTTAGGTTATTGCGCGAAGAACCATTTTTTGCGGCAGTTTCTGTCAGGGTGGAAAAGATCGCAAGCAATGTCGCGACACCTACGGCAGGAGTCAGGTATAATAAGAATCGTGCAAGGTTTGAACTTTATTATAATCCTGATTTTATGAAAAATCTATCTGATGATGAAGTTGTTGGTGTTCTGATGCACGAGTTTTATCACATTATACTATTGCATGTAACTGCTAGAGCGGATGAAGATCGCCATCGAGAATGGAATATTTGTACCGATTTGGCGATTAATTCGCTCATACCAAGAGGCATGCTCCCTACTGTTGGCCATTTCCCTGGTGAGGGGGTTTTTAAGCAGGTCCCAGCCAGGAAGTCTGCGGAATGGTACATGAATAATGTAGAGATTCCGGAATCGTATGCGAAGGAAAACAACAATAGTTTTGACGATCACCAGGGATGGATGCAAGACGGCACTGTTGCGGCGGCACTTGCAAAACAAAAAGCAAATAATATAATAGAAGACGCTTATGAGGAGTGTAAAGCTAAAAAGGCTTGGGGCAGACTGTCTGAAGTAGTTCGTAAAAAACTAGATAAAATAGTTTATCCTGTTAATGATCCGGAAAAAGTCTTAAGATTGTTTATTGGTAGTGCGTCTCGCGGAGAAAGAACGTCTAGTATTAAAAAGATAAATAGAAGGTATCCCTACATCCACCCTGGCAGGAAATACGGGAGGCGGACAAATATCGCAGTTGCCGTAGACCAAAGCGGCTCGGTCGATGACAGTCTGCTTAAACACTTTTTTTCGTTTCTAGAAAAACTGTCCCGGCGAACTGAATTTACCGTAGTACCGTTTGATACAAAGATTAATGAAGAAGACATATATGTTTGGAAAAAAGGAGCCATGGAAACTTGGAGCAGGGTGTGCAGCGGCGGGACAGATTTTAATTGTGTGGTCGAATACCTAAAGAAAAATCATTTTGATGGAGTTATTATGCTCACGGACTTGCGCGGAGAAAAGCCAGAAAAATCGCCGTGTAAAAGAATTTGGGTGACAAATAGAGACAAAAATAGCAAGTTATTTTTCGATACAACGGAGAAAATAATCTTTCTTTAGCATAATTACATGGTATGCATAAATGAAAAAATGATTAAGAAGCGAAAAGCAAAAACGATAAGAAAACAAAGTGAGACGAAAATGTCTCGCGGAGACTTACTAAGGTGGTATTTTGATGATGATAAGATTTTAGGACTTTACTTAGGGAAAAATAAACAAAAATATTTGGTTTATTTTATCAATTCATTCTCTAAGAAAAAAGTACTAAAATACAACTCCATTAAAGAACTTTCACAAGAGTGGAAAAAAGTTTGACATTGTTCGCTGTATGGTGTTTACTAGGGCTCAAGTCAAACGACTTTGTAATGTATTGCGTATTTCTGTAGGAGGAAAAAATGGCGCTGGATTTTAAATCAGGAAATAGTAAGGTTAGCGAGTTAAACAAGAGAATTAGTGCTTTAAAGGATGAAGTCAACGACCTCAAGACTGAATTGCGGGTTCTTAGGGAAGGAGTCCAACAAGACATGGCTACGGTCATTGATCAAGTTAAAGTATTATCTGCGCGCACTAGTTCTACTAGGAGATAACATGGTTTGAAGTATGCTTTAGAGTGGGTCAAATGCTTGACGATAGAAGTCTTAAGTATTTCTTGTGCTGTTGGTCTTACATTGGTATGTTTGTTCGTGGTGTTACTCGGTGATGTAATGCTTACACTTGGTGGAATTCTTGCAAAGTTTAGAACATGGGCATTAAGCGAGTAATTACGGACAAGATCCAAGATACAATTGAGCATTTTAAGGATGCCAAGAAGATCGCAGAACTTGAACTAACTGTAAGAAAGTTGCAACGTGAGAACAACCTCTTAAGGCAGACTGTGGACGCGGTGTCGATTAGAATCAGAGAAATAGAAAAAACCACTAAAGACTGTGGGAGATTAATCAATGAAAGAATATCGGATTGATCGTGTGAGGCGAGCATGTTATGAAGTTACGTTGGTTGACGAATCAAAAGACATAGGACGATATAAACACCTAACAAACTTCACTAACAAAAAAGCGGCGCTTAAATTCATTGAAGCGCATAAAAGGGGTGAGGTTACAATCGATCCCGAGACTGGAATACCAACTCCAGACTTTAAATAATTTGTCCTCGTAGCTCAATGGAAGAGCAACAGCCTTCTAAGCTGTAGGTTGTAGGTTCGAGTCCTGCCGGGGATGCCAGATATCAAAGAGTAGATTTGTATGCATTTTACTCAAACACCGTACTATTTATACTGACACACAAATGGTCTTTAACCAGGATTAAGGGGATTATCTACCATGGCAGAAGTAAGAGAAAGAGCAAAGGCTAATTTTGAAAACACCGTTAATCTTAAAGGGAGACTCACGAGACTAACTCCTGAAACGCTCTTTAAGTGGAACTACATTAACTGTATGCAACCGGCGTTATCTCACGCGCAGGCTTCGGCTGGCCCGGCGACCGCAGCCGGTCACAAAGCGCCAATGATTTGGCGAGGTACAAATGGCGAAATGTACATGACCGAGCTTACAAGAATTGGTGCCACCACGTCAGCAATTCAAACGCCAGTGATTGAAGGGACTGTACCAGCGACTGATACAGGAACCACTGCCGCAGGTCTTAACATGGAGTTTGATCAAGACACCGCTGCTGACTTGGGCTGGGAAATGAATTTCGGTTCGGTGATGGGCGACGGAACCGCCTTTACAGTAGGTACGCACGAAGGCCACATCGATCTAACCGTGTTCGTCACGGACTGGAGTGAATACGATGCTGTTTCGATTGGTTTTAGAGCAGTAGAGCCGGTACAGGTAGGACACGCCCCAATCATTGGAGCCGGTACCGGTGATCCTTTGTATACTGACTTTGTAACATTTGGTTTGCAGGAGCCTGACCTGCTTCAATTTGCTTCAGATATTGCTAATGGTGGAACGGGTGTTTACACAAACAGCACCCAGACCCCAACTGATTCCCAAAACCAAAGATTCAGAGTCGCAATAAATAAGGCTGGTTTAGTTACTTATAGCCTAGAGCAAAATGCCGAGGCAGGCGCAGGCACATTGGCTGCACCTACGGCAGTACCTACCGCAGCTTATAGCTTCGTCCAGGGCGCTACGATAATCCCTTATATCACGGTTCATGGTCGTACCCACGTCAGTGAGGCCCTCTTGATCAAGGACATTGAAGTTGCCAGATCTCCAGGTACTAGCTACCAAGACTAAAGTATTAATTTGACAGGGCATGTTCGTCTGATATAATGGCGTAAACTACAACGGAGAATACTGTGAAGGTTTACGCCATTATATTATCTTGTTTATTAGCTGCATGTGTTGAGTTAGGTGATCCTGTCGCGACCTCAACTGATTTGAACCCTGTTGATATCGGTGGCCCTGTGGCCCCTGAGACGACGTTAGAAGACAAACAGGGGGAACCGGGGGAGACTGTCGGGAAAGATGCGACACGGGACGTAACACCGGAAGTTACGTATGATGAAGAATCAATGCCGCCCATGCCGTCTTACCCTGGTGGTCCATATTCACTGGAACTATGGAAGGTCATGCCGGATATGAAGTTCTATCAACCGTGGCGTGATAAATGGTTAGAACTATCTGAGTTTTATTTACATGAAGAACACCGGGCGATTTTGATTGTTAGTAGTGCCGGATGGTGCGGACCTTGCTTAATGGAAGCGGCCTCTCTTGTTGAAGTGTACGATAAATACCATGAGGACGGGTTAGAGATAGTTTATACTCTTGGCAATACGAATCTACCAGGGGATGTCCCCTTTGACGATTCCGAATACTGGCAGGACGATATGTTTTTTATGGAGATGTGGGAAACGATGGCTTCCCAAGAGGCCAACAAGATGGTTAACTACCAAATGTACGCAGATCCAGAAAGAGAATTCATTAAATACTTACCTAATCATGCTTGGCCATTATCGTTATTGGTTACAACAAAAGACATGGGTATACGATTGGTTGAAGAAGGCTACTGGTCTGCCTTGATGGAGAACAAGATTAAACTAGTTCTTTATAATGAAGTTCCAACTATTCCATTTAACTAAGGGGTTGCAATGAGTGCTAATAATCCTCCATGGTTTACTGGTGATGGCAAAAGACTGAGTTTCTCAGAGGTGGTTAATATAGTAAAAGAGCACGCGGAAAGAAATGGTAAGGTAACGATTGGGACAGACAGCGCAACAAAAAAAGCGATTTGCCAATTTGCTACCTCTATTTGTTTAGTTTCTGCTGATGATCAGGTAGGTGGGCGATTTTTTGTAAAAAAGACAAAATACAAATCAAAAAAGTTTGCAACAATCCATCAAAGGATTACTTTAGAAGTTACCCGTTCGATTGGAACTGGGTTAAAGATCTTGAAGCAACTCCCCTTTTGTCCAATTGAGTTACATTTAGATGTGAGCGGAGTAGAGAAAGGAACTAAGACTAGCAAGTTATCGACGGCGTTGATGGGATATGCGAATGGAAGTGGTTTTGAATGTAAAATTAAACCGGAAGCGTATGCCGCGACGAGTGTAGCAAATAGATATTCAAAGTGAGGTACAGATGCCACATGCACAAGTGATTTCAGTTAAAGATAAGCACATGAGGGAAATGATTATTGGACACAAGGTTGTGGCTAGAGTCGTAACCGGTGAGCCTGGGTCACCTCCTGAACAAGAAGAGGGCATAATAGTTGAAGCACATGAGGATTATTGTCTTGCGCGCTTTGGGGATGAAGAAAAGAAGGTCCGCTGGGGCCAGGTAATGAGGGTTTACTACAGATGAGTGCTAGGAAAATTTTTATAATATTAATGCTTTCTATCCTGTACTCTGGATGTCATATTCAGCACACGAAGACAAGAAGTCCGTGTGACAAGGCCTGCTCCAGTGTATTCTGGGGTTGCATGGATAGAAACGAGGTCAGGGATTGCAACGCAGAGAAGTACCGGTGTTTACAACTTTGTACTCGTTGAGGTTAAAAGATTATGTCTTTTGAGTTTACAAAGAAAAGATACGGAGCGGGGGAGTGTGTCTGGTGGAATCGAGTTCAACTCGGTGAACTTAGCCTGAACATTACTGAGAATCCGAATATCGACTGGCAAGCGTTGCGAGCGGACAAGACACTGAGACTCTCTTCAAAGGAACGCTGGAACTACACCTTCACTGCGCGCTTGACAAATGGCACAATGGTTGGTATCTTTGATGAGAAGATGGAAGCAGCCGAGGCGGTTCTAACAAAACATCGAGAATTGTTCTTGAAAGATAGCGAGGGAAAAACGTGAAGAACCAGTGGGCAGAGTGGACCAGAAATGTTACGGATGAATTCAAGACTACTCCAACGGAAGAAATTAAACAAACTTTAAAAGATAGGGCGCATCCGTTTGCTGTGCTAATGGAGCAGTGGAAGGGCGACTTTAATTTTAGTACATTGATTAGAAATGCGAATGCATTTAATGCAAACGAAGTTTATTACATAGGTAAGAAAAGATGGGACAGGAGGGGGACGGTTGGAACACACCATTACACGGATATAAATTATTTAGGCGATGAGATTGAAGGCATAGAGAGTTATATGGCTCTTAAAGAAAAGTATACCTTTGTTGCCATTGAAAACAATCCGGTGAATGGCTGTCCTGTTCATCCTCTTAACCAATTTAAATGGCCAAAGAACCCATTGATGATCTTTGGAGAAGAGGGAGACGGAATTTCATGGCCAGTTTTAGCGCTAGTGGATGAAGTTGTCTCTATCCCTCAGTTTGGGTCCGTGCGTAGCTTGAATGTTGGCACCACAAGTGGTATCGTAATGAATTCTTGGTGCGAACAGCACGCATGGTGAACTACTTAAACGTTATGTACTTGTAGTTTAATTCAATAGTGCCAAGGCGCTTTTTAATATCGGATTTAATGTGGTAAGTTATAAAAGAAACTGTGTCAGAATACCTTGTTGCCAGCATAATGTGGTGAAACCTCATATTCCCTGCTGAAACAATACCAATCAAAGCACCTTTTTTATTTAGTATTGGAGAGCCTGACGCGCCTCCCATAACTGGTATAGTATAAAGGAACTTTTTACCGTGATGATAGTTGTCATATTCACCACTAAATCTGCCTTGGAATAAAGGAACCATGTTTTTTTGAAACAAGCCACCGGGAGCCGCCATGTTGTAGGCGATGTCCCCAGGTCGCGGAGGCTTTTTGCTTATTTTAAGTGGTTTTCCGAACAACCCCCACACATACAAAAGACACAAGTCTTCATCATTGTCGAAAGACAATACTTCGGCATGATATTTGAAAAGATCCAAGTCATATACATAAAAGGCGCGCTTATCGCTGTCACCGGCTGGATAAACGTTAGTGTTTAGTTTTGGCTCAACCCCTTCTTTGGAACATACGTGACCTGCTGTGATTATATAAGAGCCACTCTTAGAGCGCGCTACGATTGCACCGGAACCAGCTCCCGTCGTCTCGGATGTATAGCACTTAGAATAAATATCGTTAGGATCATCTGGGACGCAGGTAGGCGTAAAAATTCTATGCTCAACTTTAACAAAAGATTGTCTAGGCCACTTAAATGTTTTTTTTGCCTGTTTCACGGGTGCGGAACAGGATACCATAAAGAAAAAACAGATTAATAAAGCTACAATAGAAGTTAATAGATTTTTAAGATTATTAGGCATTCTATTAGTAATTAGGAATATTTATAAAAATATTGACAAACGTGTGATAGCTTGATACTCATTACACATATGGAGGCAACATGAAAACATCTTCACTTAAAGAAATGCTCGATAAAATCGATGCACATGAAAGGTTAATTGAAAAACTGACAAGCCCGGATTGCGACGATTTTGATGAACGTGCGGATCATGAATATGAGTTGCTTAGGGATCGCAGGGATGAAGAAGAACTTGACAATAATAATGAATACCTTGAAGATGACACATTCAATGGGGAGTAACAATGTCTAGTGCAAATTGCGTTTGGGTTGTAAAGTATAATCAGATTCTTGGCGATGTTTTATATGTTTGTAAGACAGACGCGCTAGCTCGTAAGCAGGCCAGGGTGCTCGTAAAAGATAATCGGCATAGATTCGATGAATATCCCGAAGATACACCGCGAGACGGAGATCTTCAGTATTCTAGGATGAGCGATGAAGAATTGCTTGGTTGGTGGTTTGAATATACGGAAGCGGGCGAAGACATAAGCGTGCAAAAGTTGGAGATTTTGTCTGACGTGGTGAGCAATCAGAAGTGTTGATTAGACACTATCACGAGGTCTTGCCAACCTATGAAACAGGGAGCGAAACGTCACAAGGACAGGCGTATACTCGAAAAAGAGCGAAAAAGACTACCCCGAGTATCCCCATTGGTCCGCCCGCGATTTTTACGAAATCTCCTATTGATTATGACGAGTTCATGGTTTATGATAGGTTCGGTCGGCTAAGAAAAATATAGGAGGTGGGTATCATGCCCAGTGTATTATACAGCTAGAGAGAAAGCTATAAATAATGGCAGGGTGTATCATCTGGCCGCGATCCTACGACGCAGAAAGAGCGTAATAAAGATAGGCGAAAACACATTTAAGACTCATCCGAGATTCGGTCGTATTTATCCTGATGGAAGTGAAGGCCATCATATGCACGCTGAAATGAATGTGTTGCGTTTTGCGAAGCCCGGTGATACTATTGAGGTCATGAGGTTTTGCGGAGATAAACTTGCCATGGCAAAGCCTTGCCCGCATTGTATGCGCTTCATGAAAGAGGCGGGTATTAAGAAGGTTAGATACACTAATCAAGATGGCGAATGGGAAACGATAAGGGTAAATTGATATGAATATATTTGCAATTGAATCAGACAAACAAGGTCAGATCGATTGGGTAAAGTCTGCCCAATCGCAGGATAATTATAGGCTTGTTAAGATGATCTTGGAGTCATGCCAAATTCTTTCAACTGTTCTTAATGAACAAGGAATACAGGCACCGTACAAGTCGTTTAACCCAAAACATCCATCTTGCATATGGGCTGCTGAGTCAAGCGCAAACTTTGAAGATTTAATCATTCATTGTCTTGCCATGCTTGAAGAGTATACGGAAAGGTTTGGCAAGCGACATAAGTGCACTGATGTACTAGAACAAATTATTGACCTATATGATTCGGATAGATTTTGTTTTCAAGACTCTACTCCGCTAAGGATGGCAATACCGGATAGCTTCAAGTGTGGCGACATAGTTGAATCATATAGAAGGTTCTATGCAAGCAAGCCGAGAATCAGGTATCCGAAAGAAAAAGTCCCATCGTGGTTCGATAAGTATAGAAATAACGAACCTTATGTGATAGTGTAGCAACAAAGGCCCCGTGGCGGAAATGGTAGACGCAGCAGACTCAAAATCTGCCGCCTGTATGGGTGTGAGGGTTCGAGTCCCTCCGGGGCCACCACAATAGAAATCTTCATTAATTGTATAGGAGAGAAGGAGGTGTCCTGTGGCAAACAAAACAAAGTGTCTGACTTCTGGCGCGGTATTCCACACCGATATCAGAACGAGGTCGGTCTCGGTCAAAGTAGACTTGCCTTTCAGGCTAGATGTGGACGAAGAAGAGGCCAGGGAACTGGAGACTTTGTTTCATAATCAACTAGAGCTTGTCTTACGGAGTTATTTTTTGTAGTATTCTAGGTATGACAAAGGTTATACAATGCTTTAAGTAAGTTCATTATGGACCTTTAGCTCAGTTGGTTAGAGCCCCCCGCTCATAACGGGGTAGTCCTCGGTTCGAGTCCGAGAGGGTCCACCAAACGTATTTAAGACATGTATATACTATTTATTGCATGGTTGATAAGATCAAAATAGTAGATGCGACACACCAAATCGAGGATTTAATTGTTGACTTCCATGAAAAAATAGAGGAAGATGAGAACAACGAAGAGCTTCTGATCTTAGTAGAAAAACTAAGAGAAGACGTAGAAAATTTTAGATTTAATTTGTTTGAATACTTAAACGTGGAGTGAAAAATGGATGAGAATGTTTATAGCTTTCAGTTCGTAAATGAGGACGGTGAAGGCAAGAGGGTGTTCAAGGAACACGCTGATT
>TARA_R110002110_G_scaffold284987_1_pt1 | contig 40089 bp, 35 predicted proteins | sample TARA_R110002110 | Tara Oceans TARA_R110002110 (sample SAMEA4397330) | marine metagenome | biome: Polar Biome; feature: [SRF] surface water layer (ENVO:00010504); material: water (ENVO:00002006), including particulate matter (ENVO:01000060) such as... | depth 5 m | reverse complement strand
GGTTTCAAACCCGCCCGCCTGTTCGCGCACCGTGAATGTTGCGGACCCGTCACACCGTCTTTTTGGTATGCTGTCTGGACCATGGCATCCGACGACAGCACCCGGCCAGACCACGTCTATCCAAACCCCGCTGACCCGCGTCTGACCGAACCGGTCCGCGGGATCGACCAGGACGGCAATCCCGTGGATTCGCGGGTCGTCGTCGAACGGCCCCTGACCCTGTTCCTCAACGGGCAGGAGATCGTCACTATGATGACGATCGGCGACTATCCCGATTATCTCGCCGTCGGCTATCTGGCCAACCAGAACATGCTGCTGCCCGACGACACGATCACCGGCATCGACCATGACGATGATCTGGGTGTGGTCGTGGTGCGCACCGACCGCGAGACCGACTATGAGGCGCGGCTCAAGAAGAAGACCCTCACCAGCGGCTGCGCCCAGGGGACGGTATTCGGCGATCTGATGGAATCCCTGGAAGGGGTGGTGCTGAAGCCCGACGCGGTGCTGCGCACGTCGTGGCTCTACGTACTGACCAAATCCATCAACACCATGCCGAGCCTGTATCTCGCCGCCGGCGCCATCCATGGCTGCGTGTTGTGCGAAAAAGACACCCCGCTGATCTACATGGAAGACGTCGGCCGCCACAACGCGGTGGACAAGATCGCCGGCTATATGCGCCTCAAGGGCATCCCCGCCGACGACAAGATCTTCTACACGACCGGCCGCCTGACCTCCGAGATGGTCATCAAGACCGTGCATATGGGCATCCCCATCCTGGTCTCCCGCTCGGGCTTCACCGCCTGGGGCGTGGAGCTGGCCCGCGAGGCGAACCTCACCCTCATCGGCCGCGCGCGCGGCCGCCGCTTTATGGCGTTGGCGGGGGAGGAGCGGATTATGTTCGATGCGGATGCGGGGAACGAGCCTGACGGTGCGGCGCGAAAGGGCGCAATGCCGCTGTGACTTCGCCTGTTGTGAACATCTATAAATTTCGCAGCCCAATGAGGGTTTGGCGGGCTTTGGCTATATTGGTCCACGCTACGTGGTTCGCCCTCATGTCCGCTTTTGCCTGGATAACATTCGAAGAAGTTGCGCTTGGAGGTGGGTTTTGGCCAATGGCCGGCACGGTCTATGTAGCGTTGGTGGTGTTGCTCTGGTACCCGTTCGCGGCGTGGTTAAGAGTCCGGAGGGGTATCGGATTTCAACAAGACTGGGCCCGAACCACAAACGTTTGCGTTTTAGGGGTGGCGTTTTTGGTGATTGGTCTCTTCGGTTTGAACGCTGCAGATACCAGCCTTTGGATATTCGGGACGTTCCTGTTCTTATTTGTGGGTGCTGCTTCACAGATACTCTTAGTGCTGTTTATTCGGTCTGTTTTTCTGCGGCGCATACCTTGAACATTCTCGGCGTCATACTCGCGGGCGGGCAGGCGCGCCGGCTCGGGGGCGGGGACAAGGCCCTGCACGATGTGGGCGGGCGGCCGCTACTGGCCCACGCGATCGAACGTCTCGAACCTCAAGTCTCGCGAATCGCGATCAACGCCAACGGCGACCCGGCGCGCTTCGCGGCGTTCGGTCTGCCGGTCGTGCCCGACACCGTCGAGGGCTTTGCCGGGCCGCTTGCGGGCGTGCTCGCGGGGATGGACTGGGCGGCTGAAAATGTCCCTGAATGCAACCGAATCGTGACGGTCGCGACGGACGCACCGTTCTTCCCGGAAGATCTGGTTGCGCGGCTTTCTGCGGCGACAGAAAACGAGAACACGGACCTGGCATGCGCGGAAACCGGGGGGCGGACCCACCCTGTCTTCGGTCTCTGGCCGGTCCGTTTGCGCGAGGATTTGCGCCGCGCGCTGGTCGAAGAGGACATCCACAAGGTCGATCTCTGGACCGCGCGGCATGCGCTGGCGGTGGTTTCATTTCCCGTATCGGTGGTGGACCCGTTCTTCAATATCAACCGCCCTGAAGACGTCGTGGCGGCGGAGAAACTTTTCACAAATCTGAAATAGGACGAAGGCCCGAGACGTGAATTGACTCTTGTCTCCGGACTCACTTAAATCCGCTCCGAAGAACAAAGCACCCTGGCAAAGCTAAGGTGCCGCACGCCAGCCGGATCAAAAATCGGCGGTGTGCAAGACGGCCCGAGGGAGGGGAGGAGAGAGAGCAAAGACGGAAGAGCGCCTGGCGCTTGACCAGCGGGAATGGGGAACAAAAAATACCTGCCCGTGGAAAATGCTCTTGTTTAGATTTGAGGGGTCCGGTGCGTAAAGCGCCGGGCCTTTTTCTTTTCCTGGATACGGGTGGGTTTGAAACCCACCCCTACATTTGCGGTCTAATTCGCAGGGGCGGGTCTGTGACCCGCCCGTGGCGCATGACGATGTGTCGGGATTACTCCGCCGCGACCTCTTTCAGGTTGCCCTCGTCATCGACCTCCAGGCCGGTCTCCCGGGCGCGGTCGATCACGCTGGGATGCCAGGCGACCTTGCCGGCGTCCGGGCCGCCGACGATCGCCAGCATCAGCGCATCATCCTCATCGGTGATGCAGCGGAAGCCGCGATACACGCCGACCGGCACGCTGACCACGTCGAGGGGTTCGAGCGCAATGGCGCGTTCCTCCTCGCCCTCCAGCCAGACGACCTCCCAGGTGCCCTTCATGGGCACGAACACTTCTTCGGTCTGGTGGACATGGAAGGCCGGGCCCGATCCGCTGCCGGGGGTTCGTTTGTTGTAGACGAGTGAAAACCCGAAGGCGCTGCCCAGCTTCGGTATGAGATCAGGGTCGTCCTGATTCTCGGTCACGTTCATGCCGATGACGTTGACGATCTCGCGCTCATGGCCGGGCATGCGCTGGTCGAGATAGGCGAGGTCCGACCCGTTGCAGTCGGCGTAGCGCACGACATGCTTTGCCTCCATGTCGGCGGCGGAAACTTTCGGCGTGTCCATGCGAATTCCTCTCGTTGGCGTCGGAGAAAGTCTCGGGCGGCCTGCGGCTGAAGTCAATCGACGCGGGCGGGTCGCAGACCCGCTCCTACACGGGCCGGAATTTGTTGCGTAGGGGCAGGTTTCAAACCTGCCCGGCTACTCTGCGGCGGCCTTTGTGGCGGCTTCGACCTTCGCGGCGCAGAACTTGAATTCGGGGATCTTGCCCACCGGGTCGAGCTGCGGGTTGGTCAGCAGGTTGGCCGCCGCCTCGGCGAAGCAGAAGGGGATGAACACCATGCCCTCGGGCACGTCCCGGTCCGAGCGCGCCGCGATCTTGATGCTGCCGCGCCGGGTCGAGACCCGGATCGGGTCCCCCGGCCAGACATCGAGCCGCTTCATCTCGCGTGGATGGAGCGAGGCCACGGCTGCGGGCTCGAGATGATCGAGGATCGTCGCCCGGCGGGTGATCGCGCCGGTGTGCCAATGCTCGAGCATGCGCCCGGTCGAGAGCACCATGGGATACTCCGTATCGGGCAGCTCGTCGGGGGGCAGCACCTCGGTCGGCACGAACTTGCCCCGGCCCGACGGGGTGGGGAAGCCCTCGGCGAACATGATTTCGGTCCCGGGCCCGTCCTCATGGTCGCACGGATAAGTCACCGCATCCTCGCGCTCGAGCCGCTCCCAGCTGATGCCGTCGATCGAATGCATGGCCTCGCGCAGCTCGGCATAGACGTCGCTTGGGTGTTCATAGGTCCAGTCGAGGCCGCTGCGTCGCGCAATTTTCTGGATGATCCACCAATCCTGCTTCGCCATACCCGGCGCCGCCAGCGCCGGGCGGCCCATCTGGACCTGGCGGTTGGTGTTGGTGACGGTGCCCGATTTTTCCGGCCAGGCCGAGGCGGGCAGGATCACGTCGGCATGGAAGGCCGTCTCGGTCAGGAAGATTTCCTGCACCACCAGGTGATCGAGCGCGGCCAGGCCCTGGCGGGCATGATGCTGATCCGGGTCCGACATCGCCGGGTTTTCGCCCATGACATACATGGCCCGGATATCGCGCGCGCGCGCCGCGTCCATGATCTCGACGACGGTCAGGCCCGGGTCGGGGTTCAGATCCTCGACCCCCCAGAGGCGCTCGAACTTCGCCTTCGTCTCCGGATCGGCCACGCTCTGATAGTCGGGATAGACCATGGGGATCAGGCCGGCATCCGATGCGCCCTGAACATTGTTCTGGCCACGCAGGGGGTGCAGGCCGGTGCCGGGCCGCCCGACCTGGCCGGTCATCAGCGCCAGCGAGATCAGGCAGCGGGCATTGTCGGTGCCATGCACATGCTGGGAGATGCCCATGCCCCAGAAAATCATCGCCCGCTCGGCGGTAGCGTAGGTGCGCGCGATGGTTTTGATGGTCTCGGCGTCAATGCCGCAGACCGCCGACATGGCCTCGGGCGTGAAGTCGGTGAGGGACGCGCGCAGCGCCTCATAGTCTTCGGTGTAACCAGCGATATATTGCGCGTCGGTCAGCTCCTCGGCGACGATCGTGTGCATGATTGCATTGAGCAGGGCGACGTCCGTCCCCGGCTTGAATTGCAGGAAATGATCGGCGTGGCGGGTCAGCGCGTAGCCGCGCGGATCCATCAGGATCAGCTTGGCCCCGCGCTTGGCCGCATGCTTGATGTAGGTCGCGGCGACGGGATGGTTTTCCGTGGGTCGCGCGCCGATGACGATGATGCAGTCGGTGTCCTGTGCGGCGGTGAACGGCGCGGTCACCGCGCCCGAGCCGATGGTCTCCATCAGGGCGGCCACAGAACTGGCATGGCACAGGCGCGTGCAGTGATCGACATTGTTGGTGTGGAAGCCGGCGCGGATCAGCTTCTGGAAAAGATAGGCCTCCTCGTTGGAGCCCTTGGCCGAGCCGAACCCGGCGATGGCGTTCCCGCCATGGGCGTCACGCGCGCGGGTCAGGCCGGCGGCGGCGGCCTCGAGGGCCTCGTCCCAGCTCGCCTCGCGGAAATGGGTCGACGGATCGGCGGGGTCCACCTGATCGTCCCAGCGTTTGCCGACGCCGTCCTTCCGGATCAGCGGTGTCGTCAGCCGGTGTGGGTGATGCACATAGTCGAGCCCGAAGCGGCCTTTAACGCACAGGCGCTGCTCGTTGGCCGGCCCGTCACGACCGTCGACCTTCTGAATTTTGCCGTCCTTCAGGTGATAGGTGATCTGGCAGCCGACACCGCAGAACGGGCAGACGCTGTCGACGGTCTCGTCGGCCTTCTCGACGCCGACCCCGGCGTCGTCGACCATGCTGGCGGGCAGCAATGCGCCGGTGGGGCAGATCTGAACACACTCGCCGCAGGCCACGCAGCTGGACTGGCCCATGGGGTCGTCGAAATCGAATACGATCTTCGAATCCGCGCCCCGCGCGGCCATGCCGATCACGTCGTTGGACTGGACCTCGCGGCACGCGCGCACGCACAGATTGCAATGGATGCAGGCATCGAGATTGACCGCCATCGCCGCGTGACTGGAATCTGCCTCGGGTGTGGCCTCGCGGGAAGGGAACCGGCTGGCCCCGACATCCACCCGGTCGGCCCATTGCCAGAATTTGGATTCCCCGTCATGGGCCGTGGTGCGATCGGGCTGATCAGCCGCGAGCAGCTCGATCACCATCGAACGCGCCTTGCGTGCCCGCTCGGCCTCGGTATCGACCACCATGCCTTCGGTCGGCATGCGCAGGCACGACGCGGCCAGCACGCGCTCGCCCTCAATATGCACCATGCAGGCGCGGCAATTGCCATCGGGCCGGTAGCCCGGCTCGGGGGCATAACAGAGATGCGGGATCTCGGTACCCTCGCGGGCCGCGACCTGCCAGATGGTCTCGTCGGGCGCGGCTGTGACCTCGCGCCCGTCGAGGGTGAAGCGAATGCTCGTGCTCATGTCCCGACTATATCATGCGGGCCGGGCCGAGGAGACTTGCAAAGCGCACAACGCGCCGACAGTGATCGCGCTAGCGAATCTCGATCAGCTCGACGTCGAACATCAACGTGGCGTTCGGCGGGATGACCCCACCGGCACCGCTCGCGCCGTAGCCCAGCGCGGGCGGGATGATCAGCGTGCGCTTGCCGCCCGGGCGCATGCCCGCCACACCTTCGTCCCAGCCACCGATCACGCGACCGGCGCCGAGGGGGAAGTCGAAGGTCTGGTTGCGGTCGACCGAGCTGTCGAATTTGCTGCCCTTTTCACCATCGACAAAGAGCCAGCCGGTGTAGTGGACGACCACATTGTCGCCGGCCTTGGCCGCTTCGCCAGCGCCGGGTGCGTTATCGACATAACGCAGGCCGCTGGATGTGGTGATGGTGTCTTGGGCATTGGAATCGTTGGGCATGATGAAAACCATTGCCGCGGCGACGAGCACCGCGGTCAGCAAATGTTGGAGACGATTTAGGTGTGCCATGGGATACCTCTGGATTGAAAAGTGCAAGACCGAACCAGCACTAGCCCGGCTCTGCACCCGATCGAAATAAACTGCGCGTGAGTACATCAGGCGTCGGCCTGGAGAATACCCCTTTGCACCGCGCTGGTCAGCGCCGGTCCTTCATAAAGTCCCATCGCGTTGGTTTGCCGCAAAAAACCGAACTTCGCGTAGAAATCCTCCTTGCCGAAGACCGACGTCAGGAAGATTCGCTCGAAGGGGAGCTTCGCCAGCAAGCCCGCCATCAGCATCCGGCCGACCCCGCATCCCTGATGCTCCGCGGCGACCACCACATCGAAGACCGTTGCGTAATAGACCCCGTCGGACGTGGCACGCGCGGCCGCGACGAGCTCGTCGCCCTTATGAACAAAGACCGATGCGTAGCTGCCATGGAAGGCACGCGCGATGTCGAACGCCTTGCGATCAAACAGGTTCGCCGCGGCCATGACATTGGCCAGCGCCCACCAGTCGATGGTCGAGAGTTCGTCGCTGAGGTCGTATTCGGTCTGCATGGTTCATTCCCCGCTCGCTTGGGTTGTTTGCCGGGTCCATGCACAAAAAAACCGCCGTGCATGTTGCCGGCGGTCCGTTGATCTTCTGTGATGTGATGGGTGCTAAGCCATCGTCCTCACAAACACGGAACCGCCCTCGCTCGCGCGTCGCGCGGCAAGTTTCCACATGTGATTCATGGTGACGGTTCGGTTGATCATGGCGCGGCTTTTAGGCGGGTTGTTGCATTGCGTCAAGCGTGAACCGTTGACGCGGTGTTGCCCATGGCATGATCATGGTCGCGATCCACAAGGGGAGACGAACCATGCCACCCAATGAAGTGGGCGAATATCTGCCCGGAGACCCGCGCTACGGGCTGAACGCAGAAGAGCTGGGCCGCTACTACAGCCAAAAGCCGGCGCAATGGGTGATCTTCGCCTGGGACAAGGCCGGAGCTTCGGACGCGCGCGCCGCAAATCTTGAGGCCCAGAAGGCCTATGCCGAGACACTCGGCGAGCGGCTGGTCGGCTATGGTCATATCGTTTCAGACGATGGCACCGAAACTCTGGCCACGACCTGGTTCGTCCAGCTCGATGACCGGGCCGCCGCCGAAGCCTTCGCCGCGGCAGACCCCCTGAGCGCGGCCGGGGTCTTCGAGCGCATCGACATACGGCGCTGGTCGAACAGTTTTCTAAAGCGCGCGGCGGATTATCAGCGCAAGGGCCTGCAGCAATATTTCTGTACGGGGTCCAAGATCACCGATGCCGGTGACTTTATTGCCAAGCATCTGCACGCCCATGAGAGCTATTTCGAGACCTATGCGGACAGCTTTGTCTTTCGCGGTCCGTTACGCTCGGAAGACGGGCTGGTGAATGTCGGCACGGCGCTGCTGCTTGAGTTGCCGGACCGGGCCGCGGCGGAAGACTTCTGGAACAACGAGCCCTTCGCCGCGAACGGTGGCTATCAGGACGATTCTCGCATCTACCGTTGGGTTTTCGGGGACTGATAAATCCGCTATTGAGCCAAGTCACGTAGCAAGTTCGGCGAAATGCGACGGCCTTCGGGGCGTTCTCTTGGGCGAAGATGATGACCACGCCACTCTCAATCCACACCGACGGCTGGTCGCTGATTGGCGTTCCGATCTGGGTCTTCGATTTGGATCATTACCGGATCCTCTGGGCCAATGAGGCCGCATTGGAGTTCTGGCAGAGTGAATCTCTGGCGGAGTTACAGGCGCGTGATATGTCCAGCACTTCGGATGTGGCCCGCTCGCGATTGCGGGAGTATGCCGACCGATTCACGCAGGATGAAACCGTCGATGCAACGTGGACGCTCTACCCCAAAGGCGAGGCGGTAACGGTCCGGTTGCGTTGTCGAGGTGTGCCGACGGCTGATGGCCGCACCGCGATGCTGGTGCATGCAACGGATGTCGCAGATTTACCGGCCGATCAGATCGACCGGTCGGATGAATTGCGCGAGGCGCGCGATCAACTGGCGCGTGCGGAGGCGCGGTTTCGTGTGTTCGCGGAGGCAGGATCCGACTGGCTCTGGGAGACCGACGAGGCGCATCGTTTTGTCTACTATTCCTCCTCGGTCTTCCGGCATTACGGCTATCCGATGGACGAGGTTCTGGGTGTGACGCGCGATGAGCTCATCGAGCAGATCGGCGCCGAGGTGCAGGACGAGGCATTTGGGGAACGGTGGCAGCGCTACAAGGAAGATCTCGCCGCCTTTCGCCCGTTCCGTGACCTCGAATATGTGTTCCGAAAGTCTGACGGTGAAATCGGGCACGCGTCGATTTCGGGGCATCCGATATTCGATGAGAATCAGAATTTTCTGGGATATCGCGGCACGGGCCGCGATATTACCAAGCGCGTCGAGGCCGAGCGCTATGCGCAGGATCTGTTAAGCGAGCGCGATATCGCGATCACGGCGAATGCGGTGACCAACCAGTTCCTTGCGACCATGAGCCATGAACTGCGCACACCGCTCAACGCGATCATCGGCTTCTCCGAAATCATGACCGACGAACTGCTCGGCCCGATCGCGAATGAATCTTATCATGGCTATACGAAGGATATTCTGGACAGCGCCCGGCATCTGCTGGCGGTCGTGGAAGATCTTCTGAATGTTTCACGCCTGGATGTCGCCGATAGTCGTCTTGATTTCGAGCGAATCTCCGCCGGCCGCTTCGTGTCGGATGTTTTTCGCCTGACTCGCAGTCTGGCCCAGCAGCGTGACATTCAGCTTGTCGGCGAAACGCCCGATCCGGAATTTGAAATGGTGATGGATCTACGCGCGCTGCGCCAGGTGATGTTCAATCTCCTCTCCAACGCCTTCAAATTTACACCGCAGGGCGGCGCCGTCGAGATATCGTGCACACGCGGCGTCGGCGGGTCGGCAGAGATCGTTGTCACGGATACGGGCTGCGGGATCGACGCGGCCGAGTTGCCGCGGATCTTCGAGCCGTTCCGTACGCTCGACCCCCACGTCGCACGCGAAAGCGGCGGCGCGGGTCTGGGGCTTTGGATATGCAAACGCATCGTGGATGCGCATCTCGGCGAACTTACCGTGACCAGCGAGCTCGGCAGCGGCACAGCCGTAAAGGTCTGCATTCCCGCGCGCGACGACGCTCCGGTCTGATGGATCCCTAGTCGGGGAAGTATTTCAGCACGCTTTCCATCGGGTTGGGGGCGGCCTGTCCCAGCCCGCAGATCGAGGCGTCGCGCATGGTCTGCGATAGTTCGCCGAGCAATTCTGCGTCCCAATCACCGGCCTGCATCAGCTTGACTGCCTTCTCGCAGCCGACCCGACATGGCGTACACTGGCCGCAGCTCTCATCTTCAAAGAACTGCGTCAGGTTGAGTGCGGCGGCGCGAACGTCGTCTTCCTGGGACAGAACCACGACCGCACCCGACCCTACGAATGCGCCATGTTCCTCGAGCGTCCCGAAGGCGAGTGGCAGATCGGCCATCGATGCGGGCAGAATTCCCCCCGATGCGCCGCCGGGCAGATACGCCTGAAGTGTGTGTCCGTCGGCCATGCCGTCGCAATATTCCGCGACCAGTTCATTCAGGGTGATGCCGTTGGGGGCGACCTTGACGCCCGGTGTCTTGACCCGGCCCGAGACGGAAAATGCCCGCACCCCGGCATGACCGCGGCGTCCCTGGTCCTTGTACCAGTCTGTACCGGACTCCAGGATTTCCCGGATCCAGAACACGGTCTCGACATTGTGCATCAGGGTCGGCTGCCCGAAGACGCCGTTCTGGGCGACATAGGGAGGGCGGTGGCGCGGCAGGCCGCGTTTGCCCTCGATCGATTCGATAAGCGCACTTTCCTCGCCGCAGATATAAGCGCCCGCGCCGCGGCGGAGCTGGATGTAGCCGGGGCCGATGATGCCGGCTTCTTCGATGGCCGCGATTTCGCGGAGAAGTATCTCCCGCGCGGCGGGATATTCGTCACGCAAGTAAATCCAAAGCGATTCCGCATCGACCGCCCAAGCGGCAATCAATGCGCCTTCGAGAATCGCGTGGGGCGAACGTTCGAGGAAGTAGCGGTCCTTGAAGGTGCCGGGCTCGCCCTCGTCGGCGTTGATCACCACCGCACGCGAGCCGTCCTCGGCGCGCACGAAGTCCCATTTCTGCGCGACCGGGAAACCAGCACCACCCATGCCTCGCAGGTCGGCCTGCGCCAGGGCAGAATGCACCATTTCATACGTGCGGTTGTCGGACACGCAGGACTGGAAGATGGCGTAGGCACCACGCTTCAGGGCTACATCGAGGGTCTGGTAGGGCGCTATGTGGGGCGTGGTTTCGCCAGCGGAGATGGCCGCCGTGACGGTTTCTTGCGTGGCATGATCGACATGTCGGTGGCCGATTTCGGCCACGGGTGCGTGATCGCATCGGCCCATGCAGGGCGCACGCACGACCCGCACATCGGTTGCCGTGTTGGCGTCAAGCGCGGCCAGCAATCGGTCGGATCCGGCCTGCAGGCAAGGCAGGCTGTCGCAGACGCGGACCGTGACCGCCGGCATTTTCACGTCGTCGTCGGTCGCGACATCGAAATGTGCGTAGAAGGTCGCGACTTCATACACCTCGACCAAAGACAACTTCATGAGATCGGCCAACGCCGCAAGATGGCGTGGCGACAAGCCGCGATGGGCATCCTGGATCAAATGCAGATGTTCGATCAGAAGATCGCGACGCATTGGCGCGTCCCCGAGGAGCGCTTGAATTTCTGCGACCGCGTCCGGATCGACCTGCCGGCCCTTCGGGTGGGGCGCAGCCTTGCGGCGCCCACTGCCGGGATGGTGGAATTCGTGCGGCGTCTGCTCACTCATGATCGGCCAGCTGCTCGAAGTTGATCGGGTGGATGGGGTGGGGCGGGCGAATCGCATTAGATTGACCCCCGTCACCGGGGTCAACCGGGTGAAAAATCTGGCGGAAAATCGAAGGCCATTGATGGAACCAAAAATCGAACTGCGCGTCGCCGAACTTCTCGCATCACGCCTGTGTCATGACCTGATCAGCCCGGTGGGCGCGGTCAATAGCGGCATCGAGTTGATGACCGAGTTCGGAGATGGGCCCGACAGCGAGAGTATGGCGCTGGTTACGAGCAGCGCACGCACCGCGTCCGACAAGTTGCTGTTCTTCCGGATCGCCTATGGCAACGGGGGTTCCGGGACGAATGTCCCACTTGCCGAGGGGCTGGGGCTGATCGCGCCCGTTTGTGTCAATCAGCGAACCGAAGCCGTCATCGACGATGCGAGCGCCGGCGCGATGCCGGGCGCGGGGGCGGTCAAGCTGCTGTTATGTCTGGCGCTGATGGCCGGCGAATGCCTGCCGCGCGGGGGCACGCTCACGGTTCGCGTCGGACCGGATATGACCGCGGACATTGCGGCAATAGGGGATGGCGCGCGTATTGGCGAGGACGAGCAGGCCGCATTGGACGGGGCCATCGACAGCGATGACCTCGACCCGAAAACCGCACATGCCTATTTCACCCATTGTGTGTGCCAGCGCCTGGCGGTCGATGTCACGGTTTCCAGCGTGGAAGGCCGGGTGACTTTCGCGGCACAATTGCCGACCGGGCTCTAGTCGGCGCCACAAAGCGAAAACGGCCGGTAAATTACCGGCCGCTTGCATTCTGTATGGGGTGTTCTTTCTTGCGAATTCGGGCTCAGGCGGCTTTCGCCTTTGCCTTTTTTGCAACCGGCTCTTCGACCGGGTCGCGCAGGACGTATCCGCGTCCCCAGACCGTTTCGATGTAGTTGTCGCCTTCGGTGGCCGTCGATAGCTTCTTGCGCAGTTTGCAGACGAACACATCGATAATCTTGAGTTCGGGCTCGTCCATGCCGCCATACAGGTGGTTCAGGAACATTTCCTTCGTCAGGGTCGTTCCCTTGCGCAGGCTGAGCAACTCGAGAATGCCGTATTCCTTGCCGGTCAGATGGACCGGTTTGCCTTCGACTGAAACCGTGCGGGCATCGAGATTGACGTCCATCAGGCCCGTGTGGATGACCGAGTCCGCATGCCCCTTGGAGCGGCGAACGATGGCCTGGACGCGCGCAACCAACTCGCGCTTGTCGAAGGGCTTGGTCAGATAGTCGTCGGCGCCAAATCCGAGACCCTTGATCTTGTTGTCCGGCTCGTTGAGCCCGGAGAGGATCAGGATCGGCGTTTCCACGCGGGCTTCGCGCAGGCGGCGCAGGACTTCGTAGCCGTCCATATCGGGCAGCACCAAATCCAGGATGATGATGTCGTAGTCATAGAGTTTGCCGATCTCCAGGCCATCTTCGCCGAGATCAGTGGTGTCGCAAATATACCCTTCGGATTTGAGCATCATCTGGATGCTCTGGGCGGTCGCGGTATCGTCCTCAACAAGTAGAACACGCATTCTTATCTCTCCGTTGGATTGCCCACCCATTCACGAGGGTGTTGGTTCGTCTTAATTATCGTTAACAGACTAACCCCAAATGGTTAACGGAATGTTTCCGGATTTGGCCATCGTCGAAATTCGCGCGCCGCGATTTACTGTTCCTTAAACACGTTGCAGGCAGAATTGCCGGGTTCTCAAGGGTTTGGACGGTTTTCGGATTGGTTACAGCCCACATAAATGAGCCCAAGCGCTGGATGTTGCGTGGTTAATTTTCGTCATCTTCTGACACAAGTTGAAGCAATTCCGGACTGTTACCGGCACGGTCGGGTCGCGACCGTAAAGGGCATGATGGTCGAGGTCGGCGGCGTCCACAGATCACTTTCTGTTGGTGGTCGCTGCAATATCGAAAAGCGTGGCGGCGGGTTTGTGCCATGCGAAGTCGTTGGGTTTCGCGATGACCGTGCCTTGCTGATGCCCTTCGACACACTTGACGGTGTGGGAATTGGCTCCCGTGCGGAGCTCGTCGATGCATCACCTATGGTGCGGCCCGATCCCAGCTGGCTCGGGCGCGTCGTCAACGCGATGGGCGAGCCGGTGGACGGCAAGGGGCCGATCGAAAGTGGCTGGCAGGCCTACCCTCTGCGGGCGAGCCCGCCGCCCGCCCATCAGCGGCGTCGGGTGGGGGAAAAGCTCGATCTCGGCGTGCGCGCGCTCAACACGTTCCTGACATGTTGCCGCGGTCAACGCATGGGCATTTTCTCCGGCTCGGGTGTCGGCAAATCGGTCCTGATGTCGATGCTGTCGCGCTACACGAGCGCCGACGTCAATGTCATCGGCCTGATCGGTGAACGCGGCCGGGAGGTGCAGGAGTTTCTCGAAGACCATCTGGGCCCGGAAGGCCTGGCGAAAAGCGTGGTTGTCGTTGCGACATCGGATGAATCTCCCTTGATGCGCCGGCAGGCGGCCTATCTGACGCTGTCGATTGCCGAGTATTTCCGCGACCAGGGCAACGAGGTCCTGTGCCTGATGGACAGCGTGACCCGTTTTGCGCAGGCCCAGCGTGAGATCGGCCTGAGTGCCGGCGAGCCGCCGGCCAGCAAGGGTTACACACCCACCGTCTTTTCCGAGTTGCCCAAGCTGTTGGAGCGGGCTGGTCCCGGGATTGAGGGCACAGGCAATATCACCGGTTTGTTCACGGTCCTGGTCGAAGGCGACGATCACAATGAGCCTGTCGCGGATGCGGCGCGTGGAACCCTCGACGGGCATATCGTGCTGGAACGCGCGATCGCGGAACGCGGGCGTTATCCGGCGGTGAATATCCTGCGTTCGATTTCCCGAACCATGCCGGGCTGCAACAGCAAATTCGAAAATGCCCTGGTGTTGCGCGCCCGCGCTTTGCTCTCGCGCTATGACGATATGGCCGAAATGATTCGCCTCGGCGCTTACCGGCCCGGCGCCGATCCGGATGTCGATGAAGCGATCAAATATTATCCCGCGCTCGAGGCGTTCCTGTCGCAGGCCGTCGACGAGCGTTGCGGTCTTGCGGAAGGGTATGCAGCGCTGAGCCAGATACTCGAGATGTCGGACAGCGAAGCGACGATGCCGGATCTGCCCCCCGGGGCGGTGCCGCTGTCCGATCCGGGCATCAACGATCCGGGAATTAGTCATGCGGGACAGAACGCCACGGCATTCGGCGCGCAGCTGCCGGAGTTTGGAACGGACCCGTTGTCCGAGCCTCCGCTACAGCCACCATCTCAGGACATTGGGGCCGTTCCGGCGCCGCATGAGGCATGAAAACTCTCCGGACACTGATCCGACTGCGCAAGCACACACTTGATGAGGCGCGGCGAGAATTGACCGTGCTGCAGCGTAAAGTTGATGCGATCGATCAAGCGCGTGCGCGGCTTGATCAGGAACTGGTCGAAGAATCCGCGACGGCGCGGGCCGATGTCGAAGCATCCTATGGATACGGACATTATCTCGGGACAGTGCGTGAACGTCGCCGCGAGTTCGATCGACAAGTTGACGAATTGTCCCAGCAGGTTGCGCTGGCGGAGGCGTGTGTGCGCGAGGCGTTTCGCGAGGTCAAGCAGCTCGAAATCGCGGACGCGCAACGGATTGAACGCGAACGCGCCGAGATGGCACGCCATGAACAGGCAGGTCTGGATGAAGTGGCGCTATCGGGTTTCCGCCGCTTGCAAGAAGGTTAGGCAAAGACTCCGGCTGCCGGTTCTTCGACGTCATCGAGCGGCGCGACCGCAAATGGATTCTGAACCTGGAATCCGATCTGACCCACGGCAGAGAATTCGGAATTGGCGGCATCGAACAATGCGCTAACGTCGGACTGTATGATCGGCGGCAGGTTTGTATGAGACCGGACGATCAAATCAAATCGTCCCGGACGCACGAGCCCATCCAACTGAATCGCACCCAGTTGACTGAGCGATACCTCCACCACGAAGCGGGTGCCGGGCGGATCGACCTCGTCGCTTGTGTCAGGGTCATCCTGGCGCAGGTAGAATCGTATTTGTTCCAGCATTCGATCATGCAAAAGGGGCAGCATGGCCACGCGCCATTCGCCGTTCACCGGCTCTGCTGCAATCCGTGACAGTTTTCCGAAATCATCGGACAGGCGGCCAAGAAGCGAGGATTTTTCGCTGCCCTCGAGCGTGCGCAGCACGTCGCGTCCAAGCCATTCCTGGAAGTTGCCGTGCAACAAGGCATTCAACAAGAACACCATGCCGGTGGTGAGGTTGGGGCCGGTTGCGGGAATGGCTGTTGTCGCCGGGATGCCGGCGGGATTGATTTCCGGGGCCGCGAGTACGGCATGTGTGTCCTGCAGGGCCGTCCATGCGCCACCCAGGGTTGTGAGGGACGGCGGCGCAGACACGGGCGCCGGCGAGACTGTCGGGTTCCCCGCCGGTTCGAAGACCAGATGCATGCCCGGTTTCAGGTTTCCCACCGTCGGAAGAAGCATCGTTCCGGTGCCGGTTTGGATGATGGTTGGCCCCGTGGGCGACGAGGACAGAATGCGTCCGGAAACCGCGCCTTGCGCCAGTGTTGCTGCATTCGGTTTCGCACTCGAAAGAATGATGATGCGGGCCAGGATTGTTGGTGCGCGACTGCCTTCGCCGTCGGCGGGGACCGGGCGGATCTGGACGATATCTCCCACACGAATAACGGCGGTCGGTGCTTGTGCATTTGGCGCGCCGGCGACGAGGCGGTCGCGGCCGGTATTTGCATCGATCAGGGTGAGTTCTGTCGGCACACCCGCGCGACTGATTTGAAGTTGCAGGACGGTGCCGCGAACCGGATTGATATCGAGATCCTGCGCGAGTTGTCCGAACCGGGTCTCGACCAGTATTTGGCCTTCGGCCGTCCGCCCGATGGCGACGGCACGGACCATTTGTCCGTTTGAGAGGGTGGACAGGGCAGGTGGTGGGGTTGGAAGCAGGATTGTCGAGCCAGATCCGGCGCCGCCTGTTCCCGCGCCACCGGCCGATGCCGTGCTCGTGACATGTGTGCCGACGGGGGTGGACGGAGATGCGGCTGTGACCTGTTGGCTCATGGCGGGTCGACGCTAGAAAACGTGTCGCAGGGTCTTGGCAATGGTCTCGACATCCGTCGCTGCTGCGGCCGTTGGATGCCGGGTCATCATCAGGGTTTGATTGCGAATGGTTTCGGTGACCAGGCGGTCGATCCGAATGATCCCCGCAAGGGGGGGCTTGCTCCCGAGGAATTTCTCGCAGGCCTTTGCCAGGGTTTGGTATACGCGTTCGCCTTCGGCCGTGCTTGCGGCCTGGTTCACGACAACGCGCATGTCCTTCTCCGGCTCGCGCATCTTCATCAGCTTTACGAATGCATAGGCGTCCGTGAGCGCCGTGGGCTCGGCTGTGGTGACCACCAGTATGGTGTCGGCGGTGGCCGCGAGGGTGCGGACCATATTGTCCACGCCGGCGCCGAGATCCAGAATGACCCGGTCATAGCCGACGCTGACAATATCGAGATCCGCGATGAGGCGATCCATGCGCGTCTGGGGAAGTGTCGCCAGTGTTGCCGTGCCGGAACTGCCGGCGAGGACATCGAGATTCTCGGCGACGTTGGCGGTCACCGCATCCTCGATCCTCGCCCGCCCGGCGATCACCTCGGACAAATCTGTCTCGGGTGCGATGCCGAGTTGAATATCGACATTGGCAAGGCCCAGATCGCCATCGAACAGCAGCGTTCGGCGTCCTTTCAGGGCGAAATTGTGCGCCAGCGTGGCGGAGAACCATGTCTTGCCGACCCCACCCTTGCCCGATGCAACTGCGATCCGTCGCCCATTCAGTCGGGGGACGGTGGATTTCGCAATTGTAGATTCCTGATGCAATCCAACTTCGTTCATTTTGACGAAATCCTTTCTGCGGCCAGAAGCGCGTTTTCCGCCTCGGACTCCTCGTGAAGCACCAGTGCCGGGAGCATCAGGCGTGCGAGCGCAACCGGGTTCAATGTGCCCAGGCCGCCGCCGTTCTGCCCGATTATTTCCGGCGAAACGGAGACGTCTGAGAAAGCCAAACCGCCTTCATAGGCGGCCTCAAGAAGGCTGCCGAGACGCCGTGTCATGTCGACCCGGGTGGCAATCATCCGTTTGCATTTGAGTTTGGCGAATGCGTGGGCGGTCTCGATGGCATCCACCCGATCGATTCCGGCCGGCATGACCAGGATGGGTTCGACATCCGCGGCCTCGATGAACGCGGCGAGATGGTCGACGTCAACGGCATCGAATGGATTGATTCCGCTGCTGTCGATGATGGAGACGTCACCGGTACTGCCGGCAACTAATGCTGCCAATTCCCGAGGGTCCTGCGCCACCCGCATGCCAATGTTGAGGGCTTCCGCGAGCGCACGCAGATGGTCGATGCCACCGGTTTTGAGCGTGTCGATCGAGTACAGCCGCACGCCGTTGCCTGCGTGCGATGCGCGCGCGGCCATCTTCGCCGCGGTTACGGTCTTACCGGACCCCGGGGGGCCGATCAGCAGAGTCGCGCGCCTGAGGCCGGTGTCGGTGACCACGCGGCCGCCGAGTTTGCCGAGCGGTTGGAAGTCGAACACCGTATCCAGGGCGGCGGCGAGGGCGAGGGCCGGGGAGATCGGTTTGGACACAAAGGAGGCGGTCTCGAGCAAGCGTGTTGCCAGGTCGCCGGTCAGGCCGTTGTCGGCGAGTGCCGCGCGCAGGGTCGGGATCGGGTCATCGACCGGCTTGCCGTTGAACTGCTTTTTGTCGATGACCAGTGAGTTGGGGTCGGTGTCCTTGTCCGGGATCGCGGCGGTCACACGGATCGCTTTGCCGCGTTTGACGCGGTCGGTCGAGACGATCAGCGCGTCGTCACCAAATGTCTGACGAACCTTGCCGATCGCATCCTTGAGGGAGCTGGCCTCGAAGCTTTTCAAACGCATCGCGTATCGCTCCTAGACCGCACCGAGGGTCCGGATGCGGACCTTCGGGTGGACTTCGTTTTGAGACAGGATCGTCGTCTGCGGGCGGAAACGTTCGACCACCGAGCGCACAAAGGGCCGCACGCCAGGACTGGTCAGCAGGATCGGGGCGGCACCTTCCATGGCGAGCCGGTCAAATTCCTGCCGCACGATGGTGATGAAGTCCTGCAGCTTGGACGGCGCCATCGCCAGATGAATGTCCTCCCCATCGCCGATCAGTGATTCCGAGAATGCCTGTTCCCAATCCGGTGACAGGGTCACGATGGGCAGGAAGCCGTCGCCATTTGTGTGACTGTCGCTGAGCTGGCGCGCGATGCGTGAGCGGACATGTTCGGTGATGGCGGTGACGTTGCGGGTCGCGACGCAGGCCTCGTTGATCGCTTCGAGGATCGTCGCCAGGTCGCGGATCGAGACGCGTTCTGTCAGGAGATTCTGCAGGACACGCTGGATTCCGCCGATTGTGATCTGGTTGGGGACCAGATCCTCGAGCAGCTTCTGGTGATCCTTGTCGAGCTCGTCGAGCAGGCGCTGGGTTTCGCTGAAGGACAGCATTTCGGACATGCTGTCCTTGACCACTTCGGTCAGATGCGTGGTGATCACGGTCGGTGGGTCCACGACGGTATAGCCGCGGAAGAGGGCCTCTTCCTTGTGTCCGTCGGAGACCCACATGGCCGGCAGCCCGAAGGTCGGCTCGACGGTGTCTTCGCCCGGCAGTGAGATCGGCTCGCCGCGCGGATCCATCGTCAGCAGCATGTTGGGGCGCACATCGCCACGCCCGGCGGCGATTTCCTTGATTCGGACGACGTAGGCATTGGGGCCGAGTTGCATATTGTCCTGAATACGCACGGCGGGAAGAATGAAACCCATTTCAGATGCGAGCTGACGGCGCAGCGCCTTGATCTGATCGGTCAGGCGCTGGCCCTTCTCCGAGTTGATCATCGACAACAGGCCGTAACCCAGTTCGAGCCGGATCTGGTCAATCTGTAAGGCCGTCGAAATCGGCTCTTCTGCGACGGGAATGGCGGCCGCTTCGGCCGCCTCTGCGTCCACGACGCCTTGTTCTTCGGATTGATTCCGTTTCATCAGCGCGTAAGCGCCCGCGCCGGTCGCACCCGCGAGTGCGAGGAACGGCAGGGCCGGAATGCCGGGCAGAAGCGCCAGACAAATCATCAGGAAGGAGCTGACGCCGAGGGCGCTCGGATAGCTCGAGAGCTGGCCGAACACCGCCTTGTCTGCGCTGCCGCTGACACCGGCTTTGGTGACGACCATGCCCGCTGCGACCGAGACCACGAGCGCAGGGATCTGGCTAACAAGTCCGTCGCCGACGGTCAGCAGCGTGTAGGTGTCTGCCGCCTCGGCGAAGCTTAGTCCCTGCTGACCGACACCGATGATGATGCCTGCGACAACGTTGATGAAGGTGATCATGAGGCCGGCGATCGCGTCCCCCCGGACGAATTTCGCGGCACCGTCCATGGCTCCGAAGAAACTCGATTCTTCCTCCAGCGTCCGGCGTCGGGTGCGCGCATCGTCTTCGCTGATCAGGCCCGCCGACAAATCGGCATCGATCGCCATCTGCTTGCCGGGCAGCGCGTCCAGGCTGAAACGGGCCGCGACTTCCGCGATGCGGCCCGAACCCTTGGTGATGACGATGAAGTTCACGATGATCAGGATCGCGAAGACGATAATTCCGATCACGAAATTGCCGCTCATCACGAAGTTGCCGAACGCCTCGATCACGCCGCCGGCCGCCGCCGTTCCTTCATGACCATTGCCGAGGATCAACCGCGTGGATGCGAGGTTCAGCGACAGGCGCAACATGGTCGCGATCAACAGAATCGTCGGAAATGAACTGAATTCAAGGGGTGTCTTAATGAACAGTGCCGTCATCAGGATCAGCACAGCGAAGGTGATCGAAATGGCGAGGCTCATATCGAGCATCCATTTCGGCATCGGCAAAATCAACACCACAAGGATGGCAACGATGCCGAGCGCCAACCCGATATCGCCGCGGCGCAGGATGGCGTGCAAGATACTGCTGAAGTCGAAGGCTACGGCAGAAGGTGCGGCCACGTTGCCGCTGTTAGCCCCACCCGTCGGCATCGGCTGGGCGAGCCCCGGCGCAGGACCTTCTCCCGAACCGCCAGCGCCGCCGGACACGGGTGCGGCGGGAACGGGCGCGGGTAGCGCGTTGGTCGAGAGATCGCTCATGCGGGTTCAGCGTGACGTTTGTTGGTATGTGGTGGCGCTACGCCACGGCTCTTTCGCCGGGCAAGGGAACCGTGGTGCCCTGTTCGGTGTAAAGCTTGAGTTTGTTGCGCAGGGTTCGGATCGAGATGCCCAGGATATTTGCCGCATGCGTGCGGTTGCCCAACGTGTGGCTCAGCGTATCGAGGATCAGTTCGCGTTCGACTTCGGCAACGGTACGGCCGACCAGCGCTTCTGTTCCTGGTTCAATCAGCAACTCACCATTCACGCCTGTCTCGGCGGTGTTCTGCCCATGGGGCGCGTTTGTTAGTTGAATCGCGTCGGGCCCGATCTGGTCACCTGATGCGAGCAGGACTGCCCGATGCATGGCATTTTCGAGTTCCCGAACATTTCCGCGCCAATGATGCTGGCGCAGCAGCTCCATGGCCGCGTCGGACACCGGCAGGAACGGCACGGCATTCACCTCGGCATATTTGCTGGCGAAATGGTCTGCCAGCAGCGCGATATCCCCGGGGCGCTCTCGCAGCGGCGGGAGGGTCAGATTCATCACGTTCAGGCGAAAGTACAAATCCTCGCGGAACTTGCCTTCGGCGGCTTCCGTGGCCAGGTCGCGGTTCGATGTGGCGATCAGTCGGATGTCGACCTTGAATGAGTCGTTGCTGCCGACGCGGGAGATTTCACGCTCCTGGATGGCCCGCAAGAGTTTGGCCTGGAGCCGGATGTCCATCTCCGAGATTTCGTCGAGCAGCAGGGTGCCGCCGTCGGCTTCCTCGAAGCGACCGATGCGGCGCGCCACCGCGCCGGTGAAGGCACCTTTCTCGTGACCGAAGAGTTCCGATTCCAGCAGGTTTTCAGGGATCGCCGCGCAGTTAACCGACACGAAGTTCGCATTGGCGCGTTTGGACTTCCGGTGAATATGGCGCGCCATCAACTCCTTGCCGGTGCCGGACTCACCGAGGATCAGGATCGAAGCCTCCGACGGCGCCACTTTATCGGCCAACGCGATGACGTCGGCGGTGGCAGGGTCTCGGAAGACGATCTCGTTGTTTTCTTCGACCACGGCCTCCAGGACGGCCGCGATGAGCTCGGGGTCCGGGGGCAGGGGGATGTATTCCTTAGCGCCGGCCTTGATGGCGGCGACCGCGGCTTCGGCATTGTTGTGGAAACCACAGGCCACGACCGGAACGCTGATCCGCTCGTTGGCCAGGCTTGTGACCAGGTTGGCGATATCCAGATCGATATCCACCATCACCAATTCGGCGCCGTAGCCGGCCCGGATGGTGTTCATGCCGGTCTCGACGTCATCGACCTGCGTGACTTTCGCGCCGCGCGCGATGGCGATCTTGCTCGCTTGGGTGATGTGGCCTTCGAGGCTACCGATAATCAACAAACGCATATGACTTCTCCAGTCCGGGTGGGGAATGCCCGGTCATTCATCCGAAGTATGAAATTCGCTTGGCCGGCGGAAGGATCGTGTTGAGTAAGACCTCCAGCCGGCGCGGGTGTTCCTGACGGGCGACCGACGTGATCGCCAGCAGATAGATTTCATTGAGCAACGCTTCCTCATCGGATTTGCGCTCAAGTTTTGCGGCAAGTGGCCCAAAGACCATGCTTCCGAGCACCGCACCGTAGAACGTGGTGAGGAGGGCGACGGCCATTGCCGGGCCGATTGCTGCGGGGTCGTCCAGATTGCCGAGCATCTGAACGAGGCCGACCAGCGTGCCGATCAGGCCCATTGCGGGCGCGACTTCCGCGGCCCGGCGAAGAATGTCTGCGCCTTTGCCGTGGCGATCGGCGATTGCGTACATCTCGGTTCGCATCACCTGCTCGGCTTCGCCTGCCGGCGTGCCGTCGACGACTAGACCCAAACCACGGCCAAGGAAGGCGTCACCGCGACCCTCGTCGATGTAGTTCTGCAGAGACAAGACCCCGTCCTTGCGGGCGCGTTCGGCCAGCTGAAGCATGCCGAGCGCGGTTTCTGCGGGATCGCGCGAGATGTTGAAGATGCTTTTCGCAACGACGCGCTGGGAGCGCAGGATGTCCGTCATACTGAAGCTGATGATGGTGACGGCGGTGGTGCCGAGAAAAACAATCATCAAGGCGGGTATATCGACGAAACCACCGATCGAACCGCTCATGAACATCGCCCCGACGATCAACGCCAAACCACCGGACAAGCCCGCAACCGTCGCGATGTCGATGCCACGCGCTCGACGTGCTTCGATCAGCGGCGCCTCGTCGTCGGAGCTGCTTCGGTTGCGTTTTCGTTCGGCCGAACTGGTCGAATTGGGGGCGGTGGTTTCGCTCATATCGCGCTCAATCGGCCTTGATGATTTCCGTCATGGTCACGCCAAGGCGTTCGTTGACGACGACCACCTCGCCGCGCGCCACCAGGCGATTATTGACGTAGATGTCGATGGCTTCGCCGACCTTTCGGTCGAGTTCGACCACCGCGCCGCGGCCCAGTTTCAGAAGCTGGCTCACCTGCATTTGTGAGGTGCCGAGTACGGCCGCGATCTGAACCGGGATGTCGTATACCGCGCCAAGACCGGCGGCATTCAACGTCGGATCATCGTCAGCACCATCAGCCGGCACCACCTCCTGGGCCATGTCGAGCGGCTCGAGGTCGCTGGCATCTAGCATTGGCTGGGCACCGTCCCCTTCCGGCGATGCCGATGTTTCGGTGTCCAGATCGGATAGTTCCAAATTTTCAGTTTCATCCATGCCCGCTCTCCTGGTTCGCGGTGTCTTTTTCAAATTCGGTGATCGGTTGCGGGGACACAGAAATATCTGCACCCGGCAGGTCGTTGGTTTGTTTGACCGAGTGCTCGGTGAGGCTGTCGAGCTCGTCGAGCGGCATGGTCGATACGGGTTGTGTGCGCGCGTCGGAGATTGCGGCGACGGCCATGTTCATCTCGGACCAGAGCCGATCGAGTTTTCGATCCGCGCCACCGTCAGCCCAAAGCAGACTGCAATCGGTGTCACCGAGCTCATCATCACCCAGCAGGACAAGGGAGCCCTGGAAGGCGCCGGCCATACGCTCAAAGCGAGCCTGCAACTCCTCAACCCTGGCATCGGCAACCCGCACGACCAGGCGCGGTTCATCCTGCATCTCGTTGATTGTCCGCATAATCAGGCCCTCGATCTCGGTCATCGCGTTCTGTGCAGAGAGTGTCGGCAGTATCTTGCGGCAGATGGTGAGGGCGAGTTCCCCGGCTTGACTTGCTGCGTCGTCAATTTCAGCGGTGCGCTGGGCGCAGAGTGTCTCGACGGTCTCGCCCAGTTGCGTGAGAAGCGCGGCAATTTCATGCTCGTCGGCGGCATGTTGCTCGGCTTCCATTTCCGCGCGACCGTCCGCGATACCTTGTGCGCGCGCCTGCGCCAGATCGTCATCCGTATGGACAGCGGCACGCTTGCGCATCTCTTCGGGATGGGCAAAGTCATTTTCGAACAGGAATTTCTGGTTTGTGGCCATGATCTAGTACACCAACTCGTCTTCGTCTTTGGTGTCGGCGATCATGATCTCGCCCTTGTCGGCGAGCTCTTTGGCAACGTTGACGATCTCGACCTGTGCATCGTCCACATCGCGCAGTCGGACGGGGCCCATGGCCTCCATATCCTCGCGGAGTATCTTGCCAGCGCGTTCGGACATGTTCGTGAAGAAGAGTTCGCGAATCGCTTCGGAGGAACCCTTCATCGCCATGGCGAGCTTGTCCTTTGCGACCTCACGCAGCAATGTCTGTACACCCGAAGCCTCCAGGTTCAGCAGATCCTCGAAGGTGAACATGAGCGCCTTGATTTTCTCGGCGGCGTCTTTGTTACGATCCTCCAGCGACGTCAGGAACTGGGCCTCGGTTTGGCGATCCAGGCTGTTGAAGATTTCCGCCATCATTTCGTGGGAGTCGCGTCGTTGCGCGCGCGCCAGATTCGACATGAACTCGGTGCGCAGGGTGCGTTCGACATCGTCGAGAATTTCTTTCTGGACGGATTCCATGTTGAGCATCCGCATCACCACTTCCATGGCGAAGGATTCGGGCAGCGTGGCCAGAACCTTGGCGGCGTGTTCGGCGCGGACCTTGGAAAGGATCACCGCAACCGTCTGGGGATATTCATTCTTCAGGTAGTTGGCGAGAACCTGTTCGTTTACGTTCGCCAGCTTGTCCCACATGGTGCGGCCGGCGGGGCCGCGAATCTCTTCCATGATGCCTTTGACGCGCTCGTCGGGGAGCACCTTTGCGAGCAAGCGCTCGGTGCTGTCCATGGAGCCCGTGAGCGAGCCTGTCGCCGACATCTGGTCGACAAACTCGTGGAAAATTTTCTCAACGATCTTTGAATCGATGGTGCCGAGGTTGGCCATCGATTGGGAGATTTCGCGAATTTCTTCGTCATCCATCAGGCCGAAGAGGCGCGACGCGCCTTCCTCGCCGAGGGCGAGCATCATGATCGCCGATTTCTCGGCCCCATTGATTGCTCTGATATCTTCGCGCAGACGTCCCGCCATTGTAATTTCCCCTAGGCGTCCTGATACATCCAGCCGCGCATGATCGAGATCGTTTCGTCGGGATGTTTCTCGACGATCTGATTGATCTGCGACAGCGACGATTTCTTCACTTTGCCGTCGATTTGAGCGATGTCGATTTCGGCATCAGCCTCCTCTTCGCCGCTCTCCGGCATAGCATCGAACTCACCGCCCATGTCCAGCGCTTCGAACTCGCCGTTCGGGGCCGGGAGGCGCATCTGTTCGGCGCCGGCCGGCAACAACGCTGCGGCTTCGCCGGCGGCGTTCGCGCTGGCGGCGACATCGAAGGCACGGGTCAGGAGCGGGCGCACGACCAGCAGCAGGACCAGCACGGAGACGATGCCGAGAACCAGCATTTCGGCCAACCGGAACAGATCGCTTTTCTCGAAGCCCAGCAAGCCGGCCTCGGCCGGGGCCGCGTCACCGAAGTCGGGAGCAACGAATTGTTGATTGATCACTTGCACGACATCGCCGCGTTCTTCGTTGAAGCCGATCGCGGAGCGCACGAGCGTCATATAATTCTCAAGATCCTCGCTCGAACGCGGTGAGTAGGTCCCCTCTGCGTCATAGGTGCCATCGACAAGCACGGCGACGCTGATCCGGTTCACCTGACCGGACTCGCGGACCAGGGTTGTCACCTTGCGGGAGATTTCGAAGTTGACCGTTTCCTCGGCGCGGCGAGAGCTGTTGGTGTTGCGATTGGCATCGCCGGCACCGTCGACGCTGCCTGCATTTGGCAGATTGTTTGTGATCGAGACGGAATCGTTGGTCTGCGCCTCGCTGGTGGCGTCTTCCTGCTCGACGGATTGGGTCGATCGCACGACCTGGCCGTCAGGATCATAGGATTCGTTGGTCGTCGTAACGCGGTCGAAGTCGATTTCGGCCGAAACTTCGGCACGCACACCGCCGAACCCGATTGTGCTTTCCAGGAGCTTTTCAATCGAGCGAGCGATGCGCGCCTCGTAGCGTTGGCGCGCTTCCTCGCCGTTGGCACCGGACAGGGCGTCATCGTTCGATCCGCCGCCGCGCGCATGCAGGCGTCCTGTTTGGTCAACGATGGAGATCTGGTCGGTTGTCAGTCCCGGTACGGCGGATGCGACAAGATTTTGAATCGCCACCACCTGGCTCGCCTGGATCGCCGAACCGCGGAGCCTGAGGACCACCGAAGCGGTCGGCTGCTGCCGGTCGCGGGTAAATAATTCGCGCCGTGGGAGAACGAGATGCACGCGGGCGGTCTGGACCTGGGCCAGCGCGCTGATGGTGCGAGCAAGTTCGCCCTCAAGGGCGCGAACATGGTTAATTCGTTGAACAAAATTTGTCGTGCCGATGGCGTCCGATTGGTCAAACAGTTCGTAGCCGATCGATCCGCCGTTTGGCAGGCCATCTGCCGCCATCGTCAGGCGCAGACGCGCGACGGCGTCGGTCGGCACAAAGATCTGGGTGCCGCCGCCGCGAATCTCGAAGGGAATATTGTCTCCCTCGAGGCGCTGTGTGATAGCACCCGCATCATTGACAGCGAGATCGCCGAACAGAAGCGACATCTCGGTGGTGCCAAGACGCGCGGACATGAACATGAAGAAGGCGATCAGACCGACGGCCACGATGCCCATGATCGCGAGCCGGGCCGGACCCAACTGTCTTAGCATTTGTTGAAACGCGTTCACCCTGGAGACCGTCCCTGATTAACCAAAATTCGTCCCGCGGAAGCGGCGGGAACAGGGGCAATTTATGGGTGTCGGGTGAAGAAGCAGTTAACGGGCGGCAAGAATTGCCGCCTCGCTGGGAATATATTTCCCAGTGCGTCACGCGCACCGTCGCGGCGGTGCACGGCCGTGCGGAAACGGCATCCCCCGCGGCGGCTATCCACCCCGATGGAGTGGCCTACCGATAATCCTGGAGTCGCGTAACTCGCAGCGCACGCACGCCATGCTCGTCGATCAACCGCTGCCAGGAGAGGAACTCCTCGACCGTCAGGTCGTATCGTTCGCAGGCCTGTTCAAGCGTCAGGAGTCCATCTCGTACACCGTTAACGACGGCGGCCTTACGACGGATGACCCAACGCTTTGTATTGGGCGGGGGCAGTTCTTCGAGTTTGACGAGACGGCGCTTCGCGACCGTATCGAGTGAGGACATTTCGGCGTCCTGCCGGGTGTGAAATTGACTGTCCATTGTGCAACCACTTCTTCCTGATTGTGGTCTGAGGAAGGTAGCGTTCCCGGGTTTAAGGAAAGGCTAAATGGCGGATTTTATATGGTTGGATTTTAGCTATCTGCCGCATTCCGGTTGCGGTTATGGCCCCGGCTTTCCCCGCCACGTCGGGAAAACCGAGGCCACCGCGTCACCCGCGATACCTAGCGCTTGATTCGCACCAGCTCCTCGAGCATTTGATCCGCCGTCGTGATGATTCGACTTGAGGCGGAATAGGCGCGTTGGGTGATGATCATGTTGGTGAACTCCTCACCGAGATCGACAGTCGAGGCTTCGAGACTCGCAGGCGAAATCTTGCCGGCCGATGCCGTGCCCGCCGGGTTGAGGAATACGTTGCCCGCGTTGACCGTGTGCGACCATGCGTTACCGCTCTGCGCCTGCAGCGCATTCGGGTTGGCGAATGTCGCGACGGGCAGCTTGTAAATTGATCGGGTGCCCCCATTGTCGAACAGGGCATTCACGCCGCCGGCCTCGTCGACCTCGATCGACTGGAAGCGGCCGAACGTGACACCGTTCTGGTTGATCGACGTGATCGAATAGTTTGAAGCGAACTGGGTGACGCCATCGGCCTGGTTGGCCGTGCCCAAATTGAAGGTGATGCCGCTGGTCGCAGCGGCTGTCGTCCAGTCGGCGGTCGGGACCGCAAGGGCGGTTGGCGTGTAGCTTGCCGGCGTGCCGTCACCGTTGAACACGACCGTATCCAGGGTCAGCGGCATCGAAGCGAGGGTCGCGCCCTGCAGCGAAGCCGTGCCGTTGTCGGCCCGCGTGATGCCGGTTGCGTCCAGCTGCCATGTTGGCGGTGCGGCCACGGTCTTGGTCCATTCGAGCGCCACATTGTGGCCGACCCCCAGGGAATCATAGACCAGCACCGTCAGGTTCTGGGTGTCGCTGACCGCCGCGGTGGCGGGCAGATTGAGCGCGAGAGTCACGTTCGAGGTGGGAGTCGCCGTGCCCGACAGGCTGGTGACCTGGATGGATTGCAGGTTGGTCAGGCTCGTCGGATCGGGAACGCTGCCGTCATCGACGCCGTTCTGATCGACATCGTAGGATCCATCGGGAAGGGTCGGCCAGCCGAGCAGATACTGCCCGGTGTTGTTCACCAGATAACCGTTTGCGTCGACGGAGAACTGCCCGGCGCGCGAGTAGAGATAGGTGCCCGTTGACGGTGCGGAGTCTGAATTGACGACAAAGAATCCCTTGCCGGAGACGGCCAGGTCGGTCGGATTCTGGGAGGCCTGCAGGAGGCCCTGACGGTCAACCATCTGGAACGGGTTGGACTGAACGCCGCCCGGTGCATATCGGTTCAGTGACGAGGCATTGGTGACCAGGGTCGAGAACCGGGCCTGGGTGTGCTTGTAACCAATCGTGTTCAGATTGGAGATGTTGTCGGAAATCATGCCCATTGCCTGACTGTTGGCATTGAGGCCTGAAACGCCCGAGAACATCGCGCCATAAATACTCATATTCGGTTCTCCCCTTGGGGTTAGGAAACGGCTTAAGCGGAGGTCGGACTACTCGACCGAAGTTTCATCGGGCGTTGACACCCCGAAAATCGAACTAAGAAGAATGTCAATCGGGCCGACCTGGACGAAGGTCTGCCCGTTTTCCTGGGTGACACCTGTGGCGGTGCCTTTCAGGAAGACGGGAATGGGATCGAGCGGAGCACCGTCCTGGTCCAATGCGCTGACGAGGATGGAGTACACGCCATCCGCCTGCAGAACGTCCTGTTCGTTCAGGCCGTCCCAGGATCCGGACTGGTGACCGGGATCTGTAACTGCCGGTAGACTCTTGATGATATTGCCGTCGGCATCGAACACCGTGACCGTGGCGGTGTGGGCGCCGGCTGGCATGTTGTAGGAGAATTCGGTATTGCCGTCCTGGAGATAGACGGCGGAGCTCTGGGCCTCGACCTCGGTGCCGAGATAGGACAGCGCGGCCGTGGCCTCAGCGGACTGCTGCAGCGCGATAACCTGTTCCAGGTTGCTGTTGGACTTGATTTCCTGTTCCAGCGAACTGAAGCTCACCAGCTGATTGGTGAATTCGGTCGAATCCATCGGTGACAGCGGGTCCTGGTTCTGGAGCTGGACGGTCAGCATGGTCAGGAACTGGTCGAAGTTCTCCGACAGCGACTTCTGCGCGATACCGGAATCGGTCGAGTTACTGCCAGAGGTGAGTGCTGCGATATCCATCGGCTTCCTTCCTAGACCTCCACATCCAGCAGCCCGTCATGGTGCCGCCGGTTGGAGAGTTCGACATCGACCTGGCTGCTGTCGTCATCATTTTCTGAGTTGCCCGAGCGCTCGGTTCCGTTCGGCGCGTTGCCATCTGAATCCGATGCGCTGTCAGAGGTGCCGCCGCTGTCACGACGCTCGAATGAGAGGCTGTCGGAGTTGGTCTTCAGTCCGGCCTCTTCGAGCGCGCGCTGGAGCGTCCGTGCATCGCGTTCGAGCATGTCCAGGGTCTCGGGCTTTTCGGCCGTTACGATTGCCTGGACCGTCTTGTCGGGGGAGAGCTCGAGTTTTACCTCGACCTTGCCGAGCGCGGCCGGCGAGAGACGAATGCTGATTCGATCGGTCCCGTTTCGTGCCGCGTTCTGAATCTGCACCGACACCTGCTCGGCGGGGCGGGAACCCGGCAGGCTGAATGGGGTGCGCGTTGCTGCGGCCTTTGCGGTTGCCGCATTGTTGGCACGTTCGGCGTTCTGCTGAATCTGGGTGTTTGTATCACCACCATCGCTGGAACTGGTCATGGTCAGGCTGTCGGTGACCGGTGCAGCCTGAGTGGCGAGTGGCGTTTGGTTTGATGCAGGTGTGGGCGTCACAGCAGGTGGGTTTGTGTTCTGCGGGAAGGCGGCGCGGAACGCTTGGTCCAGACGGCCGGCTTCGATTTTCGGCTGGCCCGTTTCCTGTGGCGTCGTCGGCGCTTTGGTTGCGTCGGCGGCGCGTGCGGTTGCATCTGCTGCACCGCCCTCAGCCTTCGCGATTTGGGATTTTACGGTCGCGGCATGCTGTTCGTTGACCTGCAACACTTGTGTTCGTTTGTTCATGACCCGCGCTTCGGCCAGATTGGCAGTGCCAGGTGCGGGATTGCCGGCGAGCGCAGCAGAGAGCTGGTCCTGAGGTGACGTTGCACCGGCGGGGGTCCTACCTTGTGCGGTGGCCATTTGCGCTGCGGACGGGTCAGCAGCGCCCGCAGGGCTTGCGCCAGCTGAGGTGGTGGCGCCGCTCAGCGTTTGCTGCGCGTCCGCGAGTAGGGGGTTGAGGCTGCCGTTGCTGTTTGCAGACTGCCCGTTTGCGTCATCGTCCTCGCCGTCATTCTCGGCGCCGCTGTCGTCGGAGTCACGATCTGCGTCTGTGTCGTCACCCGCAGGATCTTCGTCGGCGCGGTCATCACGTGACGTCAGCGTGTCGAGGTCGTCATACAGCTCATCGAGCGACGCGCCGTCCGACATATCGGAGAAACGGTCCGCCGAAAGAAGATCGGAGAATGCGCTGGCATTGGGGCTCTGTCCGGTACGTCCGGGGTTACGGCCGCTGATCTGCCGCGCGGACATCTCATGTACGGGAATCGGAAAATCCATTATCGCATCCTGCGAAACTGTTGCGGCGTACCTGCCGCGGTTTGCCAATTACTCAGCAAACGCCGGGCCAGTTTCACGGATGTAGATTAAGTATCTGAAATATAATGAATATTATTAATTCCGGCCGTTTTCCGGGCGTATGGAGACGGTGTTTTCGGGGTAATTATTGCCGTCCGGGGGAAATCCCTGCCGCCGGTTTGGTCTGGCGGAGCGGGAAACGCAAAACGGCCGGCGATGGGCCGGCCGTTGCATAACCATCTGTGGGGAGAGACCTAAGCGCTCATGCGCTCCAGCGCTTCGCTGTCGGCGACCGGTGCGTCCATCACAGCGCCGGGATCGGCCAACAGGCCGGCAGCAATGTTGCGATTGATGCTGATCAGGATGTCGAGCTTGTCGGGATTCGGGTCGGACAGGATTTCGACCGTGTGCTTGTCGATGAAATTGCACAGGGTGATCACGTTCGTCCTGATCTCCGGCGGCAACGGCGATTCCTGAGAATTAACCTCCGACTGGAAGATCGTCCAGAGGCGCCAGTTCAGGCGCACGGTGTCGAGAAGTTCCTTTTTGTTGTCGGGTTTTTCTTTGGCTGCGGTGAGCCGGCGCGCGGCTTCGAGCAGCGCGCGTCCCTCGGTTTCACGCGGGGACCCGCCATGTTGGCCGGGCTGACGATACTGTGCCGTCGCATGTTTATTGGACATGATTCATAATCTCCGCTTCGAGGTCGATCAGGCGATGGCATTCCTTGAGGGCGCCATACAGATCTTGGTCGTCGACATGTTTTCGAATGAGACCAGCCACTTCACCCGTGCTGGGTGCGGCGTCCTGGAATGCCTCGAGTAGGGATGCAAAGTCGCCGAGATGGTCGGTCTCGCGATCCTGAAACATGTAGGCGCATTGCAAGGCCAGATAGACCCGGCGCGCGGGCGTGCTCGCCGTCTCCGCCGTCATAATGTCTTTCTGACGAAGGATGTGTGCCTTGTTTTCGAAGACAAGGTTGATGTCCGACCCGTCATTCTTGATGACAGCGCCGTTGACCACAAATTTCTCGCCTTTGGCGAGCGACAATTTCAGAGGCATGACCCCTACCGGGTTAGGTGACGTTCGAACGCTACTTTCGTCTCCGGCTATTAAGGAACAGTAAAAAGGGCGGAATTTGCCGAAAATTGTTCTCATTTTCGGGCCGCATTCAGACTTGCCGGACACCCCCGAAACGGGGAGAATTGCCTGTATTGCGGACCAAAAGCAGTCAAGGAGGCCAGTTCTCGCCATGGCGTATGAAACTTTCGAGTTGCATGAAATGTCCCCGGCCTGCGGTGGGATTATCGAGGGAATCGACCTTTCCCAGGAATTGACCAACCGGCAGTTCGACGAGATTCACGAGGCGCTGCTCGAGCGCACGGTGATCGTGTTCCGCGACCAAAACCTGACACCCGATCAGCATGTCGCCTTCACGCGCCGCTTCGGGGAGCTGCAGCCGTCCGCGGTGTCCGGGTTCGAGAAGAGCAAGGACAATCCGGAAATCGATATCCTGGAATATGATGCGTCCAACCCGCCCCACGAGACGCTCGATCTCTGGCACACGGATTTCGCCGGCATGGAGATCCCGAGCATGGGCACCGCACTGCATGCCCGGGATATTCCGCCGCAGGGCGGCGACACGATCTGGGTCAATATGATCGCGGCCTATGAAGGCCTGTCCGATCGGATGCGGGCCCATGTGGATGGGCTGTGGGCCTACCATGACCGGTTCAAGGCCTATGACGAGCATGTCCGCCCGGATCTCTGGAGCAAGGATCACCAGGAGCGTTTTCGGAACCTCAAGGCGACCTATGTGCCCGCCCTTCATCCGGTCGTGCGCACCCATCCGGTGACGGGCAAGAAGGGCCTGTTCGTCAATGAATCCATGACCAGCTTCATCAAGGATATGGACCGTCGCGAAAGCGACTTCCTGCTGCGCTATCTGTTCGACTATCTGCGCACGCCCGAATTCCAGTATCGCCACAAATGGCAGACCAACGACCTCGCGGTCTGGGACAACCGTCTGTCGCTGCACTACGCCATGTTCGACTACGCCGAACACCGGCTGATGCACCGCATCGTCATCAAGGGCGACAAACCGGTTTAGGCGCCTGTTGGGCTTTCGTCGGCGGTGTGGAAATCAGCGCCCATCGGTTCAGACGTTATTAACCCCCATTAACTAAGCTTTCCCCGATGAAGCGTCGACCGCTTGCCGGCGCGCCTATGTCATTTGCGGGAAAGCTCACCATGCCTCTTCATTCCGACGGCCGCGCCTATGTCATCGCCGAGATTGGCGCGAACCATAACGGCGACATGAAACTCGCCCGCGAACTGGTAGACGCCGCCAAGGCGGCGGGCGCCGATGCGGCCAAATTCCAGAGCTGGGGCACGGGGCTGTTTGCCCGCTCCGTGTATGAAGCCAATCCCGGGCTCGAAGATCAGGTCGCGGCGTATGCCGTGGCCGAGGGCGACATGGCACAACTCGCGGACTATTGCCGTGAGGTCGAGATCGACTTCGCGTCCACGCCCTGTTCGGACGAGGAGCTGCACGCGCTCGATCTTCTCGACCCGCCCTTCATCAAGCTCGCCTCGATGGATCTGAACAACGACCCGTTGCTGCGTGTCGCGGCTGAAAAAGGCCGGCCGATCGTGCTGTCGACCGGCTTTGCCACCATGGGCGAAATCGAACATGCGCTCGCCACGTTGGAGTCCTGCGGGCATCACGACACGACGCTCTTGCATTGCATCGCCCTGTATCCGCCGCCCGCCGATGACTACATGAACCTGCGCAACATCGAGATGCTGCGCGATGCGTTCGGCTATCCGGTCGGGTTTTCAGATCACACGATCGGGGTGGAAATTCCGCTCGCGGCGATCGCGCTGGGCGCGGTCGTGATCGAAAAGCACTTCACCCTCGACAAGACCATGGAGGGCTGGGACCACGCCGTTTCGGCCGACCCTGCCGACCTGGCGCTCATCACCTCGGCAGCGGGGCGCATTCCCGCCGCACTCGGCGAACGTCGCCGGATGGTATCGGACGCCGAGCGCCAGCAGGGCCTGGGCATGCGCCGCAGCGTGGTGGCGGTTCGCCCGCTGCCCGCCGGACATATCTTGTTCGAAGCTGACGTGACCTATCGCCGTCCCGGCACAGGTATCGAGCCCAATGATGCGCCGCGCCTGTTCGGCCGCGTGCTCGTAAACGACATCGCGATGGACGCACTTCTGTCCGACGATGATCTGGCGCCTGCTGGGGCCGTGGCCTCGGAAATTAGCGACGCCGCATGATCGTTGTCGTTCCCGCACGCGGCGGCTCGAAGGGGCTGCCAGGCAAGAACACCCGGTCTTTTGCCGGTGATCCGTTGATCGTCCACACCTTGCGGGTGGCGCTCGCGGCGCAATCTGTCGACCGCGTTCTGGTCACCACAGATGATGATGAAATCATGCGCATTGCCCATGACGTCGAAGGGGTGGAGATGCCGGTCCGCCGGCCACCACATCTCGCCTCGGACACCGCCAACGCGCTCGACGCTTATCTGCATCTGATCGACAGTCTCGAAATTATCGAGGGGGCGGCGCCCACCGAGATCTGTGTGCTGCTGCCAACGTCGCCGCTCCGGTTGCCCGCGGATATCGACGGGGCCGTCGCCTTGTACCGAGAAAAGGCGGCGGACGCCGTGATTTCCGTGAGCGATGCCAAGCCGCTCGCATGGCTGCACATGGTTGCGTCCGACGGCCGGCTGCTGTCCGCCACCCCGCGCAATGGCCCGCTGGTGAACCGGCAGGCCCATGATCAGGTCTATCTGCCCAACGGCTCTATCTATGTGTTCGATATCGAGGCGGCCCGCGCGCGCGGGTCGATCTATGGGGGCGAGATGTTTGCCCATGTGATGCCGGCCGAACGTTCTGTCGACATCGATACGGAGGCCGATTTCCTCGCCGCCGAAGCGCTGTTCCGGCAACGCGCCGAATATCAAGCTCACACCCAACAGGATGATGAACAGGCTGATGACCCGGTTCGCCATATGCACCGCGCTGTATGAGGCCGGACGGCCTTACCTCGCGGCCTATACGGCCGGCCTGCGTGCAGCTGTGGCCGGGACCGATGCTTGTCTCGTGCTTGCGATCGATGACTTCGATGCGCCGGATTCTGTGATCGCGGGCCTGCGTGAAATTTGTCCCGTGACCACGATCCGTGCGCAGGATGGTGCGACGCCCGCCCAGGTGCGGCGCAGCCTTATCACCGCCGGCCTCGCGACAGGTGCGGAGATCCTGGTATTTGCCGACATGGACGACATGCTCGCGGCGAATGCGCCGGGGCTGCATGACGATGCCCTGGCCGACGCGGATATTTCGTTTGGCGATCTGGAGCTGATCGACGCCCGCGGCGAATATTTGCACCGGCGGTTCTTTGAAGGCGTGGATATTCCCCACTATGTGAATGCCGCGGCAACGCTGGCGGGGCGCAATTTCCTCGGGCTTTCGAACACCGCCGTGCGTGCCTCTGCTCTGACAGAAGAAGTGCTCCATATCCCCGCGGATGTGGTGGCCGCGGATTGGTGGATATTCACAACCCTGTTGCGCGCCGGCCGTACGGCGCGCCGGACAATGGCACCCGTGGGAGCCTATCGCCTGTATGGCGGCAATACATTGGGTGACGGCGTGCCCGCGACCCGCGCGGAACTTGAACACGCCATCGATATCGCGATGCGTCATTACCGGGCGTTTCCCGCCACCCGGGAGCTCGCAACCCGGCAAGGTCGCTTGGAGAGCTTGGTGCAAATCCTGTCGGGCAGTCCCGACACGCGAATTGCCGCGGCGCTGACGGACTGCGCCGGGCGGCCTGGCGTTTGGTTCGAATTTCTCGATTGGATCGATATCGACCCGATCGCAGAGTTTCAGGCGCGCGGCCGCCTGACGGCAGCATGATGGCGCCGAGATGTTGGAGAATAATGTGAACGACCCGAAGCTCCTGACGCGCCCCGATATGTCGGAGGACGCGGTCGCGGCACGATTCGCGCGCAACCTCGCGGCGTTCGAGCGTTACGCACCGCAGCTGCATTCACGCCTGGCGCATATGGACCATCTGGCCACCCGGCTGACCGCCGATGATGCCGGGCGCATCGACATCGTTTTTGGTGACGGCGCCCTCTATCACAGCGATGCGGTCGACTACACGAATGCGCAGCTGGCGGATTATTTTGCCCAACCCGAGCGCGTCTATATCTCTATGAAAACCGCCAACAAATTGCTCGGCTTGGCGGGTGAGTTTGCGCGCTGGTCGGTGGCATACCCCGAGACGCATGAAATCCCGATGACCAAAGACCGCACGGGCAACGATGCCAGCTACGTGTTTGTGTATGGCGTCGGGCTCGGCCTGCATCTGGCGCCGCTCGCCGCCCATGCGGAGTGCCGTGACCTGATTTTGGTTGAGCCCAATTTCGAGCATCTCCGGCACAGCCTGTCGGTCATCGAATGGGACGAGATTTTTGCATCGATCCACGCGTCGGGCGGTTCGGTCTATTTCATCTTCGAACGTGAGATTGACGCGATTTCGTCTCGGATTCGCGAGATTGTTCGGGAAACCGGGACGGCATTTCTCGACGGGTCCTATGTTTTCCAGCATTTCGGTTCAGGCATGCTGAATGGTGCGCGCCAGGCGTTCCACGACGATTTCGCGCTGCACATCTATGGCCTCGGCTTCTACGAGGACGAAGTGGTGATGATGTCCAACGCGGTCACCAATCTTGGGCGCGGAACGACAAAGGTCATCGCCAGTCCGCTCCCGGTCCGCGACACGCCGGTGATCGTCTGTGGCTCGGGTCCGTCGATCGACAAGGATATGGATTTCATCATCGCCAACCGGGAAAACGTCATCCTGGTCTCGCTCGGCTCGAGCCTCCGTGCCCTGCGCTCTCATGGGCTCACACCCGACTACCATGTGGAGCTGGAGAACGAAGAGGCCAACGCGCGCAACGTCGGCAACGCGGTCGAGGAGTTCGGAATTCCCGAGGGGACGACGCTGATCGCGTCGACCAGCGTGCGGCCCGAAGTGTGCCGCTACTTCAGCGATCGCGTGTTCTATTTCCGCGACCGGGTCAGTTCGACGATGCTTCTGAGTTCGGGAGCCGATCCCCTGGGGGCCTGTGGTCCGGCCGTCGCGAATGCTGCGCTGATCACCCTTTTGTATATGGGGTTCCGGAAGATGTATCTGTTCGGCATTGATATGGGCACCCGCGAGCGCGACACCTATCACGCCGCCGCCACCTATATCGGCATGGGCAAGATGCCCGAATGGGGCGGCGATAACCGCTTCGAAGTGCCGGCGAATTTCGGTGGCACGGCCTACACCGAGGGCATCCTCAACTGGAGCCGTTTCACGTTCGAGAATGTGGTGCGTCTGCATCGCGATCTCGATTGCATCAATTGCAGCGACGGGGTCCGCATCGGCCATGTCACGCCGCAGCTCTCGCGGCTTGTGACATTTCCCCAGGGTCGCCTCGATCGCGAGAAGGTAAAAGACCGGATCGCGGAAGGGATGCCGAATTACTCGGACAAGCACTGCCAGAGTTTGTGGCGGCGCGAGCAGCTCGAGCGGCACGCCAATGGCGTGTTCGGCCGCGTGAATAAGATTCTTGACGGAGCCGACCCGACCGGCGATATGGACTGGGCGCGCGCGTTATATTCCGAGACCCGCTATGCCGACGTGGTCACGACCGAGCCGCCGACCCATGCGTTCCTCTTCGGCACCACAGTGCTGATGCTGGCAAGCATGATTTGGGTCGAGGGGCGAATTACTGATCCCGATGCCCGTGTCGAATACCGGCGCGCCGCCTTGACGGAGTTCCGGTCCCTGTTTGCGCGCATGTCGCGTCGCTACACGAAGCTGCTCGACGATGTCGACGAATTCTTCGATGGCACGCGCGATGAGCTCGAGGCGTTCAAGGAAGACGTGGCGTAGAAGTGACGTTGACGTCGGTCTGCTGGCCGGACAACCGGGGGCGTCAGCCGTTCGGGTTTTCGTTACACCCCGGGTTCTCGTTACACCAACGCATCCAGTGAGCCCGATAGGCGGCTTCCAGAACGCGGGTGAATTTCCCGACATCAAATAAGGGGCTATCGGCCAGCGACAGCCGCATGTTCTGGCGGTATTCGTGCAGCCTCTCGACATTCTGTGCGAAGCCGCCGACCGTCTCACGCAGGTCGTTGAGATCTGCATATACCCATTCGGCCTTGCCGGCCGCGGTGAGTGCACGTGCGCCGGCTGATCCGGCGGCGGCCAGTGCGGGCACGCCCATCCACAACGCCTCACCGGTCTCGGTAAAGCCGCTATGGGGCATGGTGTCGAGCACGATGTCGATATAGTCCATGAACTTCGTACGTGGCGCGTGCGGATCTTCGAGTTCGACGACGGTCACGCGTTCGCTGAGCCCGACATGGGCGACCAGCTTGTGGATTCGATCCACCGTCTCGCTGTCGACCCGGGCGTGATTTGCGACCAGCAATTGTGCGTCCGGCACCGCATCTAGCGCACTCTTCCAGATCGCGACGCTGGCATGGCCGATCGCCGACAATGGGCCCAACACACCGAATGTGAGATGCCCGTTGGTCGACAGGGGCGGGGCCGGGTTGATGGCTGGCATGCCGGTCAGGGTAATCGGATGATCGACCGGCAGGGTTCCGGTCGAGGTCAGGTCCCCGCCAACGAGATGTGCGTCATGGGCATCGGCTGAGACCGGCCGGACCCCGAGCCACCCCAAGCGTACCGGTGCCGGTCGAGACTGGAACGTGAGCAGCCGATTGTCGGTACCGATGCCGCGCAGGTCGACAGCGATGTCGATGCCGTCACCCCGGATAATTTCGGCGGCGGTTTCGGGGTCGACATTCCTCAGGTCGGTCCAGCGCGTCACATGGCGCATCAGGCTCTCGGTCATCGGGTCCTGGCGTGCGTCGTCGGCGTAGACATAGGTCTCGATTGCGGACTGGTCGTGCCGCGCAAGAATGGGTTCGAGCAGGGGCGCCAGATCGCCGGCGTGCAGGCCCGCCCCCACATACCCGATGCGCAAGCGTCGATCGGGGTCGGCGGAATTTGCGAAAGTTACCGGAGATTTGGGCGCGTGCTGCCCGAAGCGATCGAACCAGGCGCGGCAGCCGCCGGCGAACGGCGATGTCGGATTTTCGTCGCCATATTGTTTCGCCAGCGTACGGAGCTGTGCCTGGACGGGAAGGGGATCGTCGGGATGTCGCTGGATGGCGATGTCATGCGCCAGCAACGCCTCGTCAAACTTGCCGGCAGCCGCCAGAAATTGCGCGAGGTTGTCATAGTCGGCCGCAGTAGCGCAGTCGCGGATCACGCATTGCATGGCCGAGACAGCGCTGGTGATCTGACCCTGTTCGAAAAGCGCTACAGCGATCAGGCGGAGGGTCTCGGGCTCATTCGGCGTGAGCTCCAATTGCGTGCCGCATAGATCGATGGCTTCCTGCACGGCGCCACGCTCGAGCGCCTTGCGGGCGCGATTTCGAAATGTGTGGGGCCGGGCGAAGTTCAGATTCTTGAAATACTCGGCGAACTTGGGTGGTAGCAAAGTTGCGCCGAGCGGATGGGATACCAGGATGGTCGAGAGCTTTGCGTAGTAGAGCGATTCCGTGCTGTCGCCGAGCTGCGCCAGAATGGTGGCCAGCGCGTCGGCATATTCGCGTGTCTCCGGGTCGGCATCATGGGCCCGGCGTAGCAGGTCGATCGCCTGCACGGGCTCGTCGAGTTTCCAGCTCACCAGTCCCAGCAACAGCAAAGCTTCGGGGGCGTGGGGGCGCGCGACCAGGAGGCGTTCGCACGCCGCGATCGCGCCATCGTAATTCTCGACATCGAACGCGGCGCGCGCAGCGCGCACATGCGCCTCGACGGGATCTTCGGGGGGATCGTCGAGAACAGGCGTTTCACCCGGGTTCGTATGGTTTTGAAGCTCTGCGTGAGTCATGCCAGCATCGTAGGGAGGCATGTTTAACGGGCGATTAACCCCAAAAAGAAAGGGGGAGCCGAAGCTCCCCCTTTCCAGGGATCGATTGTCGATGTTCCGGATTAACGGAGCAGTGACAGAACCGACTGTTCGGCCTGACCCGCGAAGGACAGGGCCGAGATGCCGAGCTGCTGACGCGTCTGCAACGCCACCAGGTTGGCACCTTCCTCGGTCGTGTCGGCAAGACGAAGCTTGTCGGCACCCGTCTCCAGTGCGTTGACGTAGCTCTCGTTGAAGTCGAGGCGCGTCTGCAGCAGGGCGACGTTGGAACCAAGGGTTTTGGCCTTGGAGCTCAAGGTGGCGACGGCCGCATCGAGCTGGTT